>Ga0123357_10007229_pt1 | contig 13689 bp, 7 predicted proteins | sample TergutEmb28metaG_FD_89873 | JGI IMG/M metagenome (GOLD analysis project Ga0123357, IMG submission 89873) | Embiratermes neotenicus P4 segment gut microbial communities from Petit-Saut dam, French Guiana - Emb289 P4 | ecosystem: Host-associated > Arthropoda: Insects > Digestive system > Gut ... | reverse complement strand
TTATTATTATTATTATTATTATTATCAATTCACAGCAGTTTAGCAATTGACATTCATTATTCTATTAAAAATTTCTAATTAAATGACTGATTATTACTATGTCACGCTTATTATTATAATTTTTTTTTATTTTCCTGTACGTGCATTCACGGATGTAGCTGCTGACATCAGATTTTCTGAATTAGACATTACTTTCTTCTACGTGTTACAATACACAATACCAGACTGAAAGTTTCATGCAATAGAAAAATATTTTTCTCTTTCCGTGGCGCTACAGCCCAAATCGGGCCTGGACAGCCTCTTTTGAGGTTTCTAAATAACACACATACACACCTACACATACGCACTTAGACAGATACGTGCGTTCGGCAAAATCCTCTGAACGAGTGATCAACCCGTCGCAGAGGCCGCTACCCACACAACACATAAAAAACACAAGAGATGAACATCATGCCCTTAGAGGAATTCGAACCAGCGATCCCAGCACTTAAACGGCTTCAGACGTAGGCCTTATTCGCACGGCCACCGAGAGACTCAGAGAAATATTATTAATCCTTATTACTGTAAAGATTTCAGAGTGGTGATATCACTAATTTTCTGAACTATGATTTATTGTAATTATTTTTTTAAGTTTTTATACACAGTTGATTTTTAAAGCCGATATAGCAAACAAAATTTTCCCTTAACGTTTAATTTAAGTGTAAGGAACGTGGTAGGAGTACCTTTATTTTGCTTCCTTTGTTCTGAACAACTCGTGTATGCAACCGGCGATTGCATACGCAATAAACCAGGTATTAAAAAGCAGAAGGGCCATTCTGTGGCCAGGAGCAATTACGCCCGTAATGTCACTGTTTAAATAGAAAATGTTTGTATTTTGAGCTTATAATGTTAGAACTTACTGAACTCTTGTATTGAATGCATTTTCAGAGCCTTGATTAATGCGCGTTACAAAAACCTTAATAATACATGTATATATGTATATAAAAGAGAACTTTGAATTTATTTTGGGACAGAATATGTAAATAATATTTTCCTTCTTCTGCACGCGGGACACAAATTCGATCTTTCTAACTGAGAGAATTGTGTAGTTGCAGGCGTGATTCAAATAGACTGTCACTGCGCTGTCATCGGAACACCGCGTTTTCCTAAACAACTATTCAGTGGTTATAACTTCATAACTTCAGAAGTAACATATATACATATATATATATATGTGTGTGTGTGTGTGTGTGTATGCTTCTTAGTAACACTTCACACCAACGTAAAAAATACTATGTTTTTTTTTTCTTTCAAATTTAAACCTCATTTTTAGTTGACGTCTGACTTAAGTACTTGCGCAACAGAACTCGCTAATTTTACTTGATATGATGTTGAATATTTCAGAGACAGAGGGGTAATATGAAACGGGGGAATAAATCTGGAAAGGCAATAAATAATAACTTTAAGAACCCCTATACGAATAGCAATACACGTCACTTAAGTCTTTTTGTATTACTAATCATCATTCCCGTCTTGTAGGAGGTGGATCTAAATAAGTGACTTAACCAGTCCTGCTGTACATATACAGGTGTCGAGTCTCTAAGCCGGAACACTCAGAATAAAGCCGGCGCCGAGCACGGGACCCTTTAAAGCCATGGGTGGTCAGTATATTATGTTATCTTAGAAAATTATAGCACACAACAATGGAACCTGCACCCACTTCGCGCCAGGACTCCTAAATTTAAATATATATTTTTGAGTGATTTCACCTCCCTGAGCCCATAACTCAATGTGAATAACCAAAACACGCTAAGACTTACAAAATTAATAATAAACGCGAAAATCAGACAAAAAATGAAGAACATAAAATTTATAACCTAAATTAAGAGAGAAACGAGCGATTTAATTTTCTGTTAACATAATATTTTTTTTTTGTGTTTTAATTAAATAGTGCCAGACAATTGGTAGCCCTATATCACGAACTCCGAATTAGCTGGGTGCAAAATATATGATACTCTTCGTCCACTTCTTAATAACTCATAACCAAAACGATAAGGTTTCTTCAGTTCCTGCATATAAATTTCATGAGAGTAACATCCTGCGTAAAAATACAACGAAAGAAGTCTTGATCACATCTGAGTAGCAACTATCTTCTGTAAACAGGATACTGAAGGAAAGAGAAACTAAAAATAGAAAGGAGAGGAAGACCAAGAAGAAGAAGTTGGCAGCTTCTGGTTGACCTCAGTCTAACAAGAAGCTACTGGAAACTGGAAGAGGTAGCACTGGATCGCACTGTGTGGAGAACCCGCTGTGAAAGAGGATGTTGAACTATCATAAGACAGACTACGTAATAATGATGACGTCAGTTCAGTCACTGTTGTTTCCTTCCAAATCGTTTACAATTCAATCCTTGCCTCATACTACCATGCAACGCTCTATATAGTTGAAACGCACACAGCGTTAAAAGTTTAACCGCCGATGGGGTGCAATTAAACGCATTAATTATAATTTACAATGGTAATACATTAAATTTAATTATATTTCCTGTGAATGTTTTCACGTTTACGCCGTGTTTGTTGATATGTTGCAGTTCTCCTTATGAGGGGGATTTCTGCACCATGTGCCTGAATATGATTCAGTCTCTCGGTACATGGAGACAGAATATTTCTCTGAAACCTCGGGATATTTAGTTGCAAAACGACAGTAGAACACAAAAGAAAAACATCGTGGGTATTTCCTCCGATATTGTGGCAAACTTTCCTGCATTTCGATGGCACGCCCCATTCTCTTCGTTCAAAAACAAACATCCATAGAGACATCCGAGCAGTAAAGGTTAAGGCTCACCTTTTAAAATTTAGTGTTTAAGGCATATACCTACACTTTTACCATACGAAGTTCTGTACTTTTAAAACACAATATATTTAAATGTTTCGCACAGTTGTTACATTAAACAGTTATTATCGCATTAAAAACATTCACTTATTGATGTTTATGTTGGAGATATATGTCTTTGACTGTGAGTTAGGAACAGAGCCGTTGTGTCTGAGACCAATTACGATCAATTGTTATGTGCTGCACCCTTTGAGCAAAAACTGCTTTTCTTCAGGGAGGAGGGGAGAAATTCTTCATTTTGTCGAATAGTGTATTGATAGTTGTACTATTTGACTCCGCTTTTGAGGGCAATTGATTTATATAGCAACAATTGCAACAATGATTATGAATGATGAGTTCGAAAGGACGATTCATGTTCTATTACACAATTTCAGTAATTCTTATGAAAAACCCTCCAAGAATCTAATTGTGAACAAAGAGTATTAATGTCCTAAATAATTTAAAAAGATATTATTATTATTATTATTATTATTATTATTTTCCACCGCCATCAATACCGCAACACAATTATAACGTTCCGGAAGCTGCCTACTCCCGCCTTCGAGTGACCAACCACCAATTCTGAGAAACGAATTGAACAAAATGTAACAGACTCGTCATAAATCACCTGAGGGCAAAAGAAGTTCCTTTCCGAAAGTTGTTATTGTGTTTCAGTGTTGGTGACGACAGATACAGCCATCTTCCATGTTAGTGATATCATTCATGTGAAATCATTGTCAAGAATTTATGTCACAATTTTACCACGTTGTTTTATCATGCAAATGGGATGAGTTTTCTGTTAGACACACGGAAGAAATTACTGTGCTTTCGTGTGTTCACGTTTATTCAATTTAAAAATGGCAGTAAGGTTATCAGTCATTGGCAGAAGGTCATTCAAATCCTGCAATTTTACCTTAAGATTAATTTGTTTCAGTTACAATCATTCTGTTCCTGTAGTCCGAAGATTTGATTTGGTCAATCAATCTCTTCTGCAGGCAAGTGTTCGCTGAAGCATTCACTTCTGTTACTGACATTCACTTTATTTCACTTGTTTCGGTGACCCTTCTGCCCTCCAAGTATTTACGTATAGGAACAAATATGCCATCAATCTAAAATTAATGCAGGCAGCTGAGTAAACAGAAGTTATTTCAAGAGAAAGAAAATTTCTCGCTGAAACTGAAGCAAATTCCTTGATGTAAAAATATTAAAGATGCGATAAATATACGATAATATATAACGAGAAGGTGAAATAACGAAGTAATTATGAGACAGTGTGCATGAGATAAAAGCACAAGTGTTTAATCACAATAACTAAATAATTGTGCCAACAACATGACTAAACATCTTTCAGTGCGACATGTATATGAATATGTACTGATGTGCGTGCTAGCAGTCCTCTGCCACAATGTCCCGTCAGCAGTGCCAAGAATATCTGTCGATATTTGCTCTCAATGATATTCTGTCTTTACTTTGACTTGCAGTATCCTATCTAACTTTTCACGCAGTTGGTAACGACCCAAATGGAGCCCAGAAAATGGCGACCCGAGCAACATTTCCCTCCTTTTGCCACTAAGCAAACTGGAAACATTGAGTAAGTGTTCTTCCTTGCGACAGGTCCATAGCTTCTTACAAAGCGAGTTCTCCGCAGAATATGATCTAGTGCTTCCTCTTACAAATTACTGTAGCTTTTCGTTTTCTTAAGGTCATCTAGTAGCTGCTTACGTCTTCTTCCTCTACTTACGTCCTTTATTTTTCATTCAATAACATATTTTAAAAGGCAGTTCCTGTGCAAATGCGACCAATCGTATTAGCCTTTCTTTTTTACCTTATGTAGGATGTATTTTTCTTTATCTAGTCCATATAATTCTTTTTCATTTTTTACAAAATCCGTCCCTGCAACCAGAAAACTTGACACGCGTAGTGAAAAAACATGACACTAATTAAATTTAGTGGTTGATATCTAAAGAATACAATATATGGACTACTAAGCACCAGGAAGGTCTATAATGTAAACCAGTTACCTAAATACGTAAAATTCTTTCATTTACTTTGAGAGACTGAAATTTATACGTGACAGAATGATTAAAAGTGAATTTTTGTTGGAATACCAATAATAATAATAATAATAATAATAATAATAATACGTACATAATATTTGCAAATATTTTACCTCATTTGAGAACTCTTATTCAAATTTGTCGAAATATCTACTTCTATCTGCATCCAGAGCTTTATTAGGACATCTTAATATTTTCTTATAAATTACCTCCTTTTCACAGGTAGCCACGTCCTATTTAAAGTAACGTTCACCATTTTCCAGCATACAAACTTCCCAACATCACACGTTTGCCATCCTCGTCTCTTACATCCGCCACTGGCACATTTTGCCATATTGTATTTGTAAACCAACGCCAGTTTTCACGATGAGATCACATAAAACTTTCAATTACAACGAATCAATCCATGTTTAAACAAGTATTAATGCAGTTACCGGGATGAACCACGGCCCTTCCTTCATACTGGCGAAGCACAAATTTACCTTCTCCACACACAATGCCATAAATTAAATCCGAGCTCTCCATTATTCTCTTCACATTATGATGCGTCATATATCAAAACCAGGAGTCGTCTTTCCTCGGTACTAGTCGCTTCGTCTTCCCGCTGTTACGTAGGCGGTGCGTCGGAGATGTGTATACCACAGTCCGCAGACCAAAGTGTAAGAAACATATGGTGACAGACACTGCAATATCCTACACACGTTCAAAGGTTCTGGAGTCTATACATTTAATTTTAAGAATGGTTGTGTTTTTTCTCAGATCTCAGGACACACAGTTTCAAGACTAATACTCTTCGATGATAAAGTCTCTACCATTTCAGAAGCTTATGCGTCCTCCATGTTGTTATTTTCTCAGTAGGGAATTAAGTAGTTCGTGGGTTGGGTTAAACTCTAAAGGAAAAACTTTAAAATTAAATTTTAAAAATTAGACTACTGGTTCAAAAATTAAAAGGGGTATAAAATTCGCGCTCAGTAGACAAACAAGTTCAACTGACAAGCCTGTTTGTTTGTACAAGAAAGTAACCTAGTTTAATTACTAATACAAATATACATATAGGACTGACTCATCTTGAGGGATGCTAGTTTTTTTTGTTACTTAGGAATTATGCCATTTTCTCAAAATAAATTGCCTCAAATCTTAGGATGATTAGTGGGCAAAGAATTGGAAATAATTTGGAACAAATCAGTAGTTACTATCTTGGAATTTGTATGTACGTACTGAGAAAATTCATAAAGAATGTGAAACAGGGCAGCCTGTAACTTAAAAATGTGATATATTAAACACTGAACACAAAATCAATTGTCAATGTGCACCAGCACATAAATAACGGTAATAAATAAGAGAAAAAACATAGATATGAACTCTAAACAGCATTAACTACTGATGTAGTAGTTAATTTTATGTACAAACTAATTTTAGTATACATGTTTACATTTGTTGGTGTCAATATTGTATTTATATTATGTTCAATAAATGCACGGATAATGGATCATATAAAGCCACCAATATTTATTCGCTCTATGCCCAGTCTGTTGCAAAAGAAGAAAAAGAGAAATTTAAATTCACAAATATTAATTGAAAAAGAACTTAACGGAAAATTTTTAATGCATTTTAAACTTACGTCTGCCCATCTGTCAATATCACATAACAATCAGACAGTTAATTTTAGTGCTGGCACGCTGAAATAATTTTTCCCTAATTGTACCTAATCGTTCTCACAGTGACCGTCAGAGATAATTTGAAAGTTGCTATTTTCCCTTGAAGTGACGGATACTTTCAATACGTGTCCCTGTTGACGTCGATCTACCACACCCGCCTCTCCATGTCATATAATCCACGTGCTTAAGAACCAAATGGTCTGAATCACCCAGGGGGAAAACACAGACGAATCATCAACTTTACGCTTCGCAGGAATAATTCGCATCGCTAACTTCCATTGGCTCGTCCACAGCTGCGGGCATTGCAATTGGTTGCTTGTGCTTGTCCTCTTACTCCTGAATCACACGTGCTGGTACAGACAGTTCTCTGTTCACTGCCTGCGTGCTGTTGGTTCTTCTGAGAGCGTTCGGCCAATGTTGTTATCATACAATTAATTACGCGGACTATTTCAGAAGACATACATCGGCACGATTGCACAAATGACTACTCCATATCCGTTCTACTCCATTTCTACCAAGTCAAGTGGCCGATATTCAATGAATTTCTCGAGGTTTACAGGCGAACAGAAACCTGTGTGAGTAGAACTGAGGATTATACAAGCATGGAACCAGGCTTATAAGTAAAAGATGACATAGACATGAGGCCTATTCATATGCAACAGCTGTGTATCAGGGGCTGTACAAGCTAACACGGTAGGCCACAAAAAATATCATGAAATTTCTAGATTGTTTAAAGGATCTCAATCGGCTCTTCGTTGTACTTTTACGGGTTTTTTTTACATGTTTCAAAAAAATATGAAAACAATAAAAAAAGCGCAAACTAATAGAATAAATCAACAAATGGCGGCGACCAGAAGCACAATTACGTCGTCATCCTTTGATTAAGCTTACAGGCTAAACGATTCATTTACCTTTAAGAAACAAATAATTCAAAAGAAACTGTCAATGAACTAGCAACAAATTTACCGTGGAGTAATGGGTAATCGTGTTATATGTTTGACAGAATGATTAACTTCAGGGTATTGTTTGGTAGTTTAGATCTTCCAGTCACTGAAATAATTACGAGAAATCGTCTGAAATTTACAGCACCTGAATTTTCGTAAATTTCTTTACAAAGCCGGCTATTAGACACTATCCGAAGCCGTATTAATGCACTTCTCATCCTCAAGACCTTGGTTATGGATGGTTCGATCTATGTATGGATGAAATGTGGTGATCGAAGGTGAAGAAACGTGTATGGGTGAATGATTTGGTGAGAAAAATTTGGATCTAACAACGAATGGACATGTGCGCTGAAGCTTTGTATGATTTATTGATGGATAGACACACGGGGGCGTAGGTCAGTAAATGAAGGTAGGAATAATGGTTGATATAGTAGATGAGAGGACTGGGGACAAGGACTGATGGCCTAATGATGTAGTTGCACATATGGGTGGACATATTGCTGAAAGAACGATATTCCGTTTGGATAAAAGGGGTTGTAATTTATTGGATGTGGAAATAAATGAACGTACTACCTCCTGCAGGAAAGACAAATTTTTCCTGTGTTCAGTTAGGCAGCAAACAATAAAACAAGTGGAGAAGTGGGGATTTAGTTCCATGCATTCTTAATTTCGGCACTAGGGGGACATAAATAATCAGCTTCATGCTTCCGTCGATAGACCCGCGTAGAAAGAGAACCAAATAGGCATTAGAAATGAGGCTGGGCAAGGACATAAACCGCTCTGGAAGCAGTGGCCAAGAATAAAGATTTTCCTCCGTCAGAAAAAAAAAAATCCTGAATATTCGTCCTGTAGTCAGTCACTATACTGACTGAGCTATCTAGTTTCGTTTTGATGCTGGGCCGTGCAGTTTGAAACTTAGCTCTGAAATGAGATCAGAGATGTACCTCACACATGTCACGGGAAAAGGGTTTGACTCTGTTATTTAGGATTATTCCTGTTGATTTAACTTGCTGAAGTAGGACACAGCGAGGGGTCAGGACTAGCTGAATGCTGAATACAACTAAGTTGCAAGTCTAAGCACGTGAGTTTCCGCAGCGCACCTTCTCTTGGTCTTGCAAAGTTCTCACATCTCAGTATTCTGAACTTGAGAAACACATGAACGAACTTCTGCTGCACGTCTTGCAAGTGGGAAAATTACGTTTATATTTGCTCTTACTCCGGCCTTTTACAATAGTATTGTGTACATTTTTGGGCGCGTGCGTAAAATTGCGAAAAACGACTATTAGCTTCGTCATGTCCGTCCGTCCGTCCGTCTGCCCACATGAAACAACTCGGCTCCTACTAGACGGATTTTCATGAAATGTGACATTTGAATATTTTTCGAACATCTGTCAAGAATATTTAGGTTCCATTAACATCAGACAAGAATAAAGGTTACTTTACATGAAGATCAATATACATTTACTATCTTATCTCGGTCCGTTCTTTTTAAAATGAAAAATGTTTCAGTCATATGTTGTAGAGAAACTCAAAACACACATTTCATGTTCAATACCATTCTTTCGAAAATCGTGTCATTTATGAGATAAAGTGGAAAAATATTCTTGAACTGGCAGGACACAGATGAAAACATTGCGCATGCGCATTGCATGCTGGATATCTAGCGCTATAAATACACACAGTCAGTTTGTGTAATGCCCCCGCCTTTCCGCTGCAACAATGGTTGCAAGAACGCGCCTCAATGTAACGTAATGCCTACATTGTCTGTCTTGTTACTCGCTGTATTTGGAAGCTCAACCGCAGAAGAATAATTTAATTTACATTATTTGTGTTTTAAACCCAACAGGGATTGTGAAAATTTTAATGGAAGAAATTAGCATATCATCTGGCTCTGTACTTAAATACGGTCAACAAGGATAAAATGCTGCAGGCCGTAGATCCAAACTCGAGGAGGTTCAAGGGTGTTCTAATTCATCTACGAAAAGTTACGGTTGTTCAGGGAAATATAAAAACGTACAGTATTTATCGTGTATTTATGTAAGTGATCTAGCAGCCCTTTTTAATATCTCAGGCTACGTACATTTTTCCTGAAATAATGTTTAAATAGGAAGCGTTTAAAAGACAAGTGGAAGTAAAAAATTCCATTCCTGGATGAGAAAGATTTTTATCTATTTTCAGAAATGTGAGCCGTTTCCCAGTGGCAAAGTGACCTGAACGTAAATATTGCCACTAATCTCAATGTAAGGTGTAGGTTAATAATATTTAAAAATGAACCTGGCCTGCCTCGCATATCTTCAGGAATTTCAGTCACAAATCTAATTATGGAACAAAGTGATGATAATAATAATAATATTTATTCACTACAATTGGGTTGTCACCCGGTGGCAGTGATTATTTTACATGTATACAAAGTATGAAATTGGTTACTAATAAATTTAAGTCGGGAAGGCTATATGAGAAGCATGTAGTGACATGTACTGTAATCTGAGGAATAGTAATGGCATATCTCTGAAGGTCCTGAAGAAAACCCAGAAACATTTTTGTCCATATTTTAAAGCGGGCAACTTCAGAATACAACTTAAAAGTCTTTTCACTTGAATATAATTGTTTTGTAAGAAGAAGCGTGACAGAAAATATTAATTAGCTTTTGTGCATTTAAGTTGAATTTTTATTTCCACTCATAGAAATTTATTAGTAATAAAGAGTAAGGTCTGATTATGTAACCAACTACGGACATTTTGTGATTTCTCTTGGAATCTTGTTAAGTTACGTGTATATTTGTAAAGCCGTACCGGATGCGGAAAGGAGCGAACGAAGAAAGAAAAAAATGGGAAGAATAAAGGAAGAAACGTAGCGTTCTGTCTTACTTTGCTTGGTGTTTGCAACAGGTTGATGGCTCTGCTCAATAAGACCACAATCGCACACATTTCTCACTTCGCAGTTCATGAATACGTTTAGAAACATGTGTAAGACACATCGAGTCCTTTAGCAGGAAAGCTGTGCAATTTCTTCACTATATCTGAGCACAGGCAGAAATAATCCGTCACAGAAGAGACACAGACGTAAAGCTTACTAGAAAGACCCATTGCTACAATGTATCTTCAAAAGCATCAGGATTCGGAGAAGTTACAGACATACTTATCTACTTGTTTGCTTGATGTATTTGCACTTATTTTACCGTTGTTGGCAATGACAAGATATTATCTTCTTCTTTAAGGCGATGAAATATGCTGTGGACGGCGCAAAACTTCTTATTCAATAGCTACCTGGGACTACTCCTTCGGACGTAAAATGCCTTGGGCCTGAATTTGATCACTCGCCTCCATTTTTGCTAATGTTAAAAATGAGTAGAATGGTACCTGTACTTCTAAGCTGCAGCTTCCCTGCGTGCAGAGGGAACTAAAATTTCGAATCTCTGTAAGGCAGTAATTGCTTTTTTCGCTACCATGTCCAGAATCCTTCTCGGAAGTTTCAAGCCTCTGAATACTCTGTACGAAAGGTATAACGGCCGAAGTGTGAGGCTAACATCTCATGTCCTTCTATTGTTTAAGTTACGGATGTGTGGAACCTTTCCTCCATTTCTTCTTATGCCTTGGTATTTTGATGACGTAACACAGGAACGACTTGAACATATTTTTATATCCACGGGGTACGAAGTTTGAATCTTGACCAACACCGGCTACCTTGTCAAAAAACAATTCGGATTTTATGCAGTGACTTTTATGTGATTTTCGGATTAACACGTACTAGAGATAGCAAACGTCAGTTCCTCAAATACAGCTCAAATTGCCTAGCTGAGACCAGCCTACCTTTAAATGAACATCAAAATAGTTTCCATACTCACACATTTCTTCACCGTTCCTTCACAGGTGTTATTCATTTATACAAATTATTTAGTCTTGTTGACAAATATTAAATCCCACAAAAACGAGAGGAAATGTGTCAGTCATATAAGTAATAGTGTCAAAAGTCATAACTGAACAAACCAACTACATGTGTCATGTATGCCGACAATCTTGGGAAATTGATAGTCGCACGGGTGACCAGAAATTTCCGGATTTCTACAGAAACCGAATGTTCTCTTTTAATGGAATGTAACCGGAGCTACTTTCGCCCACAATTCAAGGTCACATTTCGTCCTTTAATATCATACTTCACGTTACATCGCCACGTAAGTTTACATCTCAGATGTGAAATTTTCTTCCATTCAGTTTTTTCTGATTCAGTATTCCATCGCCGGTCCCAGTGACCGCGCGGTCTAAGACGTAGGTCTGTGACCGCTCGGCTGCTTAGATTATGGGTTCGAATCCCACGGAGGGCATTGACGTCTATTTGTAGCGAGTGTTGTGTGTTTCAGGTAGAGGTCTCTGCGACGAGCTAATCAATCGTCCAGAGGAGTCCTACCGACTGTGGTGCGTTGTTGTGTGTGATCTTGAAACCTAGCGAATGAGAAGTCCCTGGCACACTGGGGGCTGTTGAGCCCAGTGAAAGAAAGAAAGTGTTTTAGTTAATTCTCGCCTCAACAATACCGGTTAGTATAAACGTAGTGGCAGTTACAGCTAACTTAATCTATTGGGCTATGAATAAACTATTATTTCCTCAAAGAGTTAAGAAGTTTTCAACCATTAAGATAGAAGTAACTTTACCGTGTTCATAACAGCCGGTCACGACTCTCAGTACTCAGCCACATAAAAGAAAACCTCACAATAGTATAAACGCTCAACTAGATTCAACAATAACAATTTATTAGTAATTTCAATCAACTCAACATGTTTTGGGCGATAATTTCGCCCATCCTGAGGAGAACTAGACTCTGTTTATAGCTTGTGGTGTAATGCACCAAAGAAGTTGCCTGCTGGTGACCTTGCATTATACCATAAGCTACAAACACAGTCTAGTTCTTCTGAGGATGGGCAAAATTATGGCCCGAAACACATTGAGCTGATTGAAATTACTAATAAATTGTTATTGTTGCATCTAGTTGGTCGGTTATACAATTGTATCAGAGATGCACGGTCACACAAACATCGAAAACCTCAAACTCTGACACTATTCCTTCAAGACCTACTTCAATGTTATCCTCCCTTCTAAGCCTAGGTTTTCCAAGAGCTCTGTTTCCCTCAGGTTTTCCAACTACAAACTTCGTAAGCCTTTCACTTGTCCCTCGTGTGTGATTACACTTAATATCATTCGCGAAATTCAAATAAGCAGTTCTTATATTGGTAAACAATATTGACTTTCGTAGTCTTTCTTAGTCTCCAGGAGGTGGGATGTGGGTATGTGGACTGGATTGGGCTGGCCCAGGAGAGGGACAGATGGTGGACGCTTGTGAGTGCGGTAATGAACCTTCGGGTTCCGCGAAATGTGGGAAATTTCTTGACTAGCTGCAAACCAGTTAGCTTCTCAAGAAGGACTCTGCACCATGGAGTAAGTAAGTAAGTAAGTAAGTAAGTCTTACATATATGTGTGTTTGTGGCACTGATCTACATCAACTGTGCAGGCCTGAATTTCTGCCGTTGCGTCAGTGTTTGCTGGCATATTTCTTAAGATTTTTTTTACCCAGAGTAGGAAACGCCCTGGCCCTGTACCCTGCGCAGGCAGTTACTTAAAATATGGAAAGGAATTATTTTTCAATAACTACTTTTGACAGGAGACAGTAAGATTTAGTTCAGACACACCTGTGTCAGGGTAATAAGATTCTCGGAAACAGCGATGAATATCACACAGGAGAATAAAAACTGTGCTCTGAGACACGTGCTGAAAATGGCTGGTATAATTTGTAAGACCTTAAAGTAATATGAGTATTCTCGGTAATTTATAATACTCGCATTCCGAATACGTTAAGTTTAAATGATAGTGAAGCGAAAAATATTTTTAAAATACTTCATTAAAATCTTAACACATAAACTCTACACGATCACCCTTCGTAACTTTGTAGTCCCGACGCGCTGTCTGGTAGGTGATCCTCTTTCGGGAAACGGGTGTGGTTCAACGAATTACATATAGTGTTAATTATTTCTTTTTTATTTGTTGTTTTCTTTACTCAATTTATTCTTGATATAAAATAATGGAGCGCTATATCCAGTAAAACAACTAGATCATTTCTAGGAAACTGACACAGTCACTTCTCTGTACTCCTACTTACACCACACTCGTTCGCGACTGAATTTGCGCTAGATT
>Ga0123357_10007228_pt1 | contig 13690 bp, 10 predicted proteins | sample TergutEmb28metaG_FD_89873 | JGI IMG/M metagenome (GOLD analysis project Ga0123357, IMG submission 89873) | Embiratermes neotenicus P4 segment gut microbial communities from Petit-Saut dam, French Guiana - Emb289 P4 | ecosystem: Host-associated > Arthropoda: Insects > Digestive system > Gut ... | reverse complement strand
TACTCCCACTCAATGGTGCCGGGGGGTTTGCTGGTTATGTCGTAAGCTACGCGGTTGATGCCTTCTACCTCGTTGATGATGCGGCTGCTCATGCGGGCCAGTAGATCGGCGGGCAGGCGCGCCCAGTCCGCCGTCATGGCGTCGGCGCTGGTGACCGCCCGGATGATGATGGGGTGCCCGTAGGTGCGCTCGTCTCCCATGACGCCGACGCTGCGGATGTCGGGCAACACGGCAAAGTACTGCCAGACCTCGCGCCCTGCGTCCCAAGCATCGATCTCCTCGCGCACAATGGCGTCAGCCTCACGCAGCAGCGCAAGCTTCTCCTCGGTGATGTCCCCGATGATGCGCACGGCAAGGCCCGGACCCGGGAAGGGCTGGCGCCAGACGATGTGCTCGGGCAGGCCCAGCTCCAGGCCCAGTTGGCGCACCTCATCTTTGAAGAGCGCCTTGAGCGGCTCAATCAGGTCGAAGTGCACGCCCGGCGGAAACGGGATCAGGTTGTGATGGCTTTTGATCTTGGCCGCGGTCTTGCTGCCGGACTCAATCAAGTCAGGATAGAGCGTACCCTGCGCGAGGAACTGTACGGGCTTGCCGCCAGAGGCCAGGCCCTGGGCTTGCTCGAAAAAGATCTTCCAGAATTCCTCACCGATCCGGCGGCGCTTTTCCTCTGGCTCGCTTACGCCAGCCAACAGCGACAGATAGCGTTCCTGCGCCTCAACATGTACCAAATCAATGTGGAACTGGTCGCGAAATACCTTCACCACACTGGACGCCTCATCTTTACGCAGCATACCGTGATCAACAAACACGCAGGTCAGCTGCTCGCCGATCGCCCGATGCAGAAGCGCGGCAACCACCGAGCTGTCAACCCCGCCGGACAGGGCGCAGATGACGTGCGCGTCGCCTACCTGGGCACGCACGTCAGCGATTGTTGTCTCGATAATGCTGGCCATCGTCCAGGACGGCTCCAGGCCAACAACCCGGTACAAAAAGTTCTCGATAATCTGCTGGCCATACTCGGTGTGCGCAACTTCGGGATGAAACTGGGTCGCATACAAACGACGCGCCGGATCCTCCATCGCGGCAACCGCTGTCTGCCCGGTGCGCGCGGTCGTAACAAACCCTGGCGGCGGCGTACCCACGCTGTCCCGGTGCGACATCCAGCAGGCAGACATCGACGGGACGCCCGCAAAAAGTAGCGAGCCCGTAAGAAGTTCGCTGTCACTGCTGCCGTCGCCATTATTGTCACTACTGCCATCGCCAGTACTGTTGTCACCCGCCAATAGCGTCAGCTCAGCAAAGCCATACTCCCCTATGTCAGTACGCGGCACCTCGCCACCTAAAGCGATCGTCATCTCCTGGATGCCGTAACAAAAGCCGAGAATCGGAATCCCCAACCCAAAGATGCGTGGATCGGCGTGCGGGGCATCGGGTGCATACACACTCGCCGGCCCCCCGCTCAGAATCAGAGCTGCCGGGCGGCGCGCCTCCAACTCTTCGGCGTTAATATCGGCAGGCACGATCTCGCTATACACGTGCGCCTCGCGTACGCGACGCGCGATAAGCTGGGCGTATTGGGCGCCAAAATCAAGAACAAGAACGGTCGGGATTGAGCGATCGCACGCTCCCGCAACAGGCGCTGAGCTTTGAGTGCTTTCTTTCACAGAAATCCTTAGGACGATCGGAAGTTGAATACAATTTTACTTGATTTTCAACGACGAAACTATGGAGAACACTCACGCGCCATGTCACGCCGCTCACGCAGCAGAGGCGCCACCCCCGCAAAAATCCCGCAAGCGTTACCCTACGCGTACAAACGCTTCAAGAAGATAATCTCCTGAGTTGATCAGGCTGATCTCATCAAGCAGGAAGATATTATAAACGGAGCCCGCGGCCTTGAGGTTGTGCCTCTTCAAGTATCTAGCCATCCGCTTTTCCAGCTCATGGGTCTCCCCGTAAGGGCCAACCGAGTACCCCGTAAGGTAATTGCCTCCCGGGACTTTGTCCTTGCCTCGCGGATCAACGCTGAAGAAGTGCGTCGGTTGTCCGGGTTTCTCCACGAATATATCGATATCATCGAAGACGCCCCCAACAGGGAATCGCAGATCGATATCATAACGGTCAGCCATGCGATAAAAATAACTGAATGCCCGGTCGAAGGTCGGGGAGGTAGAAAAATCGTTCTCTGGTCCAATAGCAATCGAAAATTCTGGACGATAGCGCACCGCAAGTTGGTCCGGCACAGCCGAGAGCCCCTTCGTGATCAGGTCGCTGTAGGTCTCCACCACATCACGCTCGCGAGATAAGCGTTCCAGTTCAGCCTCGACCTCTTCCTTTTTTTCCGTGAACAGTGCCTGCATACGCTGCGGCGTGCGGTTATCAACAAAGGCCTTTACCTCGTTTGTCTTAAGTCCAAAGCCATGGAGCAGATCGATAACGCTCACCGCTATCAGCTGGAACGGTTGGTAACGCCGGTAGCCATTCTCCCCTCGGTAAGCAGGAGAAAATACCCCTAGTTTGTCGAAATAGCGTAGCGTGGATTGCTTAATGCCAGTCAATTGAGAGAACTCGTGTATTGAAAGCAAGCCTTTACTTTCTTTTGTCATGGCTAATGCACCCTTTCGTCAAGCTCGCCCCCCGAACCTTGCCAGCACAGAGCCCGTATACATACTCTAATAATAACATTTACCACTCTCACCGCTCTCGCGTTTATCGTAACACAAATCAACGACTTTTGTTGCGTTTTTCTTGAGAAAGGGACATTATGTCCTGCGAGATATACGTTACAATAAAAACCATGTCGATCCCATTTACTGACACGCGCTGCCTGGTCAGCAGGCCCGTTTCGTTCACCGAGGCAATTCTGGCGGGACTTGCCCCCGGAGGCGGGCTATTCGTTCCCTCCGAACTCCCGTATTTCAGCGCCGCAGAGTTGACGAAACTCACTACGATGCCCTATCACGAGCGTGCCACGTGGCTTTATCGCGCGTTTGGCGTCGATCTTGACGACAACGTACTTGACGCCCTATGCGCCGATGCCTATGGCGCGCAATGGGATAACCCCGCTATTGCCCCGATCCGCACCCTGAAAAATGATACGTTTGTCCTGGAGCTTTGGCATGGGCCAACCTCGGCGTTCAAGGACCTGGCGCTTCAGCTTATGCCGCGCACCTTCAGCGCCGCAATCAAAAAGCAGCAGGCTACGGGTGGCCTCTCGCACGATGTGCTGATACTGGTCGCGACCAGCGGAGACACGGGCGCCGCCGCACTTAACGGTTTTGCCGAACGTCCGCATACCAACATTATCGTCTTCTACCCCGCAGGTGGCGTCAGTGAGACCCAGCGCCACCAAATGGTTTCGCAAGCAGGCGACAACCTCGCGGTCTTTGGGGTTGAGGGAAATTTTGACGACTGCCAAGCTGCTGTTAAAGCCGCTTTCAACGATACGGAGTTAGGCGAGCGGCTAGCTGCTGACGCTGACTTGCAATTCTCCAGCGCGAACTCGATCAACTGGGGGCGCCTCATGCCCCAGATCGTCTATTACCTCAGCGCCGCTGCGGAGCTGGCCAAGGCTGGCGCCGTCACGCCCGAGCGCCCGCTTGACGTTGCCGTGCCCACTGGCAACTTTGGCAACATTCTGGCAGCTTGGTATGCCAAGCGTATGGGCGCGCCTATCGGACGGCTTATCTGTGCAAGCAACGAGAACAAGGTGCTCGCTGACTTTCTGGCAACCGGCGTCTACGACATCCGTGACCGCACCTTCAAAACAACGCCGACGCCCAGCATGGACATCCTCATCTCAAGCAACCTTGAGCGGCTGCTGTATGAGCTTGCAGGCGCCGACGCCTGCGCCAAATGGATGGACGAGCTGCAGCGTACGCACCGATTTGCAGTTGATGCGTCCACAGTGGAGCGAATCCAGAGCGAGTTCGTGGGAGGCTGGCTCAGCAACGACGAAACGCTTGCAACAATCCAGCGTTTATATGAGGAGCAACAGTACCTTTGCGACCCGCACAGCGCGGTCGCTTTCGAAGTAGGCCATCAACTTAAATCCGCTGATCGCCCCCTGCTGGTTGTTGCCACCGCTCACTGGGCAAAGTTCGCTCCCAATGTAGCGCGGGCGCTGACCGGGATTGCTTACAACGCTGAGTTACCAGCAGAGTACGCCAATTGCAGCGAACTCGACCTGATGCGCAAGGTGCAGGAATTAGCGCCGCAATCTGGCCAGATCCCCTCCCGCCTGGCAGAGCTGACAAACCGCACCGAACGCTTCAACACCGTGATCCCTGCAGGCGTAGACGCCATCCGTGCAGCTGTCCTGAGCTTTACCCAGCAGCTTCGATAATCGCAGAAGCGACCTGCTTTTTGCGGCTGAGTACGCCTTGTAACCAGGCAGAGCCCGTGCTAAAGTCAGCTCCAAAAGCTTTGGTCGCCAACGCAGTATCGCCCGTTGCAAAAAGCTCCGTGCCCTCTTTGATGATGTCAGTCGCCATGAACAGGAACAGTCCCCAGCCATTGTCAGCAGCCATCTTACTCATGGTCTCCAGTACCCGAGCACGATTCTCCTCGACCGCGTCAAGGTTCACGCTCTCGTACTGTACGATGCCGATCTTAATGCCGCCCGCCTCGTACTCCTTGAGGTCGTTAGCCAGTATTTTCTCGGGCTCAAAGGGCTCGCCTTCTGAGCGCTTGTTGAAGAGCTCCATGCCAAACGCGACCGGATCGAGGTCAAGACGCTCGGCAAGCGCGGTCACCAGCTGCTGGTCCTGCCCAGTCGCCGTCGGGGACTTAAGGATGACCGTATCGGTCAGCACGGCGGAGAGTAACACCCCGGCCAGCCAATCGGGCATCTCGACATCAGTGCGCTGGAAGTTCAACGCTGCGATGGTCGCCGTCGAGCCCAGCGGCTTGTTGATGAAGGTGATCGGACCGACCGTCTGAATGTCGCCAATGCGATGATGATCAACGATCATGCGGATATCAGCCTGCGCGATGCCATCATAGGACTGAACCGACTCGTTGTGGTCGACCAGCACGCAGGAAAGCTCGCTCGGGTCATCAAAAGTGGGGAGCTCATCGGGCAACTCTTCGCTTGCGTCAAAATGCTCGAACACCCAGGCTGTCTCGCGCGGGATGGGCCCCAGACGAGCCGGGACGTACTCGTCGCCATTCGTCTCTGTCATATTAAGATAGTAAGCCGCCGCAACCGCCGCGCAAATGCTGTCGTTGTCGGGGCGTTTGTGACCGAATACGTATACCGTGCTCATAAGGGGATCCTTTCTTCGTTAACTACTTGATTGTATCAGGCTCATCTGTGCGACGCACATAATCAGCAACCCGGGTAAGGTCTGCAGTGAGCTGCCGATAGCCCACTTTGTCCTTGAACATGAGCTTCCAGGCTTCCAGGAAGGCAAGCGCCTTCTCCTTTGTGATTGGTTCGAGCGCCTCGTCGACCATACTTACTGCTCCTCACTCAATACCCCCAAGATGAGTACCAGTATACCCACAGATAGAGCGAAACACGGATTCCGCAGAAAGAGATGGCGCGCCCCGCTCCCTTTGTTCTGATTCTTAGTTCTGGTCAGTCAGGGGTTTGACGACCTCTGATATTGCAGCGGCGGTCTTTGGATCGTTCATCGTATAAAGGTGGACGCCGTCGACGCCATGTTCGATCAGGTCAAGTATCTGCGTGATGGCATAATCAACGCCTGCGCGGCGCATCTCGGCATCGTCGTTGCCGTAGCGTTCGACCAGCACGGTGAAGGCAGGCGGCATGTTCGCGCCACAAAGATCGGCCATACGAGCTGCCTGGCGCGCATTGACTACCGGCATGATGCCCGCCGACAGGGGCGCCGTGATACCCGCTTCACGGACGCGCTCCAGGAAGTCATAGAAGTGCTGGTTATCGAAGAAAAGCTGCGTGGCCAACTGGTCGACCCCCGCGTCAACCTTGTGGCGCAGCCAGCGCAGATCCTCCTCCGGGCTGACAGCCTCGGGATGGACCTCAGGATAGCAGGCGCCGATGATGTTAAAGTAATTGGGGACGTGCTGTCCGATGAACTCGGCGACCTCGCTCGCATGGGCAAATTCGCCGGTCGGTTCCTTGCCCGGCATGACGTCACCACGCAGAGCGAGCACGTTCTCAAGCCGGTGCGCGGACAGGCGCATGAGCAGGTCGCCCAGCTCCTCACGCGTCAGGTTGATACCCGGCAAGTGCGCGACCGCTGGCAAGTGATAGGTGTTCTCGATAAGCGAAGCGATCTCGACGGTTGCAGAGGCGTTAGCCGCTCCCCCGCCCGCGCCGTAGGTCACAGAGATGAAGTCAGGTCCGAGCCCCGCCAGCGCGTCGACTGCATCATAGACGACCTGAATAGGGGCGGTCTTCTTTGCGGGGTAGACTTCAAAGGAGAAAACCGTTTTGCGGGCAAAGAGCTCATTAACTTTCATGGCAAGGGGACTCCTGTTCGTCCGTGGGAGTGGTTGGTGGCAAAACTACCCCGGGGCTATATTTGTCATCGACGGGGGCAACCAGGCAGATTGCACGCTCGACGGCTTTTACGCAGGCGGTAGCGTTGGCGCCATAACCGGCGCCGATACTTTGCGCCCAGCCGCCGGTCACTACGGCGCCGCCCACCAGCACGGGAAGGTGGCGCTGCTCGGTAACCGCATGGGCTGTCGCCTCCATCGCAGGCATCGTTGTAGTCATGAGCGCAGAAAGGCAGACCACGTCGGCGTCGCGGGCTGCCTCGACCACGCGCTCGGTGGGCACATCAACCCCCAGGTCGTTACACACAAAGCCCTGGCTTTCCAGTAGCGAGATACAGATGTCCTTACCGATGCTGTGGATGTCGCCCTTGACGGTCGCGAATACGACGTATCCGCGGATCGCGGCATCCTGCTCTGCGACAGAAAGGTAGGCCTTGGCCTGGTTCGTTGCGGCTTTCATCGCATCAGCGGCGACCATAAGCTGCGGCAGGAACACGTCGCCGCGGCCAAAGCCATCGCCGAGCTCCTGGATCGCGGGCGTCAGCACCTCGGCAATGATGCGCTCCGGCGTCCAGCCGCCCGCAATGAGCGCGTCAACATGGGCGGGCGCCCCGTCGCTGTCGCCGCGCGTGATCGCGCGCGTAAGCGCAACATCAGGGGACGGTTCCTCTCCGTCGCATTGCTGCGATGAAGAGGAACCGTCCCCTTCCAGGGCAGCCGGATCAAGCGCGCGAGCCAGGAGCGCTCCGAGCTGCTCGCGCAGCGCTGTGGGATCGGGTTCCAGGTCTGCCGTGCGCGCTGCGTTGATCGTCACAACCGCCTCGCGTATAACTGAGTCGTTCGGGTTGACAATACCGGCGTCAAGCCCGTCTGCTGCGGCAGCTGCCAGGAATGCGGCGTTGAGCGCCGGGCGTCCAGGTAGGCCGTGGCTGACGTTGCTCACGCCGAGCAGTGTCGTCAGGCCAAGTTTTTCATGAACCGCACGCGCTGTATCAAGCGTGACGGTCGGAGCGGCAGGGTCAGCGGCGGCAGCCATCACGAGGCTGTCCACGAGCAGGTTCTCCGGCGCGATACCGAGCTCCGCTGCGCGGTCACGCACCTTTTCAATCACCGCAAGACGACCCTCGACAGTAGCGGGAATCCCCTCGTCATCCAGCGCAAGCACCACGATTGCCGCGCCGTAGCGTGCAGCCAGCGGCAAGATCGCTTTCATCGAAGCCTGCTCCCCATTGACGCTGTTGACAAGCGCCTTACCGGGGTACACACGCAGTGCCCGTTCCAGCGCAACCGGATCGGTCGTGTCGATGCTGAGCGGTACGTCGCAGCTCGCTGATAAGGCCAGCACCAAACGCGGCAACACCTCTGTCGCATCGATGCCCGGCGCACCCACGTTGACGTCAAGCACATCAGCCCCCGCCTCTGCTTGCGCCGCCGCGTAATCACGCGCCACACTGAAGTTGCCAGCCTGCAGAGACTCGCGCAGCTCGCGCTTGCCCGTCGGGTTGATGCGCTCGCCGATCATACGCAGTCGGGGCTGGACCTGGGCGTCTTCATCGATGGACCATCCTCCGATCACCGTGCTGCGGCGCGGGCCAGCCAGCACCAGATCGGAGGTACCGCGGCCGTCAACGTACTTGACCGGACGGCCCGTGATCTCGTCGGCAATCGCTCCAATATAAGGCACGGTAGCCCCACAGCAGCCGCCAACCATCGCAATGCCCGCCTCATACAGCTCGGCAGCAAAGCGCCCGTAGTCCTCAGGCACAGCAGGGTAGACCGTATCGCCGAGCTCATTCAAGCAAGGGATGCCCGCATTGGGAGAAGCAAAAACCGGCAGGCGCGTGGCCCGCAGCATGCGCTTGGCATGGGGTAGCATCTCCGCGGGCCCCAGGCTGCAGTTGAGGCCGACCATGTCGGCGCCGGCTGCCTCCAGGATGATTGCCGCCGTAGCGCTGTCGGTACCGGAGAGCTCCATGCGTCCGGCCTTCCCCAACGCGACGCTGACGACAACAGGCAGCTTCGGTGCAGCTTCTTTGCAGGCTAATACGGCACAACGTGCCTCGGCGATATCAGTAAAGGTTTCAAGAATAAAGCCGTCAGGGTTAGCGGAGGCTAATGCGCGCGCCTGCTCGACAAAGATCTCATAAAGCTCGTCGAAGCTCGTCTGTCCGAGCGGCTCTAAAACCAGCCCCGAGGGTCCGATATCAGCAAGCACATAGCGCGGCCCTGCCTTGCGCGCCAAGCGGACCGCCTGTTGGTTGATGACCTCCAGCGAATCCGCCAGGCCGAACTCGGCCAGCTTGGGGCGCGTGGCGCCGAAGCTGTTTGACTCGCACACGTCAGCGCCCGCCAGCACATAGTTGCGGTGGATGTTTGTGATGAAGTCCGGTTCAAGCAGGTTAAGCTGCTCCGGCATAACATCCGTGAAGCCGCCCCGCTGGATTGGCGTACCCATGGCGCCTTCCAACACAAGGACATTACGACCCAAGTCTAAGCGCAGATCATTCACGCGCGATCCTCCGCAACGTCGCCCGGGTCCGCACCTTCCGCTGCATCCGGCTCCTCAATAACTTCCAGTTCTACGTCACCGTCGCTCAGCAGCAGCTCCATCAGCTGGGTCGCGGGATCAAGCAGAATGCCCGTCGCCCCCGCCTCATATTCGTTGTAGGCGGCAGCCGGCGTCTCACTCTCCGTGATCCCCGTGCCCCAGAGCAGCCACGGGACCGGGTCGCCCGTATGCGTCATGAGCATGATGGGTGTCGGATGATCTGGCATCACTAGCACGCGCACGCCTTCGTCAGCGTGTTGCTTCGCGTAGGTCAGCACGCGCGTCATCACCTGGCTATCGATCTTCTCGAGCGCGGCCATCTTGCCCTGCGCCGATCCGGCGTGCCCCTCCTCATCGGGCGCCTCGATATGGATGACCACCAGATCGTGGCCCTCAAGCGCCTCAAGGCTACCCGTCGCCTGCGCCACAAAGTCGTTGTCCAGGCCGTCGGTCACGCCATCAATGTCGAGGCGCTTCAGCCCGAAGAGTACGGCCATGCCCCCCAGCAAGTCGACGCCGGAAGACAGCGCAGCCGTCTTGCCAAAACGCTCGTTAAACGACACGAGCCCCGTCGGTTTCACTCCCGGCCAGAATGGCCAGAGATCAGTGCAGGCGCGCAGACCATGCGCCACGCGATCAAGATTTGCGGGCAAGGTGGGCAGTAGCTTGTGGGCACGTTCCATGAAGCTAAGCAGCAGCTCGGCGCCCGGACCGTCCTCCCCGTCTGACCCGCCACCGCGCGGCAGATGTCCGTCGATGGGTTGGTCGGTAATATCATGAGGCGGTGTGAACTGCACGTCAAGCAGTTCCGGATGCCCCTTGACCACCAGTAGATGACGGTAGGCGATACCCGGATGCAACGTGAAGGTATCGTCGTTGAGTTCCAGCGCCAGTTCCTCGACCAGTGCGCGTGACGAGGCAGTCTCGATGTGGTCGCAGGCATAGCTTGACATGAGGCCATCCTCAATGATGAGCGTGTTGACGCGCAGCGCTACTTCGTCATCGGCCAGCTCAATACCCATGCCAGCCGCCTCGATCGCCCCGCGCCCGATGGCGTAGCGCATCGGGTCGTAGCCCAGGATCGAAGTACAGGCCGCGGCGCTGCTCGGCTCAAAACCCTCGGGCACCGTGCGCGCCCGACCGATGCGCCCTTGGCGCGCCATCAGGTCGATCACCGGGAGGGAAGCCGCCTCAAGCGTAGTCTGCCCGTCATAGGGCGTGCCCATCTCCGGCAGTTGCGTCCCCGCTGCCCCATCTAAGATGACAACGATATATTTCATAGAAACCTCCCCGTGCCTCAGGTTAAAGCTAACATCGCGTACAGTAATACTACCATGCAGCGGCGCGCCTCCGCCGGACTTCCCTTAAGCCCTACAAGCTACCGACTACTCCCCGCCACACATCTTCACCACAAGCTTTTAAGCACAATCATCATAACCTCACCACACGCTGTGAAGAATATTTGTATGTGGTTTAGTCACATAATAATTATCCGCTATTATAACTGTAGGCGCCAAGAGAAGCGCCGCGATTGAACAGCCAACTGGTTTTATCGCACGGCGCTGTTGTTACTCCCGAGCTGGTCGGCTCCGCGCATCCTCCCTCCCCCTCCTTGATATGCGGGACCGACCAGCTCTTGCTTCTCATCACTAATCCGAGCTGGTCAGCTTCGTACTCTGTACGTCAAGCGGGAGGGGCGAAGCGGCCAGCTCTGGAGACTTCTCTTCCTCGGCGTGATCAATAACCCGCAGAATTAGAGGCCGCGCTTATCCAGCGGTTGATAATCTACAGACAGCAATAAGCTTTGCTAAAGTTTTGGAGTGAAAAGCTACTCTTCCTCTAATGCTTTGAGCGCGTGAAAGAGGAATTCGTTGACGGGCACGGGCGCGCCCAGCTCTCTGCCCAGTTTTATCATCATCCCGGCAAAGATATCAACCTCGGTGGGACGGCCGGCCAGGACGTCCTGGCACATCGAGGTCATGCCCGCCGGGTCAAGCGCGTCGATGAGCGTAAAGATCGCATCAATATCGGGGTCGCCCAGGTCGATGCCCTTCTTGCTGGCAAGTGTGCAGACCTCGCGCATGGCCATCGTTGCGACCTCGCGCGCGTCAGCCGAGTCCTGGAACAGGCCATAGGGCGCGCGCAGCAGCGCCGAGGTCTGGTTGGTCCCGACGTTGAGCATGAACTTCCACCACATCGCGCGCGTAATGTCCTGCTCGCACGTATAAGTGAGGCTCACCGAATCGAAGAAGCGTGACAGGCGCTCCATGTCCTGGGGGTCGGTGTCCGCAGACGGGTCCGCAGACAGACCAAAAGAGATACTGCCGGAGCTTGAGAATCGCACCGCATGCCCAGTCCGGGTGGCGTCCAGGCCCGAGACCATGCAGGGGATCACGCGCGACGCCGTGCCATAGGCCTGCCTGATGACCTCCTCGCTGGAGATGCCGTTCAAAAATGAGAGTATGATCGTATCCGGGCCGACGTAGTTGCGGGCCACCTCAATCGCGTTGTCCAGCCCATAGGCTTTGACCGTGAATATCAGGAGGTCCGCCGGCTGAGCTGGCGCCTCCTCTGAGGACACGAACTGGAAATCCTGCACGGCGCCGTTGGCAGAGAACTCCTCCTGCCGATAGCGCTCGATGCGCTCAGGTCCCGCGATGAATTGCAGCTGCTCGGGAGCCAGGTGCTGAAGCATACAGCTCGCATACAAGATGCCCAAAGCCCCACAGCCGATGAACGAAACATTCCTGATAGCCCTATCCATGGAGCAACTCCCTTTCACTTAAAATCTGCCTGCTTCTATCATAAAGCGATTGGAGTCAACATCGATATAACGGAACAAACTCTCTAGCGATACACCTCACGGCGGTGCCCGACATCAAGCACCAGCACCACGATATCGCTGTCGTAGATGTGGCAGATGAGGCGGTAGTCACCGATGCGATAGCGCCACTTCCCCCTCTGATCCGCTACAAGCGGCTTCCCGTAGCGCCGAGGATCGTCAGTACCCTCAAGGTTCTTCTTGATCCAGGCCATGATGATGTTGGCCTGGCTCTTGTCCATCTTACGGAGTGCCTTCTGCGCCGCCCGCTCGAAGAGAACCGAGTACTCAGCCATTGATGAGTTCCATCATCTTGTCAAAGCTGACAGGATCAGGGTCGGTTTCATGCTGCTTCATCGCTTTGGCATAAAGCGCCAGATCAAGGCTGCCTTCGATCTTCTCGAACACGGCATCACGGATAAGCGTCGAGGTCGACACCCCGCTTATCTTGGCGTAGTCACGGACAAACTTCGCTTCATCGTCAGAAAGACGCGCCTGTATCACCGCCATGGCCTCACTCCTTGTATGATATCGTATTACTGGATGTATTATATTGTACTACATGCGCTGACGCCTTCGTTCCCCCGCGCGCCTCTTCGGTCTTTGCCTCCGCCCTTATCAATAAGTTTTGTGTCCATGCAATTTCTCGCACCAGCGGTGAGAGTTTTTCGTTTGCGCGACAACCCCCTCGTGCCTATCAGAAGCACTCTGTAGAGAGGAAGTATGATCAACAATGGCTGAGAGCGAGAGCAAAACTATCGTGCTGGCGGGCGGCTGTTTCTGGGGCGCCTAGAAGTACCTGTCACTCAGCATCTTGCGCAAGCACATATTTGACTTCCTCGACCAAGGTTTCTTTATCGGGAATGTAACCAACATAGTTTGATGCAAAAACCTGGTTGCTAATACCGCCTAATGCGAACTCTGCATCTACCCTTTCTGCGTCGCCGCAAAGGATGATCCCGATGGGAGCATTATCATCTTCGTCGTTGATATCCATTCGAAAGTAGTTGAGATAGGCGTTCATCTGACCGGCATATTCAGGTTTCATGCGGCCACGCTTAAGGTCGATGATCACATAGGCTCTGAGGATTTTATTGTAGAACACCAGATCCGCATAGTAATCCGTACCCGTGTTAACATGCATCCGATACTGGCTGCCCACAAACATGAAACCCCGCCCCAGCTCAAGCAGAAAGTCTTCGATATGCCGGATAAGCCGCTGCTCAAGATCATGCTCAAAGAGCGGTTTACTCTCACGACCCCCGATGAAGTCGAACACGTAGGGGCGTTTAAGCATATCTTCTGGCTTGGCCAGCTCAACTCCCTTCTGCGCAAGTTGGAGCACCTTCTGCTTGTTTGCTTTCCCATCTGATAAAAGCAGGCGTTCGAACAGCGAAGATTCGATCTCACGTCTCAGCGTCCGGACATTCCAGTTTGAATTTACGGCTTCCTGCTCATAAAATGAACGTGCATCAGGATCATTTACAGTAATAAGCTGCAAGTAATGCGTCCAGGTCAATTTGGCAATCACTGATTGCCAAATTGGGTACGTCTGATAATACCGTCGCATATTCGAGAGATTTCGGCGCGAAAACCCCTTACCCAATTCTTCTGTCAGGCTCTTCGAGAGCGCGCCTAAAAGACCACTCCCGTACTCTGCACGTACGTTACCGTTTTGCTCGACCTCAACAATGATTCGCCCGATCTCCCAGTTCGTCTGAAGAATCGTCGTGTTTACTTCGCGCGCCAACGTACTGCGCGCCTCATGCATCAAGTTTCTGATCTCACTCACCGCTTCAGCAAGTGAATCGATTGGACGTATAGGATTGATTGTT
>Ga0123357_10007227_pt1 | contig 13691 bp, 12 predicted proteins | sample TergutEmb28metaG_FD_89873 | JGI IMG/M metagenome (GOLD analysis project Ga0123357, IMG submission 89873) | Embiratermes neotenicus P4 segment gut microbial communities from Petit-Saut dam, French Guiana - Emb289 P4 | ecosystem: Host-associated > Arthropoda: Insects > Digestive system > Gut ... | reverse complement strand
TTCCAGACCCACTACTACTCAGAAAATCTGGTAGCGCCGGGGATCGAACCCGGGACCTCTGTATCTGTAGCCAGAAACTCTGACCACTAGACCACAGAGGCGGTCTTCTTGCAACTCCATGTTTAATTAATACCATTACTCCCAAAAAAAATTGGCTAGCAGACCTGTGCTACTGGGAATTTTAAGATCACTTATTCTGAGATGGTAAACATTTATAAACTGTGTAATTGTCACCAGTCTATTGTCACTCCATCTCCCTTCACTCTACACACTGCCGAGCAACATCTGTAGGTTCTGAATGTGCTACCAACTACAGCTACCGAAATATGCATTTGGACTTACTGTGCAGATGAGAACACCAGCATCAGCAGCTCGAAATGTTTTGAACACATCCGTCCGTTCCTGAAACAGATACACATTCATGTATGGATGCATACAACAATGCAAGAGTACTCGACACCAACAGCACATGTACTGCACCTTCTGTGTCATGCTGCCATGCAGTTTGAAGAAGCTAACGTCCACTTCGTCGGACACACCTAACACAAGCGACAGCAGTTCAGTGTGGAAGTCCACCATGTCCTGCGTGGCACAGAATATCAGCATCTTGCGCTGCTCACTCATCTGGCACTTCCAGATGATGAATGCAGACAAAGTCACCAACCTAAGTTTGGCTGGAGTTAGAATATAAAACTGTAACAGGCTCTGTGGAATCACCAGATCACTGGCTAGGGACTCATCACAAGCAGCGTCAACATACACTGGTGACCGTAGTGTCAGGCCTGCGAGTCTCTCCACTTCACTTGTCAAAGTTGCAGACAACAGCACTGTCTGGCGGGTGTCCTGCTGCTGGGAGTGGAGAGCTTCAATGAGACTGAAACGTACAACATGTGCGTCACAATCAACTCACACAACAAACATATGATCACTGCAACATAGCTGCAACAATGCACACACCTGGCAATATCCTTCTCGTAACCCATATCGAACAACCTGTCGGCTTCATCCAGAACAAGCCAGCCAACCTTGTCAAACCGCAGTGATTTCGTATGTTGAACATGGTCCAACAGACGTCCAGGCGTGCCAATCAGCACTGTAATGCCTTTCCTCAGGCGTGCTTTCTCTGCCTTGCGCTTCTCCCCACCAACCAGGTAGCCAGGCACAATCCATGTGAATGGCTACAAACCAACAAAACCCCACCTCAGTCACACCAACCAATAATGATGAGTACTCAGAGAATCAGGACAAGCACATTCCTTCAAAAATGCCTAACCACATGCACTAACCTTCACTAACTTCACGAACCACTCGTATGTCTGTAGCGCTAGCTCTCTGGTTGGCACCACAACAATGGCCCGAACTCCATCTGCCCTGGATATTTTGGGTCTGACGGCCTGCAAAGCCTCCACAATTGGCAGTGCATATGTCAGGGTTTTGCCACTCCCAGTCTGTGACCTGATCAATGCATCTTTTCCAGACAAAATCACAGGCAGGGCCTTCTGCTGCACAACTGTCAGCTTCTGCAAGTTGAGGTTCTGATCCAGGTTGGACACCTGCAACACAGCACACATGTGACCTTACATTCGACCCCAGCTGCAACTAACTGCAACAGAAACTGAACAATTTGACAAATGCTCTCAAGGAACTAGCTGAGCCACACGGCACACATTCCCCGTCCATCAGCCGTGTTTCAATTGTCGATGACTTCCTGTGAGATTTATTGGGATCCAACCAGCAGTGCAGTAGATTTTTCTCCAAGTTTCTTTACTTCTTACCTACTAATCATCAACCCACTGCTGCTCTGTTCTCATCTATCGCCGTACAATAATTCTGACAGGCAGCTTATCACATCATTGGTCTTTAAGTTGTGGGTTTCATCTGTAACAGAACTTTGTTGGTTGCACAGTAAGAGGTTCATTTTTGAACACCCAAGTCTGCTGGAATGTAATGCTGGGTCAATGGGCAAGTGTAAGATGCTGCATTTCTCCTTAGCATCAGGAATCATTCACCAACCCACACAGCATAACATCCCAGAAGATGTGAATCCCCCCCACCCCCCCAGGAAAAAAATGTTACAATTGAGGTCCTGAAGTTAGGTTGCTGAAGCTTCAAGTCCTCTGGGATGCAATGCCATGTTTTGGAAACTTCAAAGGTTAAGCAGTCCACCTTGTTCTTGGGTTGTCTGACACTTCAAGGCCCCACAACCAAGCACTCAATGACACAGCATCACATCCCTGAAGACTGCAATGCTCAACCATGCCTCTGTGAGAGCCTCAAACATCACAAGATATTTTCTATACATGCTACGTTAGCAGCACACAACAAATGCAATACACTCTGAACCTGTGCTGTATCTTATACTTGTCAACACATTTATACCCATTTACTGAGTTGAATGTGTAGCTGTACAGCACAAGAAATTACATTACAGTCTGTGTCTGTTAGGTTCAGTCCTACAGATTATCTCACTTGATTACTTGTTTTGCTTTCTTCAGTGATTATTTGCTGACGTTCTTACACTATTGCAACACACCAAATGTACCAATCTGTCCAGCCTAACCTAAAAGACTGCACTTACAAGAAATAACAGTGCTTCACTTACCGTGAAGGGGTGTATTGGCAGATCCTTGAACTTCTGTGAAGAGAAGACAGGCTCTGAAACTGGGTTCACAACACGGTGGGCCACAGTAGGGATGTCAGGGTTGTTGACAAACAGCGAGGAGATCCAGCCTTGTGGCTTGCATTCTGCACTCTCTTCATCTACTTCATCAACCACACAGTCCTTAAGTCTCTTTGAAGTGAAAGCAGGTTCTATGACATGTGTGCCTTCATGCTTTCTCTTCAACTTCTTTCCCTGTCAGCACATCACACATCAGAAACCCAATGTTATTGCACCAGGGAATAATATACAAATTAAAACGCTGATTTCCCTCCAAAATTTTGTTATGATAAATGGGTGGGGGGGGGGAGGTGAAAGTAAAGCTCCCCGCTTTATGAAGCTTGGATCTCGATGGAGCTGTGTAGTCAGCTTCATGCACAGACCACATTACATCCAGGAGAATAGATCCTGGTACTAATTGCACATCGGATTAGATGGAGTCTGAGCTCATCTTCACTACCAGACGAAAAACATATTTAAGCACTGTGCTTCTGTTCCTCCAATGTTTCCACTTGACATGGATCATCCAGCAGCCAAGCCTCTCCATCCCTCTAGGCACGACCACTCCTGAATTTCTCCCGATGTTCCTCCTTCCTTCTATGTGACATGTTTACTAACTCACTTGTTCTCATATTCAAAACATTCTTCCCTTATTCTCCAAGCATGTCCATGCCATTGTATAACATCTTCTATTTATGTACCTTCCAAGGTGTTTCCATCTTTCAATTCTCTCATTCTTTCATCACATTCTCATTCTTCTGGTTGCTCCTTCTCATCTCAGCTGTTGGTAGTTCACTGATCTGCCTTGGTCCATATCCACATGTCAGCTCCACACAATCATATGGACACCTATAAGGCACATAGTTCCCTAGCCAGATACTCCTGTGTTAACCAACCACTGTATTTTGAGGTACGAAGAGCATTTGTTGTAGGGGTGATAAGCAACAGACGTCACAAGAGGCAGTCAATCAGATACTATTACTGGGATAAACAGATGTGCAATGGCAGCAGCACTGGAAACTTGGTCCAGCAAAGAGGTACATAGTGCGACTCACTTTTTATGCACAAACCATGTTTCCCCCCATTATAATTAAGTATTAAGTGACAGAGAGGTACAGTGGGTGACAACATGATGAGAGTGCGGGATGTCAGAAAATGGTGCAGTCACTATGAACACAGTCAAATGGACGTCCATGATGAATACAGCACCAGGTGGGCCCACACAAGGAAGGATGTGAATGCAGCACAAGTGGAGGAACACCTTTTGGGCCAGTGAACCAACACTTGGAAGATCACCAACACCACAGTCATACAGAAATGGATGTAACTGTTCAAAAACAGCTGCAAATGTAAGAGACCAATTTGTAACACAAACGGAATGGAACACGACAGGGCCACATCCCAGAAATGTGTGACCGCAGTAACACTACTGTGAGAACCTCCAATCTCAGAAACTTCCATAATGTTAATAACAATAACAGCACTATTACAACAAAAATTATAGAAGCAGGGGAATTAATGAGAAGACTGCAGCAGAACTAAACAACATTCTGTTTCGTGACAATAAAATGGACACCCAACATGCTGCAGTGATGGCAATATGGACTGCAAGATATGGCTATCCAAGGCCAAATGCATTAATTATTTATAATGCTCTGTGGGTACTGCATGTACAGCGTGCCTTAACATTTGAAAACTCCGCATTTTAACCACAAAGTGTATTTATGTTTTCTGTGTCATTCTCAGAAAAAACAAAATTATTCACCTGAAGACAATTCCTTGGTAGGTTTTTGGAATGCAGATGAAGTGTTTTTCTGCAAGACACAAGCCAAATTTGTAAACACTATTTAGAAGAATATCAGGCTTAAAGGAATTAAAGTGGGTATCCTAGAGAAGACAAGGTCAGCTCAGTGGTACCTGCTGACCCTTTGCCACATGTTTTTTTGGCTTTCCTCAGCTACTCTAACCAAGCACCACAAACATATCTTGGAAGCACCTTGATGAGAACAGACACATACACACACAAAACACTGAGCAAGTTGCACACCCAAGGAAAGGAAGTGACCCATAGTATGATAACAATGACATACTCTTACATAGTATTCAACAGTTGCCTGTAATTTGAATGCATTGGACTTTAGAGACATGGCACCATACTTTTTGGCACACAGACACTAGCCTTTCAGAGAATGAGGATTCTGGTCTGCTGGGATATGACACTATGTCACTTGGTAAGAGGTTTTGTATGTTTTTAAGGAACATATGGCCTTGATTTTAAGACATTCACAGGCCTATGATCTGCTGATCCCTTGAAGATGAAGGCCATATGGTCCTTTCAACATCTGAAAGCATTTACCCAGCAACACATTATCACATCCCAGAAGACCGGAGTCCTCGATTACACCACTGTCACAACTTCAGTGCACTGCGCCTCTCTACATTACATCACACCTACCTCAGAAGACACGTGACGTTATTGTGGTGGCAATTATGAACACTGTTGTGTGTGTTTGGGGTACTGCTGCCCCCATCATCATGCCTCATGATGGAGACTGCAGTACCTCTGAAATGTCAACACGTATCCGGTACACTGCACGGGATCACGTACCTGAACATAGTATCTCACCAATACTCTTCACTCTAACCATCTCAAACCTCACATTTCTTCTCCTCTGTTTTCAACAGCCTTAAAATTAGATAAAGACAATTTACTGAGTCATAAATCAAATTTACATGTAGCCAAGCACATGCAACACCAATTTTTCTAAACAACTCAGATTTTTTTTTAGACATGCACAGTAGTCTGTCTGCTCACTCCTCCATCCACATACTGTCCTAATATTACATTAAAACACCATTAACACACTCATATCTTGTCTCGTCACAACCGTCTGACTTTCAAGTTCTATTCTCCTGCAAACTCACATACAGCTAGTGCCATACTGACTTTACTTTGCCATGTACATATTGTTTCAGTAAGTACACAACACTTTTTTCTGTCCATAACATTTATAAAAGCTACAGCTTTCCAATGCCCTATCTTTTTTTCATATTTGACTTACTGCACACAACTTTCTCACTTCAGGTTTTCATTTCTAAATATTTTAGTAACACCTTGGACATACTCTTCCCTTAAACATAGAGAGCGTCTTTTACAAATCCTCTCGGTATCCTCCATACCTGTCATATTCCTGGTTTCAGCCATATCATTCCACTTCACTTGCTCACTGTACAGACCTCATGACTGTTTCCCAGACCCAATACACAAACAGTGTTACAGTTCAGGACCTATGTTCCCTAGCCACATTTTTATGTGCCTCAAATTTCTTGCCCGTGTGTATTGGTGAAACATACAACAATGGTTCATTCTAACAACATATTACCAATTCATTTCAGTACACAGATGTATGGTACACCAAGACCATAAAATCCTACTCAATCACTATCTATGAAAAAATCAATTGAATGCAAACAAAAAACAAACAATTAGACCTGACTACATGAACAGCTACAAATATGTGACCAACACAGACAACAGATATTATTCATTATTAAGAGACATTACTTCATCCACCCACTGCCATTAGTCACTCCCTGATAGCTCATTTAACATAAAAAATGTTGATGTGCAATGCACAATTTGTTCATTAGATGTAACATTTGTCTGCGAGCTAGAGGAAAACACTTCCAGCACCTTTGTCAAATGTGTTCAGTGAAAATCTAATATTAACTGAAATACAACATGTTAAAAGGCAAGGAACCTGACTTATGGCAAACTGAAGTAGTGGTGAGCACAATATCCCTGCATTATATTATGAAATACATTTGTGTAAGCCTCTTACAACCCTTTTAATGCCTCTTTAAGGATCAACTGTTTCTTTCAAATGCACAGACTCAACAGTATTATTAACACAAAACACCAAAATGCAACACAGACACAGAGCAGTGTACATTTCTTTGACTTCTTCCCCTGCATATTAAAAAGTGCTAATTTATTTCTTTTCACAGACAACTGAATTCATTGATTTGAAGCAACGGTCTCAGTTGCACTGAGTGCAATCATGTTTAGGTTATATTAGGTTAGATCTTTGGATTCATTTTACCATTAGGCAACAGAACTAAAAGCACTTGACTTTCACCTAAACCACCAACATGTTAAACAATGGTTGTTATTTCCGGCATTCAAAAAACACACAACACAGGCACATTTAGTGCAAAATAAATATCTAAATCTCATGCCATCATGGCATCATAATGACATTATTGGCGTACACTATATTATAACAGCATTAGTAAACAACATATGTGACACAGCCTCAATATTTGTGGCAAACCCAACCCTCTACCCCATATCCTTCACAGATGTTTGCGTTGTCCCACAAGGAATGCAAATACACTTATTTAATATTTAAGAATATACGTCCGTTACATGGAGATGGTTGGAAATATTATATCGTACACGTTCAGTTACATGCATTGCACAGAACGTTATATCATGTAGTACTATGGTATTATAGTATGTAGTAACTGCCTATTCCGTAACGGATGGAACCTATACTGTAATAAACTACATATTATACTAGTTTTGCCAATCGAAATGTGTTTTGGCACATCAAACCTAGTTCAGAAGAAGGTTATGTTAGCAAGCAATGAGAAAGACAGTTTCAACAAGCACACTTACCTTACGAACGCCCTCCGGTTTGGGAGAATAGTTAATGTTTAAAGATATATCAACAGAATTATGTTCTACCATTGTCACTTCATAACACAAGTGATTTCACAACACCAATTCCAAGCATCTTTACACAAAACGTGTTCGCTCTGTATGCAAGGTTGCCAACACAATCTACCAACCACTACCGTATCATAAACGATCTGATCGCAGTTAAAAACTAGATACAATTGTCAGTGTCAATAGGAATAAACAGGCAAAACTATAACTTGAAGATACATCGCTATCTCGGGAAAGAAAACTGATCTTTTGTGTGGTGAGAAAGAGTATGAATGTTGGCAATGATATCGCTATACGCTCCAAGTCACATTTTCACTATCGACTCTAAATTGGCGCCAGCTACCAGCTATTTGAAACAACTGACAGTAATATTTGGGATAAAGTGCCGAAACAAATCAGTATTTATGTGCTGCGTAGAATTTGTCTGATCTTTTGTGAATTTCATAACATTAAGTGCTTCAGAATGTTATATCATGTATCGAAGTACTCTGGATCTACATAAGATATGGTGTACAAGGTATGCGATTAACCTGATGTTGTATGATGTAATCTTAATGTTGGCTAAGTTCATCCATTGTTCTTTATGTGGTCTTACCGTTTATGTAAGTAGCAGTAGTTGGCTTCATGTTACAGTGTTACTGTCTCGTACTTCCTGTGCGTAGCGCCCACTGTTTAATGACGTGCACTCTTACGTACGTACATGTACAACATAAATTATTTGTTGTTTCCACCGCTGCTAAGTGTTTGTTGAATTTAGCAACTTAAAATGACGGATGCTATCATACACAGATTACGCTATTAAATATGTGGTGAGACAGAATCATACGAGTGAGGGAACAGTGTGAAAGTGAAAAAGCAGACAGAATTGCGAGAAAATTTTATATTGACCACAGTCAGCATTACAATGTTTCAATAAAGTTGGGTGAGAAAGTGGCAAGACGTGGGATAACATTTGGAAAGTTCTCCCTTCGAATCTCAGTGAGTGACCTATTTTCGTGATTTTCCTGGGATACACCAATAGCCTCGGATATACGAAGTGTTCAGGGTTCGAAACTGGCCTATACAGGGGATAGGGCGTTGACATACGGAGTGTTCATGTTTGTAAACCAGTCTGTGCTTGGGATACAGCAGCGACAAAGAGGGTTTTCCAAACTGGAAACTAACATCAGTGGGGGACAGAGCAACCACATTCCTTGTTTGAACACCGCCTTTCGTATAAACGTACTTCTGCAACCGGTTTTCTTCGTAAGCATTAAAAAAATAATAATTTGTTAAGAATGACAAATAGATACGTAAATGTTCCGCACTTTCCAATGCAATTCTGCTGAACTCTCAGTTTATCGAACTTCCAGAGAATTTCTGTGTGTCACAGCACGGTGCGGGCGAACAGTCCTGCTGGCCTTAGGTCGAAGGGAGATCCAGTGCATTTGCTGTACAGTACGTTCTGCAAGAGCAAAGCTGCCTGCACGTGGCGCAGTATGCGGATTGTTGTGTGTGTGTGTGTTTTGTATCAGTATCATTAACTGGCATTACCTGGCTTGCCTGTGTAATACAGTTGCAGCGGATTTTCTGTGAGCCAAGAACTGAGCCTTTAAATGTTGTTAAGACTGACAGACTGTCAATGAGCTACTAGGCAGCAGCGCAGACAGTTCGAAATGACCCGACACAAATTGCCACACTACAGAGCCAACTCGCGTGGCCCAGTCTGTCACGGCCTTCAGATTGCTCTTAAATTATCTGTATTTGTCTGTTCTCACTCGATTGACGGCGTCTTGTTTAACGGCACAGTATCAACTACAACAGTTACTGCATGCTCCTGATGAAGTTACCTTAGGTGATAATCACATCCATCCGTCTGTCCGTGTGTATTTGCCAGGCATTCCCAATATACGATACAAGTGAGGCGTCCATTACGGAGCGGTAACGACCAGGCGCTGAGCGTCCTGATAATTTGCTTAAACAGAGCCATGCTTTGCGTGTAGGCTTAAATGTATGTCTGTTCATACAGTTGCACATGTGTTGTGAGATTGTGGGAAAATTCGGCGTGAGAAATTGGCATAAACTGCTGGCAGTATTTTAACTCTTTCAAGTCTGAGGTTCACGTCAGTAATATCTAATGAATAATGTTCCACATCGCAGAAAACACAGGGGACTTTGTGAATACAAACAGGCTTTTATTGTGGGAACCACAAGAAACGGGAAAATGCAACGTGTGGTCAGAATGTAGAGGTATTGGTGTTAAAGACGGTGGTTGATATGTTTACCACTGAGCTTTAAAACAGTAATCTGAGCAGAGCTTGACGACTTTGACAATGTGTGTAGGCTGCGTCACGATTTGTGACGAGCGTGACGCATGAAGCAATGAGTGTAGAGCAATTGTGGAATGAGACTGACAAGGGAAGCTACAGTGCTGGGAGAAACACCTGTCCCACGCCTTACATGGACTGGGCCAGGACATGAACCCGACCTCCGCCGCTGGTTGTCGCCCAATATCAAAATGCAGCAAGCAAGCAGCAGGTGTAGGGTCACACACAAATTTTGCAAATTCGTGACAGGGTTCGAACCAGCATGACTCTGCGGGATGCTGCGGGACCGTCTTTCCGTTCTTAGTTGCATCGGCTGGATTTAGTCTCCCCCACCCCTTGTCCTAATACAGTTTCCTCACCCTTTTATTTCTCTGTACTTCCATTTCATCATTCACTTGTCCCCCCTCCCACACGCGCGCGCTCATGAATGTCCTGTGGAATAGCGTCCCTTGGTTTGGAAACAACGAACCTGAAACGCCCATAGGGACGTCGGAAGGGGTGATCGGCCCCCAACAATTTGCCCACTTGCGTGTAATCCGATGTTGCTCGCCGCAGCTCCCCCACCCTGCCACCCCCACATCTAGATTTAAAGCACTTCGACAGCTCTAAAAACACACATCTAAAACAACTAAATGCATTCAGAACTAAAACAACTACTAATATAAAGTGAAAAATCGCGCACTCGCCATGTTATCATTTACCACTTCAAACAAAATTCATCTCACGTTCCAGCGGTCTCGGACCAAACGGTGCAGCGATCCAAGGTTGGCCGCAGGTCGTTGCGGGCTGTACAGTACAATGAAGGGGCAATGACGCTGTTTGTTAGGTTCTCACAGCGGTGACGCTGCGTTGTTGGCTGAGCTTATGCCGATGTTTCGAAAGGCCGTAGTGCCTCCATCTTCAGGATCGAAGAACTGCACCGTAAGATAGCGTGTTTGATTCTCAGCCGGCGACACGGAATTGCATTCTCTGTGAAGCCTTGACATTAAAATGCAACATGCCATCAGGAACATGTTGTAGATTTAATGACAGTCACAATGCACTGCAGTTACCTAATGTAATTCTATATTGTAGTTTCACCTCTCTCTTGACATGTGGGGAACAAACTGACAGCAAGTAACGAAAATCATTTTAAATTTAAAAACTTTCGGCCATGACCAGGCCAACATTCTATAATTGGAGGGGATCGTACAAAGTGAACTGAAGGCCCAGCGCCGTAGCAAATTCTGTTAGCCAGATGCAAGACAGGCACACCACAAACAGCTGTTTAGCGGCGATTTCGAGAGCAGAATGTAGCTTTGTGTCAGGCCACGTGTTTGCTCAGTGATCGTGTTGCCGGACTGCGGTACGAAACCTTAGTTAAAGAGCAGCTAAATAAAAATGAGGATTTGCACTTCGCCGCTGTACTAACCAAACTAATTTTCAAAATGTTATACAGTGTAAGGTTTTTAGGGCTGCTGTTCTGCAAATAATAGTTCTTTTGGCGGGGAGGGGCGGGTTTGTTTCGACTTTTCGGAGGAATCCACTGTGTCCATCCGCAGGTTTACTGCGTGCTGATCATGTAGACGGTGTAGTGACAGGGACAAACGAGTGTGACTTTATACAGAATATTGGCCAATCAGAACTGTGGTCAATTGATAAGCTGAGAGATTCTTAAATCTCTCAACATAACGAAGCATATTTTGTCCTCCGGGTCACTTCACCTTTCACCGTAGCCCGGCTCAGTCACCTTAAATACGCAGGCTGTACGTTTGTCCGCGGTGTATTGTAAAAATTTACTAGACGCAGTGAGAGTTCCAAAAGCACTGCCATTGCTAGAAATAAGGACAAATAGACCAACACTGTCTCACGTTCGTTGCAGCCTCGTAAGGACTAACGTTATCTTGAATCACAAAGATCCAGTCCGTACCGCGCAGTAAACACACTCCGTCTCATTTATAAAAACCAGTCAGTTAATGCTGTACAGAGAAATAAGCGCTGTTTATTCTCAGATCCACACAAAACACATAAATACACTGTGTGGACAGAACGTAGAATTGCTGAATGTTAAACTGGCGGTATATAAAGATCCAGCCCGTACCGCGCAGTAAACACTCTCCGTCTCGGTTATAAAAACCAGTAAGTTAATGCTGTATATGGAAATAATCGCTGTTTGTTCTCAGATCCACACGAAATACATAAATACACTGTGTGGGTAGAACGTAGAATTGCTGAATGTTAAACTGGCGGTATATAAAGATCCAGCCCGTACCGCGCAGTAAACACATTCCGTCTCGGTTATAGAAAGCATTCAGTTAATGCTGTATATGGAAATAATCGCTGTTTGTTCTCAGATCCACATAAAGCACATAAATACACTGTGCGGGAAGAACTTAGAATTGACGAATGTTAAACTGGCTGTACGTATGGTGACCAGGTGACCACTGGGCTTTAAACGGTGAAATAAGATCATACAAATGAAGCGTTAAGATGAAATTATGGCAGGACCCATCATGTTTCACGATCCTGTACTTTACCTACTGCACGAGCACGAAGCACAATGTGACCCTCGTGTGCTCAAAGTGTGGCCCCACTAAATATCCCGATATCCAACCCTAACGCCAGTAGCCTACGTTCAGACACAGTTAACGCATGTGCCAGTCAAGCAGCACCGCGACAAGCTGCAACATGTTGGGTTTGTTGTGACAAGTCAGAAACCATGCATTTAGCTTTATGGAAGCAAGCGCTGTGGAATGCTTGCTACTGCTCAATTCAACGTCTTTTGCTCAATCGGCTGCCAATCACAAACTCACACACTATATTAGACAAAACTCAGAATTTTATTTTTCTTTCTGTTGGGTTGGTCTTTGTATTGATTGCAGAACGCCGATTGAGGGTATCTTGGAACAGGGCACTTAGGAAAATACTGGGACCAAATGGTGGCGAAGTGAGGGGAGGACTATGGAGGCTGCATACAGAGGAAAATCGTGAACTGTGGACATCGCACAATTTCTACTATGGACTCAAGTTTGATGAGGTGGGCATCCAGCGGTGGAGGGGGGATTGGGATTGTTGAAAATAAAAATAAATCCTTATAAAACCTCCAACCAAGAGGGAGCATGAGACAAATTAGGTTATCATGTGTTGATATAGGGCCGACCCTGACTATTGAAATGGGTTAAAGAAGTAAGATCTGAAGGGTGGGTGAACGGAGTCAGAAGGGGGTGAAGAGTTAGGTGTTGCGTAAGGAGTAGTCATTTGTGGAGCAGCTGAGAGAAGAATGATTTGTAGGGCAGAAGTACCGTGGGGTCAGTCTAGACAGGCAGGCCTACCGGTTAGGTTTTTGCGATTTTGAAGGTGCCATTGTGCCATATGTTAAGACTGACAGGAACTGACAAGTAGTGCAAAGTTGTGACTTCGTTCATTCTTGCTGATTTTAATTAAATTTATGTTATTGTAGGATGCGAAATAATATGGGTATATATATATATATGTGCGTGTGTGTGTGTGTGTGTGTGTGTGGTATGGTGTAATGATGTACATGTGATATGGTATGATGGTATGGTATTATGATATGTGATACAGTACGATGATATGATGTTTGATATGGTATGATATACACGTATATGTGGCGACATAATGTGATAAGATATACAGAGATACGATATGGCACCACCACCACAATCACCAGTTCCGTCGCACTGTTCCCGATATGGCATCACCACCACCACCACCACCCCCACCACCACCACCAACACCACCACAACTACCACCACAACCACCAGTTCTGTCGCACTGTTCTCGATATGGCACCACCACCACCACCAGTTCTGTCGCACTTTTCCCGATATGGCACCACCACCACCCCCACCCCACCACCACCAACCCCACCCCACCACACCCACACCCCCCCAATTACCCCCCCCCCCCCCCCCCCCTCCCCCCCCCGTTCTGTCCCCCCCCTCCTGTTATTGCCCCCCCCCCCCCCCCCCCACCCACACTCCTTCGCCCCATT
>Ga0123357_10007226_pt1 | contig 13692 bp, 10 predicted proteins | sample TergutEmb28metaG_FD_89873 | JGI IMG/M metagenome (GOLD analysis project Ga0123357, IMG submission 89873) | Embiratermes neotenicus P4 segment gut microbial communities from Petit-Saut dam, French Guiana - Emb289 P4 | ecosystem: Host-associated > Arthropoda: Insects > Digestive system > Gut ... | reverse complement strand
TGTACAGTACACTGCAACTGTACAATGTAGTGTACAGTACACTGCAACTGTACAATGTAGTGTACAGTACACTGCAACTGTACAATGCAGTGTACAGTACACTGCAACTGTACAATGCAGTGTACAGTACACTGCAACTGTACAATGCAGTGTACAGTACACTTTATTATTATTTCATTTAATGTTGATAATGTTTTACAGTGCGTAATTTATCAATTAAGCTTTACCGTATTTATGCATGCTAGACGAATATCACGTTATGTCACGTTATACAATATATTGCGTTTGGTATTATCCACAGTTTTCCATAACCGCGGTAGGTCTTGGAACGTATTACCCGTGGATACGGCGGCCCATCTGTATTTACTTTCATGATCAGTGGTCAATGTCAGAAGCTGCACAACCAGTCTCGTTATTTAATAGTCACACCAAGTACACGTATTTAAACAATCCTTGTACATGCCAGAACAGGCCGTGAGGGATCTAGGAGGTTGAGGCTCCCAGATTTCCAGACAATCGGCACATGACGGTGGTAAGGTTGTGAGACCTACACACCGGCCGCCTTTACCCCCAGGAAATATTGCTGGTACTCATTTCTGTTAGAGGCTGAGTCGACCCAGGGGCTATAGTGCGGCCGGAAGGATTATGTCAATGAAAAATTTCAATTACATCGTAGGGAACCGAACCAGCGACCTTGCGCTTTGTAGTAGAGTGCCTCAAGCACATATGTAAACATACAGAAATACACATCAGTGTAGTCGCACAGTTCACAAACACAAGCACACATACACACACGTGCACACACACACACATACTTGAAGGAACACGCCACCAAACTCATACACAGAACCCTAATGTTTACCAGCAGCATGACAGCCATTCTCTGCATGTTCCAGCAAACATGTGTAGCTTACCTTGCCTTCTGACAGACCAGTCTGATGACTAAGTCACACCGGGCGGTCACACCGAGGTCAGCAGAGGAAAACCGATGCCTGCGTGCTGTCCACAACACCGATTTGTTCCTTCTGCGGGGAAAGAAAAGAACAACAAGTTAGGAAATGTCCACACAGCGGAACACTTCAGTCCCTTTCTTTTTGTTTCTGCCATTATAGTATTCTCCTTGTCTTAGCAACAAATCGAGATTCGATGACGCTGGATTGAACGTTCAGGGCGTTAACTGTCTCTTCGGTCTCAGTAAAAAGGTAAAGCAGTCCCGTTACAGGCCCGGAGGGACCCAGAGGTTTCCAGGAAGTTAAGGTTCCCAGATTTCGTGACAACTGCTCAGGATGGTGGTAGGTTGTCAGCCTTACGCACCGGCCGCCTCCGCCCCCAGGAAATACTCCTGGTACTCATTTCTGTTAGAGGCTGAGTCGACCCCAGGGCCATAGTGCGATCGGAAGGATTTTATGTCAATGAAAAATCCACTGATACCAGCTGGGATCGAAGCAGCGACTTTCCGATTTGTAGCACAGCATCTTAACCACTGTGCTACCCCACCGCGGTCCCCTTCGGTCACAGTACAATCGCCATATCGGTGGCCTATCAACCAAACTTCTCTAGTTCCGGAATAGAAGTCCCTAATACTTCTATAGGATTCCAAGAGAGTCAGCAGTTTTTGAAAGATTTCGGTAAAAACTCACAAGTTTTGCCAGAATTCCGGGCGGTTCGTTCCACGTCGTGGCGCTTCACTTTGTGCTGCTGTTCGCTGCGTTGAGAGAAAATAAATGTCTTTCGAATAATTTTGTAATGTTCTTCGGGTTTTGAATTCTTTTCGGTCGCCGAACAAGCCACGAACAGCTTCTGACACCGACAACTCGCCAGCCCGCTCCGAGGCATTTCAGACAAAAAATTTGGTGATATTTTGCGCCTTCGTTTGGTTTCCCTTCGGCTCCGCGCAGTGTGGATCGCTTGCCGATACGTCAAAAGATTTTGTATGGTCAACAGGATATGGAATAAGACACCTGTATCACATTTTGTAAAATCTTGTAGGTGGGACATGTCGCTGAGACGTGGACACTCTGGGTACAGGGTCTGAGGCACTCGTTCACAACTATGGTTTAAAGCATGGTCTACTATCGTATAACTGTAGTCGGCCGGTGTAGCTCAGACAGTATAGCTACTCGATACGGGCTGGAAGGTCCCGGGATCGAATCCCGGTGGGGGCGAGATTTTCCGCGCCCGTCCAGACCGGCCCTCCTATTCAATGGGTACCGGGTCTTTCCAGAGGGTAAAGCGGCCGGGGCGTGGCGCTGACCACCTACCTCCATCTAATGCCGAGGTCAAGAAAGAGTGGAGCGTAACCTCTACTCCCCCTCTGGTCCTTCATGGCCTGTTATAGGGTGACCTTTACCTTTGCTATCGTACAGCTGAATTGTGACATGTTCCAGCTTACATTAAAGAAATTATCATCATAAGAATTAATGACACCAACGAAAAAACTGTCATGTGCAGTATATTAAAAAGTTTTAATTACATACAGTCGAAATCTCGCCCAATTACTGAGACACAGGAAACTTATTGTAGGATTTAATTAGTCTTAAGATAATTTACCCACGTTACATTTGCTTATTATTATTATTATTATCATTATTATTATTTCCAACACACTTCTGCTATTATTTCCATTATATATACAAAATACGTACAAAATCACAATTTTTACAAATTCACAAACTATTGTACATGAACCTGCTTAGTTTAAAGTCATGCACATTACATAAAACTACGTTTGCGTGGTTTGAGATATGTGACTGCCACAGCAGCTGTAAATATTTGCTTTTTACATTTTTGTGGTCAGCCTGATGCTAGCTACCGTCATTAGCCGAAATATATACGATATTATATGATGATATGATATGATATACGATACGACACGATACGATGCGATGCGCTATGATATGATATGATATGCTATGATATGATATGATATGATACGATATGATATGTTAAACGATAAGATATGATATATGATATGATTTACGATACGATGCGATATGATATGACATATTATATGATATATGATATATTTGTTAACTGCAATTGGGTAGCCACCCGGTGGCAGTAGTACAGTACACATTTACACACACACAATACGCAGAACGACACAAAACAAGGAATAGACAGAACAACACGAAAACTTAGAAAGAGTGCGGGCCGTGCCGCGTCTTTGCGGGTTTTACCCTGGCATTTGCCTTACAACTGAGGAAAAAGCACGGAAAAACCTCAGTAAGGGTAGCCGAAGAGTGCCAGCTGGCACGATGAAGATACATAAACATACAATAAGAATACATAGACATAACAATAAAAGTACATAAATTACAGCGTTAAACAGGAATAAAACCATATATGCATTGGTAAAAAACAGAGCCTAAAGAGTATGAAAGAATGTGATAACAGTAAAATACATATAATCAGCAACTTCATATTGTCTATATGTCTTCTAATAATGTTGGACATCTTACTACTAAGACCGTCACTATACTGCAACACTTCACTACACTTCACCACACTTCATCCAACTACACTTCACTACACTTATCGACACTTCACTTCCTCTCATTTACACTTCACTACCCTCTCATTTGTCTTAACTCAATTACATTTCCTTTCGTTCGATTTCACTTCACATCACTAAATTAGACACAGTACAGTTCTGATCTCCAAACTTATTTCCAAAATAGTGAACACCTTCACTGCCCTAAAGAACCTCTCACAATTTCACTTCACTTTTTAATTTTATTTTTTATTTTTTACTTGCCCTATCAACCCTTCACTTCACATTATTTTGCTATACATATCTACAACTCAATTCACTTCACGTCACTTCACTTCAATTTTTACTTTTTATCGCCTTCACTTCCCCTCACTGGTTGTCACTTTTCTAACCCTCGTTTTGAAAATATGCGTTTTACCGTGGGAAGTCCCTCTCGCCCCTTCAGGTAACTTGTTCCAGTCAGTAATGGACCTATTCACAAAGGAGTATTTCACGACGTCTGTTCATTGTTTTCTGGCTCTGATTTTCCAATAATGGTCGACCCTACTTAAGTAGCTTGGCGTCTGTAACCTATCCCCTATCGCTTTCCATATCCTCTCACCGGTATACGCTTTGTAGAGCGCACACATGCGTGTTATCTTCCTACACTGCGCAAAAAAGATTCCCAGTCTGACCCTCCCGAATGATGCCCAAATTTAGCAGCTTTATTTTCACACGGCCTAAAGCACTTATCTGACATTCCCTGTACGGATCCCAGCACGCCGCCCCATATTCGAGAATGGGACGACCTAGTGACGTATAGGCTGAATTTTCGTATTTTTATTTCCCCTTTTTACAATACGCATTACGAAATGTAATGCCCCACAGGCTTTTTGAACTGTGCAATTTACCTGATCAGCACAGCTTAAATCACTTTGTATGATGATTCCCAAATATTTGCAACAGCTAGCTTCAGGAATCTTTTGGTCCCCAAAGGAATAATTAAGCGGATCCTTCACCCAGGCTCTCGTGAAGCTTAGTGCCTTAATTTATTCGGATTTATTTCCGTTTAATTTTATTCCGCCTAATTCCTCAATCTATCCACATCTGTCTGTAATTTTTCTAGGTCCTTGATATTTAATATTTTCCTATAAATTATACAGTCATCTGCAAAAAGTCTAATTTTTTATTCGATTTAATGTTTTCCATCCCGAAATGTTTGATACGTGTATAATTAGCAACAATATTCAGTCAAAAAAAAACAATCATACGGTGTGTTATTTATTAACTAATAAACTTGGGCGACATGTTTCGATTCACGTGGAATCATTATCAGACCCTCTTTAAAAACATAGATCCATTACTCAGAGCCATTAAAACACGTTATGGAATCCCAAACGTTCACAACCACCTCATATTCACAATACATATATTTTTGTTTTCAAACTATTCGATCTGGATAACAGTTTTAACTTTAAAACGTTTAAACCTCATTATGTGTGGTTGCTATACTTACATAGCCCAAGTTTATTAGTTAATAAATAACATACCATATGATTGTTGTGTTTGACTGAATATTATTGCTAATTTTGATTTGATGTTCCTCCATATATCGTTTACGTAAGCTAGGAACAAAAGTGGTCCCAGAACACTCCCTTGAGGTACACCTGACGTCACTCTAACTTCCTCTGCATAATGTCTCCCTACTCTAACTCTCTGAGAACGATCTATCAGAAATTCCCTAATCAATACGATGACCCTTGAATCCACGCTTGAGACTGCGAATTTTTTAAGCAGCCTGTCATGAGGGAATAGATCAAAAGCTTTCGAAAAATCTATTATTATCGCGTCCAGCCTGGCTGCTTCATCTGTGGAGTGTGATATGTCCTGACAGACTGTAATTATTTGATTCTCACGAGTATCCCAGTCTGAAGCCATGTTGTCCATCGCAAAACCAATCCCTCTCTTCCCATACTCGTCGTATATAACCTGCTAAGACGTGTTCCATTTGTTTGCATACCACTGAGGTCAAACTGGCCGGCCTATAATTTTTGACTACCGAACGATGGCCTCCTTTGTGAATAGGAAAAACTATGGCTGTTTTCCAGTCCCTTGGTATAGTACCATTGTTAATCGTTATGTCTAGCAATCGCGCCAGGTACGGAATCATGGCTTCCCCACCCATTTTCAGTATGGCGCCAGGAATGCCGTCAGGTCCTACTGATTTATTTCTCCCGATCATTGCTAACCCCTTCCTAATAATGTTAATTTTAATCGTGAAGGGTTTATCTGAGTGAGTTGAATTTCTATCCGTGATGTTCCGCTCACAGCTGAAGACAGAAGCATAATAGTTGTTTAAATGATTTGCCTTATCCACGGGACCTTTGACGAACCCTCCATTACTGTCTTTGATCGCCGGAATATTTTCCCTGCTTCCTTTACGTCTATTTACAAACCTGTAAAACTCCGACCACTATTTACCTTTATTTTGTAATACTGAGTTCAAGAATGTTTCCTGTGCATTTCTTTTCGCTGTCAACAATTTCTTGGATAACCTTATCAGCTCCGCTTAGTAGTGCTCGCCTAATTTCCTCCTATTGTATGCTCTTCTGACATTTATCTTTTGTCACTTCACTTCCTTGTTGTAGTATTCTGGATCCGGGTTTAGTTTCAGAATTTTATGCGGAACAAAATGTTCGATACCCTCAAAAACTATGTCCTTGAAACTTTTCCATGTCTTCTACGCATCTGCCGTTATTTGCCCGTGTAGGTAATCTGTCTGTAAGGTGACGTTCTGTTTAGACTGTGAATATGTACATTTCTGTGAAATAGCATTGAAATAATACCTGCCTTCTTGTCAAATGTTTTTCATTTGCAGCCACATTGAATGAAAAAAATTCAGTGCAGCTTTAAGATAGATTGCCCGAAGTCTAAACTAAAATATCTTCCGTTTCACCTGGGAGTACCGGACATTGACGTTGTAAACTTTTTATTTTCAATTCTCTAGTTTTGGAACACTTGTCCCACTAAATGAATAGCTGTGAATGCTATAATAATTTCGATATGTTTCAATGATATCGGCTTATGTAACGTTTTATACAAACTGTAAATGCGAGACACCGACTACATGTATCGCAAACGATAATTCTCCCTCTGTGTCTTAATCCATCTGATGATGGCATTTTTACTGTCAGCCCAAACATTTTGCACTAAAGCCACACGATAATACACCTTAAAACACAGTCCTGACTCATGGTGCCTATCCTTACATTTTGTAACCATGGGTGGCACCTCAGCCAAAAATTCTGTACTTGAAATTCTTGATACAGTCCCGTGTCAGAGTTTTGCCACTCATCAACCGACGTTATCAACACCGCAGTGCAGGTCTGAGCCACTAACACGTGTAGAGGTGCAGCAATTCTGTGCACGCCACGAAGGTAATGTGGCAGTGGAGGTATAGAGACACTCATTATTAACCTCGACACTAGATCGATGCGTGTGATCAGCTTCACGCCCTGGCCGATTTATCCTCCGTACCCACTAAATAGGAGCCTGACTGTGCCACATCTTCAGTCTGGACGCTGTGAAGAAGAAAGAATTCCTTGCACTATCAGGAATCGATGCATGTCTACTCGACCTACCAGCTCATAGCTTACACGTAGTGATTAGACTAACTGATCTACTCACTTGCAGTACCACTACGTCTATGTGTGTGTGTGTGTATGTGTATGTGTGTGTGGTGTGTGGTGTGTATGTGTGTGTGTGGTGTGTGGCGTGTGTGTGTGTATGTGTGTGTGGTGTGTGTGTGTGTGTGGTGTGTGTGTGTGTGTGTGTGTGTGGTGTGTGTGTGTGTGTGTTATCTGTCATCGCAACTGCTTATTGCTTCAGCGTTGAATACTCGAATTCTGCAGAATAACCCAACACAGTTCTTGACCTACGCTATTTCGCGGAAGCCATCTATAGAACTTGCTACAACTTACTCTGCAACATATAACTGTATTCCGTGGCTAAATCAGAGAGTGCATAACAGAAAACAAGACTTTTTACCGAACTGGTTGAGGTAATTCAGTTGCAGAGCTTGGAAGACAACACATGTTCTTATCTACATTTCGTAAAATATATTAAACCTTCAGTACCGGCCTCGGTGCACCGTACAGACGAGAATGCATTGAAGTGTACTTTACGACCTAAACAACTTCTCTGTTCTGGGCAGTAGGACTCTTTGGAGTTTAAACCTCCGCTTTATTGAGGGATTAAACGCGGACCACCAATTCGTTGTTCAAGGAGTCCTGCCACTTGTCTACAAGCAAGGTTCAGAAATCGTAAAAAGGGGAACCCTGGCCGTGTTGACCTGCATCAACACAGTCAGACAGACACAGAGAGCACTGCACGCCGGTCACAGAAAGACACTATGTGGAGTCCGGCGTAAGATGTTTTGTACCGACGTACACTCTCTGTGCCAACAAAGAGCGCCTGCATGATTCGACGACTTTAACAATAACAGTTAGTATGTAAAGTCCTGCAGTTCCTCTTTGTATCGTATTATTCCCGCTCCAATTGTCAATTTATTTTAAACACAAGCGCATTCCTGGCAATTTTGTATTCCAGACACTCAAAATTTGTACTGTCCCTTGAAACAAAACACTTCTCGTAACCATAAACAAAAGCCCCCCAAAATTAAAAATCACCATCATCATCAGCAGCAGCAGCAGTAACAGGTTACAAGCCATTTTCTGGCCTGTTACGTATTCATGGGTACGGTCCGTCCCTCTATTATTTGGTCGACTTAATGCAATTATGCCGCTTGGAGCCTACTGACATATAACCTGGCAATGTGCATATTGTCCATTCTCAGTACACGCTTTGTCCACTTTCGTCTGCATGTACCTAAACTCAGCTTAATTATTGCGGGAAATCAAAAGAGAAACGAAAATAAATAAAAGTGACATGTAGTTCAAAATAAACAAATTTCAAAGTAATGTATTTCAGCATGACACCTTCCACCGCTATGACAATACATTGCACTTTTCTGTGGAACTTTAGGTACGGTTTGCTAATTAAAATTATGATTCACGTTCCTTGCCCCTCAGTTGAAATGAGTCGTGATAACAATTTTCGAAAAAAAAAAAAAAATTACTTAACTAATTAATTCCACGCAACGGTGTCCTCCTTGAGAGGCCACTAGTTATCAAATATTCAAAGAAATTTCCTTCCATTCATGTACCCGACGGTTCATTACCCTCTCAAAACAACCCCGCTGTCCCTATCCCAAGCCAAATTACCCATCCCACGCCCTCACAAACATTTACTTCAAAATCTCTATTAATATTATCCCCCAGTTTAAGCCTAGGGCTTTAAAGCGATCGCTATATCCTCCGGTCAAATTTTTGTGCTCGCGTGCTGCATGGCTTGTCAACCTCACCTCTCTGGGCGGGAATACAAACCATTAAGTTTCACGTTTCAGCTCATTTCATCTATATTATTCCATTCACAACACAGAAGAAGTTTCACACACACACACACACACACACACACACACACACACGTGTGTGCAGTGATGTTACGCTTCTTACATAATAGTTAGGAAGATACAAGACTCAAACCCGAACGGTCGCAGCCCTCGATATTCAAAGTGTTCTTAAACTCATCAGGAATACATCCTTCATTTGCTCCTCTGTCGGCACGATATATTTGAAAGCTGCCATAGGGACGGACTACAGGATATATATATATATATGTATGCCTTCTTAGGCCTTCATAATGCAGTAAGACTCAAACTTACACGTGCCGTTGCTGCCCTCTGCGCTTCATTCTAGACCAAAGCGTTTAATACTGCCGTTCAATACAGTTTCTGTTTTGTTTGTATTATATTCACTGCCTGATGATTAAATTAGATTAGTTTCGTGACTGGATTCTGGTCCCTTTCGGTCCCTATGCACCTAGGCCTTGAGCCTGACACTTTGTGCCCCACAATCTGATGCCAGGTGGTGGGAACCCCTTCGTTCACTAAAGTTCCAGATGATCCCCGGACTTAGACACTCTTAACATCTTCCTAGTTCAAGAAAAGGAGCCCAAATGCGTATGTCCGAGTGAATCCAAGCCTTCACACTCACACAGAACATGGGATGAGGTTTCTCCCTCTGCTCCACACCTCCCACACAAGGGGATATCGGTCAGCGCCGTGTAGTGAAGATGTCTTTTCAGGGTGTTTTGTTCAGTACGGGGGCCAGTAACAACCCTGGACTGTGTCCTGTTAAAGGAGAGAAATCTAGTCTTTGCAGCTGGACTGCGGCCCGCAATCAGTTTTCGAACCTGTCTCTGGGTGCTGATAAAACTCCGTACTGACTGTCCGAATAAGGAGAGAATGTAAGTCTGAATATCGATATTTCGGAAGAACGAAAAGCAGATGTTAACATTAACACATAGACACTCACTCACGATAGTGTAATATTACAATTTGATACGGCTGTGAGTACATAAACTGACCCACGAAATGGAGGATCATACTTTTACGTACGCCAACTAAGCTGCCATTCTCCAAAATCATTCAAACGATGTCAACAAAATTTAGTTCTGCGTCCTACTACAAAATTTTTGGAAGACTTTAATATTGTTATCTCTTGTTTCAAATACAGTACGTGCTCGTACTTTATATGCAACTAGCCATCATCGAAATTTACAAAATCCTAAACAAGGCTCATACCTTAGCAAACTGTTACAACAGCCGTAAACTCTGCTTCAAGTATGTCGACATACAGGGCTAAAAGGATATCTGTAAACAGGGCAATATTACCCTGTTTTGTAAACCAGGTCTGACTCAGACATTTGAGGTTATCACACAGGTATTTGCGACGATTCGAGTCTTCTAGAAGATGCTGTGTCAAATGGTAGCTAAAAGCGTTTCAGAGGACACTGTTGTTTCCACCTTCAGGGTCTGGGCAGAACACTGAAGCGAACTCCTGTTAACGTCGCTAAATACGAGGGTCGTCCACACAGTAAACACCTTCTGCGCGTCCGCATACTGCTGCCAGAAAGCAAGCAATGTTTCAAGAATTTGGCTTGGAAGTTTTTGAGCATCCAGCATGTAGTTCAGACTTGGCCCCCGGCAGATTTTTACTTGTTCCCAACATTGAAGAAATTTTTGGGTGGCAGACGCTTCAAAAGCGATGAAGAAGTGGAGGAAGCTGTCAAGGAGTGGTTAAACTGACTGGCAGCGGATGGCTATGAAAAAGGCATGCAAAAACTCGTCACAGGCTGTGCCAAATGCCTGAATGTTGATGACGACTGTGCAGAAAAATATCTTGGCGTCTCCAATAGTGATAAACTGAATTTATATTTCCTTTTTTGTTCTTTTTTCTTTTTTTTTTTTATAGCCAAACGGTCTTTACTTTCTGGATGACCTTCGACTCTACGACATTCATCATGACGATAGATTTGTCAGTGTCTTAACAAGAGATAAAGCAGGGCCACCCTCTAAGTATACAAGGTGTTACTAAGTGCCTGATTGTAATTCCAATATAGGTGGGGTACTTGTCGCGCTAGATGCAGACGTCTCTTAGAACTGTGACTCTTGACATATCAGGCAAAACTTGCGTACTGCGATCTTTGTAATGTGTTTGACTTTTATCTACCGCTTGTTAAAATATACACATACAAACATGCGTCGCTTAATGACGGGGATACTTTCTGAGAAACGCGTCGTTGGGTGATTTCGTCGTTGTGGGAACGTCATAGAGTGTACTTACACAAACCTAGATAATACAGTTTAGCCTACAACACACCTAGGCTATATGGTATAGCCTATTGCTCCTAGGCTACAAATCTGTACAGCATGTTACTGTACTGAATACTGTAGGCAATTGTAACACAATGGTCAGTATTATAATATTATATTATAATGTTATGGGACCACCGTCGTATATGAGGTCCGTCGTTGACCGAAACGTCGTTATGCGGCGCATGACTATATCCACAAATCAGTACATCTACTTTTGAAATATTCCTAATACAGTGAACGCTGTCTACAGCTATCCGAGTCAATACAACACCATAAACGCTCTAATATTCACTTATTCAGCACGCACACGTGTTTCGGTCAGCAATTGCGGTCATCATCAGGCGACATTACAACAATACAGCACTGTTTGGTCCAGCAAACTGCACAATCAATAAGAAATATCCATTTGTCATCTACGATGTCCCTCCTACATGTTTCGACCTCTACAAGGCCATCAGGGAGATATACGCACACTGAACAGTCTGTCCAGTGCTCTTTCGGTCCGTGTTAGACAACTGTTAATATTGGTACTTTCTAATCATAAGGTTTGTCATCCCCACTGTGTTAACGATAAATTAGGTTGCAGTGTGTGTACACTGTCTGACACAACTGTAAGGTGGTAAATGTATGATTTATTATATTAGGATCAACTACATGTTTCGGCCCTTTTCATTGGCGATCTTCAGGTTGATAATTGAAAACACTTATTAAACAGTTATACTAGGCCCCAGTCAGCAACTTATCATTTTTGATCCATATTATTTGATGACTTGTGGTCTGTGAATAGCCAAACCAAGGCCTCAACAATCTTCCAAGGAAATTCCAAACACAGAAGCTGAGACAGCCCGAAGGTTGGCCAAACTAAATACTCAGTTTGCTGCCGAGTATTTTTGAGTCACTGGCCTCGTTTCAAATTCAAACGTCGTGTCGCTGAATGTGACTGTTTGAAGTGTGCCCGGTCTTCTGTCACAGTTCGTCAGCACTTCTCCAATAACGCTCACAGTGCTACACCCCACACTCTGCAGCGGCCTGCATTATCAGTTATGCTTATATTGAATTATTTTCAATAAATTTAACAACACTCGATCCGTGCTTTGTGACTGTAATTAATTAAATTGGCCAACAGAACAACAAAAGCACATAAAATTACAAATTTTACACACACACACACACACACATACATATATATATATATATGTGTGTGTATGTATATGTATGTATACACACACCTTCCTACGTGTTTCAGAGAAGTGTCTCAGTCCTTATAAGATATAATTTGCAATAAATGTTTCCATACTATTTAATAAAATTATCCAATTTTTTACAATACATTTATCTTGTATTTTCAGTACATGGTAGGATGGTTAGTCAATAACGAACTGGAAGGAATCTGGCAGGAAGCTCTAGCGGCCATATTGTGATGATGTCCCTGTCTGTGACAGCAGGGACCACCACTAATAGCCCATTATGACAGTGTGACAGCCGGGATTCGAACCGACATTTCCTAAAAGAGATCCAGAATGCTGCCTTCTGTCAGAAAAAGAACGGAGCCCAGTCCGCAAGAAACCACGAGAAATGTTAGAACTCCATAATATGGGGCCCCCCCTCTGAACCAAAAGCCCGCACCGCCGTGCGATCCACAGGGGACTTGTCTGCGTCTCTGTACGAACACTTGAAGGTTAAAATGGTGATTTTTACAGTGACTAAGACTTCGTATTGTAATTCACACACATTTCTATGTTTATTGTAGATATTGACGTGTTTATCCAGTTGAATTTCTGCGTACAATCAGAGTTCTGCACCGACAGGACAGTTGGCGTGAATTGTTTACATAAACATTTTTGGAAATTAAAGCACAGCGCATCAGTTCAGGAGTGTTCCCTGTGGCAGTTCGTTAAGGCTCACTTACGATGGTTTCTTTCAAACCGCTGATACATGCATATCGTAAAAGAGTCTTTTCACTTATTTACGCAACAAAACCTCTTCAAGGTTTCTCCATCCCGACGTCAGACTGAAAATCTCTCACTATTGCTAGAATACGGAGAACTCACTGTGAGTGTAATGATAGTAAAGTGGGGGGCTTTAAATGTAACATTACATTAGAAAATGACTTATGAAATGTGAGCAGGTAATGTCACTTCTGGCGCATTCATTCTGTTGTTGAACCTGTAGGTTTTCTGCATAATAGTGACATTCCGCTCCGTTCTGCCCACTAGACGTACAGACAGTCACGTCCCCTTGTTTATTTGGCCTCAATTCGTACCTGACACAGAACACAACCTGTCGCCGTTGTTATGTTTAGTTCGTCAATTGTTTATTTGGCCTCAATTCGTACCTGACACAGAACACAACCTGTCGCCGTTGTTATGTTTAGCTCGTCAATTGTTTTTCGGCATCAATTCGTACCTGACACAGAACACAACCTGTCGCCGTTGTTATGTTT
>Ga0123357_10007225_pt1 | contig 13693 bp, 12 predicted proteins | sample TergutEmb28metaG_FD_89873 | JGI IMG/M metagenome (GOLD analysis project Ga0123357, IMG submission 89873) | Embiratermes neotenicus P4 segment gut microbial communities from Petit-Saut dam, French Guiana - Emb289 P4 | ecosystem: Host-associated > Arthropoda: Insects > Digestive system > Gut ... | reverse complement strand
GCTAACCACGTGACACCCCTCTATCCGCAAAAGTTGGCACTAACTTCGCCTACCGGCGGCGGCCGCTCTGTCGGTATGGTTCGCTCGCGGACTAAAGCCACGGAGTTTAGTTTTAGTTTTAGCCTCCATTATCTGGGACTATTGATCAGTGTATGAAAGATTGGTAGAAAAACATAAAGCCAGTTAAGTTTAAAGTAACATTTTAAATTAAATTATGAAATTTAAAAGTATAGAAAAGGCCGTCAGTTACGTATAAGTTATGTATAATTAAACATTCGTATATAACTCTCAGCGCTTATAGTATACATTATGTATAAACAATGTCCATATTTGGTATAGGTACTAAATGCAGGTATATTCGCCCCAGGACCGGACCGACACATGTAGGCATCCCAGGTACGATATTGTTTCGGTGCCCAGGGCAGGCTAATATTTCGGAGCCCCTTAAAACCTGTATTCTTCACATTTTTTCAGCATAGGACACGGCTGGTCTACCCATTTGCAGGCGCGTGCCCAAATTGCGGATATTTTTCGGGGAAGGTCTTCATCGTGTGAAAAACCTGAGTGTACCAGCACCATATTTCTGATTATTCCAGTGACGTCATAACGCCCCTTATAGTTTGGAGCTCCGGGAAGCTGCTGGGCGGGTCCGCTCTTTTGGTTCGCCCTGTTGTGCGTGATAGGATGTGTCATGTAGCATGGGCCGTCAGTTGTTTCTTAGTCACAGTTCAGTTCCACCCTGCGGGTCAAGTTGCATATAAACGTTGCGCTATTGCTGTTGTTGAGTTTGTCTTAAAGTATGGATATTGTTGTACCTTTAACGTATTTCGTTCGGTGGCAGTTCATAAACAGAGGGACTTTCGAAAAGTTGCAAGAAATTGCATAGGTCGGTTTTACAACATGGCGACACGCGCTAAATCCTTTCAATATCACTTCGTTCGGCGCCATTGTACATTTCGTAGAAATGGCGCCCGTTCAGCAGCAGTTAATTAGGAACAAATTTACTGCTCCGTGACATTCGTTTGCCTCTTTGTGTCGTCATGCTTCGGTAATTCGAAATTGACATCCTTCTGACGGCGTCGTCCAGTAACTATTAAACACACCACCGACTGATTTAGTGACTTCTGGTGTTCCGAAATAGTGACTTTTACAGGTTTCGATATCACTAGTTTTGCTGTTGAAAGAGTTCGTTAGAAATGGCCATGATTCATGGAATAATTAATTCTGTCCACCATAAACCTTCAAGTCGTATTTCCTTATTGAGCCAGGGATACGTCTTCGTGGACTTAATTAAGGATAGGAAACTTCTGGGTTGTACCTTCTGTCTACATATAACCATTATTTTACCTCACCAATATCTTCTCTCACTTCCCGCTGTTATTCCGACGCCCGTGTGAGTGGACGCTGAGTGGGATAAGTTCTATACGATAAACGGTTGCAGATAATGTAACAAACAATACTGGTGAGATAAAAGAATCTTCCTATGCAATTACTGCATACTTCTGCTATGTATGTTGCATTATATTTGAATATGTTATAATATTTTAAACATATACTTTAGAGAGACAATACTTCAATGATGTAGATGTCTCTTGTATGGCCATTGAAGACAAAGAACGGCTCTTATGCATTCTTAGTGGGTATTGTATACGTGCACAAACAACAGCTTACCCGAACATTTGTGACGGTGCATTCCTCCTAGGTGTATGTCAAAAAGAAGAAAAAGTTAATGCCTTTCTTTCAGCCTTCAAGTAGTGCATGTATAGACTACTCATATGTAGAAAAACTCCGTCAGGAATATTCCATACCTTCGATGTAAATACAGGCCTACAGGAAGCCGAAGTGGGTAGAGGGAGGGGCGTTGAAATAATAGTAGTTGTTACGTTTCAGAGCCTTTGCAGTGTTACGTAAAGGCTTTGTGTATAGTCACCCAGAGCATCCTAATTGGTATCTAGAGGTTCCCATGTGCTTTGTACACAGTCCACGCATTCAGAAGGCCTTTGACTGATTTTCAAGGCTATGTGATGACATTTTTTAATTCCATCCTCTGCTCCATACTGACATCTGATCATCTACCACCGACGCTACGCCATTCTTCGTATGCTTTTTTTTATGGCTCTTTGGCCCGTTCTTGGGGCATGGCCTTCCCGATCACCGACGGTACATAATCTACGCCATTGACAGCGTCTTTAAGTCACCACGTTTTTATCGGTTACGAACCATTCAGTTTTAATAATGATTCAGCGTCATTATTGTTTCAAGACAGAGCGTTCATTTTCACGCAGATCGTGTCATTGTCGTTGATTGTGATATAGAGGACAATGTACCGTGTTAGGCTGTAATTGCACATTGCACGAGGTTCACACGATGTCATTGCTTCGGTTGGCAGTCATGATGTGTATGTGACGTGCGTAGAGTCATAATGGCGGAGACTGTTGTATTGTAGTTAATTTGTTGTTCTAATTGCAGGACTTTATTTTGGAACACTACAGTGAGGATGGGAGCCATTATGAAGATGCCATTGCTGAGTTCATGGACATTCGACAGGTCAGTAAACGCCAGATATCAAAATCCTGCCATATGTGATTATCCGTAGATGTAATTTAGAATTGCATATTAAAGCCTGTAGTAATTGTGTTTTTTTAACTATGACTATGTGCCATTCACAGGGTAATTATTTTATCCGACAACTATCGGTTGCCTCTTCCTGTCGGTTGTTTCATCGCATTAACGTAGCCCACCAGCCAATCGCCTGCATGTGCGGTGGAATAGCTTTGGGAAGTGACAAACGATAGTTGTCAGATAAAATAAGGACCGTGTATGGAAACACCACCACCACCACCAACAACAACAAAGAAAATATGGTGGTACAACAAGGTATTTTGAGCATATTTGCTCACGAAATTATTTTTCTCTGTTACATGACAAACAGACTTGTTCAGTTTTTCAATATGGAGTGTAATTTTATGTGTAATGTATGGATGTTCTTATACTCCATTTCTGTTGTCTTGCATGTTTATGTGTTTATTAAATACCTGCACCAACCCAGGTCGATTTTGAAGCAAAACTGGTACCTTGAACTGACTGAAGATGGAAGGTATCACACAAATTACTGGATCAATTGTCTGTAAAGTGTGCATAGCTATGTTCAGATTTGTAAGGCTGTGATTTCAATAGCTGTGTGCTGGTTTTTGTAGGGACTTCTTTGTCCTGAAAATGGAAAAATTTATAGTGGAGCATCAAACAGTTTACATGAGTATTGTGTGAAGTGTAATTCCACCAGGAAGTGTTAAAGAAAGTTCAAAAGAAAGTGTTTCCCAGGATTTGAGATTGCACTAAAAACACTATTTACAATCTGTCAATAAAACAGGAATAACTGGCAAGTTGACAGACAGGAAATCGAAATGTTAACATGGAGTATTCACACAAGAAATGTTGGATGATGTCAGAAATAGGCTTAAACTTCTTTTTAAGCCTTTCAAACAGGGCTAATGTAACAGGGACTTGGCTGTTCTTGCATTGAAGAATTGAGCCTGTTATGGCAGGTTTCATTTAAGGTTGAGAGTTCTGGGACATCACCTTGTTTAGATTGGTATATAGTCACATTCTGAAGACACAGGTTTCTCAGAAACATCAATAACTATATAACAATATACATAGGTGTTATATCCCAGGACATTAGAATCTTCAGAATCTTGTATCATAGTTTCCTTGTTCAAGGAGTGGATTGTACGTGTAGTGTTAATGAACTGTACTGGTGAGTGAATCACTTTCATTGCTTTGAGAATGTAATAAAAGTCTGTACAATAGTGAAGAAAAGAAGCAGTGACATTTTCCATTAACACTGCCATGGCAATGAAACCTAGACCAGTTCCGTCAAGTAGTATAGAAATCTTTGTGTTGTTAGTCAAGCGTGAAGTTCTTCTGCCGTCAGCACAGTAAACTGCCATGAAGAACTGATTGACACTTTAAATGCTGAGAATTTTGTTCAGCAAAATACTGGCTGTTAAATTTCAGAGATTGTTAATTTACTGTTTGTTGTTTTTGTGGGTGCAGGTCCTTCGGAAGTAATCATCACAGTCCGTCCTAGGTCAAGTCCATAGCTTCTTCCAAAGCAAGTTCTCCACAGTGTGCAATATAGTGCTTCCTGTTTCAGTTTCCAGTATCTTCTCATTTCCTAAGGTCATTCAGTAGCTGCTTACATCATCTTCCTCGTCATACCATCCCTTCTATTTTTCCTTCAACAATGTGTTCTAGATGGCAGTTCCTATGCAAGATGTGACCAATCCAGTTAACCTTTCTTCTTTTCATTGTACGTAGGAAGTTTCTGTCCTCCATGACTCTTTGTGATACTTATTCATTTTTCACACGATCAGTCCAACTGATCTTTGCCTTCCTTCTCCAACAGCACATTTTAAAACTTTAAAGGTATTTTTCGTCTACTTTCCGAAGTGTCCCATGTTTCAGCATCATACAAAGCTGTGCTCCAAATGCAGCATTTCATTAGTTTCTTCCTTACATTTACCTCCAGTTTGCTGGTGAAAAGCTTCTTCTTCTTTTTGAATGCTGCTTTTGCCATGTCAATCCTGAATTTATTTCCACATGTATATCCTGCATCATTATCTCGAAAGGACACTCAGAAATATTAACCTCTGTTTCCAGGCAATGCGGACACCTCTGCGGGACAGTTCAGGTGTTGCGCTGTTGTTCCAATATTATAACCAACTCTACTTTGTAGAGAGAAGGTTCTTCCCTCCTGACCGGAGTCTTGGAATCTATTTCGAATGGTGAGTAGTGTTGCTGGTTGGCTATGATGTTGTTATTACTCTAGGATATTGGGGTGGTCTGCATTGAGATACCATTCATACCAAGTTTTGTGTAAATCAGTGTGCTGTTTCAAAAGCTGAATTTGAGGGGCAGACAGTTATAGACGGTATTGACCTCGTCTACTTCCATTGTAGGAGGTAGGTTCTTTAATTGTAGGAAAGCAGTTGCTGGTATTTTGTGTAGGTAGACCTGTACATGAGCTCTGTGCTCTTCTGGGATTTCATGCATCATATAATAGCAGTTTGTTACAAAGTACCATTCTACACTGCATAAAATCCCAAAAGAGCAGTTTTCCTTCACACAGTGGTGGATACCTGAAATCACACATAGACTTGTAGATCTTGAGCCTTGAAGTATTGGATCTATGTTTTCTTGTGAAGAGTATGTTATTGCACTGTAAGCAATTACATATTTTAAATTGTTACACACTGCTGACAGTTTCTCATCATTTTTGTAACAAAATTGTAATATATGCGCACATTACTCTGTGACATATGGTTGTTCAAAAACATGTTTTTGTGTTACTGTATATTAGTAAAGGAAAGTGTAAAAGGAACATGGAATCAAAATAATTAACATAATTCAGTGTGGAAGATTATTTTATTAGTACTCAAGGACAACCATGGCAAATATCAGTCTTAGAGGCTTTGAGATTCATGACAGGATCCTGTGTTAAATGAAACATGTATTCTGCTCAGGTATGATTCCCTGACTGGTGTACCTAGCTGTCAGCGTACCGTGGCATTTGAGAAAGCTTGTGTACTGTTCAACATGGGTGCAGTGTACACACAGATTGGAGCAAAGCAGGATCGCCTGAATCCCAAAGGACTAGATAGTGCCGTAGATAGTTTCTTACGAGCTGCCGGGACGTTTCGTTATATCTATGAGAATTTCACCAATGCACCCAGCATGGACCTTGGACCAGATATGCTGGATATGCTTTCACAACTAATGCTGGTCAGTCACATTCATGTATACTGATTATTGGTTTAATGCAATGTGTGTGAAAATATTGGAAATAATTATTTATTTTCAAGTACATTTTCTGTCTGGGACATTGACATGTCAGTACCTGCATGTATCTTCCAAGATAGCAGCACTCATGATTCATGGCTTAGATGTCTTGGGTTCAGATCTATCCAGGTTGAAGTCACAACTACGTATTTCCATATCCTTTCCAATTCATTATTCACTAATCATATTGACATATGATGTTCTGTGTTACATAACCGTAGCTACCAATGGAATATTTTAATGAACCATAAATAATATAGAGTAACCATACTTATATTCCAGCAACTGTATTATAATTAGATACAGTAATATACAACAAACATTCGGTAATCCTCCTACATGTTTCAGCCTATTTCATTTATCGACGTGAAGTATGCAACAAAAAAGAATACAGTAATGGCTAGTTGTGTTATAGATGTACAATACTAAAGTAAAAATACTACTATTATTGTACATTCTAGATATAATGAGCTATTATCGTATTTTTTCCTTGTTGCCCGCTTCCCTGAAGATGTTTGAAATAAGTTGAAACATGTAGGAGGATTACCACATGTTTTTTATGTAATTATAGTGTGGTTGTTGGAATATATATATATATATATATATATATATATATATAGTGACTTGTCTTACTGCTCAGTGCATGGATAATTTTAATGTAACATACAGTGAATTTATGAACAAACTACATGTTCAACAAATCAGTGAATTTAAGTGAGAATGCAGTAAGAATGTATCAGAGGTGAAGGGCTCACAAAACTGTGAAATTAAAACATTCAATAATTTGTTGGCTGTTGTGAACAGAAGTACAGGTTATGTGAACCCCTGTTCACAAACAAAATCTGTGCTATGACCATATTTGTTTTTAAGTAATATTTTTTTGTGCATTTTAACTACTGTATGAATGTCAGCTGATGTGTACAATAGAAGTCTCATGACCAGAATGACACTTAATTACACCTTAAGTGAGGTTATTTCTTAATTGTTTCTGTTAGCTGTGAAAATATGCTGTGTAAATAAATGTAAATTGAGTAGACATTGAGGATATTGGTTGCATTCTTGCTTCCATCTTTGATTAATTTGTAGAGACAGAATCTTTAGGAGTAAATTAAGTTAAATTCTGTACACATGAAATTTATGATATATTCTTATAGTAAAACCAACTAGGTGCACTAATATCTCAGATTTATTTTTGGAATAAAACTCTGCATGTTTCGGACAGTTCCTTTGTCCATCATCAGGAGTTTTTCACTGTACACACAGCAAACCTCTATGACATATACCATTGCTGTGTGTACAGTGAAAAACTCCTGGTGATGGACAGAGGAACTGTCCCAAACATGTAGAGTTTTATTCCAAAAATAAATTTCAGAAATTAGTGCATCTAGTTGGTTTTATTATAAGAATTTATCACGATGCACGGTCACCTGAATGTCAAATTTATGACATATGTTAACTTTATTATTATTTCCAGGCTCAGGCTCGTGAATGCCTATTTGAGAAACTTGAACTGCAGTCACGTGAACGGAGGGATCTGGATGTGTGTTTGGATCTTGCCCAGGAGGCAGCACAGGTCAGTGTTGCAAAAAAATATTCTTACTTCAAATAAGAGCTAGATCTGGCCTTCCAGGCACCTTCTGTTACAGCTGTCTTATAAACATTCTTTATTTTCAGCACTGTTCATGCTGTACTAACATGAGAATGTCTTCATAGGCATGTTATTCCTGTTTTTTTCAGAGTCTAAATTCATAGTTAACGTGGTTTCCCCCGAGAACTCTTACCTTTAGACTCAGCTATTTCTTCCAGCTCTAACAGCCCTGTCCTGTGTCATGCATAATGTCATTCATGTGTTCATTTCTTTATTTGTTCACCCATTCTTCTGCATATATAAGGAGAAAAGAAAAGATACAAATTCACAGTCAAAACACAATCTACCAGAGTGAAAAATTTTGTTTGTCTCAACTCAACTTTATCTGTGTGCAATCCAGCTTTTGTGACTAAATACAACTTTGTCTGTGACTTTGCATCTTTTCTTTCGTCCTTATATGTGTATAATTAAAACACAATGGGGATGTCTTGTATAAACAACCCATTCATCTGTTGGGTCCTAAGTACTGTGGTCAAGTGAGAAGCGCTCATGTTCTCAATGACCCCGTTGAGAATCGAACTTGCAGCCTTTCCAGCTTGTAGTGCAGTTCCTCAACCAACTGCACCACCACACACCCCATGTTACAGGCCATTAGAGAATTGCATTTTAGTAACTTTATGTAAAAATGTAAGTGTTCTGTGTCAACAGGTAGAGGACGTGTACAGTACGGTGCATTCCCTTATATCATCTGCACCAGTCAAAGACTATGTTCCCTATTCATGGGTGTCCCTGGTTTTGGTGAAACGGGAACATTATTCAGCACTGGCGCACCACTATGTTGCAGTTGGTATTTTGAGTCAGGAACTGAAGCAGTTCAGTAAGCAGATTAAGGAAACGCTTCAGTATCTCCATGGATATTCTGACCCAAAGACACAGCTAGAAATACGGGTCCCACAAGATGATGCAGAAAGAAAGTTATTAGGTGAGTACTGTCTATTACCAGTGCAGAGAAATGCTTAACTCTAAGGAATGTATAATGTCCACATAAGATGTATGAAATGAGTAGGTAATGAGGTCATGTCCATATTTGTCAATGTCTGTTGGTCCAAAGGCGTTGCCATTGCATTGAATCTTGTATCATAGCTATTACGCGTGTTAGATTTGTGCAGAACAAAGTGCATTAGGACAGGTTTTTCTCTGATTTTTATGTATTTGAACAATGTAAATAAAAACCATTTCATATAATATATATGTATTTAGTCATTTATTTTGAACCTTGGACATTTGCGTGTGTACGTTTCGGGGCCCAGTTGCCTTTACCTTCACATTCCACAAAACCAAGCCCTTCACATTATATTTTTCATATCCATGGTAAAGTTCAAGAATATGGCCCTCATGTTGAAACAATAGATTACTTTAGCACATGGTACGACAAAAATCGATACATGTGGAACCTGAGTGCAGAGCTCCAGGAGTAGGTCTGCTTCATTGTTCTGTTGGCAGCAGTGGACCCTCAGTGCAATGTGGAAACTGTTAAAACAAAAATCATTCTATTCTTGCGTAAGTCTTCATTTCACTTCACATGTTATTAAGAAGAAGTCTCTCATTTCAGGTCGCGCTCATTTGCGCGAAGCCCTGCTGAGGCACGAAGAAAGCCAGCGACTACACCGAATGTGCAGGGAGCTCAAGGGTAAGGCAGCACTTGCAGGAGTGCTGAAGAAGTCTCACAGCCGAGCCCTGGAAGCTTATTCATCTGCAGAGGAGGAAGATGATTTCCGAGAGCTGCTTGACCCTCCAGACATTCTAGGTACCAGCATATGTTGTGTGTGTGTGTGTGTGTGTGTGTGTACATATAAAATAAGACTATATCTAAAAAACTAAAATTAAGACTAAAAAACGTAATAATAGACAAAACGTTAACATATGCATCAGAAACCTGGATACTAACAAAGAGAGATAGAAAGCAAATAAACATTTGTGAAAGGAAAGTGTATAGAAAAGTTCCAGGCCTGGCATATGACAATGGAAAAGAAAATTGGGGGATATTAACTGATAAAGAATTTATGCAGTTGTTAAAATTTGGAAGCAACAAGGCTGACCAAGAAATAGATGGCAAGATGAAGTGAGGGGGGATGGAAGACTAGTTGGTGGGAAAGGCTGGAAGGAAATGGTATGTAACAGAGAGGAATGGTAGAAGCTCCTGAGAATGGCAAGGAATTGTCACATTCTGCACATGCCAATGGAATGAATGATATATACATATATATATATATAATTATTTCACAAAGATCAGCACAAAAGAGAACCTGTATCTGAGTGAACAGTACATGTTATCGCTGTGAAATGTCAGATATCTCATGCTGATTACCACAGCTTGGATCTTGCTTATTCTTGAAGTATAATAATGTGGCAAGCAAATTCAATGTGTAGGTGTACTGTTAAATGTTTCAGCATCCACCAAATTCCAGCTGTCGCTGACACCGCCAGACTTCTCTCAGTTCCGCGTAGAAGATCTGTTTCGGTCTCTTGGACCAGTAGCCATCTTTTCAGCAAAGCATCATTGGACAGCACCAAGATCTGTTCAGTTGCAAAGGCTTGGTGGTGGTGAAGGATTTGGATTCTCAGTTCGTGGTGATGGTCCCGTTATAGTGGCTGGAGTTGATCAAGGAAGCCTTGCCGACGTAGGTTTCCCAGCTGATGTGTAAATAATGCATGGGATTCTCCATAAATTGGAAAAGCTTCATGGTGAAGGCCACTTGGCAGACTTAATCTGAGAAGAGAACGTAATATGAACAAGATCTTATAGGTGCAAGTGATGAAGATGCAGTCTGAGTTAAGCTAGCTGTGGGGTCTAATGGTAGCTTTTATGATAGTCATCATGAATCTTTGTATACCAAAGCACAGAATGTTACTGTTGGCTTCTAATAGCAGAACTGTAATGTGACAAAATTAAATGTCCGTAATCTGGATTCATTTGTGTTTTTAAGTTTTAGGTATTTTTTTTTAATGTAGAATTTGAAGTTTTGACATTAACATGGCACTGGGCCAACATTGAGTCACTCCAATTTGCCATGACCAAATTTATTTTTTTAATGAGTAATTTTAATATTATAATTGTATTTTCATCTTGATCTTACAAGTTTTAACAGTCTATAGATTTCTGCATCCAGACTACATGTTTCTTGCTTCTACGTTGCCACCTATATGTCCAGCCATCACATTCTGTGTCATTTCATTCACCTAGAATTTCATATGCCAAGTTTATTTGTATGTCAGTTTCTCCACTTTTCACTCGTGTTCATCTTTCTTAGACCCAAAGATTATCTTTAACAGTTTAGCTACATTTACTGTCATCTTTTGTTTTTCCACGTTGTCATAAAATGTGCACACTTATAGTCAAAGTAATTAATCCGTAGTGAGGGTTGTTTGACCGTGCATCTTCCTCATGAAATAATGTGGAATGCTAACTTGATGCAGCAAGGTAATTTTATTGATATATCCTTAGCTCGACATGTTTCGGGTACATACGCCCATCATCAGCAGCATCAGATGATGAGTTGCAGCATATGGTTTTCTGCACCGAGTTTTTGGATGGGTGGTGGTCTTGAGAGCCGCTCCTTAATCCGTAGTGCTCTACAAAATATAATGGTGACAGACTGTGCATTGAATAATAACAAAATCAAGGAAAGAGTGAAATTACATTAACCTGTTTTCTCTTGCATTTAGTTTGGAGGAATGAAGGAAGGAGACTTCATAGTAGCAATTGGTGACAAAGATGTCAAGTGGTCGCCACATGAAGATGTTGTAAAGCTAATAAAAGATGCTGGAGACACGCTGAGCCTTAAGCTTGTTACACCTATGGACAGAAATTATCTTAAGGTATGGAATGATTGGCAGTTCATTAATTTAGAACCCTTTAATGTATAAGGTTTCTGTTCACGTACCAGGCTGCAGGGAGCAGATTTATCTGAACAGTTTCAAATTTGGTCAACAATGTATCATTCATAGTCCATCTACAAAGTTTTAGGACTGATTTTTTTCAAATAATACTACCTGCGTTATCTAATGGCCACTGCTGGTACTGATTACTCTCATGTCTGAACTTCACATCCAACAAGACTGCAGTTGTCCTGATGTTGTAAGTTTTAATGTATCTAAGTAACTTCTCATTGCATAATAACCCAGAAGAATGTAGTTCCCAACCCTCATTTTCTGTCCTTGCTTGTCTGCAAATCACAGTATTATAAATTATGTGACCTTCTTCCAGCCAGTGTACTTTACCACCCCAATTGTTTATTTTTTAGTGCCAATTTCTCACTCATCATTCATTTTACTAGTACTTTGTTACTGCCTTACTAGACTTCTCACATTTACCTCCTGACTCTACTCTTTTGGTTCCACCCCTCACCTCTGGAGTTTCATCATCATGCAATACTGATAACTTTTAATCACTTCGCTTTCCCTCCCCCAATTTCTCACATATCAGAATCTGGTCATTCTTTTTTCCTTTCTTGGTAGGTCCAGATGTAACTCAGCTTCTCTCATCTCCCTTTCCAATCTCCTTGCCCCCACCAATTCTGGCATATTAAATTTTAATTCCAGCTCCCATTCTCTGATTAGAAACATGTCCATTCTTTAGTGCTGCCAGAACTTAACTCCACTCGTGAAAACTGGCATGCAGTCATTTGCAAATCTTTCACTGCCACTTTTTTCTGAGTCCCTTAACACTTCCAACCATAGTTGGTCTGCCAGCATCGATGAGAACCATGACGATTTCATGTATGAAGCAGCAGTGCTGTCTCTGCACATAGTAGAGTCCTTGCATAGCTTGGTGGACCCTCAAGAGCTCTACTGGTGGCAGCACCATTGCTGGTTGCCAGGGAGGTTTTGAGTGAGTTGCTAGACAAAGACCTTGGTCCTTCATGGTGGGAATGGTGCAAGGGGGTAATGACCCTAAAGTAGCTTCTTTTGAGAATCTTTTAACAAGGGTAGCAAGATGGAACTATATTAGGGACCAGTTAAGCGGCACAGTTGAGTTAAGGCACAAATATGTCTGTAATATTGCAGAAGATAAGGCAGATGCTTTATGAGATTTGGTGGTGAATCGTGTAGTGACTTCAGTGGTCATGTTAAATACACAGTTTCTTATAAATGTACTGGTGTTTCCAGCAACCAAAAGGTGGACCAAAAGGCTCAGTTTCAACTAGCAGCAGTTCAAGCTCAGGGGTATCGAGTGGACAGCCCAGCCCAGCAGGCAGTGTAACCAGCCATCACCAACACAAGAAACTAACATGGAACCCATTTAGGAGAGCATCTGGTCCACGAGACTCCAAGGACCAGGGCTACGATACAAACGTCATCTTAAGATAAAGGCAACATTAGTCATCATGATTTTAGCCAAAGACAAAGAAGACCGTTAGCATTGTCTGACAGTCATTGTCATTATTGCTGTTCCAATGGTTGCAGGGATTAAGGAGTGATGAACGTGTTTCAAAACAGCACTTGTATAAAGTAATAATTAATGGAAAACATTTTTATGATTATTCATCACTGTATATCTCAGCCATATACTTTCTTTGAATATGTACATAGATACATACATACACACACATATATATATATATATATATATATATACATACATACATACATACACACATATGCGCATGCACACACACATACATACATACATACATACATAAATAAATACATACGTACATAGACACGTATGTATGTATATATGAGTGTGTGTGTATATACACACATACATAGATACATCCCTACTTGTGCAGTGATTAAGTTCCTGAAGGTGCAGTGCAAGTTGAATTTTGCTGTAGGCAGAATTGAGTGTATGGTCAACTGGTCAACTATACTGTGCTGATATAAATTGTTATGAACACAGGAAAATTAATATTATATGTCTTCATGCAATGGGTAATATGCAGATAAGATTTATTCCAACTTTTTGCACAGTTTATACCATGTACAAGTTAATCCAGCATGTTTTGGCTAGCATACGGAGCCATCTTCAGGGAGTACACATTATGGTAAGAGATAAAATATGTATAACATTAGAGGACACAACAGTAAAGTTTCTTGCATCCTAGCATCTTCTTTTCAGTATTAGTAGAATATACTGTATGCAGCAAACACTTGGTACTCACTTTGAAAGGAAACACGTTTGCCTACATGATGATAATGGTTTTTTTTTTTGGGGGGGGGGGGGGGGGGGGGTTGGTTTTGTGTTTGTTGTTGGTGGGAGAG
>Ga0123357_10007221_pt1 | contig 13695 bp, 8 predicted proteins | sample TergutEmb28metaG_FD_89873 | JGI IMG/M metagenome (GOLD analysis project Ga0123357, IMG submission 89873) | Embiratermes neotenicus P4 segment gut microbial communities from Petit-Saut dam, French Guiana - Emb289 P4 | ecosystem: Host-associated > Arthropoda: Insects > Digestive system > Gut ... | reverse complement strand
GTCCGGACGGACGGAAAATCTCGTCCCCACCGGGATTCGATCCCGGACGGTCCAGCCCGTAGTCAGTCGCTATACCGACTGAGGTACCCGGCCCACACATGTATGATAATAACTCCTCTGCTTAGAATGGGAAATGTTTCATACAAAAGTTATATAAAAAATCAAAACACTGTCTATGGTCATTAAATTTTTTTTTCCGCGGGTCTTGCTGTTTATGAGATATTGTGGAAAAATATGGTAGAACCGGATATTCCTTTGTGACTATAATACCGCGCATGTGGTTTATCATGCTGGATTACTAAGGCTACAGACACACTTAGTATGTGTAATACTTGTTGCTTTTCCACTGCAACAGTGGTTACGCGAACGCTCCAGCATGTTACGTTTATACGTCCATTACCTCTCTTGTTGAACTTGATGTAGAGTTCTCTTACCTAAGAAGCACCTGTCAGCGTTATGTTCAGACACTTAGCTCTGATCGGCACAGCTTTCTTGAACACATTGTAGGCATAGTTGCCTGTTGCAGAAATTGCTTGCTTTTATGGAACCCAGGATTTTTATTACCTTGTCACCAAAGCCTGACATTCGACCCTATCATGAAGCGGTTGAATTCACTCTGCTCCCTCACATCCTGTTTCTCTGAGATTCAATTTCATATTCCTCCCCTAGCCAAGCTCTGATCTGTGAACTGGTCTTCTCCCTTGATACTTTTCAGTTAGAAATCTGTATACATATCTCTTCTGTTCACCCTCGTTAATTTTTCCGCCCTGTTTGCGAAAGGTATTTAATCATTATTGTGGGCGGGTTAGGCAATTCCACAGAGTGAATGATTTCAGATATTGTATACCATGGTCAGAATCCTATAGAACTGTAACATTTTTCGAGTTGTAATTCCTGCTGCATTAGAGCAGCGTTCTGCAAACTGTTTAAAACCTGTAAAAATCCTACGACTTTATCCTTATTGTTGCACCGTGCATTTCGTAGAATCACTTTAATTATCAACCAGCAAATGCACTTATATAAAATTTGACATTAAAACACTTAAAATCGCTCCGAAATGTTTCGATCCTAAGATCATCCTCAGGGAGTTACGTTGTTCCTTGCAAAATTCATTTTTCACACATTCACAAAATAATTCCTTTATATTAACAGGGTGTTGTGGCAGCATGTCGTGGCTATGGCCAGACGCATTCTCAACAACGTACTCTTACACAACACGACATGCTGCCACGACACCCTGTTAATATAAAGGAATTATTTTGTGAGTGTGTTTAAAATAATTTTTGCAAGGAACAACGTAACTCCCTGAGGATGATCTTAGGATCGAAACATTTCGGAGTGATTTTAAGTGTTTTAATGTCAAATTTTATATAAGTGCATTTGTTGGTTGATAATTAAAGTGATCTTACGACTTGTTTTTCATGGAATGCATTTTGAATATCACTGCTTTAGGAGGCTGAAGGAGGGCCGTACTACTGGATGGTATTAAGTAACTCAGGCTTAAAGTGTTGGAACTAATAATTGGGATCTGCACCAAGAGGAATTTTCGCCACTTTATATCGGCTTTCGGATTGCCAAATTACAAATGACGACAAGTGTTGGAAATTCTTGACTGTTTATTACCAGTCACGAACAAGTTCATATGTCATCGAATTAAATAAATTATTGATATCAAACGTTATTGATTATTCGTTTAATAAATAACAAATTGGATAATAAATACATTATGCAAGGTAATGCATTGTTAGATAAAACTTACCGGGGATGCATAAAATGGATGGGACGCTGGGTGGTAACCCATATCCATTAAGGAGTCAGCACCGCTGTGCTGAACTTGCACTGAGACAACATCGACGATCTGTCTTTTCTTGCTTAAAGGTCAAAATTACAAGACTGGTAGTGTACGTATAAACGTAACGTCCTGGCGTGTTCGGATAACCATTGTTGCTGTGGAAAAGCAATACATGTTGCGTGGTCTTGAATGTAAAGGTAAAGCAGTCCCGTTACAGGCCCGGAGTGACCCAGAGGTTCCAGGAAGTTAAGGTTCCCAGATTACATGACAGCGGCACAGGATGGTGGTAAGGTTGTTAGCGTTACGCACCAGCCGCCTTTACCCCCAGGAAATGCCCCTGGTACTCATTTCCGTTAGAGGCTGAGTGGACCCCAGGGCCATAGTGCGATCGGAAGGATTATGTCAATGAAAAATTCCAATAACGCCATCTGGAATCGAACCAGCGACCTTCCGATATGTAGCACAGCACTTTAACCACTGTGCTACCGCGGGGTCTTGAATGTAACTTTAGTTATCTAGCATGCAATGCGCGTGCGCCCTGTTACATTTTCGTCTGCGGCCTGACTGTAACACAACGTTCGGGAATAGGTTATTGAACACAAAATGGGTGTTTTGATATTCTCCACATCTTTTGTCCGAAACATTCCCATTCGAAGAAGAATTTAATGGGGTATCATTAATGTATATAGTTGTTCATGCGAAGTACCCGTCAGTCTTCTCAGATTTTGATTGAACGTTAATTTTCTGGAGAGATTTTCGAAAAATACTCAAATGTCAAATTCCGTGAAAATTCGTCCAATGGGAGCCGACTTTTTCCATATGGGCTGACTAACGGACATGCATCTAATATTCGCTTCTCGTGATTTTGCGAACACGCCTAAAAGCTGTCCGCAGTTTAGTAACAGTGAAGGTAGATCGATTGCAAGCAAGCAAATTAACACTGTAACGGTATTTGCATTTCGGTCACCAGAGTGTACATAGTTGTCTTCCTTACCACAGTTGAAAATAAACGCATGACCAGTCTTCCGTCATCCAAGTGGAATTGTCTTTTACCTGTATTTCTAATACGCCTTTCCTTAATTGCAGCGAATGTGATTAATCTTTCGAAACAACAGAATTTACTTCATTAACTATTATTTTATTAGTTGCAGTATTTATGTTTTCTGGCTCACGTTATATTAAGGCGCTATTTATTCATAATTTAATTATATTTTAAAATATGGATATAGCACGTGTCTTCTGGGATATGTTGACTGGTGAGCAAGTATTGATTAATTATTGTCCGTCCTACACAACACAGTGGTACAAAGTTAAAATAATGCAATAATTAATAAGGCTGCATGTTTCGACCCCATGGGGCCACCTTCAGGCTTACTGTTTGTTGAAAAAGATGTCGGCGTTGCATGTCAGTACCTCGACTTTCCATTTTTTATATTGATTGATGGAATGCACTTGACTGGCGTGAATTCTAAATTGAGGATTTTCCATCCCGTTGTGCCAATATAACAATTTATTATTTATTGTCCATCGTACACAACACAGTGGTACAAAGTTAAAATAATGCAACAATTAATGAAGCTGCATGTTTCGACCCCAATGGGGTCGAAACATGCAGCTTCATTAATTGTTGCATTATTTTAACTTTGTACCACTGTGTTGTGTACGATGGACAATAAATAATAAATTGTTATATTGGCACAACGGGATGAAAAACCCTCAATTTAGATCAAGTATTGACTTCTCGAAGGAGAATACTTCCTCCCTTTTCTTGGCGAAGCAATCCAAATTTCAGAAGAGTTGAATGCTCATCAACATCGCAGCTGAATCCTTACATCTCATGTAATTTTTAAAAATTAAAATCCTTTATGAAATTTGAGGGTCTCAATGTGTTACGTCAGAGAGGACAGTAATTTTCATTAAAATTCTCAGATAACGTCGCCAGCACAGTCTCGTTTTTTAAATCTAGCATAATGGAGTAAGCTGGTGAGCCGAGATTTTATATTTGAGCTGAATTCCTACGTCACAGAGTTTGTTCTGTTTCGCTTATCTCCTCTCAGGGTTTTTTTTATTGCCTGCGTGAACATATTACTTTCTCGGAAGCCCACGTCGCGTAGTTAGGTCTGCATTCCACCGAGCTATATGACATTCCCATGGTCGCTTTTCTGTTGGAAGTAAAACGGAAATGATTCACTCCCCTTCCTCCCGTTAGCTAACTCCTAGGTCGATCTGCCTTCTTATTGACCCATTGAAATTTCCGTGTATCTTATCCCTCATTCCTGCAGGGTCCAGTAGATCTAACCACCATCGAGGTAGTAGTCGTCTAGGTCATGCCTAGCACGTCCCGTTTCTTATCATGCGCATCATGCGATAAATTAGATGCTGTGTTGCCACAGGGAGATCTGGGGATCTCACGGGTACTGTTCTAAGCTTGGGGATTATGATTGTCTCCCTCGACTGAGGGGAGGAAAGGCAAACAGAATATGGAATAGTTCTGCAGGTCTCTGCGGGCCGCAACACACCAGTGTGTGAGGTCTGGAATGGTCCCTCAATATGAATTGTGGGATTTTAAAAACAGAGGCTTGGAGGAATATGTGAACCGAAGAGACAGGAGGGAGTGAAGGCTATGAGGAACTTAATACGTTGTATTTATCTACTACGTATTGGAATGCTCGTGTCAAGGAAGGTAAGGTGAGTGGGACACGTAGCACGCATGGGGCAGATGATAGATACACTTTTTTTTAAAGCCTGAAAGGAAAACCCCACTTGGGGTATTTAGGAGTAGACTTGAGGTTGACCTTAATATTAATACAGAACACGTTGTTGCTTCAGTGGAACAATGTGACAGTTCTATCCTGAATACAGTTTCCGCTACAATACGCTATATTAGCTGGGGGATGCTAGAAATTACGATTTAGATTAATCCACTTTCTGCAGTAAAGTTCGAGACTCTGTTACCGATTGAAGCATAAATACTTTCGCTTCCATTTGTTACTCCTATCCTCTGGTCCCATTCGTAACAAGTAACAACTCTTGATTGAAGGATGACGGAATTACACATTTAAGCCTTTTCATACGAGTGTTCCGTGTATGGAATATGTGGATTGGATTAGATTGGCCTATGATATGATTCGGCGTCAGACGGTGTGAGAGCGTTATGGAACTTTGGGAGTTCTATGAAGTCCTGAAAATATTTTGATGAGCTGAGCGAAGAATATGATGGTTTAGTTAGTCTTTATTGTTTAGTACCAGAATAAAATGTATATTCAAACCGACTGAGTTGATACTGCGACCCCAGATGGACCTTTTGAGCCAACCTGTAATTACAGACAAATATGCAGATCTGGGGGAATGATAAGTGACACTGAAAAACCGAATTCTCGGAGGTAAACCCGCTCTCTTACCACCTTGTCTACCAAAAATCGCTCTTGGATTACTGTGGAATTTAACACGATCATCCGCGGCGAAACGCCTCCCTTGCCTTGCCTAGTGACATTGCATAGGAACGTGTTTTATTTATGAGCCGTCTGTTACTGTGGACTGTTGTCTGGCCATGTAAGGAACAGTATCACTGTCTTTTGCTGGTTAGGTACCGTTGAGCAGTGGAGCCCTGCGTTCGACCCCAGGACAGTGCATTTGAAATTTGTGGTGGGCCAAGTGGCTCTGGGACTGCTTTTCCTCCGTGGATTTCAATTTTCCTCTCTCATTGTCATTCCACCAACGCTCCATACTCATCCGTCCGTCACTGATGCTTTATAATCTCTGTGATTGACTGCGTCATTAAATAACATTCGACCCAATTATCTTCGGATACAGAGCCAGTGGTAGTTGTCTGGCGAAACTTCAGCTTTAACCTTCAAAATTCCTCTTCTATTTGTCGTCTTACGTCAGCCACCACACTTCGTTCTATTTCTGACAGGTTTACTCTTTGAGTGAACCAGGATTGCAGCCACTACAAACTATTTTAATATTTTTCAATTTTTTTAATTTAATCTTAGTGCCACCGGTTGCATACGCGCCAACACTAGGTACTTCATGCCACTGTAAATTCCAGCGGTGTAAATTTCCAATCCAGAGAAATTATTGAAGAAGCATTGACCGGTTGTGTAGCTGGAAGCATCCGAATTCAAGATAGAAATAAAAGTTCAATTATATTCATATTCGACCGAGGTGTCACAGTGGTTAAGTTGCTGTGCTACAAATCGGAAGGTCGCTGGTTCGATCCCAGCTGGTGTCGTTGGAATTTTTCATTGACATAAAATCCTTCCGATCGCACTATGGCCCTGGGGTCGACTCAGCCTCTAACAAAAATGAGTACCAGGAGCATTTCCTGGGGTTAAAGGCGGCCGGTGCGTAAGTCTGACAACCTTACCACCATCCTGTGCCGTTGTCATGAAATCTGGGAACCTTAACTTCCTGGAACCCTCTGGGTCACTTCAGGTCTGTAACGGGACTGCTTTACCTTTCATATTCATATTCAGTAAGATAAGTTTGTTTAAGCGCCTTTCATTTTTTTTGCTTCGGATTTTACAAACAAAACGTTACTTCCAAACGTCGTTGCGCGAGCACGTCCCTGAAACCGTTGATCGGATTTACTGACAAATTATTTGCCGTTCCTTGAGACAACTGTTAGGATAAGAATTCGAAGTGTCATTGCTGCCCAGTGCTTGCAGAGTGTAGAACCTCTTCATAAACAGCCCAGACGGTTTCATCCGTTGCTTAAGTTACTAAATAAGATCGAGCAGGATAAGAATCCTTCATTATTACATTATTTACTTACAAATCGAAATGTTGCCACTGTGCATCTTGCCAAATTTACATCGTATGCTTTACTTTCAAGGACAAAACACTGTATGTGAACATACCACTTCCATTTGTCCCGTTTGCTTTTAATGGTGTCGTGGATCGAATCTTGGGTAAGGACATACGGTTAGTGGTAACCTCAATCAGTTGGAGCAAATCGAATGGGTTGTGTCCTGCCTAATGGCAGAAGCTGAGCCATCCTTCGAAAATTTATGTGTTCTTTGAAGAAAATGGAGACGTAGTCATTTTATTTTTTAGGTGTGTTGATGACAGTTACTTAGTTACTCTATGGTGCAGAGTCCTTCTTGAGAAGCTAACTGGTTTGCAGCTAGTCTAGAAATTCCCCGCATTTTATGGAACCCAAAGGTTCATTACCGCACTCACAAACCTCCGCCACCCATCCCTATCCTCGGCCAGCCCAATCCAGTCCATATACCCCCCCCCCTCCTGGAGATCCATCCTAATATTACCCATCCATCTACGCCTAGGTCTCCCCAGTGGTCTCTTTCCCTCCGGTTTCCCCACCAAGACCCTATACACCCCCTCTCCTCACCCATACGAGCCGCATTCCCAGCCCATCTCATTCTTCTAGATTTTATCACCCGCACAATATTGGCTGAGGAGTACAGATAATTTAGCTCCTCGTTATGCAATCTCCTCCATTCCCCCGTTGTTGATGACAGTTACATGTTCTAACTGGTTTGTTGACACTGTAGCCAACCGATGCTCGGAAAACCCTCCGGTGTTTTACCAGCATTAGAACGCTGATCCTCACAGCCGTAATGCTACTGCAGCAAATAGGGCCTTCTCCTGCCCGGCTATCGGCTCTGAATTATTCATAGCATATGTGTTACAGTTACTGGAACTGTTATTATTGTTACTGGACGGATGATTAGCTTATCGCAGGAGATTGCAATAAATGGGTGATAGCCTGAAGCAATATTGCCTGCACTGCGAGTGGTCAGAAGATGTAGAATAGCGGGGCGAATGTGTAATGAATGTGTTAGAGAAGAAATGTGAATGATACGTCAGTACGGACGGTGATCAGCCATGTGTAACATGGAGGATTGTTTATGGAAAGCTGGTAGTCGCACAGCTTTTCAATAATTTCTCTTCTTTTGTGAAACCTGCGGCTTGTTCTCACAAGAATCATGCACTGGACTCTATCCTGAGCTGGCTGAGTCCACGTCATAACCTCCCCCAACGGTATTTCTCAGATTGACTGCCAGCATTCTGACAATCACACCACTAGTGAGCATTTTCTTCCTTTTTTATGGATCCCGAATTCAATGCAATCGTTCAAATTATTCTGTCATACGATGCTGTTCTTAGACGGTTAAATCCACTTGGCACCGTTGTAAGGTCAGTTTGAATAGTATCCCTCCATCTGCGCTTCGGTACGAAGAGATGTAACTCTTTTAGGTTTCGGACTGTAGTATTGTATGCATTTCTGATCATTTCATACAATGTCACGTGACAACATTATATAATTCTTTTCGTCCCGTTAGAAAATATAGTCTCTTCCTTTATCATCACATTCTCTATTTTTCTGTATAGAAGAAGATATTTATATAGAATTATTTTTTTTTAAGTGTTGCGGTAAGGTACTTATGGTTCTGCTTTGATATTCTTACTTCGTTGGCATTTCTGCTGCACATGGTGTATTAAGCACGTTGCCAGACGGCGTAAATGCCGCGAACCACAGAGATGATCTAAACCCTCCCCCAGCTCCTTCAAATACAAGGGGTGTTCCACTGCGATGAACAACACATTCGACGGATTTGTTTGTATTTCATTTTGACTACTTTATAATGACGTACCATCTTGCATAACAGTGCGACAGGATTCCTGAGTTTGATAATATCACATTTCACTTTACTGTATAAATGTAGCCGTCTTCCCCTTTGTTGTTGCGCTGCATGATTCCATTTCCGCAAGGCAGACTTTCATAATCTGCGGGGGATTTGTAACTCCGAAAGAAACTTCCGTTTGTGAGAGAAGATATTTTCCAATCGACAATTTTGAACAGTATTTTACATGTGACCAGCAATGACACTGCACAGCTTCAGCCTGCCACACGGATTCCACCCCAACCAACCACACCGAAACTCCAACACACGTTGAAATAAGAACACGCAACCAATGTGGTGATACAACAGAAAAGTCGCAGGCTCCTGACGATGGATGTATTAATATCCGAAACATGTTGAGCATAGAAGAAGTAAAATAAAACTTGATAATTGGTGACATCAAGTTGGTCTCTTATTCTTCAACTATTACAGTGTTGCACGGTCCAATACACATAAGTTTTGGAAGACTGTCCATAGGTAGGTCTAAACAAGAAACGTGGATGGATTCGATATCCGGAAGCTAAATGTCAGATTAAAAGCTCTAACATGTTTGCTACTTTAGAAGACTTGGTTGTAAATGGAAACATTAATGTGGCGTGGCAAAAAGCAGCAAAGCGAAATGTCAACTAAGGAGATTCTAGTTAATACAAATTGAAGCAACGTGAATCTTGGCATGATGAAGAATGTTAAAGGTTTTGGATCAAAGGACGCAGGCTAATTTGCATTGGATACAGGATCCGAACCATGTTAATGGAGATAATTGTAACAACGTAACGCGTGAAATCATTTGGGGTTGCAGAAACATAAGGGAGATTTTTGACGTTTTGCTGACCGTGCATCTCAGTATATTTATCTCAGTAATTAACCAACGTTATGCTCAAAATTTTGTTTTACAATAAATTTATTTCATGCCTCTACATGTTTCGAGCACATGTGCTCATCATCAGGAGGTCAAAGTTGCATTACACAGCCTCTGGTTTCATCAGACTGAAACAAGTGAGTGGTCAAAAATTACTAAAATACGATTCTATAAATATGAGCAAATAGTAGTAAAATTTATGTGTGAATTTTTTTCGGGTGTGACTACTGTGTGTTACTATAAACATGCTATGTCATGTAGAGGTTGTGTTTATCCAGTTGTTAAACTTATTAGAAGGGTACTATGTCTATTTACATTTATGTTTGCTTAGTCTATCTAGTCATAAAATCATATAAGTTGCTGATTAGTTGTTGTATGTATAAGGTTATGTTTGTCCGGTTGTTAGAATTTTTAAAAATACGATGTCTATTTACATTACCTATGTAAAAAAAATTGTGCTTATCTAGTTATTAAGATTGTGCGGTGTCTATTTACTTCACATTAATTGTTGAATCTACAGAAAATGCAACTTGACTCTTGTTAAAACGTGCTTACCCTGTAGGTGACAGTCTCGTGCACAGGTTGAGAGAGGACTGGTTGGAATGCATGGGATTGTGGGTTAGGCATCAGGTGGGTTATGATGTGTAGTATTTGAATGAAGGAGGACAAACAGAGGATTATGCTCGTTCAGATGTTGTTCGGGGATGAGTTCATTATTATGGTGGAACGACTGGATGTACATTTGTCCATATGGAAGCAAAAGGGTCGGTGTGTTGATCTGCTTGAGAAGAGTCATAGTGTCGTCTAAAAGAAAATAAAGGAGCTTGAACAAATATTAAAAACGGAATATTAGAGACCTTTGTAGACACATAAATGGATTTAACAAGGGAGAGCAACCTGGAAGTAACCTGGTAAAGGATGAAAGTGGTCATCTGGTTACAGATTCCTACAATATTTTGAATACCCAGAGGCAGAATCTTGTCTGTCTGTCTGTCTGTGTGTGTGTGTGTGTGTGTGTGTGTGTGTGTGTGTGTGTGTGTGTGTGTGTAAGCTTTTGAATATGCACGGGATTAATGATATCAGGCAGACCGAAATACATACAGCGAAGCCATTAGTACCTGTGGTTAATGCCTTTTAGGTTGGGATTAGTATTGCTAACTTTGTGCCAGGTATTAATTAAATATCAACAGAACTGATCGAAGAAGGAATTGCAATCATTCATTCTGAGAATTGCCGTGACAGTGAATGGAATCTATTATTGTACCTGTTTATAAGAAGTGATTACTAATTGTTCTTAATTATTGTTGTCATCAAATACGTGCAAATTTTATCCCTCTTACTATCAAGGTTATTCGTAGCTGTGTAGACTATATCGCTCATTTGCGACAAGAGTGTCACAACTCAAAATTTGGCATTTTTGCGTTACTGCTATAGAGAGAAACGTTTGCAGGTGCACTTTTGACAGGTGTAGTGTCATAACGCAGTTTGTAAAACTCGCCGCTGGAGTGCAGTTGTGTCGTCGTTGCACTCATAGAATATTATAGGACTTCAAAACCTTTGAAAGTTTCTCCTGAAAAATCACAGGTTTTGAATTGTGACAGTTGTCGCAACTGAGCGAAGTTATTGGGTTTATTCAGGTAGATTTCCGTTAAAATATCAACTGCTGTGATTAGGATGGAAGAGAAGTTATGCATTATATTGTCATTGATGTCGGTATAGCCATGGAAGTGGTTGTGGTAATTATATGTTTTAAATGACAGCTGTATTTAAAGTACTGATGGTAAGCGAGTTGTCTGATTCGGAATGGACTGAAAAACTGGATGCTGTACCGACATTGCCAGTCAGTTTTTTATAATGTGCCCGTAGGAAAGTCTTTTATATTTCAGACCTGCCTTTTTTATAGTCAGTAACTGCACTGTGCGATGTGTTCCTTAAGCGGTTTATAGCAGGTCATTAAATTCTCTTCAGTTGCAACAACGTAGGTGCCGGGATACCTGTAGTCGCCATAGTGACAACACTGTGGCCTGCATGACAGGGGTAAGAGATATGTTTGTACTCTTAAAGGTCCAGACATGTTCCGGGTTCTTGAGAGAGCTTGGAGCTGTACCTCCACAGCACCACGTGTCTTTTATGGCGTGTTGCTAAATTGCGCATTGAGAGACCTTTACTTTTATGGGTACTTATTCAGAGTAAACCTCTGTGGTTCCATTCCACGGTCACTTATGTGTGGGTCACATTTTTTACATCCTGCTCGTGGAAGATTTTTTTTTAGTATTATCCTCTTACCCACGGCCATTTCTGTCGGGTAGTGCATTCTTTTGAAGATTTTCAATCCAAGTTTCTTATTCACATATCAGTGTTTTCTCCCCCGGCGAGCAGAGAAAATATTGCTGACGGTTCTTGAATGGCCTCTTACTTATTTGTAAAAACTTATTGATTTTAAGACGAATCTTGCAACATACGTTCCGCCTGTTTTAACCTTAGGATACTCGTCACTTTTACCTATATAATGCATTAATCTGTTGGCATTTCGTGTTATCAGAGCGATTATTTGTCTGAGCAGGATTTCAACGAGTTGACCTTTTTTGAAGTTCTGAGAAGAAAACTTAATTTTTAAACATGTGCATGGACTTCATATTAAGATGAAGTCCACTCTGCAGCAGGCTGCGAAGGTCCATAGGGGGAGTAGAGGTATGGTTTTACTCTTTCTTTAACCTCGGCGCTCGATGAGGTGGGTGGTTAACGCCACGTCCCGGCCGCTTTACCCTCGGGAATAACCCGGTACCCATTTTACAGGGGCTGATTGGGTCCCAGGGCTGGTCTGGACGGATGCGGAACATCGCAGCCACCGGGATTCGATCCCCGGACCGTCCAGCTCGCAGCGAGTGGCTGTACCAGCTACGCTATTCCGGCGTACGAACTTTATAATACAGTTTCTGAAAAGTGGAACATGCGCAACAGATGCCACCATAATGTAGCTATAATCAGCGCAGTTCTGAAAAGCAGACTCACGCGCGAAGACGCTGTGTAAGGCGCAGAAAGGGATGGACGGGAGTATAGTGTTTGGGTCGTAACGGCTAATTGTACCGAAACGTTCGGGGGAGAAAGGGAAAGAACATGTTGCGGTAAAATTAGTGGAGGTATAGCTCCACTTATTCTTAATCTATGCACTGGATTGAGGCGAGTGGTCATTTTCACACCCTCGTCCCTTTAACCCAGGGAAGGAGCAACCGGAAGGAACCCAGTGAAGCTGCTGGGTGGGCTCCATAGTCGTTTTGCACGATGTGTTAAAGAAAAGTCTCTTGTCCTTACCAAGAATCGGGGGTCCTGATGTATAGTATGTTAGGCCTGTTTGGACTGCACAGATGTCTTGGACGAATTGGCCAACTGGTAAAATTTGTTGAGCAGATTAACTGTAAAGCTGATAGTCGTTTTGCTATTCACAAAATTTCCCACCATTGCTGGATCCCAAATGTTGATTGCCTTGAAGAATATTGCTTCCGTGACTTGACTCCGCGCAGTCTGGTAGCTATTTCTAGACTGCGTGGCGTCTTGACCCAGAAGACTGTTTGCCTTCATAATCACCAGCATGAGAATCTCATTTTGTAAGAGACGGTCATTGGGCCAGCTGAATTCAGCCCACACCCTGACGTTGTAGCGAATACAGCATAAAATAAAATGATGAATTAGAATTCGGTCATCGTCCTTGGTCCCTGAAGTACACGGCTGTTGCAGAAGGGATATATATTCCTGCACACTGCTACGGCCTGTCCTTTGTTCCTCGTCGATGCATTTGAGCAGTGTAATACCACTTTAATTGGGGTCATTCGCAGTGCCGTGTTCTGTAATTAAAGGATCCTGCTTGAAATTCGATGATTAATACATGAAACTTGTCGTATTATTGTGTTTTAATGTTCTAGCACACAGGCTGTGATTGTAAATTATATTCCATGGATACGTTTTGACGTTGAAATTAAGAGGGTAAGCACTAATGAATGGCTTTATGTTGCGGGAGATTTGTGATAAAATAGTTGGGCAATGATGCATGAAGCTAACATTCCATTCTGAGTATCGTGTATCACTTGTTGAATTTGGTATAATGGCCACATTTAGTCATCGGGGAGTGTGCCGTTTGGGACTTTGATTTAAATCATTAATTTGTGTGTAAATGGTTCGTGTAGGCCTACAGGGTGCAAGGGTTATTTACAGTCGGGCGTTTTGACTACGAGGTAGTTAAAAGTAAATGTTTGTGTGAGACGTGTGTGTGTGTGTGTGCGTGTGTGTGTGTGTGTGCGCGCGTTTGTGTGTGTGTGTGTGTGTGTGTGTGAGAGAGAGAGAGAGAGAGAGAGAGAGAGAGAGAGAGAGAGAGAGAGAGAGAGAGAGAGAGAGAGCGC
>Ga0123357_10007220_pt1 | contig 13696 bp, 7 predicted proteins | sample TergutEmb28metaG_FD_89873 | JGI IMG/M metagenome (GOLD analysis project Ga0123357, IMG submission 89873) | Embiratermes neotenicus P4 segment gut microbial communities from Petit-Saut dam, French Guiana - Emb289 P4 | ecosystem: Host-associated > Arthropoda: Insects > Digestive system > Gut ... | reverse complement strand
CCCAAAAAAAAAAAAATTTTTATTTTTGACCTTCCTTTCTAAAAAAAGGGTTTATTAAAAAAAACCCCGGGGAGTTTTTTTTTTTTTTTTTTTTTGCTATTTTGAAGGAAGTATTTTTGTAGAATATAAAACTGCATTTATTAGTGAAAATATTAAGTTTAAAGTGAATGAGAAGATAAATTTATGTAATTTAGGCGCTTCATTCCCTGCCTTGTAACGATTAAAATATAGTTTTTCTTCTCTGAACATTAGCAATTTTAATACGAGTTCTTAATTATAAAATATGTAACATTTTGAGAGGGAAGAAACCGGAGTCTAGTGCTTTTCTTTCTAAATTCTAGTGTTTTCTCTCGCACAGAATAATTTAATGTGCTTCCCTTTTCCTCCTTCTTCCTCACTTCTTTAAGGCCGTCCCCCTTGACTCTCCCTCTGTTACACTCACCCTCACATGCAGCAGTAGCCAAACAATTTAGCTGGGTACAACCAGAACAGCGAAATTTATTACAAGTCCCGATTAAGTGGTGAGATTGTGTCTGTGCGGACGACGAAAATTCTGCATGAACGCTCCTTAACCTCTCTCTCTTTCATCCAATATGCTTCACTTCGGCCCCCTTCTTACTCGCAAAGGCCATTTGCGTTCTTTCTTTAATCGGTTCAATGACCCAGAAAATGAAAATGGCTCGTGAAGAATCGTGTAAGCTCTATGTTGAAAACTAACTAAGTTCTTGTTAAGAATATTATATGAAGCGTCCACATTTCTCTTACAATTTTGTTCTGCTTAAAATTCTTTCTCTAATCTGTTGGACGAAAGCGCTGGCTTCACAGCCCGGTATCAATAGCAGGTTTTTAAACCTAGGTAGCTCTTCGGCCTGTCTGGCTTCTACGGCAGTTTTTTTCTGTTCTGGGAACACCGCTGAAACTCGTAGCGGAATAATCCGGCCTGTGCAGTTGCAGTACGGACATCTCTTACGAGATTTGACGTCCTCACAGCGGTGTTGTAAAGATTAATTCTTCTGCGACACGTTGCCAGATGTTGTGGTGCACAGGTGTCGAGGTTTCGCACGAATTTTCTCTTTAATTCTTTAGGGTAGTCTATAACAATTCATACAGTGTCATGTTTCAGAAAACTGGAATCTTCAGTCAAGTCAGATAGTTACGCGATAGTTGAGTGAAAATATACAGAGGGCTGCATCTCTTTAGAGCATAGTTATTCGCAGTTCTTAGCATTTACGTCTATTTGTGCAAAGCATATTTTTATGTATCCTTTACCTCAGTTTATTTTCATACTAAGATAATAAATCCCTACATATTTTACAAATCATGACATCAAGTGTCAAATGTTACATCATAAACATTTCTTCCCTTATTCTTCTGTTACTTTTAATTGCCAGTTTTTTTCTCCGATTTCCGTAGTCTGAACTCTCACCCGACTTGGTAAGTGTGTTCTTATCTGAATGAACGGAATACTGGGCTATGTGTTATATTTAACACAAGAACATAATTTTATCAGACCTTAACTTTAACTCAGTTGTAAATAAAGTTAAAAATTGCATAAATAAATGGATACAGCATGTTTGGTGAATGGACAGAGACATACCACTGCACTTAATTACGAAATATAAACCTTGCGGGAAACGAAGACAAGGACGAATCCTCAAAAGACTTTTCAACTCTTAATGGGACCGGAACAAGTCACGTGGCGTGAAAACCTCCAAGCTATATGACGATGATGTTGATAATAATAATAATAACATAATTCCTTTGGCAAACAATTAATATCTAAAATATCTAATATTTAAGGCTGGTTTATAGTGAAAACTTATTCTGAGTCATCACCTTTCGTTGCAAGATTCACATAAAGTAACAATACGTCACTCGAGCACTATGAAATTTAATGAATGATACTCTTACATTGCTGCAAGTTTCAATTCCAAAGGAATCATTGTCAGTCAGTCTACACAAAACATTTAAATCAAATCACTTCTTCGTGAAAATGAAGAACTGATTTGTTTTAAATGTTTCGTGTGAATATTTCTTGGAAATCTAAAGGTGTAGTAATGTAGAGTGTCATTTATTAAACTGAGTTGTGTTTGGCCGACGTGTTTTGTTATCATTTTACGGGGTTATATTTTTCGAAATCGCTGTAGAATTGTCCATGAAAATGTGTACAGCGAATGTAAAATTTAAATTCCTGGAATTCCAGTAACTGTAATTGGAACTCAGCTGTTCTGACCATTATGTAATCATAACGTCGTAGAGTATCTCAAAAGCAGTGATCGAAAGAGGTGTTGTACATATGCGGCTGTCTTTAGAAAGGACGGGGCTACTGGTAAGTGTACGGAAGCGAACAACTTAAGGCTCGCAAAGAAGACATTCTGGAAAAAGGAGAACAACATGTTGTGTCAACAGCCTACTGCTGGTCGCAATACTAAACATAAGTTTTCAAATAATTTTTCATTATGGTCTCACTTCCTTGTGCTCTAAGTGTGTGGACCTTCCAAATATAAAGTAATTAATTTAAACGAAATCGTGCGATGTAAGTGCAATTTCTTAAACCCGGACTAAAGAAACACACAGAAGTATAACTCGTACTTTTTCAGGTTTACACACTTTTCTTGGTCATGTAATTGTCTTTTGGCTTAATAAGCCATGTAGACTCACAAATCCGTTCGAAAGGTGTAAAGGAATTACGCTCACGTTTTTTCACCATTTGTAGACCCGAAAATGTCGCTCGTTACCCTGGTTGTCTCGCCTAGAACTTACAATTCCTCTTGGCTCTTCTTCTTCTGCTTCTACTGTGGCTCCACTACCAAAGAAGGTTAAGTTTCTCCCTAGTTCCTCTCCTCCATCCATTTCTATCCAGCGCTACTTCTCTCCAATCAAATATTCCCATTTTTCTTATGCCATTATCTACATCATATTTCCATCTACCCTTGAGTCTCCCCTTAGGTCGTTTTTGGGGTAGGTTGGCCTGGTATTTGTTCTTCGTGTTTCTTGCATCATGCACCCTGTCCTGTTGGCTATGTAGAGGTTATATTCTCTCTTGTCCTACCATAATCTTGTTGGTCACAATCCATACAACCGTCTTATGTAACTGATAATTTTTTCTGCTCCTAGTCACTTCAGAATCCACATTAACAATATTCATCAACGGTGAATTTGGAAGTAGTAACTTTCTCCGCAACTTCGGAACAAACTAATTCTGCTCCATAAGACTATCGCTAAATGTAACACATCTAGCTAGGGTATCATGATAGACGACACAAGAAACATGTTAAGTTTAATCTGAGGCTCACAAACTGGCAGTTGAATTTAATGGAACTCATGACAATTGGAATGGAGGAGATGATTAGCTACAGCTGCATGCCAAATTAAATTTAATTCCACGACGATTAAATGGCCATCAGTGACGCTTCTGAAACCATTAATAGAAGTGAAGAAAATTCAGAGTATTCTGCCTCTAAAACGTGTGATGCACGCTGTACGTAATTGGAAGAAAATGAGTGCTGGGGGCTACTGATCGAAGTGGGAAACACAAATATTCAAGTATTTCATCAGGATTAAATTTCAGACGGCATCCTAAAACAGATCGTTGACGTGGACGAGAGTTTAATACAGGAAACAAATATACAGCAGCCATACGGTTCGCAGAAGAAATTGAATCATGTATAGCCTAATAATTGCTGCAGTTCCATGAGATTAAATTTCTCATATCAGTAGCTTGAATATTATTAACCCGCAGAATTTTGAAGAAGACTTTTAAAACGTCTTCTTCACATTATAATTATTAGGCACCGCCACATTACCTCCATTGTCAGGCTTCAGAAAGGCGCGTGAAAGTAGCGGCAAGAATACTTTGTTGGAATACATGCTCCTGACTCAATACCGCATAGAACATCTCATAGAGTTCAATGTCAGGATATTAATCATTCTATAGGATTGCCTCAAAAATAGTCAGGTTGAATAGATAGGGAGGGAGGATATTACGTTAGGATCTATCCTGAAAATATTAATCAACTTACCTGCACTGCAGGGAAAGGAATGAGAAACGATGCGTGTAGGACAGGAATATTGTTCCCGTAAGTGCAGTGCGCATGTGCGGAAGTATTGTTCCATCCCTCCTACAAACACAGATCGCATACTCGTGGCATGCTCGTAATACACCATCTTCTCTTGTTGCGGGCCTAATTACGTTTGTTAAATATACGAATTAAATGTTTTGCCACATTTTGTTACAAGCGTATGACTTACTGATTATTTCTGGAGGAACCAAGACATACAACGGGAGAACGTTCTGTACGTTAATTTACGTAGATATAACGAAAGACACTTGCACCCGAATTTGAAAATTTACGGGGAAAATGAAGCGATTAAAATGCTGTTTTCTTGCGGTTTTACGTACTGTATCTCTTTTACAAGATATGTTGTCCTTACACTGCGCAGGTCCATCCTTGAGCCCACAGTCAAGCCAAGCCAAGCCAAGCCATACAGAGGCGAGTGTGCTATGTGTAGTACTTGGAGTGCTGGGGAAGATTTTTATGCACCTTTGAGATATTTTCTTGTTGAATCGATTTCTTTATGTAATTCAGATGTAAATTACGTGTTTCTTACGCCTAAATATTACAGAAGCTGCAAATGCCTCCTCATTTTAATAAGTATTAAGTATCTTTACCGTTACACTGTGCATTTCGGATAATAATTTAATTAGCATACCAACTAATACACTTACATAAAATCTCACATTAAAACACTTAAAATCGCTCCAACATGTTGCGATCCTAAGATCGTCTTCAGGGAGCTACACTTTTCCTTGCTAGAGTCACATTTTTAAAAACATTCACTGATTACTTCCTTATATTAACAGGGTGCTGTGGCAGCATGTTGTATTGTGTAAGTCGTATGCTGCTGAGAATGCGCCTGACTATGTGCGTCGTGTGTTACGTTCCGTGAGACTGGCAGTCTCACGCAACATAACACACGACGCACATCCATATTCAAGCGCATTCTCAGCAACGTACTCTTACACAATACGACATGCACACAGCACCCTGTTAATATAAGAAAGTAATCAGTGAATGTTTTTAAAAATGTGACTTTAGCAAGGAACAGTGTGGCTCTCTGAAGAAGATCTTAGAATCGCAAAATGTTGGAGCGATTTTAAGTGTTTTAATACGAGATTTTATGTTTGTGCATTAGTTGGTATGCTAATTAAATGAAAGTATTTAGTAATCAATAAATGTATAACCTTTCTGATTCTTTAAACTTATCTGGGCATTATGTCCATAACTCTATAGCTCTTCAACTTCGGCTAGCCTATAGGTATTTTGGCAACATATTTTTAGATGTAATTTAACTTTAGGGAATTTTTTCTCCCAAAGTATTGAAGATTCCTCCTGAAGCACCCTATATAAGTTCATGATTACTGGATATAACCTTAATCATTAGAATCAATTTTTAATTTCACATTACTGTATGAAAATTGATTTTCATGCATTTTTGTAATCCTACAAATATTACGTAAGTGTAACCGACTGTGTGTTTTGCCGTTTGGAATTCGGACTGTATTTTGCAGTGTAATGTAAGACGGCATGAAGATTCTAAAGTGCTGGAAAGCTTTCTCGACGGACACGAAACTTCTGAGTATCGTTTGTAGGTTTCTTCATAAAAATAAAAAGCGTTATTCGTTTATAAGAAATGGTAACTGCTGAGCTCTGACATTTTCACTTCGCGGCCCAGCGCATTTGATGCACCCTCAAGGTTCCCATCTTCTTTTACCCAGCAAGTCTATTTCACCCCTTTTGTACTGATCAGTAAACAAAAAATGAAAATTTACTTACGATTAAAACTACATTGGCACAAGTTATTTCTTCTCTAATATTTAATAAAAGATAGAGGTAAAGTGATCCCGTTACAGACCTGGTGTGGCCCAGAAGGTGGGTAGAGATTTAGCTCTGCTCTTATATGACCGCAGCACTAGAAGGGGTGAGTGGTCAGCAGCACGTCCCGGCCGCATTTTATCTCCGAGAAGGAGCAGGTACTCATTTTACAGGAGGCCGGGTGGGCCCCAGAGCCGGACTGGACGCGCGGAAAATCTCGTCCCCACCGGAATTTTTTAACATTTATTGTACTTTCTATCATATACATGGGAACTTACATCACTTCTGCCTCGTGTTTTGGTAGTGCGTTACCCATACCATGTCATCTAGCACTCACACTTGCACAACCTCACTCCAGTGGCGTGGGGGTTTCCTCTCCCCACACCGTGTCCCATCCTGACAACGGTTTGCTCCTTCCTTGGGTTCTTGCCTAGAAAGCGGACACTGTCTAGAGTATCGATAGATAGTTTCCTACCTGCTGCATCCGGCTGGCCGCCCGGTGTGATTTCCATTTCGCGCGACGCAAGAAGTCAATATAGTCGATCAGTGATAGATGTCTTTGCTGCTGCGTTCGGTACATAACGAGATGTGCTAGTAACTATAGTATCGCTTTATGTCGCTGTGGCGGCCGGGATTGGGAATGGGGCCGTAGAATCTAGTCGACGGGAATGCGGCGCGGGTCCGTTCGAAGCATCTGCGTAATTCTTTCCCTTGTCTACAACCAGATGGCCGTTCCTTCGTTGCATTCCGTGAGCCGGTGTACGAGGGTGTCTCGCCTTCCACAGTGTCTGCAGCGATCCGACTGCACGAGCCTGACGACGTGCAGGCGCTCATTAGTAGGCAGTATATCATGTACCACGAAGTACCACATGGATGCGATTTCCTCCGATACCCAAGCCGTATATAGGTTTTTCCACACCTACTTCCATTGTGTTTCCGGATGTAGTTGCTTTATCCTCATTTCTCGGAATTCTCTCGTCGCTTCCACCATTGTATGTAGAGTATTTTAGACACGCAGTTTGATGTCCGGAGCGTTTCGTCATTCCCTGAGGGGGGTGGTATGTAGGCCATGTCCAGCGCATATCGATATAGATATTCTAACTTCATCAGTATCCGTCCTATTTGAGGGGAGTTCGCCCTGGGTCCATCCAGGTTCCACTCCCGGAGACATGCCGCTGTTGCAGAGCTCTTCTTCATGTTTTATGCCCACATTCGGCCAATCAGGAGAGCTCGACACTTCGCCTTGGTGTCAATTAAGCCCCAGCCTCCTTGTCTCTTCGGCTCCTGTTGAGTCGATATTGGTACTTGGAATGTTGCTCTCTTCCATGTGTATCACGCGATAGCAGTCGTCAATTGTCAGGTACACGTCGTGGTGCTTAAGTTCCGCTCGTATGTATTCCTTGCGTGGGCTCTCACCTTGCCTGTTATATTCACCCAGCTCTTGTTCACTGAGTGAAGATGTTACTCGCGAAGGTGACGCCTAGAATCTTTATTTCAGCGTGGTATGTTATGCTCAGCGTACCCGTGGATGCACTCCATCCTCCCACCGCCAGTTCCTTCGATTTCCGTGTGTTCAGGCGAGCTCCCGTGGCTTTTTCATAGCATTGTATCGCGTCACGTATGACAGGTACGTCCGTCGGCGTCGTTACAAAGATGGTGATATCGTCAGCGTATGCCACCACCACTGCCTTCGGGCTCGCTTTCCAATCCTCATTCCCGGTAGTTTCTGGTCCAAGATGCGGAGTAGCGGGTCCACGTATAAGGCAAACAGCAGCATGCTCATGGGGCATCCCTGTCTAACTGAGCTGTGAATCGGGATTAGCCCAGATACGTGGCCGTGAATTTCGATGGAGGAAGCGGCTTCCCCATACATGCTCTTGATCCGTTCCACAAACCAGTCACTAAACCCATAGTTTCGCAGGATGGTGAAAAGATACTGGTGGGAGATTCTATCGAAAGCCTCCTGAAAATCTAAGGAAAGGACGCACAGTGACACGCGCGTCACCTCTGCCTGTGCTATAGCCTCACTCACGGTCGCCATCGCCTCAAAGATGGTCCTCCCCTGCACCCCGCAGTATTAGCTCGGTTGTAATAGCTCCTCCATCATGGTGCGCAATCGGTAGGCAATGATTTGGGCCATTATTTTGTAATCCGTATTCAAAAAGGCAATGGGCCGCAAGTCCGCCGGCGTCGTCGGGTCACTTGACTTGCGCAGGCACACGATCAATCCATGCTTCTGTTGCGCGGACACTTTTCTCTCCATGAACATTTGGTTCATCATAGCACCAATGTCGTCTGGGATCGTTGCCCTGTTCGCCTTGTAGAACTCTAACCCAATACCGTCACTCATTGGCGCTTTATTCTTCCCTCCTTTGCTCACGGCGATGTGTACTTCCTCCAGTGAGATGGGCTGTTCCAACAGATCTCTCCAAGCCGTTGGTAACGCCCGCTGCCCTGTTTCGGCCATGTACACGACACACTCTTCATCTCCCGCGATTGGTTCATATTTACCTCGCAGGAAGGACGTAAATGCTCGTATGAAGCCTTTCGCTGTTTGTTGGCTGTTTCCACACTCGTCCTGTATAATCCGGATCATTCTGGCTTCCTGTTGTTTCCGCATCTGAAGAATGTGAAATCGTGCTGGTCGCCCTCCCGTTAACCGGTTCGGATCGTCATTGTCTAGCATTACTCGCTGCAATGTGTCTCCGTGTAGGCTAGTTATCTTAGCTTTCGGACGGTTGAGCATTATCATCTTCTGTCCGTGTGGGTAGATGTTCCGCAGAACGCCATAAATTCGTTCGTAGAGAAAATTCTCCAACTTCACGAAGTCCCGCCGACGTTCGGACCCTTCCTGAATACAGGAAAGACGAATCTGTTTTTGTATACCTTCCCTACCACATGGGCCAATCGGGGTAGAACCTTCTCTGCTGCCGCCAAACCGCCCACTTCTGGCGCAACCTCTCTTATAAGTCTCCTCGCTAAGAATGAAAGTATTCATTTTCCAGAATCCCTTGCCCCGTCGCCCGATGGAGACATCTGCGGACAGCCGCATTACCACTGATAGGTGGTCGGTGAAAGTTGCTGCCACAGTCTCCACACCTGTCTTCTCGTCACTCAGGTCTTTCGTTGTGTATATCCGGTCAATCCTTGGTTCTCCCATAGAGGAGTAGTGCATGAAAAAGTACTTAAGGTACTGTAGTTCAAAACCACGAACTAGTCCGTCGAGCGCCTTACTATAGTTGAAGTGCCCAGTGCTGTCTGTCCGAGTACACAGTTAAAGTCTCCTCCGAAATCATATTGGATGGGGAGGCCCTCAGCAATTATGGAATTTCATTGTTTTAGAAACGTTCTCTCTCCTGTCACTTGGTTGTTCCTGACGGGGCATAAATTTTGACCAATCATATGCCTCTATATTCTGCCGCTATTCCTCGTCCCGACTGTAGCCTTGCGATTTTTGTGATCGTTATTGCATTCCTCGTCGCCATGGCGGTGCCCCGCCCTGCCGTCCCCACATTGGTATAGGTCTTATAACTGCGGAGGGTGTAGATTTTAGAGTGTGCTACTTCCTGAAGGAAAAGATCTCCTGTCGTCGGAGGAAGTCCTCTAACATTTCTACCTTTGTTCTCGAAGCCAATTCTTTGATGTTTATTGTCGCAATCTTGAACACGTCCATCCCAGCTAGGGGAGGCTGATCGCTTGTGTCGTTACTTATTTGTAGAATGCGTTTCTCGTCCTACTACGTTTACGTACGTGCGACCTTTCCCCGATACTCTCTATTCTCATTTTTGTTCTTTTGGGACTGCTCGATGCGGTCGTGGTCCTCACCTCCTCGACTGGTTGAGTGCGATCCTCCTTCACTCCCCCACTTCTGATTTCCTACTTCCCTCTCTCTCGTTCCTCTTCCTCCCGCGCCTCTGTTGTGGCACTATCATCTTCTCGTGGTTGCCGAAGTTGGGGTTAGCACTCCACCGTTGCGTTTGTATCTCATAATATCTCTTCTCCGCTATCCACAGTGTCCTCTACGCCCGGTTTCCCTTCAACACACGCTGCCTTCGCTGTATTCCGGACATCGCTTCCGCCTACCGTACCCCGTTCCGGTTCTTCGCTCTGTTCCGACGCTACACCAGTCGAATGCGTGTTGTCCTCTTGCATTGCTTCCCCATCTTCTGCTTGGTGCTTATCGCCGTAACCCGTCTGTTTACTCTGTTGGTCTGCCTCCTCCTTTTCCCCCTCAATCAGACCTCGGACTCCTATTTCCACTTGCCGAAGTGTCGGCCCATGATACTGTGGGCTCCCTGGTCGTTTCAATGCCCACTCTTCGCCTCTTGGGGCAAACCTGGTTGAAATGTCACGTTTCACCGCAGCAATAGCAGGTCGTGGGCTGTCCTTCATATGATACTAAACCTCTATGTCCCGCTATCATTACATGGGAAGGAATATGCTTCGTTAAGGTAATCACTACGATTCTGACGCCACTAATACCTTATAACGTTAGACCTTAGACCAAATCTCTCGTTGCATCTCCTTTATCTCACCATATTGATAGAAGGAGAAACTTACTGCCTCATCTGATGTTTCAGGGGGAAGGGTTGCTAACCTCACACGTCTCGTGCCCATTCCAGTCATTTCGATCTTCACTTGCGATATTTCCCCATTGTCGTGTTTGTATTCGGACTGGCCGGTAGTTGAATGGGGTAAGTCCTGCAGGTACAGGAAATCGGTGAATTTAATGTACACTTGGCGGCGCGTCCCATCTATCTGTACCATGGTCACTACATTTTCCGGCAAGTGCAGTTGTTCGAAAACCCATTCATGGATGTCAATAGCTGAAATTCGGGGGCTTTTAGGGTCCAAGGAACAGACCACAATGTTCTGTCGTTCGCTCTTAATTCCCTTGTTCCTACTCCGCTTCTCTGCACTCACACTAACAGAATGGTAAACCACATTACGCACAGTCACTTCCTTTAACTCCCTGCACGCTGGCTGGCACTGCTTCACTGCACAACCTTCACGCTCAACGACTGCAAGCAGACAAGATTCGATCCCGGACCGCCCAGCCCGTAGTCAGTCACTATACCTCCTGAGCTACGCAGCCCACTCTGTAATATTTAATATTCAGTGAATTGCAACAGCAAATCCAAGTCCACCAATACGTGTCCTATAGCCCGAATAAGAACTCACATATATTTCTGAAATCCTAGGTCAGGTAAATATTTTGAAGTTTACGGTTTTCTATGCACTACCGGTTTTGATTTTCAAGAGCTTTGCATTTTTATTTACCACAATATCCGTAATTAAAAAAAAAACATGATTTACTTGCACGTCATTAAACCATTAGTTTATAAAAAGGATGCAATATTTTTAGACTTTATTTTTTAAATTTCAGGGTTCAAAGTTTATATGACATTCTGGGCGTAAAATGTCACATTTACAAATATTCCTGCCATTGTAAGATGTGCTCTGGTTCAACCACTCTTGTCTTTTAATTTTAGCTAATGTGTCATCCTTTACGTGTGATTTACTTGCTTGTGTTTCGAGTCTCGCTTATAAGCTTTTTAAATATATCTGTGTCACCAGCGTGCAATATCACCATTCATTTAACTCTGAAGCAAGGGGAAAACCCTTTAAAGCAGAAATCAATACCAGGAAATACGGAACGCCATTTTTGCCTCTGAAACTAAATGATGACTTTGACTGACCTGTGCTAGGTTTCTATTCAGCTGGAACTTGTAGCTTTCTAACTGATTAACTTCCCAGTTGCAACAGAGTGTCACGTAACATTTTTGCTGTTACTGTAATTTATCGTTTATTTGTGAAATGTATGGATCACATTTTAGAAGACATTTCTATATACTGGAAATGACAAAAATTTTTAACGATTGTTTTATACAACTATTTACCCTTGATGATGGGCCCGTGAAGCCCAAAATATATAGGAGTTTACTTGCATTAGAATGGTTTTGTGATTTTAGCAAATTATGTGCATTCTGTTGATTCACATTTTAACAATTGTATCACAATACACGGAAAGGAAAATGTAAAATTGGTAGGATTCTTGAGATGTAGGATATGTGAAAATGGGGAGTGGTTTATTTTACACACATTAGTGGGGTGTTGTGAATAGGTAGCGAATTTTAATTCTTGTAAGTCAGCTTCTTAAAAAAGGGCTCTCTGCTTCCTGAAATATTAAGTCATTAAATATTAATTACAAATTATGAAGAAGCACGCCTGGATAAGGACGTGAATATTATGCTGATTCTGTGATCGTTTTGTGGGTTATTACACCTTACGGGTTAATAATTTTGTTCCACCTTTTCGGCAGAATGTACTGTCTCCATCAGACGGATGGCTAAGTTTGGTTCAGATGGCTGCTGAAGTGAATGAAAGGAGGAAATGTAAATTACGTTGTAGGTTTGCGAGGATAGTGTAAAATCCGAGCTTTAGAGAGGAAAGAGTTTGGCTACTTTCTTACAAACTTCCTACACACTACACCCACACATTCCCCCCCCCCCCCACATTTGCTCTGCATCCACCTGAAACAATTTCGTTCACCCTGACCATAAATCAAGCATGTTCTTCCTAAACATCCGAATAACCTTGTCATCAGCCTGTGTGTTATAACTCAGAAGACTACAATTTCAACAACAGCTGCAGAGAAGTACTGGATATTGTGATAATCCTAGATGGTATTTTCAGAGGTATCCAATATCTGGTAATACATTCGCCCACCAAAACCCAGGCAATGTGCAATGAGAACACATTTGTCCGCTTCATTAGGCGAGTAATGAGCATATTTATTTTAATATACTTTGCAAGTTGTTCTGTTCATTTATTCCCTCTTCCTTTTTAAATTTCGACATTCGTTCTATTTTCCAGTAAATCAATCCGTCAGTACATATGATCCTTTGGTTTTGGTGTCCCCAAAATAATAGCGTTGTATAAAAATCGTCGTATTGCAATATTTATTACCATCATCCTTGATATATGAACAAATTGTTTTATGTAAAGCGCATCAATATCATGATGGAATGTTTTGTGAAACTCGATATACAAATTTTGAAGTTTCTGCAGAATGGAATACAATGCAAGCGATTTCGTTTTGCTGATTGTTCATGGAGTTATTTCATGTAAAGTTCTGTTCTATATGTTTTTTTATGTAAATGAAAACTGGCCAATATTACAAACACTTTCCAGTAGTGCATAATGTAACTATCTGAATTGTTAGAAAGCCTTCTTGATAAGTTAATAATTACTCAATTCACGAAGAAATGACCCACTATGTCTTGAACCTGAGCATTAATAAATGTTTCCACACGAATACGCCAATAGTTTCTGTCATGAGGAAGTTGCATGCAGGCCAAAATTTCAGATCCATGTAGCTGTACATATGATTATATACGTTTATTCTGTTATTGTGCAATCTTGTCTTATTAGCACATAGTAGCACTTCATGAGATGCCACTAACCTGTGCTAACAGGACAAGTCTTACCTTGGAAAGGAACAAAAGATAAATACAGAGGCACATGAGCATTTGGCGTACCAGGTCAGCACAATAGATCTTCACTGAAAAAACCTATGTACGATTAAATTCAATCTTAAAAGCAATTCCACGTTTCCCTCCGAATAAGCCATAGCAACCCAAAAATCAACAAGGAATTACGTTGAAGAATAAGAGAACAAATTATGTCACAATTTCTTAAGTTTTATTTCACTTCTTCTGTGCTCAACATGTTTCGGACATTAATATATCCATCATCAGGAGCCTGCGACTTTTCTATTGTATCACCACATTGGTTGTGTGTTCTTGTTTCGATGTGTG
>Ga0123357_10007219_pt1 | contig 13698 bp, 8 predicted proteins | sample TergutEmb28metaG_FD_89873 | JGI IMG/M metagenome (GOLD analysis project Ga0123357, IMG submission 89873) | Embiratermes neotenicus P4 segment gut microbial communities from Petit-Saut dam, French Guiana - Emb289 P4 | ecosystem: Host-associated > Arthropoda: Insects > Digestive system > Gut ... | reverse complement strand
TGTGAATAAAACAGGAACCAAATACGTTAGAATTATGACACAAATTGAATTTTGAAGAGAAAAAAACGGAGAGTATATACCATGTTTAAAATATTCAGTACCTATATTTGTTGAATAAATATATAAAACGCAACGTTTAGAGGTTAGTGGTGCGGTACTACCACTATAGTGGTCGTTAGGCGTCAAAGGGTTAAAGAAACGGGAAATAAAATTGCCTGGTTGCATACCCTAATGAAATGTGCTGCCACGCCTATGACGCTATTTCCAGTCAATGCATACGTTCGTTATATAAACGCCATGGAGCGGACTCCTCTTAAGACACAAATAGCCAACCACTCATATAGTTAATAATTTACCCACACTTTTCGAAATCCTAAATTTGATTTAATCTTTCACAAGAACATGCCACCGGATCGTATTCCTACCTACATGAATCAAGTGCGCAATCTGAAGGCCTATTTTTGTTATGATTTTTAGAATATCTTGCCTAGGTCTCTCGGATTCTGTCTTAGAGTCGGGAGCGTTCGACGAAAAGTTTGTATAATTTCTCATTCATCACACGCCTTCACCACTGATGAGACGATGAAGGTTTCACGTATTGTTCTAACTGAACATATGTGTTCACCCACGCTAACGTTTTGCACTGCACCAGAAAACCTTAGACCCCACATAAGCGAATGTTCTTGCATGGATAAAATGTTAATAATAAACTTCGTAACGAAGCCCAAAGATACCAGCGCCAAGGCTTCATATAACAGTTTATATACCTACAGTTTGAAGATTCAGGACCAAATATTGCGAAGCGTGATCCGCGATTAAACTGTGGCTTGCAGTTGGCAGCATGTAATTGTAAACTTCACTTGCGACCAACGGAGATGCCTTCGTGATTCGGATCCTTTTTTCCGCTGGCGTCTTTAATTGAAAATTTCGCCTCTTGGGTTGCGAATACCACATCGGAACTGCTTTCATTTGCCTAAACTTCCTTTCCAACTTACATCCCATAAAAATGTGTATCTGCATTTCATCATATCGCACAAGATTAGGAAACTGTGTTCTTTTGTAATAATAAAATAATAATTATTTGAACTGCAAGAACAAGACATTTAGGTGTTTCCTTCTCTTTACTTCGTAGCTTGTCTGCTTACAAGTTTACGAGAGAAACTATGGTCTCCAAATATGGAGGATAGTTGTGAAATTGTTTAAAAAAACAGTCGTGGACAGCCGTAACGGGTTGTTATCCATTTTGGGTTTTGGGCCAAAAATAACATCTCCTCGCAGTAAAAATCTATACTATTACTAACCGTAACTCGAAGTCTCGGAATTGGATGTTGGTTGAGGGTATTCGAGATCGAGAGGGTGAAGCGAACGTTCAGACCTAAGGGGAAGGGAGTGTAGGAGGGTCGAGAAATTTCACAGTGAAGAGATTTGTACTTGTTACTGTTTACCGATCATTATTATAAAATCTTCCGCGTGTTGTATGAATGTACTGACATATGTAATTAATTTAGTGGAGCAAGGAAAATATACTGTTTTAGTCTCTAAAATATGTTCTTCTTGTAGACTATTTAATGTTGCTTCCCTAAGTTCCAATGCCCTTAGAATTCATTTTTGCTGTAATGGCGATTTACCCGTTAGTAATCTTTCAATGATATATGTGTGTGACGTACTTGGAAAGTTGTCATCAGTTCTAAATATTGGACCTATACAAAGCCGGCTAATTACATTTGGCACTTCAGATCAATCGATTTCCTGTCCCACAGATGAATGAAAATTAATGTTGAGTGCCACTTATCTGCAGCGTGATGAAAGAGGCACTAAATGTCAGATAAAACGTGTTCTATTTCTGAACGGACCTTGAAGTAAAAGTAAAATGTAATTTAAAACTGTTTCAGTTTCTAATGGACAGAAGTAGAAGCGTAAATAGGGGCACCAGAGTCTTCACCAAAATTTTGCAAGTCGTTACATATCAACAAAGGTTCCAGGTTGAGAGTGTAGCAAATTTCCTAGGGATTCATATTAATGAAATGCATATGTCTGTCCATCTCTGATTTTCGTCTGGTTAAATTAAAGTGTCGGAATTATAGACGAGAAGGATGTACGTTCCTGAATCTTGATTATTGCAGTTTACTGTACTGGATGTTTTATACTCCCGTTTTGGAGTTTCTCGGTATTGCGGACTGCTACGTCTGGAACCACAGTTGCGTTCCATGTGGGTAAAAGTCTCTTAAAATATGAAAATGCGTTCTTCTAACAATAACATATAACAGCACTTCGACGTTTGGATGTATTTTTATCTGTTGACAATGAATGACGAAGATTGCAATCAAACGTTTGGTGCGGAATCCTGTTCTGAGACCTCCACCTCCATTAATGAAAATATATGGGTTTGTGAACATGAGAGGTCGATGAAATTGGCTCAGGATCATTTACAATGGCCGACATTGTTATTGACAATGTTGAAACTTTGGTTTCTGTTCCCACACAGTTAGTTACTAGTTTGTGAGTGATTCAAAGTTTCAACATAGTTGTACGTTGCGTTGGCGAAAGATTATCTTTGAACAGTCCAGTATGAAGTGGGTTTGTCACTCTAATCCCATGAAGTAACACACGTACTTCAAATAAACTCGCGCACACACACCTACACACACACACACACACACACACACACACACACACACATATATGTAAGTCTTATGTTGCAAAAGGATCAGTCGGTTTATGGTTCGAAACCTTTGTTTTGCGATCCGTCCGTCACGAAACGTCAGAGGAACCTTCTTCTCGCCAATTCTGAGGTTCTCACGGCGAGGTTAGACTAAGATTCAAGCCTTGGAGGATGATATACCGTGTCGATTAGTATAAATAACTACTGACTTTTCGTAGACAGTACACTGTTTAGAGACACGCGTAACACGACGCATTGTCTTAGAATGTCTGAATCTTGAGGTTGATTAAGAAATAAAGTAATAAGCTACCATGCAGATTTGCCCGCAATCAGCCCAACATTAAAAAACCTTTTTTTCCCCATACACTTATTCTTTTATCTCCAGCAATAAACTGCATTGTCATATCTATTACAGGACGTGCGTAATTGTGAAAACGATTGCATTATGTACCGGGAACATATAGTCCGGTTTTCCCTCTTAGCATGAAATGCACGTTACCCCATTATTTTGCTGGTAGGGGTTCACACTAATTTAACATAACATTTATGACTTATGTAGCTCCACCTCGAACATTCACCATGACCTCTGCTTTTTTTTTACTAAATATATTTCCGTCTTCTGGCGGATATTTTATGTTTCTTACGTCGCAATCCTTGTGACTGATAAAATTGTAGTTTATGGGATTCAAGAAGCATCCCAAGTGTAATTTATGTTATCTTGTTTTGAGACCAATTTATTGTCGTAGGAAACGAAGCAAGTTTGATTATAATGAAATTCCTATAAACTTATGTGTAATTTTAACTGTTTGGCCTCATCTTGCCTTATCGGCCTGAAATTCGGAAAGTGCGTGATTAATTACAAATTATGCAACCTGCTATGTGTCAAAAGTAATTGACCTCTCAACACCCCTTTGCAGGACGCTTTTTGTTTTTCGAAGCTTTATTCTTAGAATACCCTGCCAGAGATCGTATCCAACGTAGCCTATTCTCATTACACGACGCTGTGCGAGACGTAATGCTGACGGAAGGTATGTTATTCGGATTTTGGTTACAAAGAGAAAAGAGATATCCTCGCATGCGCCTTCATGTGTTCATAAATAAAATCCTATCGCCCACGTAGTCCGTTTCTCTTATGTCATGTTTTTGGCTACGTGAACAGTTCTGTATTGAAAACATTTCCCGCCACTCTTTTTATCCATAAAGCGATCACACAGATATCACAGCGGTAAATATTAAAATACTGAGCATGGGAATAAGTGTTCATGAAATTGTTATGAAAGTAGCAGTTCACTATTAGGTGTCTAAGTACACTTTATGGGCACGTAAAGTAACATTTTGGATCAAATGCGATATATTAATAAGGATTGCCATAATAAATGAGACCATAAATATTTTATCGCCTGGTTATATGTAAGTACATTGTAATAAATAATTTAAAATTATATGAAATAATTCTAAATAAGTTTATTTGTATTAATGGGAAATATGTTGTGCGGAGCATGTACAAATATGCTACCTGAACTGGCATTCGATGTTGGTGTGATGAATGTTTTGAGATCAATGTTTGTGATTTGTAAACGTGTGATAGAAAGGGTGATCACTGTATCATATAGCGATGCTCCATGGTGTTCTAAAGCTCCTGTAAATTATGCTGTATTCTAATAACACAAAAGCAGATGCAGTACATTAAACTGTGGGTACATTGATGTCAGTCCTACCAATGTTATGACAAATGTAATGTTTAAAACAAAATGAGAATTAAGTATTTTATATAATTATTATATATTTCTTATGTATTGCATCGTGAATTTGTTGAGCGTAAAACTTACCGACGAAACAGTTCCTGCGCAAATGTAACGTTCCTGCCCGTAGAAACAAGAGCCACAAATACGGAACCGGAATAAAGCATTTATTTACTAATTTTGGAAACACTACATAGCAATTTGTTGGTCATTGTATATGCTGCGACAGTAAAGGCGATGCAAATCGGGTTGATCGAGCAGACCTGCCGGTACCCTGTGCTGCTGCAGTCATCTGCTGACAAAACATAACTAAGGTAATGACGTAAAGACAGTTGATCGCGCCATCTCACGGTTCTAGTCGTAACTAATACAAATTTTGACTACAAAAACCGGACCTAACGACACAACGTAAGACCTTACAGTTTACACTTTTCTGCTACTCTTTTCGACATAGCGACAATCGTTTAAAGGAATACAAGTATGTACTTTCATTTCGTAAACCATTGAATACATGTAATGTGTAATTCGGCTTTACTAATCCATGGAACACAGCTGATATGCTTCTTTAGTGCTGTGGTTACATTCATTCTACGTAGTATGTACATTTGTCTCACTGATTTGTGGATGCAATAATTGTCTATAAGATAGGCATACTGGTTTCTTTTCTATGTTACCTGTATTATTTTACATAGTATCCGGTGTTATTTCTTCCTTTCTTGCTGTCCATGCTTCCTTACATGCAACCTGTGTATAGGCGTAGGAAAAACACGTGGGATACGGAGGAAAGGTAAGTCCGGGCTGCTGCCACCTGGTAAACGTTAGAATGCAGGCAATGTGTAAATGCTGCAGGAAGTTCACTTGTGTCCGCTAACCAGAAAGCACCCATATTTTGTTGTTTTTATTGTGTGTCTGTGTAACACCCAAAATTAATGCACAATTGGAGCCCTTAAAAATGCACAATCTGTGTTGTTTTAGTTACAAGTATATGCTTATCTGTAAAATAGTGAAGAAGTAAGTAGCATGAAGTTTAAGTTAAATGTTAAATAATACGTATTAGTTATATCATTGACTTGCAAATTATAAGATAAAATTTAATATAATATGGTTTTAATTGTTATCAAATGAACGCAGTTCCTTTATCATTGACTGCCGTACTTTCGGTTCTAATTACCAAATCATAGTCAGGGATTCTATTCACAAGTTGATATGTGTGTCGCCTTGTAGATAGGAAGCAAGATGATGAATCGGTTGTTAGAATCGAAACATCAGAGGTATAGATATATTTCATCAAGCAACAAATGATGGTTCTAAATATTTTTCTCTTGAATAAAAGACACTCCGTGAAATGAATACAACTCAAAATGTGCAGCAAAATTTTGATGTTTTGCTGACCGTGCATCTCAGTATAATCTTGGCAACTGACCAACTTAATGCAAAAATGCGTATTTTATTATAAGTTCATTATAAAACAAGAATTAATGCATTAAGTTGGTCAATGCTAAGATTATGCAGCAAAATGTATGTAAAATTACATATCAAGTACTGCATTGAAGGTGTAATAGTAGTGGAGTAAAATGTCATGCTTAGAACACGGAAAACTGGAAGCTTTTAAGGGATGATTCTGAAGTCTGTTAACACGCCAGCATAACCTAGTTATGTCTTACCAAAGATAACACAAAGAAAGGCTATTAGCCCAAGTAAAAGTTTTTTTTCCGGGCTACATTTTAATGGAGAAATCAGACTTGCATTTAAATAATACAAGACACTATTTCACGTCGCTTCAAATCTTACTGGTGCAGTTCACACCCTTCCAGCATAACCAACACTTGTAGAATGTTTTGCCTGTAGCAAAGTAGTTGTTTTAAGTGAAAGAGTCTGAAACAGCTGTAGCTCAGTCGGTAAGCTACGGGATGAACGATGCAGTAACGTGTTCAATTATCTGCATAAGCAAGATTTTTCTGTTCTGCAAAATATCAAGACAGGTTATGGGGCTCATCCAGCTTCCCATTCAAAGGACGCTGGGGACTCTTGTCCCTGGGACAAAGTGGCACTGGGTATGGAGCTCTATGTCACCACCCCCATACATATATTCTTATAGCGCGGTACTTATGTCATATTTGACCTGGAACAGTGGTCGCCCTGAATAAAATATTATGTTAGTAATGAAGTAAACGCAACATTAAAAAGTATAAACGGGAATGGGGGCGGAACGATAATGCCTCCTATTTTTTTTTCAGAAAGTGTAATTGCATTGTTAATGAAATATACATACACATTGCGTCTTCTAAGTTTTAGGACTGATTGCGCAGAGCGAATAATACGCTCGCCTTCAGGCGGTCACCCACAGAAACACGTAGGAGCAAGTCTCGACACGTTGTTTGTTTAGTGTTGTCTGAGTGAGTTGAGCAGTATTTGTGATTTGTGGCGTGAAACGAAGCTGTGTGTGAAAGCCTCGACATGGATTTGAGTATGGAGCAACGATTAGCGATAAAGTTCTGTTTTAAAGCTGGAAAAAGTGCGGCGGAAACTCTCCAATTGGTACATGCAGCTTGTGGGGACCAAGCACTATCCCGTTCGAATGTTTTCCGGTGGTATGGAGGATTTCGTGATGGACGAGATGGCATTGAAGACGACCCCAGGAGTGGCCGGTCTACAGAGTGTCGCGATGGCAACAATGTCGAGAAGATTTCTCAGTTGTTGCTTCAAAACCACCACCTTTGGCTAAGAATGCTAGCAGAGAGGTGAACATTGGCAAGGACACAGTGAGAAAGACTGTAGTTGAAGATTTTCGAAAACGGAAGATTTGTTCGCGCTTTGTTTCACATTCTTTGACTCCAGAGCAGAAAGACCGGAGAATTGCAGCTTGCCGAAATTTGATTGCCACAGCAGACAGTGATATTGACTTCTATAAGAAAACTGTAAATGGCGATGAGACATGGTGTTTTGCCTACGATCCGACCACTAAACGTCAATCCGCTGCATGAGTCGGAGAAACCTCGCCACGGCCGAAAAAATTGCGATTTCAGAAGTCTCGTGTGAAGACCATATTAGTGATTTTCTTCGATTGGCAAGGCGTAATCCATAAAGAATTTGTTCCGGAGGGTGAAACTATCAATGCAGTGTACTACAAAGGTGTAATGGAAAGGCTCCTAAACAGAATTCGACTTGTTAGACCGGGAATATGTGAATCTGGTGATTGGTTCCTTTTGCACGACAACGCCCCGTCCCACAACGAGACAATCGTCAAGCAGTTTTTGGCCGAACGAAAAGTGACTGTGCTCGGCCACCCTCCGTATTCGCCAGATTTAGCACCTGCTGATTAGTTTTTGTTCCCAAAAGTGAAATCCCGCTCAAAGGGGCGTCTCTTTGACTCGATTTCGGACATCCAGACAGCCGTGACAAGTACGTTAACCCTTAACCCGCTAACGTGGAAAATATGGTGAGTTCCTAATAATGCCAGCAGATGGCAGATGGGATTTAACTCGGCGTTTGAAGGGTTAAACACCATTACAAAGGACGACTTCTACAAAGGCATCCAGGAGCTGTATGGCCGTGCAAATCTGTGTGTACAGTTACAAGGGATCTATGTCGAAAACTAAACAATAAAATTCTCATTTCTTTAAAGCAACTACTTTTTATAATTCCAGTCATAAAACTTAGTAGACGCACTGTGTATATCATGAGCACATCTTCAGAAAGTTGAGATTGTTTTACCACAGCTTTACGCGCGCTGTGTTTCAACTCTTCGTCTTTCGCAAAAGCCATCCTCGGAGATCTACTTTCAGGGGACATAAAGATGGAAGACGGAGGGTGATATATTGCACCTCTAGGGATGAGGAGGACTTGATCAATTTCCTACTTGGCCAAACGCTTCGATTTCTTTGTTGTAACTTCTTTAATGTCTGCGTATACACGTATATCTCTCTGAATTGCTGTGGCACCTCTGTTCAAGAACTCTAGTAACAGGGTGCCTTCTATGCCCAATAGACGCTATCCATGACTTTCCCCGCAGACGTCTGCACCTGGAATCTGTTCTCCCTCATCCACTACAGTCCCGATTTAGTACCCTCCGTCTTACACCTTTTGGCCCGCTGAAGAATGACCTCCGAAGACGCCGTTTTGTTGAAGAAGACGAGCTGAAACACAGATTGCGTGAAGAGCTCCGACACGTCAGCAAAGAGTTTTACACGACCGGCTTGCAGCGTCCCGCACAAAGGTGGGAAAATTGTGTTGATAATGAAAGAGACTTTATGAAAAAATATTCTGAACTTTGTGAAGTTTCCAAAACGTATGTTTCTTTGGAGACGTGTATTGTTTTACATTACGTTGCTGCGTAATTAACGCGTTTCAGGTTTATAAAATCTGTTCTGTACGTCAAATGGAGACGCACCTAAGGAACTGCAACTGTTGGTTCTGTGGTAAAAAAAAAATTGTTTCAAAGTGCCTTGTTCGTGATTTTTGAATTGGTTTTTTTTTTAAGAAAATACATGTGACGTAGTCCCATACAAACATTTCCATAGCAGATTTACTTTTTTGGTTTTGTTTTACCGAACATTGCGAAACATAATCTCTTCTTTTACATTGACCTTTTTTTCAATTAAGCAGCACATATTAATTCGTACGAATAAATTAGCTACATTTTAATAACAAAGTTTCGTAACTTTTATAAATTTTCCCCACTAATACTGTAGAATCGAACGTACAAATGGGCATATAGTTTTAAGTTACAGGAATCCACAGAATAAATTAAAAGCAAATTGACTACTGAAGCGTCTGTCTCTTGTTGCTGACAGTCCGGATGCGTGGTATGGAGGGAGTAACTATGGTGGAACATACCCTTCCCAGGAACAGGATGACAGGATCTATCAGGACGGCGGCAGTTACTACAACACCAGCAGCGCACCTACCAAGAGGACAAGAGGTGGTTAGTACCTACACGAGCGTAATCTTTCATTTAGAATAAACAGACATCTATAAGGGAAATAAAGAAGGAATAAATTAACCTGTTTGTGTCTGTTTTTTATAGAACATAACCTTTAGACACATTTCAACATGTCTTCCTACACTGATATCTGCTTGTACTTCAAATATAGCCGAATCTTTTCGTTTTGTTATTTCAAAACGAACCCAAAAGGTTTTATCTTCTCGATTTCATGCTTACATGTCCATAGTAGGCCTACAGGACTTGCCCTACGGACACCAGTGACCGTGGCAAAGCAAAGGACGGTCCATTAATAATTAGATGCCTATAGCCCCTCTCAGCATAACAGTCATATTTAAAATTGCCAGTCGATAAATTGCACTTTCAGACTTTTCATGTATTAATAGCATTACATCAAAGGACCATATTAATTTACATTTGGCGGGAACCCAGGCTGTATAATTCTCAAAAGCAGCAGTAAGAGTTATTTGAGGTTCGCACAAGTTGGAGTGTGACAGTCAAAACAAGACTTTGAGGTAAATGATTTTATTGAGACAGATGGATAAGCAATAATTGATTTTGTTGCAAGTTACAATTGTTATATTGTTTAAGGTTGTAACTTTTGTATAGTGTACGTGGTAGATATTCTGTACTGATACATAAGATGACACAGCGTCGAAAGAAATAATTGCTTAGTCAGCTAAAGGTAAGCTGAATTGACCTTTAAGGAAAAAAATTCAAAGGAGAAACTAAAGTCTGATCACTCACCAATTGGCACGTATAAGAGAAAACGTCGTAGTGATTAGACCAATGACATAATTTCTCTTATGTACTGCATAACATTCAGATGCTTCTAGAACACTTCTGGCGTTTCTGTAGACTGCCATAAAAGGAATCCATTAAGGATGCAGTGTGTGTCGGCAGTTAAATATAAATCGGCTTTAATCATGTCAGTTAACTTCCGCTGTTGAATTAAATATGTATAAATCAGGTCTGTTTTTGTTAATAATCAGTTATATACAAAGAGTGAGTTGTGAGTGAGTATGTGTTTGTATATTTTGTGTGACAAGTATTACTTAAATATCAGATTACACATTGCAGTCGTAATAGCTGGAAAAGTGCCAGAAATCATGCTTGCAAAGAGTATGGTGGTTGGCGAACGTGTCAATCTATACATGTACTTTTAAATTTACGTAAGTGTTTTGAATGAACTTCTAGTCTAATTCCAAGAAACGTGAACAGTGACAGTGTGGTGATGAAATATACAGCTAGCCATTATTCAGGTTTGTGAAACACGTATTTACTTCTGGTTAAGTGAAGCCAGGTGTATTTGGTAGGCGATAGTACGTTGCAAATTAATACACAAAAGTTTCGAAGGGTAAATTTGCTAGTTATGAAAGTGAACGACCGTGACTAAATCTGATTTGTTTAAATAAATACCTGAATAGATTCAGTTGTATTAAAAATGACTGTTTATTAAGTTGCTGGCGTCTGAATCATATTTGATATAATACAAGGAAGTCTTTGTGAAAAAAAGCAGGGATACTTTTACATCAGTTAGATAGTCATTCTCATAAGTCGAATAGACTTCATTGCAGACTCAGCAACCACGCACACTTTTGCTGACTAAGGATGTCACGGTTCCAAGCTAAAAAAAATACACTCTAATGGAAAGGAGAAGAATAAGATATCGAAGTTTACGCCGGGGCATTAAACTGGGGTGTGACGCCATGTGTCCCGAAAGTGGAGACAGCAGGGGTTTTCCGTAACGTTGGTGTTCTATGAAATTACACCGCGTCATCCCAGAGGGCCGTAATCTTAAAAGTTGATTATATTGGCTAGTATTTCTACGACGTCGCGAATATCTAGGCATCAGTTGATTACACTATGTTAAGAATCATAGAACATTGAAGCCGTTTATGCAGTTTGTTTATTACCTTTTAGTGACTGCATTACGCAAATTGGAACTTGACCCATAAGAACCGTAAAAAATGTACGGTAAGTCTAGTTAACCCTTCAAAAATACTTAGAAACTCCTGTCTAATTTTGTATAACACATTCCAGATATTAATTACTCTGTGTGCTGCTACGTATTTTCATGCAAGTCCCATTTAATGATATATTGACGCGAGTACGTAATTATTCGTGAACTCCACGGAAGAAATTTTCTTCGTAAGTCGAAAGTCGCTCAGCGAATAAACGGTTTACTATATAGTGTGGAACCCAACAACGAGTAAACTATTCCGAAACGTTGTGCCTGTACACTGTTAGATACCGACGTTTTGGACTAGTTTAGTGCCTTACGAAACGTCTATACATATTTAAATTCGACACGACATATCGTCCCAAAAGAGTTGAATCTTTAACACCGCTGTGAGATGTCAAATGACGATTCACTTTCCTCTTCACACGTAACAAGCGGTTGTTTTACTATGAGCCAGAAGTTTCCACTCCACATCAGAAGATGTTACTTCTAAAGAACCGTCGTAAAACTGCTTGTCGTCTACATCCAGGTATCCAAAGTGAAATCTATGCTACAGGTTCTCCAACTTTAAAACTGCAAGCAGATTTCACTTATCACATTCCTGCTACATGAACCACCTTGATGTAATCAACCTAGAAGGCTCATATTTGGAAGGAACTAAGAACTATTAACCTCCTCGCTATGTGAAAGTTGCCAGACCTCTTGTAGACCGCTACTATGTCCAAATATTTTCCTCATCATTGTTCTTGAAATCCCTTAACCCTTATCCTACTAACGTGGAGAATATGGTGAGCTCCAAATAATGCCAGCAGGTGGCAGATGGCATTTAACTCGGCGTTTAAAGGGTTAATATACTATATCTTAGCGACTGACTACGGCCTGGACGGACCGAGATCGAATCCCGGTTGGGACGATATTTTCCGCCTGTCCATACCGGCCCTGGGGGTCCAACCAGCCTCCTGTAAAATGTGTACCGGGTCTTTCACGGGGGTGAAGTGCGGGCGGGGCGTGCTTCTGGCCACTCACCCCCTTCTAGTGCCGCGGTCATGGAAGAATAGAACTATACCTCTACCCACCCTCTGGGCACACCGGGCCTCTAACGGGGTTACTTTACCTTTACCTTTACTATATCTTCCCCTTGTGACCGAATAAGTGTCACAAGAACATGAAATAAAGTGGAACGTTATAGTTATAGCTACTGTAGTACTTGTGCTGTCTAACAGCAGGTCTGTGGAAAAAATGCCTGTCTCTCACACTTCTTCCTGCTGTATGTTCTTTGGTCGTTGGTTATAATATTAGGAAATTTATTCTTTGAACAAGAGGTGACTTACATTTTTGAAAGTATATTGAAAAGATGGAAGTTAATTTAGTGTGATGAAAACACAGAGAAACATAAAATGTGTTTAAGTACCCCTAGAGTTCGTATTGATCACTCTTTGTTGGAGTTGAAACTTTGTAGACCCAGAAATCTTCAAGGATTATGACAGTGGATTATTCCAATAAGAGTGATTAGTGTTGTGGAAATTATAAATGGTCTTGGTTATTTTTATACTACAAGTTTCTGAAAATTTGATGTTCGCTTCATAGTCAGGTGGAAAAGGGGGCGTAATGTCATATGACGATGGACGTCTGTTAGAGAGCAATTCTTGTTTAGTGACAGAGACTGGCCTTTTGAAAATAACCTACCAGATTAGGACCATTCTTCCCCCCTCTTCCGCCTGATGAGACGCAGGTTTCAGACTTGGTGGTTAAGACCCAAGTTGTTAAAAAATGTTCAAAACATTACACATTCTTGTAGTAATTTCCTGTTTAACAGTTCTATCACGTTGGGCAATTGTTTCACTTATCCAAGAGCTAATTCATGACATAGATTCTCATATGTGCTTTCATTTTCCAGGGACGAACCGTCGCCCCAGCCTGGAGCGCCAGACAACTTTGTATGACGACCAGTATTACGTAGACGGGTATTACAACTCAGAAGAACAGCATCGCAGTATCAACAGGTACTGCAGTATTCTCCATCATCACTGGTCTGACAATGTTGAGGACAGATGTCTCGATTTGTTTTTGTACTGCTGTCACAAACACTAGCACACTCGCCCTCCCTTTACAACACAATACTTTGTTACTTATCATACAAACATTCTGCTTGATAATCTTAGTAACTGACCAACTTAACCCTTTGACGCCCAACGACCCCTATAGTGGTCGTACCGCACCGCTAACCTCTAAACGTTGCATTTTATATATTTATTCAACAAATACGGGTACTGAAAATTTTAAACATGGTATATACTCTCCGTTTTTTTCCCTTCAAAATGCAGTTTGTTTCATAATTCTAATGTATTTGGTTCCTGTTTTATTCACATTTTATATAAAGAATGTGCTA
>Ga0123357_10007218_pt1 | contig 13698 bp, 7 predicted proteins | sample TergutEmb28metaG_FD_89873 | JGI IMG/M metagenome (GOLD analysis project Ga0123357, IMG submission 89873) | Embiratermes neotenicus P4 segment gut microbial communities from Petit-Saut dam, French Guiana - Emb289 P4 | ecosystem: Host-associated > Arthropoda: Insects > Digestive system > Gut ... | reverse complement strand
TTATCCATATACACAACGTGATGGAATACACAAATATTAAGATTTAGGCATAGACTCTAAATCAGGTACAAAAGGAGAGACAGACATAAACACACACATACACACATGTGCAGCTACAGAACAGAGTTTGAAAAGAGGAACTCAAAAGATAGAACAAAAAATTATTGTAATCCTTAGGCTTTTGTGGCTGGTGTTCAATGAAGTGGATACATGGAAAGAAGTGGTGATGGAAATTTAATTGTCACCTAATACCCAACGAATCACATCAGTACACCATGTCACTACCACAGATGTGCATATAAGGTGTACCCATGCACAACCTAACTCTCAAAAACAACAAAAATTTGGTACTTTGTGTCTCACTTGGTAAGCTTGTATTTTTAAGTGGAGTTTATGATTTAGTTTAAAAACAGTTCAGTTAAGTTTTAGCTTCTTTAGTGTGTCTGATGGACACAATGACCTCTATGACTATTCAATAAATGTTCCTCTTTTAAACAAACAAAAAATAAAATTCCCTGAGTGCACACCGTAATGAAATGTGCTGCGCATGTTACGACAGTTGTTATATGGAAACTTATCCTCTTCCTTACTTTAATCTATTTTAGTTTCCTATTTCTGACATAGCAATTTTCATAATCTGTATTCTTGCATATCTCCTGTCAAAACATGGAAAAGAATGGATGCAAAATTGCACAAATAAAAACTGGAAGCTTTAAATGTCATTTAAAACCATAAACAATGATAAGCTTCAAAACTAATGCCTATACTAGGGCATATCCAAAAGTTCCCGGAGTCATTAACAAAATATACACTTTACTTTTGTTACTGGACATCACTGTCTGAATTTATGCAATAGATCCAGCATTTGTGCCACTGTCAGAGTTACACAAGGAACACTAGTAATACAATCATCAATTGTTCCTAAATTTTAAGAACATCAGGAAATGACCTGCTTCTAGCTGTGATTTCATTCTCAGAAACATGAAGAAATCACAAGGGGCCAAATATGAGTGAAGAGGGTTTGGGGACCATAACCATATTTTGGCAGCCAAATCTGCTTCTGTTCATTTGTAGGTAATAAAGGTACAACCTTAACAAAGATCCACCACCTGTTCCAAAGTCCTCCCTTACTATTTGCAGGCGTGACCCATATGAAAGGCTGAACCCACCAGCAATCTCCAAAATGCTACTTTGTCAATCTTTGGTGATGACTTTGCAAACTTTCTCAAAGTTTTTGTTAGTGTGGGCTGTGGCAGGTTGACAGCAATTCTCAAAATTTTCAACCAATATTTTCCCATGTCTGAATCATGAAAACAACTATGTTATCCTAATGGCATTATCACAGACAGCTGTTTTGAATATTTCATGTTTTCAATGTAGTTTCCCTGAATATAAATCCTTCCTTCCTTCGAATCAATCATTAGAAAATTGCATATCTACCCAACATGTACAAGATACAGCCACACAGAGGGTTACAGTTGCAAAGCTCACTCAACTAACTCAGAAGATGGCAATACTGTAGTACTCAGTGGCAGAAAGCTGTGCTAAAGCTGTTTTCAGTCCTAGCAGTGAGTTTGGGTACTTTTGGACATGACTATCTACAAAGTGGTGAATGACAGTACAGCTTACAGCATTATTTGCAATAAAATTAACCCTCTGGTGCTTGATATCATGCATTTGTGTCATGCAGAGTGATGCTCAAAATACCCAGTGTCAGTTTAAGCTGATGGAATTTAATGGGCCTCCTTATGCAGGTCTCATTTACATTCCAGTCTTCTACAGTTCCCACTGGGCATTTCATTTTGGCACCAAAGGGTTGCACAACAAACATAACTAATCATTTGTGCTTCAGTGGAGGTTAGGAGCCTACATGGGCACTCAGGCAGCATGACAACCCTAGAAACTGCAGAATTAAAAGTTATGTATGGAATAAACATGAAGTCTAATGACAAGATATTCAGACTGGATTCACATACCAGATATACCGTACATGCATAACTTTGATGACAGTGTCTGGATATGTTACAAATCAGAGTGTATTTACAGTTCCACTTCTTCAGTTGTGTAAAATCATATTTTTTTTTATGTGCACATGTATTATGTTGGAAACAACATATGTCCACTAAATGTGAGAGAAAATGACAGTGACCGAAACTTATCAACTGATGCAAGAAGCACTTGGAAATTCAGTAATAAAATGAATATCTGTCTCAGACAGATCTCAACATTTTTATAAATTAATCTTGCTGATAGCAATGAACACCCTGAATGCCCTTGAACTAGCAGAAATGATGAGTCTCTATGCCAAGTGCACCACTTCATGTGAAATGACAGTAACCTGTAAGATTTAAGGTTACTAGAGTGGAGAAGAGTATTCATGTCTCCTGGGGTGTTACAGCATGGTGACAGGTAAACAGTTACAACAGCATAAAGTAAATTCATCTGGCTCAGGGTAACACTACATCCCAAACAGTTTCATCCAAATGACAACTTCCCATCAGATTATTATGCTATTCTTTTTTTGAAAACACAAATAAGCCTCTGCAGAGGTGACCTACTATGTACTAATAAGATGCAAATTTGCCACTTAGATTAAAATGACTCTGGATCTGTCCTTATCCTTACCTATTCTGTAGATAAACAGGCCTTTACAAAGATCACATTAATGCAGTAATAAAATGGAAAGTTGTCAGTTGAATTAAACTGATTCAGCACTTGTCCTTATGCTGTGCCAGACTCCACTCCATGCCCCAGTGGTAATTACTTACCAGTCAACATGGTGTAACATCTCAGATGTACATCTTGACAGAAACCTGTTCTTGAAACGAAGTACATGAGTTTCTTGTGACTCATGTCAGACAATTTTGATCAAAGAGGCCCGTCTCAAACCAGATCAGATACGTGATCCAGCAATTGTTACTTGTGGGTAAGCAGTGCTATTAGGTTTTTAGCTACCTGCCTTTACAACCCTACAACTTAGCGAAAGATGGGATAAGAAGTGAAGGGTACGTATTTTTATTGATTCATCCTGTTGTGTTACACTACACAGAATGAAAACAAAGTACTGCAGTCAAACAATATATATAATTTGTTTGTATTCAAAGGGTACTTAATTTTACACAGAAATTTTTTATGCATGCTACAGACACTTATTAATGAACTAAACCGTCTGATTCATACCTCTCACTTTTGTTGATTCACTACTTAATGGCAGCAGTAAAATGATTCATACTTGCGACATGTAAATCTTTTTGATAATGGAGACATGTTCTTTGAGTCAGAAATTCATCTTAAGCAACATGGAATCTACGCTCAGAATTAAAATAAATTTAGTGTATTAAACTTTCCTGTAAGGTATGGATATTTACATTTTAGTGCATGGAAAAATATGAATACAACAGGATGGAATAATTGAATACAACTGGGAAAAAAAGGCAGAATTATGAAATAAACAGCATTTTGCCAAAAATAGATATTACATAGCATGTCTTAAAATTGCAGCTCATGTCCTTATTGCCTAAATATGTAAAATGAATTTCTAGGAGTGGTTTCAATGTCAAATGTGAAAGCAACAGGTATGGAAATTTACTGCAACATTAATGGTTCACAGGTAAACCTACATCTGAAGAGCTAACAAAGGAGGATAAATGAAATAGAAAATGTGACAATACTTTCAGAAAATTCAAATATACAAAAACAAAAGTGGAGAGAAAATAGAACTGAGGAGCAAAGAAAACGCCTTCTGGTTTACTGTCAATGAAGTATACCAACAGAAGCAGTGAGCCAGTGTGTGATCAAATACTGCAAGAAGCCATTAGCCAGTGAAATGTAAACATCCTCTCAGTCACCATTACATGGCAATCATTATATCTAGTAGTCACTGTTGCACCCAACTGGTTTCTGGCTAGCCAGTAAAATACAAACAGCAACTCCAATCACTGCTACTGCAGCAATCAACATACAATGACAATTACTTTCACGTAACAATGATCAAAACACATATCACATCACTCACCTCTAGCCCAAACTGTGTAAAAATATTATCTGTATGGTTATGACGATGAAGCATGACTGCCTTGTTATGACACCAAACCTAGGCAGCAAAGTTCTTCCTAGCCATGACCAGAAAAGGAATATCAAGTACACAACAATACCACAGTGGTACCAACCATTCCATACAATTACACAGCTAATGTGTATCATAAATATGCTCTAAAAAGTCAGACTCCTTAACCAAAACCTGTATCTGTGAGTGTTAAAATGTCTCCATGATACAGTGTGCAGTAAATGGGCTTAACAGTGAGAATGCAGCAAGTGGTAAATTCATCATGACACGACCCCTGTTCACTCAGAAACTTGTGCGGGAGTCCTTTGCTAAACACAGCATCTCATACGACAACTTCCCTACTCACTAGACTACTACTTCCTAACTTAACAAAATTCTTGATGATATGAAAACTGAACATGATGTAACACTACAGCAGGTGGCAATCCCAAACAAATCTCCAGAGTAATGCCAGCACACAGATCTTGCTGGAACAGTAAAATGTGTATGTACAGAAAGAATCTATGAGGTCTGCTGTCTTGGATATTGATGCCACATATAAGGTACAAAATTACCATAGTCTAGGAGGCCCCAACTTCAAAACAGATAAAAGACAGTAGGTTCCACCACTGGTAAATTTCTAACAGACAACATGGCATCAATATTACTGTCATAGTCACTATCATCAGAACCTCTTATCTTACACACAGTAATCTACTTTGAACCAAATTAAAGTCCCATCCTTGTCGAGTGATGTATATCAATTTTAATAAATTCAGTTTCAATACTGTACTTCCTCTTCATTGCATTTCAATTTCAACATGACTACAAACATTAGCAAACTACAAGGTGCATGGTCACATCCATGTACTAATGCATGCTGGACAACCAACAACTAATTACAATAGCATCAAATACATACACCTTACTCATACTAAATGTGAGTTGTCAATTACCTCCAGCATCTTTATTATTGCAGAGTTGTAATCAACAGTCTTTCGCATAACAGATTTGCGAAGCCTCTTCCCATCAAACTCGCTGTCAGGTCCGCCAGGACCTGGACGAGGGTAAGGGCGAAATGGTTGGAAGAAGTGACCTCTGTGAGCACCCCTTTCTCCATGGAACCGATGTTGGGGAAAATTATGGGGTACCATCACTGGAGGTGGAACCGACATATTTGGTATTGGAGGGGGAGGCTGACTAAACTGCACTGTCTGCATCATGTTTGGCAAACCGTTGCAAATAAATTATAAATACGTCTGAAATTCGTGGTTATTTTGTGAAATTCACCAAGTCGCGGTCAAGCCCAAACCTTGCAAAACTCTGTATTTTCGGATAATCTCAAACGTCGATATCAGAAGCCATACTTCGTAACACATATGCATTATTCCAAGCAACGGAATTCCTGGATTTGAAATTTGTCCACCCGTAACACGTTTCGTAACTAACTGTAAGCATGTTCAACAGATGCTTGCCCCCGTTACAAATAAAAATAATATACCTAATAATCAATATGAAACATTTCGATACCGATACTTTGTAGGCATGCAACACACCACTTCAAATATACTCGGAAATAAATAGTAAGGGAAAGTTGTTTATTATTTATGTAATTTTGCCCGAAAAGGCAACTCTTCACCACACTCCTCCTTTACGATCCATAAACACCCTTCTGCGCAAGCGCAAACCAAGCGCAATATGGCCGTTGTGGGCACGGATTATAGGCGCACGGTGGGACCATGGTTCATAGAATGATGAGACTAGCACTGATTATGAACGTCATGCTGCGCATACCGATTGCAAAGGATCGGACGTCACATCGGCACGTAGGAAATGCAGCAATTCGAAGTCAAAGAGAAATAGCGAAGGCAGTTCTACTACTGCGTTTCTATCAGGATGTATACTCGTATAACCAACGTTATGCTGTATGAATAAAGCCTTCCATGAAGATATCAATATGTATCACAAAAACGTTTCATTCCTATTCTGTATATAAATATGTATCACAAAAAAGTTTCATTCTTATTCTTTACAAATACAATAGGAAAATATAGTAATAACTAATATAAACATCGTCTACATAACTGGGTATTCTTAATTAAGCTGCACTCCTCATTGTCATACACAAAATCAACTATGGGATAGTTATTTTTAAAAAGCATTAAATTATACGCTGCTGATACGACTAAGTACATGGTCATATCTCGAGATCAGAATGCAGGAAGAAGTCACCGAATAAAGATTGATAATGGTTCCTTCGAAAGGGTGGAAGAGTTCATATATTTGGAAACACTCTTAACAACTCAAAATTCTATTCAGGCAGAAATAAAGAGCTGATTCAAGTCAGGGAATGTTTGTTATAATTCAGTACAGAATCTTTGGTCTTCCAGTTTACTATCCAAAAATTCAAAGATTAAGATACACAGTAATATAATTTTACCTGTTGTTTTGTATGGGTGTGAAACTTGGTCGCTAACATTGAGGAAGGAACGTAGGCTGAGGGTGTTTGTGAATAGGGTGTTGAGGAGAATATTTGGGCCTAAGGGGGACGAGGTAACAAGGGAGTGGAGAAAACTACATAATGGGGAGCTTAATGATCTTTACTCCTCACCCAATATTGTTCGGGTGATAAAATCGAAAAGAATGAGATGTGTGGAGCTTGTAGCACGTATGGTAGAGAGAAGAGGCATATACAGGGGTTCGGTGGGGGAACCTGAGGGAAACAGACGATTTGGGAGACCCTGGCGTAGATGATATGATAATATTAAGATGGATCTTCAGGAAGTGGGATGTGGGAGTATAGACTGGATCAAGCTGGCTCAGGATAGGGACAGGTGGCGTGCCCTTGTGAATGCGGTAATGAACTTTCGGGTTCCATAAAATGCGGGGAATTTCTTGACTAACTGAGGTCCGGTTAGCTTCTCAAGAAGGACTCTGCTCCATGAAGTAAGTAAGAAAGTAAGTAAATAAGTAAGTATTAAATTATACGCAGTTACAAATGTTTAAAAAAAACTCTGTGCAACTTAAAACAGACATCAGATATGTAAGGCTAAAAGTGAAGAAAAAAATAACATCAGTATTGTAGGGAATCTGGATCTGCTTCTCAGTAAATTGACACGTAACATTTTGTATTCATACAGTTTTACATTATTGCATTTTCATAGAAACCCCTTATGATGACTGAAAAAGTGTAAACATAAGACGCTAGAGTGGATGTGACCAAGACTGACAGTGTACTGTACTAGTACTATTTGTTAATACAGAAAACACAATTGGAGAGTAAAATTCAAGGTTTATAAAATACATGTTGGTATTGCTTCATATTAGGATAATATTTGTGGAATGCAGATGATAGGCATCTCCATTTTTTCTGAGTTCATAATTTGCGGTATTCAGCTAACGCGTCATCGTCGGTAAATTTGTCGATACACCGGGACGTTGCATGTTGTCACAAAAAATTGCCTTACTTATTATCAATAAAATCTGATGCTTACTACAATACATTAGTTATACATCGACTCGTGTTACAATTAAATATTGACAAGCGCTGCTTGCTTGCCGTAACGCGAAACCTCCTGCGCAGTAAAAAAGGATTTTGGCCAAATAAACTGAGCATCTGTAGTTCGTGTACTTTTGTCTCAACTGTAATTTCGAGGTGTTTAGCCGAAGTTTAAAAACCGTGTAATCAAGTGAAGTGTTTGGCTTCGCCTCTATGCTGATGTAACCATTACAACGGTTTACTTTTTTCAGCCTGCAGAAAACTATTGCCTCTCTTACAATTAATATTTTACAAGTAAATACAACTTAGATGTAAATGACAAAACATACATTTTCTCGATCACAAATGAGTTTTATTTTTTCTCCTACGTATTTTGGTCTGTATTGTTATATTCAGGGATAAAATGTTGAATATTACATAGAGGTGGTCAAGTACTTGCATGCTTCTAAACTATATTAAACATATCTTCATAGAACAATAATACCATAGGCACAATTTTTACAGGTCAAAAAACATATGTCGTCTCTACTACATGATTTTGTATAAACCAAGTTTAGAGCGGAGTGCCTGTTCACTTGTCGTTGTTTCCTTAGCTGGTTCTTCAGGTTTATTTTAGCCATGTATACGAGGGGGACGAAGGCCGGGGTTCACCACGCGGCAGACACTTGGGAATGGGCACGGTCAGGGCCTCGTAAATGGCGCTGGTTATCTCCTGACCCCTTCGGCAATAGTTGTCCCGTCAGGTAGTGGCTTATTTCTCGGAATGCTCTCTTGGTAGCCCAGTCCTTTCCTTCGAATTCAGGCCACCTAGGGAAGTTTTAAAGGAAGATCGACATATATTTCCGATCAGAAATAGCAAGTGATAATAGACGTGGTAAGTTCCTTCGAAATGCCTGTAGCTGATTTCCAGTGATGCGGAGCCATGTCCCAGAAGAACGAATTTCTGCAACATACTCTCGTGAAAGCCCAAGATCCGCAAAGGTTAAATAGGCCATGTGTAAGCTATGAAGGCATATAGACGGAGAAGGAGTGTAGTTCCACTGTTTCTTTAGCTTGGTTTATATAGCTGTGAGTGTTCAACTTCATGCCCCGACGGCTTTACCTGCAGAGAAATAACTGAGGTACCCATTAAACTACAGCCTTTGTGGGCGCTAGAGCCGGTCTGGACGATTTGGAGAAGTGAAAGATCATTTGCTCGAAACGTAAATCGAACCTGCACGTATTTTCATCCAACCAGTAGCCTGTTAACTGTACTGTAAAAGCAGGCGCAAATGCAACGTCTGTTTCACATCAATAAAGTACTTCTATTTCAATCAAAACTATAAAATTCTGCAGTTTACCCAGCACCTTCATATACCCTAGGAATCCACTTGTCAATGAAATGCACGGAACGATAGGCGGAGAATGGTGCTCACCTTCGTTTTACGAACAGCGGAAATAACGCAAACAAACAAATACCATTTTCCGCAGGTGTTTAACGCCACATGTCCTACTGCCTTTGTTTCTGAGAGCAACGTTTGGCAAGAAGACTGACTTAATCGACACGATGTGCACTCTTCTTGTTTGGGCACGAGAATAGACCTAAGATTCTTTTTGTCTTCTCTGCCACTCATTTGTTTTTCTTTGTTTCTTAATTGCTTAAAACTTTAGTGCCTTTGATGACTTAAGACGTTACTGAATTTAAAAATATGTATCCCAAACCGATTAAAGTTGTCAAGCAAAGCAGTAGCTACAATTTATGTACCAAACCTTATTTCATATCTCTCCATTTTTCCGTGTGCTTCATTGAAAAACAACGCAAGATATTGAGACTCAATTGGGTAGCAGAAATTTAGAGCGGAATTTGTTAGTTAATTTTACTCCATTATAAAAAAACGAATATGTCTTACATGGAGCTGAAGTCTAGGCCTATTAATACTAAATTTCTCGTAGTAAAAAAGAGGGCGAGAAAGGCCTTTTTAACACTAGGTAGGCGCTCAAAGAGTAGTTGAAAAGCCCAAAGGAAACTGAACACCTATTATAGAGCGAATTGCTCTGAATCAAATTCGCTATTAGCGCTCCATCCCACAGATTTATACGACTGGTTGCTGAAAACAGCTTTAGACGGTGAAAGTAACTTCAAAGACAGTTCCGTAAGGAAGTTGACCGTGACTACCCTCGTGTAACCCCATTTTGAGGCTCACAGCGGGAATATTAAGATCTACAGCTCTGTTTTAAATTTCATGGCTTTAATGAAGTGGAGATAATTAACACTATGACAGCAGAACTCAAGGTTCAAGATCAAGAAATCACAGCTTCCCACTGACACGATGATTAAATATAACAATTGACGTCCATCGCCACAACTTACTTATCGGCGATTCATCTTGAAGTTATTATTCAATTTTCTTCTCGCTACGTAGAGAGAAAGCTGTTTGAGGACTATTATCTTCTGGGATATGACGCCTTGTCACTAGATAATCGGTGCCTGAAGTTTCGAAGAAAGGTTCTACCTTCAAGTTCGAGAACATAAAGGTATGAGAAGAAATTATTTTACGAGGTTTCTTCACGAGACTTGTGTATATGCGTCATGTCTCGATTATAGTCACAAGACTACTATGCTAGATTTTACAGCCCTAATAGTTACAGATTGCTTAGTGGAAAGGTGTAGTCGTCCGCATACACGCAAAAAAAAATAAAATAAAATAAAATAAAAATAAAATAAAATAAAAAGGCATAAGGGGGTGGAAGTATAACTCTGCTCATTCTTGTCGTATACACTAGATGTAGATGAGACAACTGGTCAGCTTCAAACGCCTGATGCCTTATCCTGGAGAAAGAACCCCAGGCATCCGTTCATTAGTAGGTTAGATGCACCCAAGAACCGGTCGTAAGGCACGGGAGACGAGAAAAGCTCTCACCTCTGCTGCCAGTTCCACCCCAATTACTTGCTCTCCCAGATCGTAACTGACTGCGACAATCCGGCTCCATATGTGGCCTATGTTTAACGCAATAAAACGTAAAACTTTTTCTTAATTCTGCTGTACCAGCAGTCCTCTTCTGTGATAAAACTGGTTTTCTAATAGGAGCCATGTATCTGCTATAAATTACTATACAAGAAAATGTGTAATTGCAAACACTTCTGAAACATAAGTGTGCTTAAAACTTTAATATCTTCTGTACATAATTTGTCTGTTCTGCTTAAAACAAAATGTCTTGTGACAAAATTTGAAATTGAACTAGACGAGTCTCCAGACAACTCACTAATGACACCAACTTAGGGATTTATGGTACTTACTTAATAATGGTGTATGTCTCATATAAAATTAAGTGGCAATTAGACACCCTACCCATTGCTTTCGTATTAGGAAATAGAATGTGTCAATGTACAGTACAAGTGCAAATTAATGTGTCTACGTAAATAAAGCCGATCCCAGTGGCCGCGCTGTCTACGGCTTAGGTCTGTGGTCGCACGCTTGCTGGGATTGTGGGTTCTAATGCTTTTGTGAATGCTGTGTTTGTCAGTTAGAGGCCTCTGCGTCTGGCTGATGGCTCGTCCTACCAAGTGTGGTGTGTCCCATGAGCGTGACTGCGAAACTCCTTAAGGGAGAGGCCATGACCCGGAATCGGATTGCATCGCCACATATAAAAGTTAATAAAAGCATTGACACAAGCACAATTTAGGCCTATCCTTCTGAAGGTTGTAATAAGTAAAACTATGCTTAGAAATTCTGTTGTTCCCTCGCAGAGAACACAATCAGCCTCAACTATACAGACCATTTGGTTAATATTGTTTAAGGGAATAGTCAATGTTTATTGTAAAAAATCACAAGACATAAATACAAAGTTTATGCGAAATGCAGGTTTTCTTAGTGTTACAGGTTCTTTTTTACAACAGGGCTTTAAAAGGCTGTTAAAGTTGGCCTAACTGTCCATGTGTAACGGTGCTTGTTAAACGTAAGAAAATTGCATATTTTTCTGCAAGTAAAGTACAAACTACTTTCCACGTATGATAAAAAAAATAAGGAAGTTGTTAACATTTCAACATTATCTCTTATACACCATCATGGTAACCAATGAAACAGATGAAATTCAAAGATGAGCAACATTTGTTGTGACCGATATTTAAAATTCGTGTAACAGCCGATATCTCATTTGGCATGGTGACTAGCTATGGAGTTGGCCGGCCACGAGGAAAAAGTGGGCTTTCTTCTCCAGAACTACCACAGGGGTTCTGAGGCCGGCTTACACTGTTGATTAATGGTGTAACCGGCAATTCGAGTTCGAAACCTGAACATGTCGATTTCGATATTTCATTACTTATTTTGGCATATAAATTAGGGTAGATGTTTAATAAATTTGGCTTTAGAAATTTGGGGAGAGAAAGCTGTTCTGGAAGAAGGATGGCGGCATATCGCTTCAAAACGAAGGGATATGTCACGGTGTCTGTCTGTGAGGTCCCATGCTAAACCCTTCGGACTGTCATAATTCGTCCTAAGGAAAGTTATGTAGTAGCTCACCCTAAGATATTCGTTTATTGCAAGCTTAAAGTCGCTAAACAAAACTCAGAGCGTTCCCTCGGGACGTTTGGTGTAGCCAGTTAGTTTGAATTTTTAAAAAGCGAAATTCGGCCTATTGGGAACTGAAAAATTCACGTTCCGGCCAATGAGATTATTTTGACATTTGGAGGAATGGTCTCTTTGTAGAGCAGGCCGAAGATGCGAGCTGGATTCGAGCACTCATTTAGGTACACCGGAGTCAGATGAACGCGTTGTGTTATCATTTCTACAAAGTTTATATGCCGCCAACAAACATTTATAGTCCAAGTTAAGGTATTAATACACGAAGTGTCGCGAAGTGTTTATCATATTCCATAGGCGTACAGGAAATTTGTGAATTTCGAAATTTAATTAATCACAGAAATTCACGTGTGAATTTAAACTCAAGTAACGAAATATAATAGTGAAGTGATCGCTTTCACTTGCCGCCCTCTACCATGACTTCCAGCACAGTGTACTGAATTAAGTACATTACCTGTTTACCTGAAATAAATCCAAAAAAATCAGTGAAACTTATTTCTTTGGGGACACGTTGGCGAAATGAATACTGGTGCTGGGATTCCTCCATGCATTATTCCCACTGAGGGTAAGAACTCGTCTCGTAGAACCTGAGCTGCCCCTCCCAAGCAACCGAGTTGAATGGTAACATAATGTAAATGGCGCCCAAGTTTGGGGCACGAACAGAGGCAACACCTGTGGCGACGACGAAATCCTTTTAGGCATCGAGCAAGAAACCGATGGCTGGGGGAGAGTATTGGAACCGGTGGACGCCGAAATGTCGATCGCAGAAGAGCGTACCTGTCAGAAGTAGGATCAGCAGACCAGAAATCTTCACTGCACCAACGAATACGGACAGCGCCACGTAACCCGTGCGACCATACAACAGTCGGAGAATCACCAAGCAGCATAGTAGCCAGCTGAACCGTGAAGTTCCAAATAAGACTTCAGTGCAATTCGTCAACTATCGTGGTTGCGATTGCACAAGTAGTAAGTCGAATCTGCTGTGATTAATGCATGTGTTTTTTTTTTTTTAATTTTTAAAGCCTGATGGTTAGTAAACAATTAAGCAGCAGAAATATTAGAGTAAAATGGAATTATGACACGGTAGGTTGTGACCTTCACCTTTCTGATCCCATAACATAACACAGTGTAGAGCAAATTACAATTAATGTAATTACCGAAATTGTTAACATAAAGGCGGTAGACACTAACGACACTGTAAGAGAAACAGCCGATATTCATGTCATTAATCCTGAGATTTTGTCTGAAAGTATTGTAATTTCAGTAAAACAGCTGCAAAATTTAATGGACAATGTTATGAAAAGTCTGGATAATTTAAGCGCGAGAATGCAATTATCAAACAGTCGTCTAACTGAACAAAAGTAGGCAGAAAAACTTAGACTAGTCGAAGAGTTCGAACCTACTAATAAGAAGCTGTCCGAAGATTGACTAAGAAATTTCAGGAGGAAAATTCTCAACTCAGGGAAGAATTATCAAATATATTGGAATAAGAAATAATGAAGGTTATCTAAGCCATACACCAAATACGTAAGGACAAAAAGTTGAAAGTTGTTAGTAGAAATTATAAGGCGGATAGTATGTGTGAAGAGTTGGAG
>Ga0123357_10007217_pt1 | contig 13698 bp, 8 predicted proteins | sample TergutEmb28metaG_FD_89873 | JGI IMG/M metagenome (GOLD analysis project Ga0123357, IMG submission 89873) | Embiratermes neotenicus P4 segment gut microbial communities from Petit-Saut dam, French Guiana - Emb289 P4 | ecosystem: Host-associated > Arthropoda: Insects > Digestive system > Gut ... | reverse complement strand
TGGACCAAGTGTGTTGCGAAGCAGGGGGACTATGTCGAAAAATAAGACACAAACAATTTCTGTAAGTACTCTTGTAAAAAAGTTATTACAAGTATAAAATTTCCTGTTATTTAATGACTTACCCTCATAACAAGTGCAGTAAGACCTAATCATAAGAATACATATGACAAGGCATTCTTGTTGATGTGACACTGTGTATTCTCGTAGAATGTACTAATGTTTCAGAGGATCCTCATGCAGCACCATACCGTAAGACTATCTTCATGTTCACTGCCAGTGGATACTCAAATGTGGCTAGGAATTGGTGATTTGTATGGACGGCTTGTTACTCTTATAGCAGTGACATGAGGGAAGTTATGACATGTAGCTTACATAGAGAGACAGTAAATGTCTACAGAAGTTTGCTAGGGACACAGAACTGAGCCAGGATCACATCCAATGTCAGGCTTTGGTATTAGCAGTGTTGAACGTTGGGTTTTCCCAAAGAATTAGTCAATGAATGGGACAGATCTTAAGGATTTGTATAGTTTCTGAGAATGGGACATGGATGGAACTGGCTCAAGATCACATCCAATGTCAAAATTTGATATTAGCAGTCTTGAACCTCTGGTTTCTCCGACAGCAATAATTCATAAATGACAGACCTTAGGGAGCTAGATTGTGAGGATGGGAGGTGGATGGCATTGCTTCAGAATCATGTCCATTGGCAGGATTTGGTAACAGCAGTGCTGAATTTTCAGCTTCTGCTACCAGTCAAGTGGTTATTCAATAGCAGTGAATCTAACCTTTGTCATCTGGCACAGCTTTTGTCCTTTCTGAAGGTAACTGCAGTCTTGGATCTAGTATGGTAAGGGCCAACACTAAATGGGGTGGCAATTGGGCAGGAGATGCTGCTCCTTTCAGGGACTGCCACAGTGTTGCCTGATAATGCCACGATTCCTTATGGTGCCGTGACACGCCATAAAACTGCGTCCACCAGTCCACATTTTTCCCTCTTGTGCAATCATCACTTGATACATCATTAGACTGTAAACAAATTGTATCTGTAACAGATTCTTCTTCTTCTTCTTCTTCTTCTTCTTCTACTTTGGAGTCAGGTTTATTCTTCCCTGGATCATCTTTCAGAATGCTGGCCACGTGTAGTGATTCTAACAGCACTGCCTGTGAAAGAGGACCTGTAAGGCGAAATCTGTTTAATGTGTCCTTCAGCAGAACCATTTCTACATTGCCACCATCACTACAATACTTTGGAGTCCTTATAAATGGAACATTTCTGGTTTCAAGCTTTGTTTTTTCTACATCCAGCTTCGTTTCCTTTTCACTTACTTTGGTAAGTTTACATTTCTTCTTTACTGGTAATGACATGGTTTCTTCTAATATTTTGGGATCAGAATTGGAAGCATTTTCAATAAATGAATCATGACATGTTACTTTGTTCAAATCAGTGTCTGCTTCATTTTTGACAGCAGTGAAATGGAATAACAAAATTAACTCATCTAACAGTTCCTGATAAAATGCCGGATGGGCCCATATCCATAAGGTTCTAGTTTCACTTATTTCCATTTCATCATTAGACTTAACTTCCTCTGATGGTTTCCACAACAAACTCACTCTGCCTATGGCTCCATATGGGAATGTGTTTTGATGAAATAACATCACAGAACCTTCCCGTGAGCCATCTAAAAATGCTTTTGCTCCAAATGTTAACCCACATTCTTCATTGGTAAGTTTGTGCAAGTGCTTCAACAGCAAATCGACTGGCCCACGCAGCTCAATGCAGCAGTAGTATGATATATCCTAGAAGTAGAGCATCATTAAACATAAGTTCTGAGATATGTGATACTCAGGTGTAATAAGGACACATTCTGGCAAACACACTTTCATGCTACCCTTCCCCCATTTCCAAATTGTAAGAGAGGAAGCAATAAAATACAAAACTTACATAAATTAGAAAGAAAGGAAAGAAGAGACTGACATCCCTGACAACAGTACTGTTCATTTTCTGGACAGACAAGCGAACACCCAAGAGTACTAGTCTATGTGAGTGAGTTATTACAAGTTTACAAATTTCACCACATGTCTAAGAGAACATAAACTTTACCTGGAGCAAGCAGTGATTGGCCATTGCTCGATAGCAAGCTCGAAAACTTTTATCATTAGGGAAATCTGCCAGTTTATAGCCCCATTTCTCAATCATATGGAATCTCTTGGCATGCCATAAATGGGTTTCCAACCAGATATATCTCTTCTGTCGACGATTGTACTCGAGAAGTAAATTTCCTGGACGACGTCTGAATTTTCTGCTAGGCCTTTTCGGTTCTAGAGGCAATCCACTTTTTCTTAACTGAAGAGAAAAGAAATCAATCATTCTAGACTATGGGTTTGGCTTGCTTCATTAATTTGCCACCACCACAAAACCAGAAACTGAATGTAGATTTTGTGTGTGTGTTCTTCTGTTGCGTTACACAAAAAAAGAAGTTCCAGCAACGGAAATTCAGTTTTCTTGAACTTTCTATTACAATGAAAAATTTCAAAGAGTTATCATGAGGCCACAAAAAGGAGTCCTATGGATGGTGAAGATTGTGACACACAAGGCACTCCCTTTTAAGCTCAGTGTTGTTCTCCCCAACCCCGTCTGCTGCAGGTGCCTAGTCAAATGCTTGTTGCTAGCAAAAATTATCATGTTACCAGCACCAACATTCATGTAGTCAGTACAGATTACATCACGAGACAGGAATATGGGGTAGCAGGCTGAAGGGTGAAGTGTAACAGATAATGGAACAAGTGTGGGGATTAATCCACAGAACTTCTTACATGGCCTTGGTATAGCATTACTTTCACTTCAGAAGTATGCATAGTTGTCATGTATTACTGATACAATGTCACCAAGTACCTGTATGGGATCACAACCATACCTTACTTACTTACTCCATGGAGCAGGGTCCTTCTTGAGAAGCTAACTGGTTTTCAGCTAGTCAAGAAATTCCCTGCATTTTATGGAACCTGAAGGTTCATTACTGCATTCACAAGTGCCTGCCAACTTTCCCTATCCTGAGCCAGCTCCATTCAGTCCATAACCCCACACCCCATTTCCTGAAGATCCATCTTAATATTATGTTCCCATCTATGCCTGGGTCTTCCAAGTGGTCTCTTTCCCTCAGGTTTCCCCACCAAAATCCTGTATACACCTCCCCTCTCCCCCATATGTGCTACATGCTCTGCCCATCTCATTCTTCTTCATTTTATCACCTGAACAATATTGGGTGAGCAGTACAGATCATTGGGCTCCTCATTATGTTGTTTTCTCCACACCCCTGTTACCTTGTCCCTCTTAGACCCAAATATTCTCCTCAACGTCCTATTCTCAAACAATCTCAGCCTACATTCCTCCCTCAATGTTAGCGACCAAGTCTCACACCCATACAAAACAACATGCAAAATTATAGTTCTGTATATTTTAAATCTTTAAATTTTGGTTAGCACACTGGAAGACAAAAGATTCTGCACCGAATGACAGCAAGCGTTCCCTGACTTCGATATACTCTTAATTTCTTCCTGAATAGAATTTTGATCTGTTAAGGTGGTTCCCAAACATTTGAACCCTTCCACCCTTTAAAAGGAACTATTATCAATCTTTATAATGTCCTGCATTCTGATCTCGAGACATGACCATGTACTTAGTTTTACCAGCATTTACTTCTAGTACAATTTATAACCATAGCAGCTTTTACAAAAACCCACCAGATGGTTCAGGAATAATTTATTATAGGTGGAAGGAGAGATATGCACACATGATATTGTAAGATATGCACACATGATATTGTAAGCCTGGGGTACAAACTAAATGAAATAAGCAAACAAACAAATAACACCAGAAAACCATATGAAGAAGAAACAAACTTGATGCATGTGGGCTTCCCTCAATCTTCTTGGCATGCGTTTAGAAGTGCGACTCATGACACGTCTCCTCATATGTTTCGGAAGCTTCTGGAATACCAATCCTGTCCTCTGAGGGTCCTCTACGTAAAGAGAAAATCAGTTAGGTAGTACAAGTTTTCAGGTTTCCACAGTACATGTTGCTCAAATTATGATCTTTTGGGTTCTTACACCATGTATTTTTACAAGTTTCTTCCAGTGTTGTGGAGGAATGTGCTGCTTCCATCATCATGGTGACTATATTTGGTTCGTGTAGATTCCAAGTAATTATTATTCTTTATGTTCAGAGAGACATGGTTATGTCAGTGTCAGGGCAAGGAGAAAGCATATAAAAAAACTGCACTGGCTGGCCATGCTTAAACCAGGCACCTCATAAACAGGCATCGAACACGTGAAATTTCGATATTTTGGTTACTCCAATTATTATATTGTTCATCCCATAGTGCATATTATCAATAATGGCAACAATTTGCAGTAACGCACAATTATTTTACGTATTAACATGACTGATAAAGCTACATGTTTCGGCTAAACATATGCCACTGTTAGCCAAAATCAGAGTTAAGCTCATCTTGTTACATAAGAAGCATAATATTCCAATTAGGATAGTTGACACAGCTGTGTGTCTCATTGGTAATTTCATGGTTAAAATATAATAAAATCAAAATTTAATATTTTTGAATGCAGTGTAGTCATTAAATTGCTCACAGAAATTTATGGTCCAATGATGCACATACCTATGGCTTGAGTTAATGCTGCTATTTCTTGTGCCCGAGCTGATGCAAACCTCCCGACAGAAAATTCCAGGGGGAGATTCTGGGTGCCGCCAAGCAGCACATCAAACTGTGGTTTATTTGCTGCCATGCTGCTCATCAAATATCTTTTATTACTGCAAATCCAAAATAAAATAAAAATTACTTAGTTCCTTACAAATACAATACACTGGCATATGTTACTTCATCTTTTCTACAACAGTGTCTCTGTCATGCCATTGCTTCTGAAGACAAAATCCGGCACTTACCTGAAGAGTCCTTGCCAGAAAAGCTGCACTATTAAAAGTCACCTTCATTCTCATTTGTTAGGCAGCAGTTGTAATGGGTTCCAGAAACTACAAATACTCAAAAGATAGTTTTGTTACGCTGAACTAACCTAAAGATGAGAAGGAAGACTAATCATTACAGCCAATTTATTCTTTCGATTATACGTAAAAGTCACAATGGAGTAGGATGTTATACCCTTTCTTTGGGTGACTCACAGAAAAATGTATACCAAATCCACACATCCGTTTTCCGCAGACTTGTACTAGGTTAACGACAAAGAAATGGAATTTTAAATGTTAGGCAGAAGGAAAGGAAGACATTCACTATGTTACATAAAATCAGATTAACTGTCATAAATATTCTAGTTAAGCATGGAACTACGATTCTATACCTCAACAAACTACCTGCAGTGAGCTTTATAGGTTAATAATTATTCAACACTCCACGGTCGCGGTATTAATCGAAATGTGTAATTCTAGCATATTCACATGAGATGTCGCTACGTTGACACTAGCAGTGTCGCCAATCGTCATTACGGGTCGGTGAAATTGTTATCAGAGAGAATTTTATCATGGCCAACGACGACAGATAATGAGCGAACTTTGAACGAGACACTATTTAGCCTGTTAAATGATCCGTGCTTGTTATTGACGGCAAGAGTAGTGGTTGCTGAGAAGTGTTAGGGCTTGTGTTTAAAGCAGGTTTATATCTTTTTGATAGTGAAAACTGAAATAAAATTCAGGTAACATGATGAAGAAAATTTACAGGAGGATCATCAGCACTGACTTAGCTCCCAAACCAGTTGCACCATATAAGTAAGTGAATTTCAGTTATTTGTCCTTGAAGTCTGTAATAGAAGGACATCATGTATGGTTTCAGTTACGTAACGCAGTCTAAAGAAATTTTCTTCGTTATTATTTAATACAATTCAGTTGTGCCTATTTCTGTATTGTTGCTACATTGTCAGCCCTTACTTTGTAAAGTTGGTTCTATGTATTATTTTTAAATTTAATAAATTTTCCCTTGTCGTAAATACCCGGAGAGAGATCACCTCGTATGCATTCAGTAGGAGGGTGAGTGGGCTCCAGAGTCGGACTGGGAATTTTGGAGAAGGGAAAAATTTCTCGTCATTGTTGGGAATCAAACCCTAGATCGTCAAGCCCATAACATGGTCACTATACCGTGCTAATTTTTTGTGGTGTGGTTCCTTTAACATAAGTTTCACCATTTTTCCATTTATTGGAATTAAGGATTGGAAACAAATATCTGTACTTCTGCATGCCATTGAATGGAGTGTGCTGAAAGAAATTAACACCTTCTTTTGTTGAGAGATGCAGATCTGTATCATCCAAGATACCGATTAAACTGGGTTTTCACTGTGAAGATCCACATTTTTATTTCATTTTCATAATCATATAAGGAGCTTGCAGTTAATGGAAGAGTGGCTTTTTATAACCTATAAATAGTAGTATTGTGACATATTAATACAGGTAGATGATAGGTTATGTTTAAGAAGTTATGGAAACTATTGGAAATAAGTTGTGAGCTTTTATAAATTTAATTACACTTTAGTCTTGAAGACTCATGACAATGTTGTGTGCCGTTCCATTCTTTATAGTCCATGCCTTTCCTACTGTACCACTGCAGAGAGAGAAATGTTGAGCATTTGATTGATAGTGCATTGTCATTTTTTGGCACAAATGCACTATTTGCAGTTGTTCCCCTTGTGTCAATTACAGCTTCACCTCTAGCCTAGTCAAAATAATTGGTGCTTAGCATGTGTTGAGAAAGATACTTCTACATACTCTGCTTACTGATTATCTATAAACAGATATAGCTTTTCAAGTACAGTGGTTATTTTCATTATTGATGCCTTTTGTCACCACATCATTTTCTGTTATTTGTTTAATTGTAGTTCCTAAATAAACTTTCACAAACCTTCAGAATGTACACGGTACATAGCAGTCTGTACTCGTCACCAAACACTAGTCAGGTGATCAAAAAAAGAAGAATGAAATAGGTGGGGCATGTGGCACATACGGGAGAGAAGGGAGACTTTCATGCAGGGCTTTGGTGGGGAAACATCTGGGAAAGATACCACTTGGAAGGCCTAGACATAGATGAGAGAATAATATTAAAATGGATGTTCAGTAAGTGGGATGGGGGCATAGACTGGATTGATCTGACTCACGATATGGACAGGTGGCAGTCTCTCTTGTGAACACACTGATGAACCTTTGGGTTCCATAAAATATGGGAAATTTCTTGACTGGCTGAAGATGAGCTTCTCAAGAAGGATTCTGTTCTGTGGAGTTAGTTAGTTGGTTGGTTGATTAGTTGGTTGGTTGGTTACTTAGTTGATTCATTGGTTGGTTGCTTAGTTGGTCAGTCGGTCAGTTCGTTAGTATCTTCTCAGATGATTGACCATGTCATTTCTAAATTGAAGTTCATTTTGGAGACATCGTAGCCCTTTCTCTTATCAGGAAGTTATATGATATGATATATTGGTTATCCAGTACATAATCCCCTGATGATGGAGACAGTGATGAATTTTAGTTTTTTGGAGTGTAATGGGTACAGTTTGGTAAACAAGTACCAACTTTCTGGAGGGACCTGCCTCATCTGTCTTCACTGTGGAAGAGTGAAGAGAAGCCTGAACTTGGAGTCAGCAGGTAACATCAGTGCCTTTCTGCCAAATTGTATGGTATTATATTCCAAAGTATTGTCTGACTCACTCACTCACTCACAGTTGTAAGAACCACAGGTACTGCACAAAGACAAATTAGGTCTCCAACACATTGGGAATGATGCAGCTGTTTGAAGACTGTAGCACTTGTAGTTGCTATGGAAGCTTTAAATCCTGAATAATGAGTTGTGTAAGTCAGTTTTGTCACAAAGTTTAGTCCTTACAGACATTACTGTATGACGTCCCAGTGCTGCGAGGTATTTGTGCAACATCATGTACTTCCACCTTTTATTGCAGTCAAGCTGTTGTAATAGACAATACAGTGTATTTATCTGGAGTTCTTGGAATGGATCCAAGCACAAACAAGTTGGTTGTTGGAGACACTGTTGCACAAGCTAAGCAAGCCTTCCTTAATATGAAGAACATCCTGGAAGCAGCAAATTCTGGTTTTGGAAATGGTAATAGTCTTTGACTTCTTACACTGCCCGTAATGGCATGCATCAGTTGGTGTGTGCTGTGAAGAAGACATTCAGTTGACACTTTGCATGTGGATTGCCAAGAAAGGCTGAAGGAAATTGTATGAAATGAATGCATGATGGGCAGGTTTTTTCCTCTGTACATCAGTGTGTCTTTCCATCCATATATCCTTGTCACTCAGATTTTGATGATGTTTCACTAGCAGTCATCATAAAATATTACAGTAAATATGTGTGTCCTGTGACTGCCATGTTGATGTTATTCACAATAGGAAATGATGGCTGTGTATGGCATGATGCATGTACCAGTTTTCATAAGAATCCTTTATTTGATTCAGATGCTATTGGATGGGCCCTGGTACCATTAATAGGTATTTCCTTACATACAGTAAGTCTCTTTGTGATTTTCTGTACAGACAGGAGAACTGGATGCTTCTTCATTCAGATTTGACTAACCCATAACATATATTCTTATAATAAAGCCAACTAGATGCACTAATTTCTCAAATTTATTTTTGGAATAAAACTCTACATGTTTCTTTCATTTCCTCTGTCCATCATCAGGAGTTTTTCACTGTATACACAGCAGTGGTATATGTCTTACAGGTTTGCTGACAGCAAGCTGTCAGCAAACCTGTATGACATATACCACTATGTGGAGTGGCTGAGGAAAACTAGAGAATACATGTTGGAATAGTCGGCCACAGACTGAGATAAGAACATTGTATCTTCCATGTATATGTGCAGAGCAGGGGTGCTACCTGCTTGAAATTCTTGTTCACGTCGGTTGCCAGACGGTACGGATCAAAGTAGCAGCTGCAACCCATGCACATGATTCCAAGAATATTGTTTGGGTCTTGTGGGGAATGATGTTATGTTGATTGATATGTATAGGTACCAATCTGCACGGTGTAATGTCCCAGAGGATAGAACTATTCAGGAGCACAGTTGTCAGCACCTCCAATCTTTCATTTAAATAAGAAATATCTGTGCACATCCCTTAATTAAATTAATATGCCATTTCAGCATCACTTCTGACTTGTACTCTGGAGATACGGCGTTCTAACTCAGTCATGATCATAGGCTGAGATCTGGTAGACTGGGATGTTCTGACTTTGATTTCGAACAGACAGTTTTCTCTTCTGCGCCACACCAAGACCAGCTCTGAGGTCCACCAAGTCACCTGTGTCATGGCTTCTGGGGGCTTTTCCCCTGGCAGTAAAGGGACCTGAGTGTGAAGCTGTTGGTCACGTCTGTCTAGCATCATAGTCAAGAATGTTTGTGTTTGTGTCAGAGGAGCTATACTTTCATTTCCCCACACATTTTCTTGATGTGGTGCTTGTTAAGCAGTGGGATAAACGTTGCTTGGTTCAATTATGAGCTTTTGACACCTCATTGTGATGTAACTTCATTTATTACTTGCAGGCCTGACCTCAAATAGACCATAACTGATTTCCCTCCATTCGTGTTCAGTTCTGTGTATTCTGTTACATCCTTGAGTGCTGTCATTCCTTCATAATTTGCCCATTGTCAATAAACAAGATGAGGATACATCCCTGTGCACACTTGAAAGCATGTGGGGGGAAGTAGATGTGTAGCTCCATGTATTCTAAACCTGGGCACTGCTTGGAGGTCAGCAGTGAACTTTACGCCCAGGGGAAGAACCTCCACTATCCGTTGAATAGGAGAGCAGTTGGGTCTCAGAGCAAGCTGGACCGGAATCGTGCCCCAGATCTTCCTCTGAATCAATAATTTTTTTTAAAATTCACTGCATTGTTTGTGTACATTTGGGGCCTATTTTGTATATATGATATTAAAGTAGTAGCATAAATGGTGTGTGCCTGCTTTGGTGTATATCAGCTGAGAATTTGATGTTCTCTTCACAGTTGTGAAAACCACAGTTCTGCTTGCTGACATCAATGATTTTGGCGCGATGAATGAAGTCTACAAACAATGTAAGTTATGATATAACATTAACTGTAAAGCTACGTGTTTTATCATTTGCAGTGACCTGAAGTAAAAATACAGTCCTGCATTGGCTTGTTGCCTGCATAAGGTGAGAGGACAGACAGTAACCATCACCCATCTTAAAGACTTCATAATCCTTGTTTGTTCGGTCATTTATAGTTGAACTAACTCTGCAGATAGAGTCCGTCTTGATCCTCTAGTCGCTCAGCTAGTCAATAAATTTGCATAATTTTGTGGAACCTGTATGTTCATTACCTAGTAAACAAGAGCTAACCAATAGTCCTGAGCTGGATTAATCCACTCCATTCACTCCCATCCTGTTTCTTTAACATTTGTTTTTAATATTATCTTTCCATCTACATGTAGGTCTTCTCAATAATATCTTCAGGTTTTCTTACAAGAACTTTGTGGGCATTGCTCTTCTGTCCCATGCATGCTATGTACCCAACCCATCTCATCCTCGATTTGATTATCCTAATAATACATGGTGCTGTACTAGCCTTAAACTCTAAAAAGTATTTGTGTGGTTTTACTTTCTGCTGGTAATGTCTGGCAGAGAGTTGACTGCACAGTGCTTCTGTGGGTTGTTTAGTCCTTTGCAGGATGTGTGGTTGATTTGACAAATTTTGGGTTCAATATGTGTGTGTGTAATTATGTTAAAATCTGATGTTATATTCTGTATAAATATGGCTGCAGTGTAATTAAAATTTACTCAGTTGTGTAATAACTGATACTGAGTATGGGGTTCAGCTGGCATACCGTGTGACCCACTTACAGATTTTTGGTTTTGTGGTTCGGTAACTTCACATTTTCTTAATACAATTTTCTTTATTCTTATGACACTGCATCCTACAAAATGCCCCATTGTACCTGTTGTACAAGCCCCAAATGATGGATGAATGAATATGGTGTAAAGGTGGAATGAAATTGACAGGGCGAAAACTGAAGTGCTCTGGGAAAAACCTGTCACAGTGCTGCTTTGTCCACCACATATCCCACACAGACTGCAGTGGGGTTGAGCTTGGTTTGCATGGTGAAAAGCCAGTGACTAACCACATGTGCTGTATCAGACCCTTCGTAACTCAGAGACACAAGTGTAATGTTTTATGTTTTTATGTTCCAGATTTCAAGGAACCGTACCCAGCAAGGACTGCATACCAAGTAGCAAAACTTCCATTGGTAAGAGATGTTTTGTCTTTTGAGTGTGGTAGTGAGGTTTGAGGTTTGTACAGTGCTGACCGTGAAGATTGTTGCCTTCTGTGATGCATTGTATTTTGGTATAACTTTGCCAAGTGTCAGTGCAGTTCTGTCAGATTACACAGTGTCACTTCCCAAAACATTGCAGCCTTGGCAGTCTCAAATTACAGTTGAAGTGTTTGCTGCAATGTGTTGGAAGTATGCAAGTCAGCATTTACACACACATATATATGTAGACAGAATGTGTCTGTGTTTTGGAACAAAGAATTTTGGTAAGGATTGTGTTGGCCATGTTAAGCAGACAGACAGTTTCGGAGACCTGAAGGTACGTGGTATGAAAACATTCAAATGGAACTTCATGAAGTTGAATGTGGATTGGGTTTGTGTGTTTCAGAATAAGACCCAATGGCAGGCTGTCATGAACAAAGTAATGAAACTTTGGATTATTTAGAAGACAGTGAATTTCTTGACAAGCTGAGCAAATATTAGATTATCAAGGACCTACTGCATGGAGAATTGTCAAATACTGGGTGTAGTGATGTCACATCACTTGCTGAAATTTGTGTGGCGTATTCATAGCCTGTAGACAAGGTTTTGATCGGGAAACATAAAGCAAGACAGTCATAGGTGGGGGAATAACATTAAAATGGATTTTAAAGAAATAGGATGGGATGGTGTGGACTGGATTTATATGGCTTAGGATAGGGACAAGTGGTGGGTGGTAATGAACCTTTGGGTTCTGTGAAATGCAGGGAATTTCTTGGCTATCTGAGGAACTCTTAACTTTTCAGGAAGGACTTTGTTGCATGGAGTTGGTTGGTGGGTTGGTTGTTTGATTGGATGGTTCTTTGGTTCATCGGTTGGTCAGTCAGTCAGTCAGTCAGTCAATCCATGGCCTGTAGCGTTGCTTCTTTGTTTCACTTTCAGGATGCAAGAATTGAAATTGAAGTCATTGCAGTGGTTGGGGAAATAGTGGATTCCACTTCCTGACTGATGAAAGGAAGGCTGTGAGGAATGTGCTTTATAAATAAAATATATCAGTGCACAGTGTCTGTAGTCTGTAGCCTGAATAAATGGCAATTAAAAATGTAAAGAGTGTTATTATTATTATTATTATTGCTTTCTTTATTGGATGTCACTGTTTAACTCTTAGTAAGAAATAAATAACTGTAGAATTTGAAGTTCTTGTGGCATTAGATAGTAATGCAGGCTGCTTAAAACATTCTGCAGTGAAATTAATGATTGTTACTCTCCTGTAAATGAAAACAGATTGTTTTGCTAACTGTGTGTGTGCTGAATGTGACTGTGACCTTCAGTGTGGTTGTGACATGATGTAACGTGACGTGACATGACATGATGTGTCGTGACGTGACATAACATGATGTGTTGTGGCATGACATGACATAATGTGATGTGTTGTGACGTGACGTGTCGTAACATGACATAGTGTGATGTGTTGTGATGTGACATAATGTGATGTGTTGTGACATGATGTAACGTGACGTGACATGACATGATGTGTTGTGACGTGACATAACGTGATGTGTTGTGGCATGACATGACATAATGTGATGTGTTGTGACATGACGTGTCGTAACATGACATAGTGTGATGTGTTGTGATGTGACATAATGTGATGTGTTGTGACATGATGTAACGTGACGTGACATGACATGACATGATGTGTTGTGACGTGACATAACGTGATGTGTTGTGGCATGACATGACATAATGTGATGTGTTGTGATGTGACGTGTCGTAACATGACATAGTGTGATGTGTTGTGATGTGACATAATGTGATGTGTTGTGACATGGTGTAATGTGATGTGTTGTGACATGACATAATGAGATGTGTTGTGACATGACGTGACGTGACGTGTTGTGACATGACATAATGAGATGTGTTGTCACATGACATGACGTGATGTGTTGTGACGTGACATAACATGGTGTGTTGTGACATGACATAATGTGATATTTTGTGATGTGATGTAACGTGATGTGTTGTGACGTGACAACGTGATGTGTTGTGACATTACGTGATGTAATGTGATGTGATGTAACATGCTGTGATGTGACGTAACATGTTGTGATGTGACGTGATGTAACGTGATGTGATAAGTTTTACGGCTGCTCGCTTGTCACTATTCCGGCTGGATCTTTGAGATGTTACACGTTATTGTAATTACAAAACAATAACTCACATCTGTAGTGTTTCAGAAGAATATTGGGTGACAGAACATGTTCTGTAACATTTGGGTAACAGAACGTGTTCTGTAACATTTGGGTAACAGAACATGTTCTGTAACATTTGGGTAACAGAACATGTTCTGTAACATTTGGGTAACAGAACATGTTCTGTAACATTTGGGTAACAGAACATGTTCTGTAAC
>Ga0123357_10007215_pt1 | contig 13699 bp, 11 predicted proteins | sample TergutEmb28metaG_FD_89873 | JGI IMG/M metagenome (GOLD analysis project Ga0123357, IMG submission 89873) | Embiratermes neotenicus P4 segment gut microbial communities from Petit-Saut dam, French Guiana - Emb289 P4 | ecosystem: Host-associated > Arthropoda: Insects > Digestive system > Gut ... | reverse complement strand
TGAGAGGCGAAAAGGATGGTGTTTTGGTATTTTTAAGGAAAAAAAGGCCCCCCCCCCCCCCCCCAAACTTACATAAAAGTGGTATTGTTCATGGGAGGGATGAGGTAACAGGGGAGTGGAGTAGACTACATAGTGAGGAGCTTTTTAATCTGTACTCTTCACCATGTAATATTCTGGTGATGAAATCAAGCAGAATGAGATCATTTGGCCTTGTGATGTGAATGGGGGAGAGGAGAAATGCATTCAGTTTTTTGGTGGGGAGACCTGAGGGAAGGAGACCACTTGGAAACCTAGGCATAGGTGGGAGGATAATATTGAAATGGATCTTCAAGTCATGGTATGGGGAGGCATGGGCTGGATTGATCTGGTGCAGGATAAGGACAGGGAATTTCTTGACTAGCTGAGGACTTGCTAGCTTCTTAGGAAGGACTTTGTTCCATGGAGGATGTTGGTGGGCTAGTGAGTTAATTGTATCTGTTTGGTGCTGCTCATTCTTTGTGATTGATGTGAGCATTGTGTGATTGGTGTGTCCCATACTGCTGTGTAGTCGAGGTATTGACATGTAAGGTGACTGATTAAGTGAGAGCAGTATGATGTCACTTCACATATACTAAGCAGAATCAACCTGTGTATGAGATTTAGGTCCATTTTCATTTTACTGCTTGTGTGTTAGGTATCACTATGGATGAACTTGAAATTCTTATTTTAATTTGGTTTGGAAACACCAGATGTTGCCCACACCTCTGCAGTGCAAGTAATACAAGTGCAGGCAGGCTTTTTTTGTGTTTTACATGTGTCGTCCATGTCAACTTATGATTGTAAGACAATGAGGATGTGTCAGTCACTTTTCAAGCACTGTGTGATTTGTTCACTGTAGTAAATGTTACAGTTTTGTGCCAGTGCATTATGGTTGTTTATGCAGCTCCTTGTCCAGTGTTTTAAGTGTGAAGTTTTTTAATAAATGTTATACAACTGTATGTTAACAAAAATTTACATAACATTACAGTCCATTTTGTTTCATACATTTCAACACTCTGCTTCAAAGTGGGAACACTGTAATGAATGCATTGTGTTCATAAAGTTAGTAGGAAGGGAGGTACAGAATACTTGCTCAATACACAACACAACCTACGGAAGTTATCTCATAAATTCAGATATGTATGCTGTGTATTTTTACTGAATAGCAGTTCAATTTTCTTTATCATAACTTTATCCATTACTTTAATTTGAAGGTGAAGTGCACGCTGTTGTAACATTATAAAAGAATGATAAGATTGGAATTTTAGAAAAGAGTACTTAATGTCAATACTGTTCTTTCATGTAAACCTTAACACATTTTCTGCCAGTCCCAGGTACTACTGGAGTGGCTGTTCCATTCAACTTAAATTTGGGTGCAGAGATTTCCATTATTAACCATCTGTAGTCCTCAGCATTCTTTCCATAGTGTTTTGGACAAAACTGTGATGGCAGTTCATTCCCGGCTTATCAATGTGGAGGCCTGTGTTTAATCCCTGTGCATTCCATATGGGATTTTCTGTGGGAAAAGCGGCACCATGATAGGATTCTTTTTGAGTACTGTGGCTTTCCCCTGTCAATTATTCCACCAATGCTCCATGTTCATTTTCATATTCATATTTGTATCTACTTTTGGTACTTTGTAGTTCAGATATGGGCAGCATCACTGGCACAAAGAAAACAGTGTGCCGATGGATGTCTGAACTAGTATCGCGTATTTGAAAGAGCACATAGATGTGTTTCCTTGTCAGAAGGTAGCATATAGGGTTATGAACTCTTTGGGACTCATTGTTTTTAATTTTGGCTAAATTTTTTGGTAATATTTCCGGCTGGTGGGGACTGAATTGCTCTTATGTACATGGCAAGGAGTGTGTTGAGGACTGCTTTTTAAGAGGCCATGATTAATTTAGTTCAAATCTCTGATTTGATTCTGTATAATGTTTGTAGTTGATATAACATTACAAAAAGGTCTTTAAAAGAAGAAAGAGAATTACATAAGATTGATGACACTTGTTTGTATTTTTCAGCCTTTATTTATGTGATCTTTACCATACCAACTTATCATGATTTTATATAAATTAATGTTATAATGAGAGGGGAATGAATACATAAAAGGTAGGACTAGAGTATAATCTGTGTATGTTACGAAATTTGTTATGTGCTTATGAAATGACTGTTGTTTGTCCTGTCAAGGAAGTTGCTTGTACATTTTATGTGTTTTCTTGCATGAATTGGAGCCATGTTAACTACAGGAATTTTATAAGGTAAAAATATTATCTGCATTTAAAAAACCTTTTGAACTCAAATAAGATGAATATTGCAAGGATGTGAATGATTGTGTTTAGTTTGATAGGTCTGTTACCAGTTGAGGTGTTTCAGGTGAATATAATAGGTGTTTTGAATTCATATACTTTCGTTTCTTTGGAATGGTTGTCTTTGTCACACGGTGAGAATTGCATGTTGTTTCTATGTGGGGATTTGTATGTGGTCATATATCATTTACATTCCAATTAAATGTGGAATAGGGATTGTAGCTTGGGATTGTGTTATATTTTCTAGCTTGTGGTTGAAGTATTTATGGTACTTAGAAGTGAAACAAATCCATTTTATATATTTTTATTAATTTGTAAAGTAGTTTTTCTTGGTGTATGATGAGGCTGTATTTCAGAGAAGACATATTATTAGCAGGCACAAAAAATTACTGGACATGTTTGGTTTCAAAGACTATCCTGATATAAAGTAGTATCTAAAGTGTTATAGCCATTCTTGGTATACAGTATATAAATACAGAGCATATTTTTAATCTCTGGTAATGCAAGGTCAGTCAGCAGGGTGTTGCATTGTTCTTTGAATGTGCATACACTGCAACATGAGATATGCCAGTTGTGTTTTCTTCTCACAGATAGAGGTCATTGAATGTAAGAAATGTGTTTGTTGAACAAAGAGCATTCATTTGCACCACTTGTGCACAGTATGCACCATGGAAGAAATGTCATCAGAAGTCTTGTAAAAAAATATTTAACATCAGTGATGCCATGTAAAACCATACATGCAATAGTGGAAAAATTGGAACAACAGGTTTATAGCAGACAAAAAGAAAATACGAGAATGTTTTAATCTGAGAAGAAATTGGACAATAATGGCACTGGGCTGGAAAACAAGTCCCAGAAAATCTTTGTCCTGCATAGTTGGGTGTTGAGTTTGGGGTTGCAAAGGCTTCAGTTTGCAGTACAGCAACACTTCTTAAAAGTACATCCATATAGAAGTAGAGTCATACAACAGCTCGTTGTTTGGGCTGGGAAGTAAGAGGTTAGTATAACAGGTGATTTGAAGAATCTGCCCTAACGTCCTGATCCAAACTTCACATTTCTCTTGGATGGGCCTGGTTTGCATGAAATGGGAATGGAAACAGCAGTAATAACAGATGTTGGTGTTCAGAAAATCACCATGTAGTTCAGGTTTTTTTATGACCCTAAAGTTAGAGTCTGTTATGTTATGAGTGTGTGCTAAATGTAGGGCCAATGTTTTTGAAAGAACTGGTTTCATCACATGGCTCCAAGAAGGTAATTTTGGCACCATTTTTCAACACAGTAACAGTAACAGTAACGTAGAGATACAGTTGCATTATGCAGGGCATTATGATATCTCATACAGCAAATTTCTGATTTGCTGCCCTAGAATGGTTTGAATGGTTGATAACTCATGTATTGTGGCCTTGTAGAGCTCAAGATTTTAATCTGTGTGGTTATTTATATGTCAGGAATCCTGAAAGATGGAGTTTATGTGAACAACAAACATCTTTGAAAGAACTATAAGACAATATTTTAAGAGAAATTGCCAATATTTCAAGAAAAGAGTGCTATTATATGTTGAGGAGTACTTTGAGCAGGTAGAAGGCCTGCTTAGAAGCTGGAGGTCAACACTTAGCCTCTTCTTTGAAATAAGTTAAGTTGAACTGTAAGGGAAATAGTGATTATAAACTCCCAGCAGAGGCAGGCATTGTATCTGATAAAGCTCCCAAAATGGCTGCCTTGTGAGAAAGAGATTAAAGATATGTTGTGTGTAAATGACAAAGCATGGATGTGTTATTTCTTTGAGGAGGTGTGGCATATTGGTTGTGCATGGTAATCTTATGAATGCAGTAGTTTATAAATATCTTGTAACTTTGTTAATTAGATTGTTGTTACAAACAGAATGCATGGAAGAATGTCACATAGTACAGATGTTCGCAGTTTAATAGAGCTCTGGAATCAGCAGTCTATTTGTAGAGGAGTGTCCCATGTCATTCAGTTGTTAATCCTCTATGTTGCATACTGTGTGTGTGTTTTTACAAAATTTAGTTCATTTATGTGTTTGGTAGCTGGGGATCTTTATATGAGGTGTCAAATAGACTTTGCAGGTCACAATAAAAATATTTTTGGTTTTGTTTTACCTTGAGTAGTAAAATAATAGTTATTGCACCCACAGCAGTATGCTTTCATAGCATGAAGCACTTGTTTTTATGTATAGTCCATCATATTTCTAAGTGAGTCTTTATACAAATAATTTTGTTTTATGCATGTAATATAGTTATGGGCTGCTAAGGGGATGAAATTCTTCAGTGATTGAGAACTGTTGGCATAAAAAGACTCTGCCCACTTGAGTTACTCATGTAACACTGATAGGTATAGTAAAGAAACTAATGGTGTCATGGAAAGAACACTGAAGCCTGCATACTATTTCAGACGAAAACATGGTTTTTTCAAAAATATACATTGTGTTTTGGGTGTATGTTAGTTTTGCTAGAAGAGCATGAATTTCTGTAAAAATTTAACAGCAAAATTATGTAAACATGATAATCAAAATATTTTCTGTAACAGAATCAGCACTTCTGTTTATTTCACCCATTATATCATTTGCTCGTATTTGAAGTGCTTTGTCTGGAAAGGGATTGTGTAACTGGGTGGCATATAACAACACTGGCTATAGAAGCAAAGAAACTAGCTTGTTGAAACCCAGGTGACCTGTAGATCTATTATGAAGATGTGAAGTGTTGCACAAATATCTAGGTAGTAGGTACTAAGGTAAGGTCTCCATGTAACATGCCATGCAGGCACAGGTATACCACTCCTCTTTCTTAGCCTGTGCTCTAGAGGGTATTGGGTGGTCAGCATCATGCCCTGGCTGCTTCATCCCCAGGATAAGAACCCCAGTGCCCATTGTACAGGAGGCTGGGTAGGCACAAAGAGTAGTCTGGATGGTTGTGGAGAAGGGATAACCACTTGCCCACGGGGGTTTGAACCCCAAACAATCAGGCCCATAGCAAGTTGCTAGGTAGTTGGATCTAAATGTATGTGTGTCAAGAAAAGTCAAAAGTTTCCTTTCCAGTAGATTTTAATGCACAGTTATGCCATATGCATGAGTTGTTTCCGGGATGCATGCTGCAAGCTGTTCTCACCTCCTTTGTTCATAAGTGAAGTCTGATACAGCATATATTACTGGAATACACTGAACTTATATTTTAGACCATGTCTTGTGACAGTACGGTTCATTATTAACACCATCCTCATTGTACTCTATGTATGCTGGGAACTGTGATATGTTTTATATAAAAGTTCCCACAGCCCATAACTGTATTACATTTTGATCATATTTTCTTTGTATTTTGTGAAATGTGGTTAGGCTACAGGAGCTGCGAAAGCTAGCTGAGTCTGGGTCTCAGCGTGTTAAATTATGGAGGAATGAATGGTGCCATCTGCATGTTCTTTTCATGTGGGGAGGACTGTGGAAAAGGATGTAATTATCTTTGTGGTGTAAGTCTCACACAGTGGAGCTTTCAAATCATATGTGTGAAATATGCAAGCAATATTGCAAGAGTTTAATTAATTTAGAACTTCATGTGGTGCATGTATTTTTATATGCACGCATAACTGCAATTGAAATCGTGCCCTGTTAATGAATTAGTTATATCACATGTTGTGGCTTTGGGTGAATGTCATGCTTGCTGCTTAAATTGGCTGGCTTTCTGTAATTTTCTTGCTTCCATTATGTGGTTGTCCACATTGTTTTGGTGCATGAATAGTTTAAAAAGGTTAAAGGTAAAGTTATTCCCTCTCTATGCCATGAAAGCATAGAGAAGGAGTGAAGGCATAGCGCTGTTCATTATTAACCTTGGAACTAGATGGAGGTGAGTGGTCAACTTCATGCCCAGTCCGCTTTAGTTCCCATGAAAGAACCCTTGTACCTACTGAGTAGGAGACTGAGTGGTCGCCATAGTCAGTCTGGACATTTTGGAGGAAAAAGTCTCTTGTCCCAACTGGGATTCAAACCGCAGACTGCCAAACCCATTGCCTAGTCATTGTTCTGCATTTATTTTTGTCCACACATGTAGCATGTGTGAGCCATTTTCTTATATATTCTTTGTGAATTGTATTTTTTTAAGCATACAGAGAATGTTATTAGTAATATTAATTATGCAAATAGATGTTGTGGAATTTTAGGTTTGGAACTTTCTGGTCAAGTTGTTGGAATGTTGATCAGGTTACATGATTTGTCATCTGAAATTAATGTAACTTTTTTGGAATACTGTTGTGCAAGTTCTTATTTCAGCAGTACCTCATCCAGTACAGTGACTGGCTGTGTCCTGGATGGCAGGTTCTGGGTTCAGTTCCTGACAGGGATCCCTCCCCACACTAGACAAGCCTCCTAACAAAGAGATATCAGGAACACTTTTCCCAGTGGTACAGTAGCTGGGCCATGAAGCTGATTGGTCTCCTTCCTATGGTGCCTGTGTTTGAAATGTTTGAAACCTCATCTGAACTTCCTGTTAATCTCAAAAGGACATGTTGCTGTATTAGGTGCAGAGATAACTTTATCTTTTACCCTTGAGAATATAGCTAGGCCACTAATGCCATGTCATCTCAGGTCAGGATGAATGGTATTGTTACTTAGTATGTATAGATACATGTATTTTTTATATAACTCTACTTAGTGATAATGCTTCTCGAAATGTGTGACATGCCATTTTGGTGTAATGGATTGTTTGAGGTTTTTGAAGGCCATGAGGTCTTGAAATGTTGCTTGAGTGTTGATTGTGTGTTTGAAGTTGCACAGATTCTTATATTTTATTTATAATATACTAATAAGTCATGCCTGGGTTGATAAGTGACACCATACTCATCTTGCAACATGTTTCTAATGCTGAAGCAGTTTGATTGTAGAACCTGTTCGCATCCTTGCAAAAATACAGTTGTATGAAATAATTAAGCTCAGGTATCCTCTTAAGTTGAGTGTAAGCGTCCGTCCAAAAGCAGGATGTATATGATACCATTCCAATGCATGTAATCATAAAGACATTGATAAAGTTGTCACTTCATATCTACTTCCAGCTGCGTGTTAGCAGTGCATTTGAATTGTAACCAGATACCTTTCAAGTTATTACACATTCATTCTGTGATTGACAGGAACATTTTTTGCCCATGTCTACCATATATACTCAGACTGTGTATATGAGTCATGTCTTTCTTGTACATTTTATAAATCTGTTGTTAGAGTATCTACAGTTTTGTATTATATGTAAGGGGTAATATTTTTAACACCCTCCATTTTTTATGCATATAGCAGTGTAGCTGTGGGTTAGAACCTGGTGTTTCTGGGCTGTTGCATAGTGTCACCCAGTTAAAATTAGATGGTGTTTAGGGATGTCTTGACAGTCCCATCATCTGGGTACAAGTGGTTTGGATGTGTATATATATATATATATATATATATATAGGTTGAGACATGGGAGGTGTCTGGAGATGTGGGTGTGCTAATCACATCCAGGAGGGATGATGTGTTACAAGGAGGGAAGGGAGAAGTATGCAAGGGATAAATATGTCAAAGTGTGGAGGTTTGGTGCACTTTTTGTGGTGTACTTCTTTGTGTATTAGACAAGTGCACCACAACGTTGGTGAATTGTAAACAGTTGACGCTGCCCAACAGCCTAAAAACACCAGATCTTAATGTGCATCGTGACAAGAGCCTGTAATCTCATGCAGCTCTAGGGTGACATTGTATTAACTATCTTTGTGTAACTGTAGACATACATATAATATTAAGGAAAGTGTTTTATATAGTACTGGCAGTTAACAAATCTTCCATCTGCACATATCACCAGTTACATTTAAACTGCTGGGAATACACATTTTTGTTTCCTGGTACCTGGGGGATGGGGAAGGGTTTGGCACCCATCTTCAAATTTGGAGGCAACAGTTTATTTTTTTGGGAATATGGGGTTTTAGAGCTTTCAAATTAGTATGGAGCTGGTGGCCATTCTTTCATTGGAGGGTAGCAGTATTAGTGTTGTAGTAGCAGTCCTTGGCCATTTGCACTATGCTGGGACACTTGCAGTAGTGTGGTGCATGGCCAGTAAAACTTACCTGCATTGCTGAATATCAGTATTTGTTGTTGTGTTTGTTGCTTACTCTATTCATACATGTTGGTTTATAACATTATGATCAGAAGCACTGTTCATGGAGGGTGTCCAGGTTTCATTTACATGTGAGGAGATCTTGAATGATCCCAGGATCAGCCATTTTCTTGTGTTCCAAACCTGTCCAGGCATCCACTAACAACTGTTTTAAAATGGACCGTGGTTGAGTCATCATTTGTAATCCATAAAACATACACAGTTTTTGTAGGATTTGAAGTTTTTTGGCAGTGAAAATTCATATTGTTGTCTTCCAAGTTATAACTGATTATTGCAGTCTGGTATGTGTATATCAAAATTTCATATAAACACACTACCTCCATCTTCATGATTGATGTCCTGCAATGAACACAAAGGCTTCACAGTCCTCCAAAACACTGACATCCAGCTGCCAGATAATATAATATAATAACCTAAAAGACTACATTGTGAACAAATAATTTTCATCTGAAACGTTACAGAAAAATGTGAATCATAAAATTATAGAAATAAGCTAGCATAAGGGATGTAGAACATGAGGCACTAAAGAAGAGAGTAGGCAAGGCATGTAGGTTTGTCTCACATCATTAAGCTGATCCATTTCTGAAAACACTGCTAGTTGATGTTGCCCATTCTCAGCTTCACTTATTGTAGTAGCCTAGAGGTAAGAAAGACTGTTGGTTTTTGACTCTTTATGTAAAGAACAATGGGTATGTGTTGTGGTTTAGAACTACCATGCAATCTGTGAAGTTCTAGATTTTGAAGGTGTAAAATGTCCTTACATTGTTTTGCATACACAAATGTTTCATTGAGAAATAAGAGTTTAGCTGTTGGCTATATTAGGTTGAAACTTTCATCAGATGATTGCAATTTTGGAAAACTGAGTTTCTCACAGCAGTGACTATGACATTTTTTCTGGAATGTGACTCCATGTAGCCTGGTAGAAGTGTACCAGTGTTTTGGAGAAACCTGCCCTTTGGGATAAATTCATTCCTCCATGGTGATCGATGATTGAGGCAGTAGTATCCTCTGAAATGTCATTTCATTTCTACTGGACCTCACAGTATCATATCCCAGAAGGCAGCAATTCATTGTATCTCAGATGAATTTGATGTAACTCTTGAGCTGTAGACAAGAAGTTGCTTCAGTTTCTACTCTTTGCCCTAGAAACAGTTTTATGATGTACGTAGCTTATACTTCTACGTATCTGATACAGTGAACCCTGTTGGGTTAATGATAAGAATCTGTGAAAATGGCGCTGTGAGTTGTTGAGCAGTTACAGCTTTGAGGTGTGTGTTTTTCTGGGATATAATGCCGTATGACTGAGTATTTAATTCCTGACATTTCTTCTTGCATCATGGCATTATGATCCTTGAAGACCAGACCACTGTGTTGTCATGTAACATCAGGAACCCGAAACTAACGGTGCAGCATATGTCTTAGAAGAATTGATACCTCATCCATACTTCTGCAAATGCTTTATAGAACTCACAACGCTGACTTTATTCATATCTGTGTTGTTGTGGTGCTACGTATGTGCCTTGTGTATACTGGTTATATAGGCCTATTATGTATGTATTTTGCCAAACTGAATTTGATTGTCCAAATGTCAGTGTGAATCTGGTTTTAGGTTTGTCTGGGATTTGTCCCTTGCATGGAATATCTGTAGTTTTGAAGTTTTAGATTCTTGTGGCAGTGGTATTCTTGATGGTCTTCTGAGATGTGGCACTGCAGGTGTGTAGATAGGAAACAACATTTGGAGGCACCTGTTGCTTTCGTCTTCAGGATAGAAGAGTGACTGTTCTACTCTGAAAAGAGAGGCAGCAGGTTCCTTCAAATTGTACCAAACTCAACAGCATTCAGTCCCAGAAGACCATAATATTATGTTTAGATTTGGTTCGCTGGAAGAGTTGTGTTTATTTTTAACTTATGCCATCGAAATGTCAGTGTCTAAGTTGATAAACACATACATACATACATACATACATACATACATACATACATACATACATACATACACACACACACACATACATACATACATACATATATTAACACTTATTTATCTTGGAAACTAGTAACAGATCTTTGTACATATTTTTTCGTAACTGTAACCTGTTAAGATAGAACTAATACAAGTTGCGAGATAACAAAGTATGAAATGTATCCTTAGTGCCTAGGTTTAGAACATAATGGCTGATATGGCTATGTTTTCCTCTCTGTCCACTAAATGACTTCTTGGAGTGATGTTTTCTTCATGGGGCAGTTTACATTTTTGTCTTCAGATGAAATTTGGTGTACTAAATTTTTTGCCCCATCAAGCAGTCTGGTATAGCAAGAATGTTAAAAGGTTTAAAATATTTGTGTATCTGAACAGCTTTCATTTGGGATTTGGAACATACACTCATAAACATTACAGAGTCCCATAATTTGAAATTCATACTGTCTGTTTTGATTTAACATTGAATGACTCGTTCCTTGATCTTGGACTTCAGTACAGTTCAGAAGCACTGATCCAGTGTTTCAGCTGAATATTGTAGTGACAGTTGTCTAGGAGTTTAATGTGGTTATCAGTGTTTGTGTGAGTGTAAAGCAGGAAGCTCATGCTGTATGCAGATCTGGAACATGTGATCATTCTTGTGTGGCTTGTTTTCATTCTTGGCTATGAGATAAAGAAGTGATTATTTTTGTATATTATCAGAGGGAGCCTATTAATTTTTAGAAGTTAATATTTGACATATAGAATATCCAAAATTAGTAAGCATATTAATTGATATTTATGTGTTTTACTAGTTTCATGTATGTACGGTGTGTTGCATTGAATAATGTTCTGTATGTTGCCTTATTACTGGTTTGACTGTCCCCTCTGTATTGTGTTTTCTTTTGTGAAGAGTCTTTCTCAGTATGTTTGACACGACCCATAGCACAATGACATTCTGTTTTAATATTATTATGTGTTTGTCATGCAGTTCATGATCAACTCAAAGTGAAGAGATTCAGAAACAAGTTGGTACTCTGTAAGTCAGCTTCTTTTATTTTTTTGTACTTATTTTGAAACAGTCTTTATGTGCTTGTATGGGCTGTTTTCTTATTTTGATTGGGGCACAATTTTTTTTACCAATCCTACAGATGTTTTGCACTTGTTAGTAGCTTGAAAGTTTATACTGTAATTTGATGGGCTTAGTGGATACGAAGAGGGAAAATTGTTAGCTAGAGTGACTATGGTTGTGTTGAGACTAGTTCAGATGATTGCATTTTTAAAGGATGGAGGATTATATTGAGTTTTTAATGTTTCAGTTTAAGAGGACAGTGCCTGTCCACCTGATATCTTCTCTGGGTTATTAGACTCTCAAGTCAAAACAGTTATCAGATCTGAATCAGACATTTTAAATTGTAATACAAGTTAACGTTATTTATGACAAGATTTAACGTGATTTGTAACAAAGTTAACTTGATTTGTCTGTTTCTGGTTAATGCAAATTTGAATCTTTCATCCAGAGTTTTTCCAGAATTTGAAATGATGTTGCATCTGCATGGATTCCATGCTCCATTGTAGGTTCCATCATCAGAGAAAAATCACTCCGTGGCCTGAAGCTAATAAGGTTAAAGTGACAACGATTGTTGCTCTGTATGCTGCACATATTGCTCATGGAACAACAGTGTTTCATAACCCACACAATTCATCAAATTTAGATTCCTGAATTATTAGACAATTGTGTTTCAAACATACCTTCTGTCAAGTTTATGTGCCTAAAAAAAATTGCTTCTTGACATACTTTTATAAACATAACATGCTTATGTATTGGTCTGTTAAGGATCTGCTAAATTTTTCCTGTCTCCTGTAAAATCGTATATCAGTGGGTTGCAACAGGTTGCTGTTTCGTGAGCAACATAAAGGCACTATGGTATGGGGTAAATTTGATGTACAAGCACAGTCGGCTCCTCCGGCATGTGTTATAGTCTGTATCATATTATTACTTTGAAGTGTGATTGTGCTATGTATTTTTAATAATTCTTTTATGTTTAATATTCCAAAGATCTGTTTATATCTTGTATAGTGAAGTTTTAATTTTAACAAGAAGTATTACAAATCTTAACTGTTACAGGTGAATGTATATTTTTAATAGTTTTATATAAATTAACTCTAATTGAAATTGTGTATTCATGTACCAGTAAATAAATTGCTATCTGTGGAATATGTGTTTGCTTTTGTTTGACGTCCTTCCTTGCAAAGCTTTGTGGTGTGTGTACAGCTGTGCAGTATTTCTGTCATTTCTAATCTGCTGTAATCGTTGGGCAATGCCTTACTCAAGGTGACACTTACAGAACCATACTCATAAGATCCTGGCTTAAATACAGATGACGATGGAGTTCCTGTTTCACGGAATCAAGGGAGAAGTGTGGGTGCAACATCTCCTCCTCCCCCTCCACCCCAACCTACAGAAAGTGCCCCTGCATCACCTGTAACTCCGCGATCACGGAATGCAACCATGCTGTCCAGAGGTAGGTAAACCTCCCCTACCCTGAACACATTTGGCATATTTTCACTTACAAGATAGTTTGTTAGTGTGGGCACATAAAATTACCGAGTATGCTTCAGGGTCCTAAGATGTTTGATCTGGTACACATTTTTAAACATCTGCTTTATTTTTTGGCTACCATTTGCTTTGAAAGACTGTAAATTGAAAATTGTGTAATCTAGTATGTTACGAATTTGCTGCTGTAATTCTTTTACTGCCAAAAATTTGGAAGGAACATATATTTTCAATAAAAGGCAGACTGTATGAGCAAAAAAGTTGGTATGTCTTTTACTGTGTATTTCTTCTTCTTTTGTTGGCATTACAACCCACTATTGGTTTTAGCCTTCTCAGTGATTTTCTTCCATTCCGTCCTTTCCTTACTCAGTTTTCTCCACCCTCTTATTCCCATCGTCTGGATATCTTCCTCACCGTCTTCAATCCATATTTTCCTTGGTCTTCCTCTTATTCTCCTACCCATTGGCTTCCATTCTAATATTCTTCTGGGCATTCTCCCTCCATCCATCCGCATCACATGTCCTAGCCAGGCCATTCTTCTGATTTTTATAAATCTTACTGTGTCTGCACTTCCTATGAGTTCATTCAGTTCATGGTTCTTTCTGATTCTCCAAGTTTCATTTTCATCTTGTACTGGGCCAAAAATTTTCCTTAATATTTTCCGCTCAAATATTCTTAATTGTTGTTCATTTCGACTTGTTAATGTCCAGGCCTCACATCC
>Ga0123357_10007214_pt1 | contig 13699 bp, 4 predicted proteins | sample TergutEmb28metaG_FD_89873 | JGI IMG/M metagenome (GOLD analysis project Ga0123357, IMG submission 89873) | Embiratermes neotenicus P4 segment gut microbial communities from Petit-Saut dam, French Guiana - Emb289 P4 | ecosystem: Host-associated > Arthropoda: Insects > Digestive system > Gut ... | reverse complement strand
TTTCCTTTACGCCTTTTTACGTATTTGTAGAAATCAGACCAGCATTTACCCTCTTTGCTAAGTACAGATTTCAAGAATGCCTCCTGTGCCGATTTCTTGGCTGCAAGTAGCTGCTTGGATAGTATTGTGGATACACAGTAGCTGTAACAGGTACTGTAGTTACACAGTAGGTGTTGTGGATACACAGTAGCTGTAACAGGTTCTGTAGATACACAGCAGGTATTGTGGATACACAGTAGCTGTAACAGGTGCTGTAGATACACAGCAGGTATTGTGGATACACAGTAGCTGTAACAGGTGCTGTAGATACACAGCAGGTATTGTGGATACACAATAGCTCTAACAGGTGCTGTAGTTACACAGCAGGTGTTGTGGATACACAGTAGCTGTAACAGGTGCTGTAGATACACAGCAGGTGTTGTGGATACACAGTATCTGTAACAGGTGCTGTAGATACGAAACAGCTATAAGGACTCTGCTCATTGCTGCAGTGCTCAACAATATTTACGCTGTCGTGTCGCAGACTGCTTAGCGTGGATACGATCTGATTGCTTTAGACATTACAAATGATTAGTTCGAATGTGCAGTACACTTTCATGCCAGTATCAGTGAATCCTCTGCCGTGGAATCGTGGAATGAAAGAATGACCGATAACAGTTATTGATATCAAAGTTTCGCTTCCTAAGCAAGGTATTAGAATACACTATTTCAGACTGTGAAATATGGCGAGGTGGCAGAACTGTAAACTTCATAGAAGACAGAACTGATAGTACAGTGCAGAAGGTGTTGGTAAGAGATAGGGTGTGTTTCATAAAGTTTCTTAAAGCATGAACAGAAAGAATAGTAACATCGGATGAACCTACGAGAAGATGGAAGGCTTCTGCTATATAAAATCGGAGCGGGACCTCAATATTTGTGACAGCACGCATGGGAAAAACTGGAAATGCATAGAGAAATTTGGTCGTACAACCTTAAAAGAAGAGACTAGTTGTAGGTGTGGCGAAAATATTGCAGTGTATCTTGAAATAAATAGAGTGTGACAATATAGCCGGGTTATTAGAAATGCGATCATCAAGTGCCTATACAGATATGTAATTTTAATGCTCCATTGCGTACTTTGCGGTGGCTCAGTTGTTTGAGGCACTCCACTACAAGTCGGAAGGTCTCGGGTTCTATTCCTGATGGTGTCATTGGAATTTTTCATTGACATAATCCTTCCTACCGCACTGTGGCCCTGGGGTTAAATCAGCCTCTTAACAGAAATGAGTGCAGGTTATCCTGCGGGGTGAAGGCGGTCGGTGCGTAGGGCGAACAAACTTACCGCCTTCATGTGCCGATTGTCTGAACTTTGGGAGCCTCAACTTCCTGGAACCCTCTGGGACTGTCCAGGCCTGTAATGGGATTGCTTTACCGTTACCATCCGTATATTAATAGGATCCAAAATATATAAATAAGCAATAAATGCGCGTTAATTTTATGATGTATTTTATTCACAAAATGTTCACCAACAGGTTTCGACCGGCATTCCGGCGATACCCAGGGTGATGCTGTGATGCAGGGATACAAAAATAAAAATGTGGTTATTCGTGTCACCATCACTCCATAGTAATTAAAATTGCAATTATGTTTAACATTATTTAATTAACGTAAATATAGTTGGAACCATTAAACCACGCCGTTAACACATCACTTACAAGCTGGATTAAAACTCACCCCATTACTGCATCAGTCATCACTCAGCACATATTAAACAGTTTTAACTCCCAAAATTTTAAAAATTATCTTTAATTACTTAAATAATTTTAACCGAAATTATAATTTTAATTATTTTCGAGTGGTGGTGACACGATTAACCACATTTGTGGTTTTGTGTTCTTGTGTAAGAACATCACCCTGAGGATGGCCGGAATGCCGACCGAAACATGTTGGTGAGAATTTTGTGAATAAGATACGCCATAAATACTGAAGGGAATTTGTTGGTTGTTTGTATATTTTGAACAGGTATGTAAACTTATTGTATTACAAACAGCGTAGCCTCCTGCGTGTTTCTGCCACCTATTTTGACCATCTTCAGTTAGGTTTGAAGGATATATTAATAGAACGTTAGAAGAATTTAATTTACAAATATAAAATGTTAAGTTTTAAGTGAAAGTTTAAAATCTATGTTAAAATGTAAAAAAATATAAAATATTGATAAAATTGTTGGTGCTGAGTTTCCTGTTGATATGCTGTGTGTATGGTGACACCATCCAAGCGGAGGTGGTGCCGTTGTGTCTGCTGTTTGCGCTGTATTTCAAGCAACTCAGCACAAACAGTTTTATCAATATTTTGTATTTTAAAATAGATTTAAAAGTTTATTTACAACTTAACATTTTATGTTTGTGAATTAAGTTATTTTGACGTTCTGTCCTTCAAAGAATACCTCCCTGAAACATGTAGGAGGCTTCGCTGTTTTTAATACAATAAATTTACACATCTTTATGTACACTTGTTGGCCGTATTTCTCATAACAAATCATCATTGCATGCTCATGAATCGCTTTAAATAGTGTGGATTGGATTCAGTTTGTTCAAGATGGGACCCATTGGTGGGTTGTTGGGCTTATAGTAATGAACAGCCGAAGTTACGGCATGCTAGCACCAACACCAGAAATGCTTCCTATACCTGTGGGAACTGCAAGTTGCTGTGGGAAAATTTATGACTTTGGATGCAGTAGGATTTGGGGGCTAAGATGTTGGGAATGGGAGAAAGCGAAACCTCACGAGAGGTCAGAGTGTGTCCTGGAAACGGGACGGGTCTCACAGGCCATAGGAAAGCGATAATGAAGTTTCTGTTCGTACTGCAAGAGACCTTGATACAGCCCAGTGTAACAGAAATTGCTTCTCAGTTTGAAGGTTTTTAGAGCGCGGGATCTAATGAATTTGGAGGTAGCACGTTCCTCCACCTCGTTTTCATCTGCCTACCAGACTATACGACGTCTTGCATCCATGTTACTATTTACCACTGCGAGAACATGACACATCGGAAGCAAATTGTGACTAATAAACACAACAAAACATAATGCGCTTCATCAGTCAGAAAAGCATCCATTTTAATGACATCTGAATAACAATATATTGTATACTATGGGAATTTATGATAGAAGTAAAGCCTTCTGAAAGTCCATTACACTTTTATGGCCTCTCGAGTGCGCATCAGTTAGTTACTGAATTGTTACCCTATTTGAAGTTACCTTTAGCGTGAAACGATATTTTGATATGAAGAGCAAAGTTAGAAGTGGCGGGTGTAGTAGCACTTCCAGTTGAAGGACGGTATTCTCTTATCCAGCCACAGATAAAATAAGTTATTTTAATTCTGCAGCAAATGGAAGCGGGATATCTCCATCAATCTAGTGACCGGGTTTGGGCCGGGCGACCGGTGTTCGATTTTCGGCAGATGCGGAGATTTTTCTTCCCTGATTGTTCAGGCGGGCTCTTAGGCCTACCGTACCGCCTATGTAATGGATTAAAGCGGCTGGGACGTGCGTCTGACCGTTCAGCTCCTTGTAAGGCCGACGTTAAGATACTCGGAACCATACTTCAACCAATGTGACTTAATTACGCAGTGCCTAATTAAGCAGAGAGATAGCTTTACTATCATTATAGTGTAGAACACCACGTACCGGATTAATTGGAAGGCGAGCCACCTGGATATGCAGAAAATTCGGATAATTTTCTTTGAAAATAGGTCAAATTTGCGGTTCTAAGTTAGGCTAGTACTATTTGCAGTATGTACTGCGTCTAAACCTTTCGACCACGCCTGATTTGAAGTTCTAGAAGCCATAACACTGCATTGTACTTGATCCGGTAACCGACAATTTCAAGGCAAGTTAGTTTTACAGAATTCTCGACAAATTTGCACGACGAGCCAAGCCGATCCGGTTAATTGGCGATCCGGATAATTAGCGTCCGGATAGGTGGAGTTCTGCTGTATCTGCAGGTATTATGCGAGATACCACATGATATTCTAACTATGCCGTGTAGGTATCAGAGAGTGTTTATACATGAGTAATGTCAGCGGCATTTACAAGAACTTTTCCATTGTCGTGGCAGTGGAAAGAGTTCTTTTAAGTGCTGCTTATTTACTCATAACATTCTAGCTTTATAAAACACAGTTATTTACAGATGATAAGAAACTGAATGTCTGTCATCAGAAATAAAGAAGCAATTTCCTTACAAGATTTGTGTTTGCAGGTGCGATGGAATATAGAACATTCGCAAGAATTCACTAAGTATTTGAATAGTAAAATACATGATTAGCACTGACTGTCAATGTGGGGGGTTTTTTTTTTCACTCTGATGCATCCCACTATTTTGTCTTGTATCACAAACAAACAAAAACACTTTTATGTCATTTTACACACTGCTACCTGTTTCGATTCGCACCAGCCATTATCAGGCAATTCTTGTTACAACAATTTAAAAAGTAGGTACATTTGAGAATGCAGTTTTGCAGAATAATTGCACGCTCAACTGTGCCTGTGTTTTTAAACTGTCGTAAAAATAAGTGCCTGATGAGGGTTCATGTGAACCGAAACATGTAGCAGTGTGTGACATGACATAAAAGTGTCGTGTTGGACGGCATATTTTCGTTTATTTATGATAACTGGATTTGCTCTATTACATCTACGAAATTGTCTTTGGAACGCAAGAATGAAGACCGTGAACATTTTGGTCTTATTAGCTGTGACAATGTGCAGCCACGTGAGGGGATGCAGACGTTTCGGGGGAACATACCAATTCCATTTTCAGGGTTAAGTGTGAATAGATTGAGAGTCTGGTCAGGTTAAAATAAGGCTGTAAAATCCGTACTACCTTGTGACCCACTGTTACACGATACCAGCAGAAGTACACGTTCGCGCGGAGTGTGGCCGATTTGCTTGTCAGCATCACAAAATGCAGTAGCTAAATGATAAATAACGCTCGAAAGTTTAAACGTTAAACTTGAAAGTAGTTAAGTAATGAGGATTCGAATCGCATCCAAAAATTTTACCCCAGTACTTGCACATCGCTTAACAAACAGCCCTGGCAACCGTACGTTTTGGAAAAGGTGAAGAGAAAAGTTCATATTGGGTGTTCGTATTAGGTCCGCGGTAGGACAGAGGAAACACAAAAGTAGAGCGTCAGTATGTACAACCACTACGTTACAACAACCTTTTGAAGTTGTGTCTGGAATACATTGGTATCCCATATAAAGTGTTGTAACTCGCTGTAGCCCATCTAAGACGTTCTTTATGTGAATGTGTATATATCACAGTCCATTTTTTTTAGAATACAGTCATTTTTATTGAAATGCACCAACCCTCTCACTCCTCTTGTACCGAAAGCCTGTTTTATTCTTGGGGCTTGAAGGCACATTTTGTACGTTTGTATCAATCATTTGCGTGGCTGTGAGGGATCAGCACCACTGATGATTCAAAGTCTGCAATGTACTTCAGAATTCCGTCTTTTGTTTCTGGCGCCAGGCGCCGTCTAACCAACCAACCGACGATATTTGGCATGGTTTGAAAGGCATTACGGCTGTACGTGGAAGGAATGGATACAAGCATAAAGTTATATTGAAGACTGTCAGCCAAATTATCATGATTTATCTTGTGTAATTTAGGCAAGACTTTCAGCTAAATAATATTTAAGAATGCAGATCTCCCTCGCAGAAAGCGCATTTCTTTTACATAACTAAGGTCAACTGTGTAATGCCGTTTTGGGCAATAATCGCTATTTGTTATGATTATATGAAATACAAAAATACGCGCCTTGGATAAAATGCTGATTTTTCTGAATTTTAAAGGAGGTTGTGCATGTGCAAGTCGCCATGCTTTAAAGGATTAATGATATTTTTCTACTTTCAAATTTGTGAGGAAAACGTGTTTCTTCAGACTGTGTGAAAACAAACGCAATATGATAGGTTGAACTTTAATTAAATAGCATATTGAATTGTTTCACGCTGAGAGAAGACCATAGATTATGGCTGTTTGAGAACAAACTACTGAAGGAACAACATGTGGTCGTAGGAGAATGAAAGGGAGTGAGGATGGAGAAAATTACACGACGTAGAGGATTAGGTAGTTAATTTGAGTCTTCCTTTGCATCTCGAAATCAGCCAGTTGAAATCAAGGGACGGAGTATGTTAAGACAAGCAGCGGGTCCTCCAACATACTGGCTGCTGTACACACGTGGATGCAGGTGGAGGTGTCGTGTAGATTGATGTTTACTGCTTGCAGAAAGTCGCAAATATTTGGAGCAATTAAAACAAATCTTTATCACCGCCATTATAGTTGCTGTTTTATATATTAATGTTTTTATGTTTATGTTTGTTTTCTTGTTTTGTATGTTTGTCTTCTATTTTGTGTATTCTGTGTTTTTATATATTGTTTTCTGTATTGTTTCTTCTTTTGTATATAGCTGTCTTTTTCCTATTTTTATACAAGTTTACCGACCACTGCCACGGGGTGGAAACACAGTTGCAGGAAATAAATATCATATCATATCAACTCACTTTCATCGTAAAGTAACCAGATAGTATAATCACTGACGAACAAATTGCCGTCTGTAGGTTTTGACACAAAAGTAGTCGTTTAGGTGGATGTTAAAGTTTCGCAGGAATACGCAATATCCAACTTAAAATATCGACCTGAATATGTAGGCAGCATGTTTCTCCGAAACGCCGATATCAACCTCAGACAAAGCTGTAGAGAAAATCAAAGCACACTGTGAAGCTTCATCTTCATCTTTCGCACCTCAGATGTTTGTAAAGCCCTTGCAGTTGTGCGTCTAGTAAGTCTGTTTTGTAGGAAACCTGAGGCCTCCTTTAAGGCGCGTTCGCAAAGTTGCGAAAAGCGACTATTAGCTTCGTCATGTCTGTCTGTCTGTCTCTCCGTCCGTCTGTCTGTCCTTCCGTCCGTCTGTCCGCATGGAACAACTCGGCTCGCACTGGACGGACTTTCCTGAAATTTGATATTTGGTGTATTTCGAAAACCTGTGGAGAAAATTCAAATTTCGTTAGTCTGACAAGAATAAGGGCCACTTAATATACATTTTTCGTCATATCGCGCTTAGTTCTCCTTAGAATGAGAAATGGCTCAGGCAAAGTTGTAGAGAAAATCAAAACACACTTTTTAATGTTGAAGTACTTTCTGTCGAAAACTCTTGTCTTGATAAGATAATGTGGGAATATGTTGTACAGCCTGACATGCCACAGACGACAGTATGGCGCATGCGCATTGCATGCTGGATAACACACTAAGAATATGTAATACGTGTTGCTTTTGCGCTGCAACAATGGTTGCACTAACGCTCCTGATTGTTACTTTATACGTACATTGCCTGTCCTGTCAATAAGAATCCTTTAAGATTCGTTTTACACTGGAGCTGGGGTCTAACGTGGGCTGTGGGCTGTGGGCTGTGTGCATATCAAGACTTTATATATATATATATGCGTGTGTGTGTGTGTGTGTGTGTGTGTGTGTGTGCAATGCAGTCACTCTTAACTCCTTAAAGCTTTACATTATGTGTCATATGCTCTACCACTAAGAAAGTACATTTTGCCACATTGTTTGCACGTTACATGTGACTGTCATGAAAAAGAGCTTCTGTTTCCCTCACCCACAATAATTGGGTCTTGCTGTGTAATGTAGACGCACTTAGCATAAGCTGAGAATTGATTTGAAGTAAGGAAACACAATTTTTATGTACTGTTCATTTAGGTTAATTGTGAGCTGTGGAATACTTACTCATGTACAGAACCAGAAGAAGAGTAATTAACATGAAACCTTCACGAGGGAACATAAGCTTTAAGTCGTTTAGAATGAAAGGCATTGCGTTTTAATGTGCAGCTGTCGCCATAAGTAACAATCAACCTGCTAGAGTACACACTCGGAACTGTAGTATACGGTTCGGTTAGAGTGGGGACGGAAATTTTTGTCATGTCAGCAGTACGTCATGGGATCACCAGGCATCCGTAGTAACTACCTAAAGACGCAGTCTCAGCAAGCAAGACGGAATGCACATGTACAAGGAATACAGAGACGTGTTATTAAGGACGATAACTGATGAAATTGTCCGGGGCGTTTGCAACAACCGTCCACAATATATTAAATGATTTTGTGTTTCACAAACGTATCTTCAGAATTAATTCTAATTTGCATGCATTAGGCGCTGATATTACCGTCGGAGAGTTACAAAACTGTCCGTAACAATTTAAATACATTTCGTCATAGACTAATTAAATTGCCGTTCGCCGGCGCTCCAATCTGTCCTTAAGAAATGAACTCAGTTCTCGAAAGAATTTTCGGTCTGAGAAATGCAGCATGTCTGTAGGAATTTAAATGCCGTACATAAATGTTTAACAAAACTGTCTTGAGTCGGCATTCCGCTTTGCCTATAGAATTTAGAAAATATGCAGTGTCGTCAGATTGCACAAAAACTGTCTGTAGTGGCTGACATAAGTTCGGTTTTATGTGAGAAAATCCTGTTAGAATGCACTCAAGTCTGCAGAGTTTACGACTGCAAATGGCTTACTCCAAGTTAGTACACGGACTTACCAAGCCATTCTTTACCGTCAAAATGCCATACGAGTTCACGGTACAGGTATAAACCTAATTTCATTTACGCTCTAAAAAATTCCATCTTTTCTGCTGTGATTCTAACGAAACCTGCACCTACGTGACACCATATGTGCATATCTCTTATATACCGCATTTCACGTAAATCGGAAGATAAGTATGGGAATTGTGGACAGCAGTTTTTTTAGTCTTTAAGTATAGCGTTTACTGCATCGATTTGCGTGGGTCATGATTACAGGTATGCGCCGCATAGCGACGTTTCGATCAACGACGGATCGTATATACGGCGGTGGCCCCATAAGATTATAATATTATAATACTTACCATTGTGTTACAATTGCCTACAGTATTCAGTACAGTAACATGTTGTGTAGATTTGTAGCCTAGGAGCAATAGGCTATACCATATAGCCTAGGCGTGTAGTAGGCTATGCTATCTAGGTTTGTGTCAGTACACTTTCGCACAACGACGAAATCGCCTAACGACGCATTTCTCAGAAAGTTTACCTGTCGTTAAGCGATGCATAACTGTACTCCGTAACTTTTTGTGGACGTTACCTTACCGAATTTAATCACGTCTGATGAAAAACATAGAAACTAGCGCGAAATTTCACTGACGCCTTTATATGAAGTTTCTTACATAGCGTCCTCTTCACTGAATTCGCAGTTGATCGTCGGTTTGCGCTGAGATATTGTGTACCGATTTACGTATATCTCCAATTTCGACGAAAGATAAAGAGTGTGAAAATACATATATGCTGTTAGGTAAAGCATGCGTTTTATTGCACCGATTTTACGAAGCTTGTCATTCCTCAGCGGCATGACCAGTACTGAATTTCATCAAAATCGATCAAAAATATGGAAAGAACGGATAGAGCAGATGTACACATAACTAATGCTTGCTGTTCATATTTGCAAAGAACTTTATGAAAATCTTCCCCCCCCCCCTCCCCAAAAAAAGCTTTAATCGCTGATAACTGGGTTACAGGGATAGACGTGGTTTCCACACAGGGAGTTCATTCCTTCTTAATAAAGAACACCTAGAATTGACATACATTCAACATGTGGCCCTGGGGTAGACTCACCCTCCTACAGAAATGACGACCAGGGATATCTTTTGGGGTGGGGGTAACGGCGGCCGGTGCATATGACTAATAACCTTACTACCTTCATGTGCCGTTTGACTAGAAATTCTGGGAGTCCCTACCTCCTGGAACCCTAAGGTCCTGGCCAGGCCTTCTGGATGTTACGACGGAAATACATTTAATATTTAATATATTCATCCTCAGAGTACATTGGATTGTATATGTAATTTGACGAGCTATGGTCACAGTTTGCATCGGATGTTCTCAGCAATACGTTGGTCGATAGGCGCCCGAATTGTTGTCAGAGCACATTCTGTTCTACGTGTGAGAATTGAAGTGCATTCACTAATTAATGAAATTATCTTCTGAGGAACAGAGAACTGTCAATACTAAATGAAATACGTCTCTTTCCTATTTAATTTGCGTACTGTCAGAAGGCACTGAAAACTCTCCGTAACAAGTATTTAACAAAGCGATCGTCAGAGTTTCCAACAAACTTTCCGTAGGAAAATTCTTAATCATGGTAAACAAGATTATCTACGCAGTGTATTCTGGTCTGCCTTTCTCTGGTGTCGGTAGTTGTAACTTTACTGCCACATATTCTTCAGGAACACTGCTTAGGTAAGCACAGGAACAAATCAGTCACGTTTCAAATACAGTCCTTTGCAACAAATTGCGTATATCCCTGCTTAGACAATCTGCAGTTCATGTAAATCTGTTCTTTAAAATATATTGGCATATAAAAATGTTAATTTGAGTTCTATCTTGGTCCTAACAAACAGCACACAAACACTAAGACAAATAACTTTTTATAGAGTTGCCATGTCCTTTAAAATGATGCGGAAATACTGCGGTAGAGTCTTTGTGCCCGTTTCGAATCCCGACTCCAACTCTTATATTTTAATTACATGAGTAATTGCTAATATCTCAGTCTGTCATTCCTACCCTATGAAGTTTTTAGCTGTTTGAGCTGTTGTGAGGCTAACAAGGAGAGGAACCGTATCGCGGGCGAAGACCGGATGCATCTGCTTCTTGAAGCGTAATATCATTGTAGGTTGACAGGTGTGAATTTGGAACAGTCGGATGGTTTTGTTGCCGAAACGAGATGACCATATTTTCCATCAAATTTATTTAAACCATAAACTTTTTTCGTATTTGTAAGCCCACTTAGAATTCCACAAGGCTTTATATTTGAGGTGATGGAAGCGCAATCGACAGGAAGAGGAGAGTTCACCACATGAAAGGGCGAAGGTCAGGTAGACAAACGAAGGTCATTATATCGACATAATACCGTTTGAGGTTAAATGTTCTGCACCGTACACCCATGTGCCTTCTTTTGCATTGCCATTCATGTTTCATTTATGGCTGCCCTGGCTTCCAGCCGCAGAGAAAAGCGACAGTTTGATAACTCTAGATTACGTTTTATTCTCAGACACACATAAGAGATTCGGGAGCTGAGTATTAATACTACTGTCGTGGTACCGTCTGGTACCTGCCGTCTGCCAAGGCAGATGTTGGTAATAGATGCAGCGAGATCGTCTGTAAAGCTGGCACTGAATCGTTTTCCGTGTTACAAATCAGTTTTGAGCAACGTGTTTCTGGTCGCTGTACTGTAAATTTGTATACGCATGTCCGGGTTAGCGTAATCGGTTTAGCGACTAGCCTACGGGGTGGAATGTTGAGGAACTGGGGTTCGATTCAAAGCACGAGCAAGATATTTTTCTCTCCTCCAAAGCCTCTAGGTTGGCTCTGGGGTCCACCAAGCCTCCTCTAAAAGTAGTCAGCGGCAGCTGCTTGTTTAATTGCCGTGGTTAAGAAGGCCATAAAATTGCACCGAACTGATCGTAGTTATGAAGAAGAAAGTTTGCATTCCTTCGACAAAGAAATGATGTCTCGCTTTTCTCTTCTAATATTTAGTTTGTTCTTTGTAATTAGTTGGTGTATACTTTTCATACTCTTTTCATGGATATTTGACGCAGATAACTATATGTATTAACCTCCTTCGTTCCTTAACCAAAAAGTTGTGTTACTTAGTACTTGTGGTACAAGAGAGCTGTCCTGTTACAGGCTTATTATGTACGTAAATTGTAATGGTGCCAAAGCGTATAGGCTTCGTCATTGCATGATAGCTTCCTCATGTAATCGTAGAGTTAGTGTGAATTTACCTTGCGTGGTAGGTGCTGTGTCTGTGGACCGACGGTGTTGGACGAACCTGCGTTAAATGAACACGGCTTCGACTGACATACACCGTGTGCTGCATCAGAATCCATCGTGCAACCTTGTGAGAGCTTTTGTCGATAACAGGACAATACTGGAGCCTACTGAAGTGCATAAGATATTGGGCGTCACACAAATTGCCTAATCAGATGAATACTGGAGCCTACTGACGTGCATCATATATTGGGCGTCATATAAACTGCCTAATCGGATGAATACTGGAGCCCACTGACGTGCATTGGGCGTCAAACTGCCTAATCAGACGAATACTGGAGCCTACTTACGTGCCTCATATATTGGGCGTCCCACCAACTGCCCGGAGCCTACTATGTGTGGCATGATGTTGGGCGTCACGACTCTCCAATCAGGTGGCTGCTGTAGCCGACTTCGCCCGAGTTACATACTGGGCATGACATCATCTGGCTAATCTGGTGGACAACGGAGCCTCCGGCGCCGCAACCAGATAGACAGCGTCATACAACTTTGTCATGTGGTTAATGGATGCTACCGCTGCACGCCAACTGCCTAATCACGTGAACACTGTAGCGTACTGCGCGCGGATGATGTATTGGTTGCCACAACATTTGCCTAATCACGTGAGTACAGAAGCCTGCTGCACTGAGCTTCATACCACTTGCTTAATTTGGTGGATTCTGGCGCCTACTGCTTGTGGAACAGACACTGCTCGTCCTGTAACATTACCTGTCAGATAGCTACAGTGCTGGGCGCATACGATGGATTCATACCACACTGCCATATCGAAATAAATGTGAGGAACGGTGAGTCTGGAAGCTGCCAGACAGTGAAAGGCGCTCTGCGGCTGCTCCTTGTGTAACGTAATATCAGTGGGCAGGCGTGATTAGAACACAGTCCTAGAAATTGTTTGAAGACGAGCAATAGAGAAACGGGTGTGGAAAATGGTAGTACTCCATGCAAGAGGTGAGTCCCTCATCCCAACAACTGAAAGTAAAAAGACCCGCGGACCGGCATAAGCATAGATTCCAAAGGAAGAGCTACAGGGAGGGAGGTTGTTTCCATAGTCATCACCTTAGAAGCTTGAAACCAACAGCCTGACAGTCGCTAATTGAACAAACTCAGTTCACAGCGCAAATTTGTCATGAGAAGTTTAGCTGTCATTATGTCATTACTGGCAGAAACAGGAGAACGCTTAGTCAAAAGTCACAGCCCGTTGCTAAGGAGATCGCTGTTCCTAGCAGCCAGATAATTTGGAACCCAGCGTTCGAGCGACAACGAATCGAGGAAGTGGAAACCCTATTCTGAGTAAAAAAAATTAATGCAGGGGAAGCCGGTCAAATTCAGATTTCTTACGCAGTAACATGTGGTCTCTCCTACTGAAAACTTACTCTCTTCTAGAACTCTTTAAGAACACCATACCTGTTAAAACCTGTGCTGTCACTCGACTTTTGATTTATTTTTGAATGCAATAAGAATGCAGTGATTCTTAACATGTCTGCTTATCTGTGTTGTGAAATTCATTATAAATTTATGAATAAAAACACGCGGCTTGATAAGAATACCTTACATTCCCTAAGAACCTCTCCTAATGCCTCACATTCCCTAAGAACCTCTCCTAATGCCTCACATTCCCTAAGAACCTCTCCTAATACCTCACATTCCCTAAGAACCTTTCCTAATACCTCACATTCCCTAAGAACCTCTCCTAATGCCTCACATTCCCTAAGAACCTCTCCTAATACCTCATATTCCCTAAGAACCTCTCCTAATACCTCACATTCCCTAAGAACCTCTCCTAATACCTCACATTCCCTAAGAACCTC
>Ga0123357_10007213_pt1 | contig 13700 bp, 7 predicted proteins | sample TergutEmb28metaG_FD_89873 | JGI IMG/M metagenome (GOLD analysis project Ga0123357, IMG submission 89873) | Embiratermes neotenicus P4 segment gut microbial communities from Petit-Saut dam, French Guiana - Emb289 P4 | ecosystem: Host-associated > Arthropoda: Insects > Digestive system > Gut ... | reverse complement strand
GGGGGGGAAGATTTGCGCGAAGCGCAAGTCGACGTCCCACTGCCTGTTAGCCATTCCTGCGTTTGACCGAATTGCTAGGCTCAGTAACAGACAACTAAACTCTAACAGGGGACTAAGCTTGCGCTAACGATTTTGAAGTTGGGCTGAGGGACCTGACTGATTGTGCCAAACACTGGGGCCTAGGTTGCCCTGGACGAAGTATGGGAGGGATAAGCTTTGGTTGGTTGGCAGTCTGGGTTCCGAGCCCAGATTGACTCCGCCACATACTGGAGTTATGCGACGTTTGTCAGACGCTTAGGCGAAGCCGTCGCGCCCGGGAGAGGGGAGTGCGGGCCGCGCCCCGACTTTGCATCGAATACCCGGGGCATTTGCCTTATTATTGAGAAAAATCGCGGAAAACCACAATCAGGGTCACCGAATGGCGCTCGGCTGTTCAGCGCCGAACGCGATTCGTTTTGACGAGTTGGCCATCGCGGGCGATGGCCTCGACTGGCCTGCCGTCCCCTGTCGCCCTTGGATTTCGAGTCAGGCGACGGGGTCAACCCTAGGACAGCTTAAGTATCTGATGAGTTGCCGTAATAGGGGGTTCCTCACATCAGCTAACTTTGTGTCAAAGCTCTCGGTCTCGGCTCTGATGTGATCGGCAAACATCGGAACGCCCAGATCCTCGTGTATCTGCCTGTTACGTACCAAGGGGCACCAGTAACGAGGCGAAGACACTTGGATTGTAACATCTGTAACTTCCGGGCATGGGAGCGGGCAGCGGACCTCCACACGGGGCACGCAAAATCCATCAGGGGCCGGATGAGCTGTTTATATAGCAGGACTCCGTTCCTGACAGATAAATTACTCTTCCTATTTAGGAGGGGGCCCAGCGTACTCATCCTTTGAGCAGTCCTCTTCCTGACCTCGTCGACGTGAGGCGACCAGGTGAGTCGTGTATATAGGGTCACCCCCAGATAACGAAGAGTGTCGACCCATTCGATTCGTTCCCCGAAGAGTGTTACAGGTCGGGACCGGATAAAGCGCCATTCGACACGCGCGAAGATTATCGCAGTGCTCTTAGACACATTAATGGCGATTCTCCATTCACTCAACCACCGTTGAAGGTCGTTGAGGTATGAATCCAGGTAGCTGAGAAGCAGAGTCGGATTGCGGAACGTGGCTATAATGGCAGTGTCGTCCGCGTAGAGGGACAACTCGACGTGGTGCGAGGGTGTGGCATGTCGTTGACATACAGACTGAAGAGGACAGGGGAGAACAATCCACCCTGAGCTACCCCAGCCCGCATGCCTCGACGAGATGACGTGTCAGTCTGAAATGACGTTTCGAACGTCCGATCCCTGAGGTAGGATGAGATTGTATGGACTATGTAAGACGAGACATTGAGGAGCGTAAGCTTGTAGAGGAGGCCATCGATCCAGACTGTATCGAAGGCTTTGGCCACGTCGAGGAAAGCTGCGCCGGTGAGCCTCTTTTCACAGAAATTCCTGGTTATTCTTTCAACAAGGAGGGCCAGCTGCAAGGACGTGCTATGTCTGGGTCTGAAACCAAACTGCTCGTCTCGCATCAGTCCGTGTTCATTTACTCCATGTAAGATCCTAGCTAGTTGAATCTTTTCAAATAATTTACCAGTCGTGTCCAAGAGACTAATGGGCCGATAGGAATAGGGCAGCGCTGGATCCTTCCGCGGTTTAAGCATAGAGACCACTCGAGCGTGCTTCCACGTTTGGGGAAAATGATGGGTGCGGAAAACCGCGCTGAAGATAGGGTCAGGAGGGAAACCACTGGCTTGGGAACGTGCTTAAATGCCCTGTTCGGGGTACTGTTCGTGCCAGGAGCCTTGCTGACTTAACACCCTTGATGGCTTCGTGAACCTCGTCAGGGTTGGTTAACTGGTGTTCGCTGGAAGGGCTTAAGAAGTAAAACCTCAGCGCCATGTCAACCGTCTCGATAACTGCCGGGACCGAAGGATCGGTCACCGGCTGAAAGTGATCCTCCAGATTGTCTACAAGAGCTTAGGCTTTCTCAGATTCTGAGACAGCGATTCCCCCTGCGGTGACCGGGACGGGGGGGGACAGATTAGGAACTCTCATCACCCGCGTGGTCATCCTCCAAAGCGATTGGTCTTCAGGATCGAGGGATTCGAGTGTAGCGCTCCACTGCTCGTTTCTCACTCGCTGAGCCGGCCGGTCACCGACCTCTGCAGGCGGTTATCCTCGGTTTTCAGAGCGGGGTCCTTGGTGATCTGCCACTGCCTCCGCAGCCGGGTTTTCAGGCGTATCTCATCCTGAATGCCGGCCGGTATGGGAGGCCGTGGGCCGACACGCGGGCGAAACTTGGAGTTGGCGTTGACAGAACCTTCAGAATGGCGCCGGAGAAGTTCTCAACGCATGTGTCGATTGCCAATTGTGCAATTCCGGATCGAACGGAATTAGTTCTTCCAACTGAGTTTGGAAGTTGGCCCAGTCAGTGCGCCTGAAATCAGGGCGATCCGGTGGGTGGTGCAAGGATGAACGACACGCAGTGTCAATAAGAACCGGGAGGCGGTCCGAGATTAGTGCGGAGCGCGAATTCAGATACACCGGGAATGAGAAGTTCTTGGTTATTACGATGTCCAGGGCATCGGGAGTAACCGAGGGGTTGTATGGGTTGGTGGTTGGGGAGTACGGTCCAAAGATCGGACAGGAGTTCTCGTCGGCATAATCACGTAGAAGTTTCCCCGTCTCGTGTTCAGCCGCGAGTTCCAATCCACGTGTTTGGCGTCGAGGTCTCCAACCATCAAGACCGGCAACCCCCCGCCGAAACAGGCGGCAAGGTCCGCTCCAATCAGTGGGCGGGAAGGCGAAACGTAAGCCGCAAGGATTAACAACGGTTTGCCGGCCAATGTGATTAGGATGGCAGTAGTTTCCAAGTGGGTCAGGCCCGGAACGGGCACTAAGTGGAGGACTATACCACGGCGGACCAATATGGCTGTGCCGCTCCCAGCTGACAGTCTGTGCGGTGTCAGACATAATTGGCAAGGCGGACGGGTTGACTAGGGTTAAGACATATCTTACTTAAAAGACTAATATCCACTACGTGCTGGCTGAGAAAATGCTCCAGTTCAAGCTTCCTGCCGCGCACTCCGTTCGCATTCCAGCAGCCGATGCGCAGGGCTTTACGCCGCTGTCCTAGGGCGTGCTGCCATATTCGGCTGCAAAAAGAATTTCGGTCTTCAGGACAGCATGAGGGCGAGCTGCCCGTTGTGGGGATGGAAGAGATCGACGCGAGGAGCCGAAGAGTAAGCTCCACACGTGCATAGAGCGGGAGGTAATCGAGGAGATCTGAGATTTGCTCGAGTGAGGAGTTGGGAATTTGGGTGGGGACCACCAGGCTGGGTGTTGTGGATGTGGCGGCCGCGGTTTTGACACTCGTGGCTGCTTTCTTCTTAAACTTCCCAGCAGCCCGTTTGGGGCTGCTGTGGATTTGGGCTCAGGTTTTTGAGGCCTGGCCGTCTCCATGGTGGCGGTAACTATAGGCTGCTCGAGCGCCCCCGAGACCGGCTGAGGAGGGTGATTTGGATGTAGGCTGGTGGATGCAGGGGTGGTAGCTTTGACGACACGCCCCCTCGGGCGACGTGGTTCCATCCCTTGCCCAGGTCAATCTACTCGGCAGAGGGCCCGGCTCGCTGAGCATTACACAGCCACGGTAGTTCGCTGTGTGGTTTCCCCCGCCGCAACATCACTGAGGCTATTCCCGCGGGGTAGAGTATCCACCGGAGAGGAGGGAGCCCAACACGCGACACACCGGGGTGCGTATCCGCAGTTACGCTGCGTGTGTCCGAAGCGCTGGCAGCGCTTGCATTGCAGTGGGCCTTTTGGAGCCACGTACGACTCCACCGACACTCGCAAGCGGCAGAGTTCGGTGGGCGTTCGCACTTTAGACACCTCAGGTCCTCGCCTCACTGATACAATGTAGTGTTGGGAGGGCGGTCCTTGGCGGGGTCCGAATTGCGACGACCGGATCGCAGCTGCGTGGCTCCCTGAACATGGATATTCAGGGATTCCATCTCCTCTCTGACGACGCTCTCAGGCATACCCCTACACAGGTTCTTCACCAGAATTCGAGCACAGCTGTCCTCTGGGAGTGAAGGTGTGGAAACTCACACCGTCTTTCCTGTCAAGGGACCGCAGCGAACTGGCCGCGAATCTGAACCCGTCGGCGTTTGATAGGGCGACCATCAACTTCTCGAGCTTTAGTTGGGTCATCAGACCGCTAGGGCAGGATACCCGCAACCAGGCCAGGAAGGAACGGGTGTCACTAACACCTGAAATAAAAATGGGGGTCTTGTTAGGAAGCTCTCCTGCTGGAGGGCAGGCGTTGGGCGTTTGCAGTGGTGCCCATCTGGCGTGCCGCTCAGATGCCCGGACATGTCGCTACACATGCGCCTATTGGTTGTCTCCATTGATACACCGGGTTCGGATGGGTCCGAATCCATGGCTGTGGGCTTGAGCGGCCCATTGGCTGAGATAGGGCGACGGACCCGGCCAATACAGCCGCGTACGTTGACCCTCCCCCGGATGGTCCGGGTTGCCGGCTGCCGGCAGCAGCTTGTTCGCCCGTGACTGATGAGGTCGCGGGTAGAGGCACGGACCCAGCGCCAGGTGCTGGGCGCCTGCTGGCGGGCTCCGTCGTGTCGCCCGAGCTTGCTAGCTCGTTGGCTTTTCGCTTGCCCGCGAGTTGTTGGGAAGCTCTGGTCCCGCTGCCGGATGTGGTGCTGCGTCTCCCAGCAGGCACCGCTGGCTTCTTCTTCCTCCGGTGAATGAGAGGATATTAAAATTGACTTGAAATAAACGGGATGTGACGGTGTGCAGTGGATCATGTGATTCAGGATGAAGCCAAGTGGCGGGTTCTGTGAATATGATGATGAACCATCGTTATCGTTGCACCGTGCATTTTGTAGTTTATTTAAGTAAAACACCAACAAACACACGACCTGCTGCCACAGCACCAAATTAATATAACGAAGTAAATCACTGAGTGTTTTAAACTGTAACTTTAGCGAAGAACAAAGTATGCTCCCTGAGGATGATCGTATGATCGAACCACGCAGGAGCGTTTTAAATGCTTTTATTTAAATTTTAGATTATTAAAGACTATATATGTGCATTTGTTGGTGTAACTTAAATGATGATGAACCTTCGGGTTCCACGAAACATTGCAAATTTCTTGACTAGCTAGGAAGTACTGGCTTCTCACGGACGACGCTCCTATATGGGGTGGATCAAGATTTCTTGTGAGCAGAACTGCGTACCACCGACAGCTTCACATCGTTCAGTTCGTCAGCAAGTGACAGAATTAATTTCACGCAAAAATCCATACACTGACTGAAACCGCTACACCTCAGATTTACACACATTCACAGACAACATTACGCTGCAATTACATTGCATACTAAGAATTACGTGCATGAAAAATGATATTACTCCACCAGGCATAAAATATGTCACTCCACTTTTGAGTGCCGTATGAACGCAACATGCAAGAGACAGATTGGGAACCAAATTAGCAGCAGCTTCTAACTAATGAGACCGTATTTTGATCGCATGCCCTGATGAAAACTCCGCAGAGAGTATATCGTCATATATTCATTAACTGCCGGCTTTCTGTGCACAGCTAAGCGCGTCGACCGTAATTAACTACACGTTGTCTACAATGTTAATGTTAAATTACGTACGAGGGTATCCTAGTCATAGCTTGAATTCATTATGTCTAATCACGAGTACGTAATTTCAGAGAAAACGTTGTACTTGCGTCCAATCTGTCTTCCATTCTGACGTCATATTATGCTGCCGGGATACAAAGACGTGTATGTCGTGTTTCTGGCGCATTTCGCGCACAACCAACGTCGGTCCGTCCCGCTGTCCTCGCACCAAATGTGCTCTAATCACACGGATCTTGAAATCAATCTTACATCAAGCAAAAGGTAATACCTTGATATAACAGTCACACAGATAAATCATGCCTGAAGTCTAAATGAAAACATAAAGCCCAGACAGCATGTGACTAGGCTACAAGGGGGAGGGGAACCTATCTTTCTCTTCTCCAAAACGTCCAGACCGGCTGTGGGGCCCACCCAGCATCTTACTCAAAGAGTACTGGAGGCTCTTTCCCAGTGAGTGCGCGAAGCTCATCATTCACCTCCATTCAGTACCGAGGTTAAGAATGTGTGGAAGTACACCCCCACTCCTCCTCAAGCCTTCATAGCGTGCACATGAACTGCTGTACTTTTATCACTATCTATTTCCCTCCTAAGCCCTACTTTACCGGAAGGCAATACGAGGCATGCACTGTATTGGGCCTGCTTGGCGTACACACCAGTCTTTAAGAGTTATATAACCAACCGCCCCATACGTCATGTGTCAGATTTGTTGGTGTATACAAGGTAACGTACTGAAAAAATTCTCTCTCAGATTCATTACGTCCACCACAAATCCAACACGTATTGGCCTGGTATCGAACCCGGCCCTCCGGGGTGAGAGGCCATCGACTTGCCCTAGGTATTGATTCCGAAAATAAGGATTTGCGGTTTTTACATTTTAATGCTACGAAGATGTGCTGGGCCGTGAGACCTCGTAATTTCCTGGCCGAACTTGGCGAAAAATCGGCCGACTCGTGCCACAGTTGTTCGCACCAGGGACGCACTCTCAATTTTTCACTGGAGCGAGGGCTGACCGTAAGGCTACACATCGCTCATTTGCGACATGAGTGTCACAACTCAAAATCTGTGATTTTTCAGGAGAAGCTTTTACAGGTTTTGAAGTACTATAATTTTCTATGAGTACAACGACGACACAACTGCTCTCCAGCGGCGAGTTATGTAAACTGCGTTATGACACCATACCTGTTAAAAGTGCATCTGCAAACGTTTCTTTCTACACCAATAACTAAAAAATGCCGACTTTTGAGTTGTGACACTTATCGCATACGAGCGATATAATTTATGCCTTATTTTTAAAAAAATGTATTACAAAAATCATGTCATCAGTATAACTGTAACCTAACGCGATTTTCAACTGCATTTACAAATATATAAACATAACTGCATGTACCAGTACTCACACACCTACTATAAATCACAATGTCTAATCTTCTAATTTTTTTTACGTTAATCTTAAGACTTACTAAATTTTTATTTTATTTTTCGAAATTTTATTGTACTAGTCATCAGCCTATTAAGTGCCGGATTGTGTCTGAAACGTAAATCACGTAAAGTCATTCATATAATCGTGGCTACAATGTCTATGTCTTTCTAAATTTCGATTTTTGCGGGGAAGCTGCGAGGGCCTGTGAGAATAGACTGCATTGTCCTGCTTAGCTGTTTTCCCGTACACAGAATCCAACTAAAAGAAGTGTGAAAGTTCCAATGTTATGCACGCACAGTCACAAAAAGGAGCGTGGTAATTACAGAACTATGCAGGCATTAACTGGAACTCAAACTACAGAACTACCAACTGACAATTTATCCCAGATACTCGACTAGAATGGAACCCAAAAAATTTCAATCTCCACATAAATTCCGCTTTCTACAGCTGGAGCTATTGTTTTACGTTCACTAAGTGTGCTTTTCCACCCCAAGATTTAAAACGTTTGAGAACAGGGTGCTGAATTGATACATGGACCCAAGCAACAGGGATAGGCTGAAGAAAACTGCGTAAGAAGTCATCATAACCTGTTCTCCTCACCAAACAACTTACTCGTACAGAGACAATACAATAAAAAAACATAAGACGGAAGGAGTATGTAGCACGAATAGCAGGTAGTTAGTTGGTTTGTTTAGGCCTCTTTAAACTACAAAATTAATTCACTTGAGGGAAATGAAGACGCTTCTCTACAAAGCTGCTAATTAAATAATGTTTGTACTAGCAAGCTGTGAAGTGAAGTCATAAAATTTTATTAATGAAAGTTGACGATGAATTGTATTCAATCGAAGTGTTTGCCTTCTAACCAGACAGGCATAAAATCCTTTCTTGAAGCCGATTATGCAGTACATGGCATAGGCCTAATCTCTTGCTACATTATTTTACGCCAGCACAATGTGTTTTTGATTACTGGACATACACATAATCGTGATTTTGTACATACTGACATTTGTTACCGGTAATCTCTTGGCCTGTCGATACCAGGGGACGCGCGGTCTAAGGCATGGGTCTGCGGCCGCTCGCATGCTGGGATTGTGGGTTCGAATCCCGCCGGGTGCATGGATGTCTGTCTCTTGTGAGTGTTGTGTTTTGTCAGGTAGAGGTCTCTGCGTCGGGCTGCTCACTCGTCCAAAGTACTGCTACCGAGTCTGGTGTGTCTGAGTGTGATCATACATCCTCGAAAATAAGCAGGCCTTGGCCCACTAGCTGTTGCGCCATGGGGGGAAAAAAAACACACACACACACACACACACTTGGTCTGCACACACAGAGCCAAATAGCCTGGTAAATACTGCCGTTCAGTTTGAAAACATAACTTAACAAAAAGCCTGGCTGCCATGCTTATGTCCTGCCAACGTGCGAACACATTCACAAAAATATTTATACAGCTCCGCACAATGTCCAATTACGTATGCCTAGCGATTTATGAGTTACGACACACCTTCTTCAAAACTGCGGAAGAATACACAGAATCATCGAAAGAAAACTCCCTAGTTTTAAAGATTCTAATATCTGGTTCAACTTAATGAGTCCCATACCCGTGCATTAAGGAATATGAAAACCAACAAATTCACTAGGCATTTGTTAGTTTTATTACGTAAGGTTAAATATTTCTTTCATCTTGAGGCGTATAATCACAGGATATGTTGTTAAATTTTCAAGAACTCATCAAATTCTTTTGTTAAATTTTGCCAAGTTCCACAGCACTGAAAGTGAAAAGAAGCCGCAATTCACAATCAACCCTCTGCTGACGCTAAATACGAATTCTACAGCCAACAAAACATAATTAAACACATAGTGAAGTGCAATTAGACAGGGCAATAATTACTGAAAAAAGTTTCTTTCCCCATTTGCTTGTAACTCATGTACCTACATTCCCTTCAAACAGATTAAAAACAGACAACACCCGGCGCCTGTTCTTCGACAGGCGCCCTCTTACGGTTTCAAAGGAACAGAATATAATTAACACTTTACGAGTTCCTGTCTATTCAGTGTTTGAATTTCGGACACCGACAAGCACACAAAACAGCCATCGATCGTCTCACTCTGCATAACAGCGCAAAACTAAGCTTAAATTTGTTCTTGGTATTTTTTTGAATCCCTGTCACCAACGATACAATACTGACAGTCGTGCGAACACCTGCAGTTGGAACACCACTAACGCCGTTCAGAGTCTTGTTGTGCTAAGTTACTTTAATATACGTTTCATATACCCTCCCCTAGGTAAGTACTCTCTATGTCAAGCCCATCCCAACGTCCTTGATTTTACAGCCTTAATAACATTTTGTAAAAACAACGAATGATGAGGCTGTTTATCATGCAACCTGCATTATCATTAAGTAAAACATAATTTATGCTCCTAAAATATAAGAAATGCACACAAAACTTCAGTCAAATGACCTGAGACAAAAAGAACACTTGGAAGATCTAGACGAAGATGGGACATGATACACAAGTGAATCTTAAATAAATAGAATGCGATGGTAAGGACCGGTTTCAAATGACTCATGATAAGGACCAGTGCCGAACTCTTGTGAATACGGTACAAATTTCAGGATTGTATAACAGGGAAACTTTTTAATCTTTAAAGACTAAAACCTAAAACATATTTAAAGATTCGGTTCGTTCTTCGGTAAACACATTTCGTCTCGGTTATGCAAATAAATTACATAATGCTGTACAGGAAAAATAATCGCTTTTTGTTTTGAGATCCATATAAAATGCATAAAACGCTGTGTAGGAAGAATGTAGAATTTTTGAACGTTAATCCTGGTGGAAAACACAGTAGCCAATAGGCTTTGAGGGTTAAACAGCTGATTGTCTTTTAGTTTTCCAGAATTACTGTGATAAATGTAATTAACCGGTTAGTTAAATAAAATATACAGGACACGCATAAAAATACTTAGTGCTCTGTTCGTGCACTGATTGCAGCAAAAAAAAAATAGCAGTCACATGCGAGCTCTTTTGCATATATGTTCCATTTACTTCCAGAAATTCAGGCGCAAACATAAGAACCAAATCTATTATAAGTCTTTCAAGGTTTTCCAGGTCACCAAACTTTCTGCAGACACAAACACAAACAGTAGGTACCCAGCGAATCGGGTTGTCACAGAGTAATTTAATGTGTATTGGACCGTGTATCGTTGTGATAACTGAAGAATAAGAACCAACTAGATGCGACTTCTTGTTTTATTATACTTATGATATGCTCAACATGTTTCGGGCACTTCTATGCCCATCATCAGGAGCTCACGACTATAGTGCTGATTACCACATGGGCCGTCTGGTTCTTGGGTTCCTGTTGGTTGGAAGTTAGATGTAGGCAGGCTGGATAAGTATCCTATATAGCCTGCAGTCCGGACATATCATAAGTAAAATAAAACAAAAAGTAGCATCTAGTTGGTTCTTATTCTTCAGTTATAGATTACGGAAGTCTATGACAGTGAAATAAAACAACACTGACTCAGACACGCGCACTGCATATGGCAAATTATATGCTTCCAACATCAGAAGAAAAGCTATTCGTAAAAGTACAAACCACGTGCGAACATAGTGGTGAATATTACGTAACCACTATATGCCGTCTTACAATAAACCTGCTCGGTTCACACGCTCGGTCTACAGTTTTCGGAACCAAGTACTGTTGGCCGATGTGTTACATGCTTCACACGTATTTACGCAGATCCACTTGGGCGTACTATTGGTCTGCAAGAGTACACTTAACGTCCCGTACTCCATGCCCAGGAAATGGATAAATTAACAACGTATGTATCTAACAAACTAACAAACAAACAGACAACGAGATCAAACTACTGTATTACGGGAGGTTATTGTATGGGTTCATTATTATAACTGACCAATGTCGCTTGTCACACCCCGCCGCAGTTCCAACGAGCATGTGAGTCTGAGCCGAGTGGGCTACACTGTATACACTAAGTGACAAAGGATGCTGGTCAGACAGAATACTGCCCCTTTATTTAATAGTGACTGCACGTTTATTGTTTACTGAAAAGATGACTGTTAGTGGTTTCAACATATTCTCAAACACGCTTATGGTATCACATCCAACTAGCCCAGTAACTTACAAACTAACAGACAGATTTTCATGCAACTGGATAGGAACATCACACAGCTACACTGACTGTACATATTTCTGTGATACTAACATGGAATTCGCAAGATGTTACGAGGTGGGAAAAATACTAGCACAAATTAATGTAAAGATCCGGAAAGTGGCGCGCTGAAAGAGGTTCGAACTATAAGCAACTTCAAACCTATTGAGGACTGACCGTCATCTAAATCACGCATATATAAAATCTCAGTTCCTGCTTCACAGATAACGGAGTCTGTAACCACAACAAAGAGCAAACTGTTAAAGCTGTTCAGGAAAATGATCGGTACATTCTTCGTAAATCAGACGAAACACGATGATACACTACGTGGCAAAACAAAGAGTTCACAGTTACCACAACGTTTTTAAAACGTTCACGTAAAAAAATCCTAGGTATGCCTAATATAAAACGACAGAACAGAGGCCGCGCGTTATGTAACGAGTGTTCACAGACTATCTACTATACCAGTTCGCACTGAGACGGCAGATGCATCGAGGCCGGCAGTACTGAAGAAATAAAGGTCCGTACAGTACACCGAGGAAGGATTAATAATCATTACTAAATATCAAAATGATGAGTGCTGATAAATAAATAACTGGAGAAGACAAGGAGATCAGAATATTCTACGATTAAATGCTGCATAAAAACGCAGCAGAGAAGAGCAGCTAAATAAAGCATAAGTCCGTGACTTGGCGAGATGACGAATGAATCGAGGTTTACCTCCGTGTTTATAGAGCGCATAGTGATGGGGTAACTCTCTATTATGTACCTCACAAAGATACTTCGCCCTTAACTGAAAACGCGTTTCGATTATTCCGAGAAACTATACGGCGCCCACAAAACTGTCATTATGAACGCCACGAAGGTAAACGGGGAGGTTGGGAGGGGGGTGCAAGTATAGCTCCACTCAGTACTAACCTCGGCATTAGCTTGGCGTGAGAAGTCAGTTTCACGCCCCGACTGCTTTACCCCCAGTGCAGGACACCCCGATATCCATTCAACAAAGGCCAGGTGAGCCCCCTGAAACGGTATGGTTCAGATACGTTATCTAGTCCTGAACCCCCATAAATGTGAACCATTCGACTTGAGAGCCGAAACGTGTGGCTTGCAGACATAGGGCCTATCATAACTCTGTTTCACGCGTATGCATGTAAGGTTCCGATGTTTGAAACCACTCGGCATCACGCTTCTTGTGGTAACGTCTGTGACTGATATGTTTTGAACTACATCAAGTGTAGAGTTCACACACTTTTTTGCACGATCCACCGTGCCATAAAAATACAAACATATTTGCAAAATAAGGACGTTAGTTAAAACACGCAGAGAAGTTGTCGTTAAAGTAACACAGTGGGCTGAGTCGAGACTCTTGAGAATACGGCTAGAAAGGAGGCAAGGTTGGCCAACATGCCGTCATGCAAGGTGGCCTATATTAACTCTGTTCGCTAATGCATGTCGATGTTAAGTGTAATGGACACGACGACATAAGTAAGAGGTTCAATGCCCGACCGCTTCAGTAACCGAGGTAAATAACTTTACAGGTGAGTACCCTAACTTACACACAGTTGGAAAGTTTCGTTACGCTGCCCTATCAACGTAGCAACGCATCGGAGAATTAAACAAAACTTGGTGCAGATGGCAACCGAAACCGCTATCAAGCACAACTTCTTTCACCAGAAGCACCCAGCTACACAATGGAGCACCGATAGGCTAAAGTTCGCACAGAATTTCACAACGTCCCCAAGTACGGGTCATTTCTTGGTTGTGGGACAGTGAAATTTCCAAGCTGAAGGCTAGGAGCGAGTCACATGTACAACGCCAGCGAGAGCAGCATAACGGGCGAACAAAACAAGTATCCTTCCCTGTCTTTGCCACCTCGCGTACACCGAATAGACCGGCCTGCTTATTCCGCTAAGTTCTGCACCAGCCGGAGACTAACAAATGACCTGTAACTCCGTCGAAAGAAACACGTTACTCAGTTAAGATAATCACTGATTTTATATAACACAGTTCTATTGCCGCGATGATAAAAGCGTGTCATTTGCCGTCATATTAAGACAGTTTAATCAGCTGCACCCAGTTTCCTTCAGACTCATATTAATCGTACCGTACCGTCTATGTCGTCGCACCTTAAGGTTTTCCGATAGCAATTTTGTGGCAATTTCTCAAATTTACCTTGCAAGCCGTAAGTTCCTCTCTTCAATCCACCTAAAATTTTCCATCGCATTAATATTAGGTGAAAATAAAGTTCCTCGTTATACAGTTTTATGATTCCTCTTATCACTTTCTCTTCTTAACCCTTTAACGCCTAAAGACCATTATAGTGGTCGTACCGCACCGCTAACCTCTAAACGTTGCATTTTATATACTTATTCAGCAAATACAGGTACTGCATATTTTAAACATG
>Ga0123357_10007212_pt1 | contig 13700 bp, 8 predicted proteins | sample TergutEmb28metaG_FD_89873 | JGI IMG/M metagenome (GOLD analysis project Ga0123357, IMG submission 89873) | Embiratermes neotenicus P4 segment gut microbial communities from Petit-Saut dam, French Guiana - Emb289 P4 | ecosystem: Host-associated > Arthropoda: Insects > Digestive system > Gut ... | reverse complement strand
TTTTAAAAAAAAATTTTTTAAAAAGAGAATTTTAAATTTTTTTAAAAAAAAAAAAGGGAAAAGAAATTTTTTTTTTTTGGGGGGGGGGGGGGGGGGGGGGGGGGGCGGTTGGATCAGGTTGCTGGTAGCTGTGCGCGGGACACGTCGAGTGTGGCCGGTGTTCTGTTGTCAGCCGTCGGAACATTCGTTCTCGGCACTGCAATATCAGCTTCTCTCTTGACGATTTTTCCTCAGGTAGGGATGTCTTGAAACAGAATTTCGCTTTATCTGCAGCTATCGCACGGCCCGCGAAACTGTTTGCTTCTCTGTAATGTCTAGTTCACTCGATGTAGGTCAGAACTCAAAATATTCTAACCATGTTCTTCTGTGTACCGCATCAGCCAGTGTCATACGGCAAGTAGACCGAAGTTTTTACTCTGATCTGTAGAACTGAATCGCCTTGGGCAGTGCTTGTCACGCACATGCATACATAAATACATACATAGGCCTACATATATGCATATATACTCATACATATGCTCGGATACTGTTAAATACCTTAAGATACTTTTTTTTTTTTCTTGAGGCGTCATTTCCTCCGAAATATTTGTATCTGTCCATCAAACCACTCGGTGTAACATCTCAGAAGACAGGACTCTGTGTATTCAGCTACAATAACTTTACGCCTTTTAAGACTACTTCAGTTTGTTATAAAGTAAATTAGTGACGTCTGATACGTCAGTAACAGTATTAGTTTGTTATAATGTCGTTTGTACTCAAAAATACAGCATTCGTGACGTCAGATTTGAAGGCGGTATATTTTGTACTGATTAGTAGAAATACGCAGCTAAGTAATAGGGTAAAAGGACGTAGGTACATCTGTCCCTGTACACGTCATGAGTCGTATAGTGGCGTGGAGATACAGATCCATTCATTCTTAACCTTTGTGGTAGGTGCAGGCGAATAAGACACCGAGGTTTAATGCTAAATATAGAGCAACATGACCGTCTTCAGGCTTGCCAACGCAAAGGCCAAATAATTGTTTGATATTATAATTATAATTATCCTTATCATTATATTATTATTGTCTGTAGGCGGAAGACATCTTAATATGCAGCTGTCCCACGGGACGGCAGTCCCCGTCTCTAATTAGCGCAAAATGGCCTGCTGATGGTAATGTCAGCAGCTGCCAGATAATGACAGCTGCTGACATTCAGGGGACTCCCCAACCCGCGTAATGTATGTATGACGTTAATCAAATTTACCTTTTCCATACACATTTGTTCTAAAATGCAACAAGAATAAAACGATAAGCTTGCAGCTTAAAGGCCGAGCTGGAATGAATACAGCAAGTAAAGAAACGGAACGAGGACTACGTATTGGAGACTTGACCTCAAAGATAAGTAAAAGGAGAATGGTGAGTGGGGGGGGGGGGAAGAAGTAGATGAAAAGAATAAGAAGACGAAAGAGAAAGATGCGGCTCCAAAAAGAAAACAAATTAATTTCACTTAAAGGTAAAGGTAAATTTAACCCTTGAATAGGCCACGAAGGTACAGAGGGGAGTAGAGGTATAGCTCTGCTCTTTCTTCGACCTCGGTGCTAGATGGGGTTGGGTGGTCAACGCCAATTTACGGTCGCTACCACCGGGAATGGCCCTGTGTCCAGTGTGCAGGAGGCTGGGTGGGTCCCAGGGCCGGTCTCGACAGGTGCGGAATATCTCACTCCACACCGAGATTCGATCCCCGGACCGTTCAGCCCGTAGCGAGTCGCTATACCGACTGCGCTGTTACGGCCCACAAAATTCACTTACCTGCATTACAGGGAGTTTCTTCCAAACCAGTAGGAATGCCGTTGCCGCATCGTCCCAGTGCTCACTGCACGGGCAGTGGCGGCTCGTTCCTACGCCACTGCGGTGTGTTCCTGATTCCTTCTGAACACAGTGTTTAGCCAACATTTTTATTTTTAATTATTCAGGCGCCGGGGTACGTCAGTGTGTTTCCGGCTGGAATATCGACGGTCGACTGGCGACCGAGTGAAGAGATTTTTCCTTCCCAAAACGTCCAGACCGGGTGTTCGGCCCACCCAACGTCCCGTCCGATGCATACCGGGGATGTAGCGGGCGGAGCTTTAAGCTGACACTCATCATCACCTGGTGCCGATGTTAAGAATGAGTGTCCTCCATGTGCCTCACTGGCGCCGACGGGGACAGCTCTATGTTTATATGTTACTTGATTGCCTGTACTCAATTTTATGTTGGAATTTATGTTGCAGCAAAGAGTAAGCGTTATTTCCGGCTTGCAGCTTCGTAATGTGTACTGGTAGATCGGGAGGTTAATAGCCACCTGCGGGCTTTTGTCACTGCGATGATGAGCATGTGTGTGTCGTATAAATTTCTGAGCGATTGTTAGCTTGGCGAGAGGGACGCTGTTCCGTGTAGTCGGTTGGCTAGAGATTTCTAAGATGACTTCAGGGTGATTTTATGTATTGGTACTGGAAAGAACGCTGAACTTGGTGGACACCGGAAAGGGTAGACTGAATGCCGAGTTAGGGCGGTAGCCGCATACTGCAGTGTCCGATAAGTCCCCGAACACCTGGATTCTTTAACTACTTGTTTATTTAATCACACCTGCATTTCACGGATCCAGCAGTCGGCACAGAGCTCCGTGTGTCGTCACGTTCCATACCATTTGTTGTGTTAACGACGCGAAGGCATCGGCAATGGCGACTCGTCATTCAGCGTTGGTGTGACAATGACGCAGTGCCACCTTGCCTTGGCTGAAGCAGGTGTGGTCAAGCGGAGACCACAACAGTGGCAGCACCACGACCAATCCATTGGCCCGGACAGTACACGCACAGTCATTTGCGTGCAGAGAGATTCCAAAACCGCTGTTCAAGTGGCGTCCTCACGTGACCTGTCGTTTGTTTGCATCCAAACACTCGCTACCAAACGCCCCTCAACAGCCACACGGGGGTGTCAAGTCACGTGAAGTCATGCCGATTCATCAAATGCAGACATAATACAATGAATGAATGAATAAATAAATAGGTGTGTGGTCATTTCTCAGACATCCTGTAGAAATGTCGTGTCGATGGTCCTTTAGTCATCAGCATTTAATGTGGTTCTTGACGTTTCAAAAACCATGTCTTTATTGGTCAGACATGGACGTGTCTTTCAATTACTAAACACTTAACTGATACAGTATGTAGTGTACTACAGTATCTTATTTGTTGTATTATACGCGGGGCGTAAATACTGTTCCGGTCTGCACGACACTTCCTATTCGCGGTTACTTGGCTGTCATTCCAGAAGGACGACTGCTCCGTGTTATCACATGCAAGCCGTGCTGACTTTATCATGAATGACGCTGGCAGTGTTGAGTCAGGTTAGGGTCAGAGCCTTGCCAAGGTCGACCACTGCACTCACATCGCGCCCGCCACTTAATTCATCTCGCCCAAATGTTGCCTGATTATTGGGCCCCGTGGCGGTGCGCCATACACGGGTCACGTCATGGAGGCAGAAGTCTCTGGTCAGCTGGTTGCTTGGTGCGAGGTGTAAGCCACTTAACGATGCTGTATCATATTCAGGTACTATTTGGTACTGAATGAGAAGCCTCATACCCACGCGTTCGCGTTTCTTTTATGCAATTTCAGTCCATTTTTGTTGCGAGGATTGAGGTGATGAGTGACTGCAGCCTGTCTACCGGTTGTCTGTGCTTCAGCTGTAGTTCTGTGTATTGACTTGGGCGGTCAGTCGCTGGCCGCTTACCGCGGGGACCGGGGCTGGATCCCAGACAAGTCATTTGGCGTGTATGGTGGACAAAGCGGCATTGGGACAGGATTTCCGCCGCATATCGTTTTCCCGTGTCAGGAACATTCTACGAATGCTCCATACCCTCTGTTAATTACGGCGTCAAAAACACGTCAAAATTCAATTGCATAGCGTACATGGCGTCGACAGGTAGGTTGGCTAAGTGTGATTTGGAAGGCGTCGTGGCCTGTTTTAAATAATATGCGTACATTTGTCTCGAGAACCTGAGGAGAGATGTGAAGTGATCTGTGTCTGTGCTACTCAGCAACTGTGTACCGCTTATAGCGCTTGTTTAGTGTTGTTTAGTGCGGGTGATGCCCCGGCATTCCGTCGCTGTCCGCATACAGCGCGTCCCGGCGAGGCCTTCTGGCCTACAGCGCACAGTTCTAACGTCTGTGGTGGTGCTACCAGAGAGGAACAGTTCTGCACACCATATAGGACGTGTGTGTGTGTTGTGCAAGGCAGAATTCAAGTGCACCGATGAAGTGTTAAGGTTTCCCAGGTCGTAAAATTGAATGAGAAATCTTTGCAGTAGCAAATTTAGCTACTTTATTTTGCTGAAGTGTCGTTATTTTGCAGCATATTGCTTGGCATTCTGATGCATTTGCCTCACCGTGGCTCGAGTTTAAAAATGCCGTCGCTGTGGCCATCCACGAACAGCAGTCTCCACTTCCTCGTTACTTTGGAATCAGCGACCCCCCAGGTGTTGGTTCAGGCATGATTCCACTGTAATGAGAAAGTGGAAATGCTTGTTTGTGGTAGGTCGTGAATGCAAGAGCCCGAATTCTACTACGATCTCGCTTTTAATCTGGAGACAAGCTTGGACAGATGCGTCACTGTGGGGTGGGTTTGTGATGAAATGTAACCACAGTTCGTTGGAGCAGATCAGCTGCATTTCACTTTGTAAGGACTTCTTACGTAATTTTGTGACTTAGGGGACCCTTCTTTTGGAACTTCTGTTGTAAATTTAATTAGAGTCATTAAAATGATTTATAGAGAATTACGTCGTTGAATTCTAGTGTGATATAAGTACTGTAAATTTCTAAGTTGCTGAATTTATAAGGTTTAAAGAGAATGTGAGATGAAAACGACAGACATGAAGACAATGTAGTGAACGCCGTCATGGCTAGTGCACGCCCCTGAACAGCTTCCGTTCGGCAACACTGCACATTTTGCTTGAAGTAACATCTATTGAATCACCTGTACGGGACAGTCGGTGCAGACACCTACTGCATAACCTACCGCAACGACATGTCACGCGACGAGACGCGAAGGCGTTGTGACAGAGCGCCAGCCAAAAGTGCTGTTTATTGTAACCATGGATCCGGAACGGTTCCAACTGGGTGATGCTAAATTATCGCTACTGTAATGTTGGTTTATTTGTCCGTAAGTTACAAACAGTGGTCTAGCCTGGCCGAATGGTACCTAAACTTTATCAGTTCGGGGAACAGCATGACGAACAGCACTAGAAGTGGGCGCAGGCGGACAGCTGTTTGTAAAAGATTGCGAAATGAATGTCAAATGGGGAAATTATATCTAAACCTTGTCTGCCAATGTAAAGACAGTTCCAGTGGCCGATCACCTCGATTCTGCTCGTCGAACGTGTTTGGAAAGCGCTGATCTGGCGAATGACCGGCTATATACTGCGAGGTGGAGAGGGCTGGAGAGCAGCCGGTCGTGGCTTGTTTAGGGGAGTGTCGTTGGATTGTGACCCGAAAACACTGTGAGAAAAGGGAGCTGATCTTCAGTGTCAGCAGGCCGGAACAAGACTGCCAACTGTACACACAGACTTTATAGCAAGGCGTTCTTTACTGACAAAATGCCTCACGGTTGCGCGGTACACTCCTAAATATAATGCCATTTACACCCATTAAAAATTGCTGCCTTCAGTTTGCCGGTGTTGACGTAACTGCCAGACACAGAATAGCATCACGTTCGATTCTTGCGTACCGAATTTGACTCATAATCAGACAATAAATGTGAAAAATTCGGATGGAAGTTTATCGTCGCCCCCGAGTCCAGCGCGACTGTCACTGTGCCTATTGCCACGACACTCATGCCTGCTGCTGCTCTGCCAGGTGCTATAAGCAAACGACGGACAGACGCACTTAGTCTTCACGCAGGCCTCTTTTTGTGTCGTAAAGGAAGGCTTGTAACCAAACTGCTGGCCAAAATTCTGACCCAGAATATCTGAAAAACTAAAGTGAAAACCTGGTCAGTCGTTCTCAGTGCTGGCGCAGCCGCGGTGCTCCTCAGGTGCACAGGTATACTGGCTTTGTTGCCGGCTGACAACGGACTGCCCTGAGCCATTGCTTGGCGTTTCTAAGTCTCTGCTTTTGCATGTTGGTCAGCGTCCTTTTATACAAGTTAGAAATATTATTCTTAATTATCATGTGGCGAAATTCGATATACATAACCACAACAGTTGATATGGTGTGCCAATACAAACACCGACAGACATGCGAACAACGGCTGAAGTTGTGGAAGGTTTTTCCGAAGAGCAAACTTCTAACTAATCAGCTATCCAACTGACCAAGTAATTGCGTTACCGGAAGTGTCATTGCAGTGTTCGCAATAGCCCGATTTTGGCCACACAATGCGATCCAATTGCTTCGAGATGCATTTTTATATTATTTGCTCATCTACGCTGTGGTATTCCAAGTGTTCTCTTTCATTGACGTTTCTCCACCAAACCCCTCTATATATTTCTCTTCCCAGTACCTGCTACATCACAAGGCCGTTTTATTTTTCTTATCTTTATCACGCGAATAACGTTTGATGAGGAGTACAAATCATGCAGTTTGTTGTTATTAAGAGGAAACCAGCGAGTTACAAACTTCAAAATATGCTTTTGGAGGGGAGAGGAAATTTTGGCTCTGATTGTGGCAAAATGGTGTTGATGTGAGAACAGCCTGTCTACGACGTACGTCTAAGGAATGCTGACACAATTGCCTGCAGTAAGCAGAGTGGATATCTTGCAGGGTCTTTGATTTGACACGTCATAACGAAAGTCAACCCATTTACCTGGTGTTGCAGAATGTAAAGGGAAGAGGTGGGAAGCTGTGACAACTGTTACACTAAGTGACGTACGCTAGGTCAGGTGCTGTACTCCCACCTTAAGTTTTGTCTTTTATTAGCGGTGAGACAGAGTTATCATGTATTCGGTCGGACCGGTTTCGGGCACATGGCGGAAACTGCGTTGCTCATGGAGCAGGTGCAGTGTACTAGAGAGTTAAGGCAGGTCTCGGTGTGGCGTGTCACCCGCCGTACGTGATGTGCTGTGCGTTGTATCAAATGATGGACGCTAGCTGTGCCACAGTCGTGTCTCTTGGTGCCTGAACCGGCGGTATTGGCTGTGTTGTGCCCAAGCAACTTCATGCTCGTATGGGACATACTGTGCTACGCATGGCGAGCATGCTGTTAAGTAACGCGAACGTCGCGGGATATGTTGGACGTCGTGCTCAGTGGACGCCGTCCAATATAATCTGGATGCAACAAACGTACTTGGATTTCAAGGTCTTGACTCCCGTAAAAATGGTATCTTTGCCACTGATGCATTGTAACGTATCCCCCTGCCATTAGCAACCAACGTTCTTTCCTTGTGCCTTCATGTGCGTGTAGATTGTGGCCCGCGTAAGATTCATTCATTAGCCAGAACATTACCTGATAAACTGTCCTCCTGAGTGGAGCAGAGTCCTTCGTAAGAATTTCAAAACGTCTTATCTTGTCAAGATGGTTCCCACATTATATGAAACCTGACCGTTCATTACCGTGTTTAAAAGAAACAGCCACTGTTGCATATTCTGAGCCAGATGAATCCATTCTACGCCCCCACCCATATCTCTTAAATATGTTTTAATATTATCCTCCCATTACGTGCAAGTGATGTCTTTCGTAGGTTTTTTTTTTCCGACCAGAGGCGTTTCGCATTTATTTCTGTCTTGGGTGTTGGATTTCCAGCCAATCCTGTCGGGTAGTGCCTGTAGTTACTGCTTTGTGTTAAGGGTTAAGATGAGCAGAGTTCTCTTGTAACTCTTTCTGGCTGGTCACAATTTTTATTACTGTCTGGCATCTCTAATTAGTGACGGTTTCAGCTGTTCATTGTGAGCCTGTTAATTGTTTGAACGGTGCTGTGGTTAAATGTGGTGGACGATATGGCATATAATTTTAAAATATAGGACCCGTTTATCTTAAAAAAAGCTCGATGTTTTACACTGTCAGCATTTTAAATTCTTTTTCATATAAAAATATTTGATACGCACTTTATAATTCTATTTGTGATCCACACACACACACACACACACACACACACACACACACACACACACACCATTCCATTCCATACATCTAGCTTCAGTGTTTACCCGATGTCTGGTAAAAGAAGATTTCGGGCCGTCGCCATATTGTTTCACGATGTATTGAAACATAGCACTTGCATGCGGCCAGTTTAGCTGGGAACTTGTGTTTCGGCCTGGCGTCCGTACCAAGTTTTACGATGAATCTTAAGTTGGTTAAAACTTCGTTAAGTGTGGCCAGGCATACTGATACCGCGAGCGATAGGAAGAGGTTAAAACAAGTCGGTATGGCCATACCTCTGGGATGGTGACATAATATCTTTCTCTGTCTTGTACTTAACTTGATGGCAGCAGTGGCAGCAGTGGCAGCAGTGGCAGCACTGTCTGCAGTTTGTTTTGGAATTTCAGTGAATACGGATTGCTTTTAGCGGCTTCACGTAAGAGCCTAGGGCCAGAGAGCAATTTGAGTGTTGGTCCAATCAGCGAATGCGTGTTGGTGGATATTTGTTAAAGGCTTGTGAGCGAACTGCCTATTTTTGTACGAAGGACCGGCCAGAGGTCACATACGTATGTCCCGGCAGCTGCTTTTATTGGTACGGTAGCCGGACCAAATACCTCAACTGTCTGACACTGATTTGGTATGGTGTGTATTGTAAGTGAATACGGTATGTGAAGCCGGTGTTTATGTTTGAGGTAAGTGGTTGTAATGGAGACTGTGTTAGTGTTTGAATTACGTGGTTATAATGGAAGCGGTGGAAGAGTGTGAGTTGTGATGTTTCATCTATATAGCTATATAGTTATACTCGTATACCTTCAGGTTAGACGGATGGATGACTTCAAGTGAAGACTTTTTGTACCGTACAAAAGAGGCGTGTCCAGTTTTGACAAGAACTAAGGTTAAAGTACACAACATGAGGGGCAAACGTATGTTTAGAAAAGCAGAACGTACGTGACCTACAGTGAATAAACTTGACTACAGCTCCTGAACTCTACGTGACCTACGGTGCCTAAACTCGACTACAGCTCCTGAACTCTATGTGACCTGCAGTGCCTAAACTTGACCGCAGCTCCTGAACTCCATATGACCCGCAGTGCCTAAACTTGACTACAGCTCCTGAACTCTACGTGACCTACAGTGCCTAAACTCGACCGCAGCTCCTGAACTCTACGTGACCTACAGTGAATAAACTTGACTACAGCTCCTGAACTCTACGTGACCTACAGTGCCTAAACTTGACTACAGCTCCTGAACTCTATGTGACCTGCAGTGCCTAAACTTGACCGCAGCTCCTGAACTCTACGTGACCTACAGTGAATAAACTTGACTACAGCCCCTGAACTTTACGTGACCTAGAGTGCCTAAACTTGCCTACAGCTCCTGAACTCTACGTGACCTGCAGTGAATAAACTTGACTACAGCTCCTGAACTCTATGTGACATGCAGTGCCTAAACTTGACTGCAGCCCCTGAACTCTACGTGACCTACAGTGAATAAACTTGACTACAGCCCCTGAACTTTACGTGACCTAGAGTGCCTAAACTTGCCTACAGCTCCTGAACTCTACGTGACCTGCAGTGCCTAAACTTGACCGCAGCTCCTGAACTCTACGTTACCTACAGTGCCTGAACTTGACTGCAGCTCCTGAACTCTGCGTGACGTACAGTGCCTAAACTTGACCGCAGCTCCTGAACTCTACGTGACATACAGTGCCTAAACTTTACCGCAGCTCCTGAACTCTACGTGACCTACAGTGCCTAAACTCGACTGCAGCTCCTGAACTCTACGTGACGTACAGTGCCCAAACTTGACCGCAGCTCCTGAACTCTACGTGACCTACTGTGCCTAAACTTGACCGCAGCTCCTGAACTCTACGTGACCTACAGTACCTAAACTTGCCTACAGCTCCTGAACTCTACGTGACCTACAGTGCCCAAACTTGACTGCAGCTCCTGAACTCTACGTGACCTACAGTGAATAAACTTGACTACAGCTCCTGAACTCTACGTGACGTACAGTGCCTAAACTTGACCGCAGCTCCTGAACTCTACGTGACCTACAGTGAATAAACTTGACTACAGCTCCTGAACTCTACGTGACATAAGTGCCTAAACTTGTCTGCAGCTCCTGAACTCTACGTGACTTACAGTGCCTAAACTTGACTGCATCTCCTGAACTCTACGTGACCTATAGTGCCTAAACTTGCCTACAGCTCCTGAACTCTACGTGACCTACAGTGAATAAACTTGACCGCAGCTCCTGAATTCTACGTGACCTACAGTGACTAAACTTGACTGAAGCCTGTATGCGGTAGTTGAGGTCAGTGCCATGCACGTTTTCACACGGATTACTCAATTGTTGTCAAAGTGAATTTAGAGTGTATGAAATTAAGCTTCCCAAAGGACGAGAGTCATGGATTTTGAATACTGTTTTGACCGGTTTAAAGATATGTGCTCTTCAGGAGAAAGTGAAGGAAACGCGAGAACGATGAGGGTACCTGATGGTCCGGCATGGATTCGAACCTGGTTCTTCTACGTCTCGAATACAAACCATCTGTTCTGTACCAGGCTGCTTTAGCAATGATCGGTGCACATGCACAAGGTTTCAGGCCTCCTGCTGACAGTCTGCGTAACGTCCCCACAGGGAATTATTCACACCTCAAATTCGAGTCTTCTGGAATGTGACGCTGTGTCAGTGAGCACATAGTTTTGGGCGTTTCGACAGGTCGTAGTGCCTCCATCTTCAGGATCAGTCATGAAATGAAGACATTAATGTCGTTCGCAACGTCTGGAATCACTCACCCAGCGACGCAGATCACATCCCAGAAGATCTGAATCTTCAGTAAGGCCTCTGTGAGAAGTCGGCTCTTACACTCGGTCGTTCCTGCAGTTGCGTGCCGAGTGAAGCTTCTTTTTATAGTAGCTTATTTGTAATGCTTCGGAGCGTCGATAACTGTTTTTGTTGGGCGTCATAACTGTTACCGTACACCGGACTAATTATTGTATTATGCCTGCATTTGATGACTCGGCATGCCTTTACATGACTTGATAACCCCTTGTGGCAGTGAACAGTTACTCTGTTGAGGGGCGTTTGGTATCGAGTGTTTGGGTGCAAACAAACGACAGGTCACGTGAGGACGCCGGTCGAGCAGCGGTATTGGAATCTCTGTGCACGCAGAGCAAATGACTGTGCGTGTACTGTCCGGGCCAATGGATTGGTCGTGGTGTTGCCACTGTTGTGATCTCCGCTTGACCACACCTGATTCAGCCAAGGCAAGGTGGCACTGCGTCATTGTCACAACTCTGAATGACCAGTCGTCATTGCCGATGCCTCGTCGTTAACACAACAAATAGTATGGGAGATGCCAAACAGAACGTGACGATGCATCGAGCTCTATTCCGACTGCCTGGGTATCCACATAGATCCGCTGGATCCGTGAAATGCAGGTGTGATGAAAGGTAAAGAGTTCAGGTGTTCGGGGACTTATCGGACACTCTGCAGTATGCGCTTCGGTGTCACTGAGTCTGTTTGTAATGTTGCTTGTCTCCCGATCTCTGACCTTTATAAGATCGGTATCTGACACGCAACTTGGCAGTCCACTACATATAAGAAAGGCGGTATATTTTAAGCACGCATTACGCCAAATATGTTACTCATGCGGTCTGTCTGGCCCGACATGTGCAAGAATTATGACTGTGCTCAGTCTTAAGTCTTCCCTCGATCACAAACTAATAGGATTAAACTTTTCAAAATCGACTCACGTGTTTCTGTACTTTAGCTAAGCAGTAATGGGAGGCATTTCAGTGCGGTGCTAATAAGCACTCATGAAGTGCGACAGAGAGTGAAGTTTTTCAGTCGGAGGAGAGAGCACTGCTTTATTCGCAGTAAGATAATAGCCACTTGTATTAACCCTCTAAGGCCCAGTGGTCACTACAAGTACCACCAGTTTGACATTCAACAATTGCACGTTCTGCCCAGACAGTGCATTTGTGTGTTTTGTGTGGATCTCAGAACAAACAGCGATTATTTCCCTATATAGCGTTAACTGACTGGTTTGTATAACCGAGACGGAGTGTTTACTGCGCGGTACGGACTGGATCTTTCAACTTCGGGTTCATTTTGTCTTCAGATTTCGTAACGTCTTTGAAGCACCGTGCATTAAGACCTGTCGTCATCAGCGGTGCATAATTAAGTGGAAGCTATTAAAGTTATGTGAATAAACAATTGTTTATTCACTTACTTATTATAAGATAGCACAACGGATGTGTACCCTCAAAACAGTTAAAGTAGTTTACCCTCGGTTAAAATTGATCAACAGTCCACCAGTAAAATTAATTATCCTATTTTTAAATTTGTTAACGTACCGTTCGTAGTGCTATTGATCAACCGGACGCTCGTGGCCTTGTAATACTACTACTGTATATCTTATGGATCTCTTGCACTACGGACGATATATTTCGATGTTGGGCGTTTATCGTCACTGACTTCCTTCCCTTAAGACAGCTTTTCACAGCAGTTTGAAATAAAAAATGCAAAACTTACGACTTCAGGACCGTTGTAGTATTATTCGGACCCAAACTGTCGTTACGTTTTGTCTATAAATACATCAAGCTTGCAAGAATTTATGCTGTCCGTTAACACAAAGGGCAGTTTGAACGCACACGACGTTCTGAACTTACTTCTTGTTGAAAGCTGTGATCACTGTACAGTCATCCGTATAATGTGACGATCTTGTCAACTGTTGGCTTCAAATTGTTGGACCATCTGCAGGGTCAAAGTTCAAGATATCGAGTGATACGGGGACAATGTGTAGAAAGTGCAAAGAGGCAGTAAGATCTGTATTTCAGCTGCTAATGTCCTGCGGTCAGTCAGTAAAGCCCTTCCGTTGAACGGAACCCTAAGGTTACTGGACCTACCTTGCAATATTTGATGCACACAGAGTGGTGCTACTGAGGCTCTGACGCTGTTTCGTTGGGTCAGTGTTCCGGACGCTTCGAGTTATCGTAGTGCCACCATCTTCAGTGTCCAGCAGTACACAAGCGCTCTGTTTGGACCGCTTTCGTCTGTCACAAGATACAGTCCTTCAGCACTGCAATGCAGACTGGAAAGGAAAGAAGACATATAACTTAACCCTTTAGGAAGTCGAATTTGAGAAAAGTCTTTGAAACAAATAATTTCGTTTAAAAACTCATAGCGTACAGTAATACCGACAACAAAGACAAATACAAAGAAAGCGGGAGTTACCAACTCACTTGTTCACACTGCAAGGAAAAGTGTTTGGGCCAAACTGGAAGAGCCTCCTACAAAAAATTTAACGAACATCTCCAGTCTTTGAAAAATTGTAATACAAGTGTCAAATTTGCCCATCGTTTCCGTGAAAATGGACACACATTTGGATCTACGGAAGAAATTATGGATGTACTACATTATTATAAAAGAAGGAAGTCGTATGAGTACTGTAAGAAAATAATGTGTGTGTGTGTATGTTTGTATGTATGTATGTATATACAGGGTGTCCCAGGAGGAATGTGCCAGACTTCGGGAGGGTGTTCCTTATGCTAAAATATACCGATATAACCCAAAACACCTATGTCCAAAGTGGAACGGTTACGGAGATAAT
>Ga0123357_10007211_pt1 | contig 13700 bp, 10 predicted proteins | sample TergutEmb28metaG_FD_89873 | JGI IMG/M metagenome (GOLD analysis project Ga0123357, IMG submission 89873) | Embiratermes neotenicus P4 segment gut microbial communities from Petit-Saut dam, French Guiana - Emb289 P4 | ecosystem: Host-associated > Arthropoda: Insects > Digestive system > Gut ... | reverse complement strand
TGCTTGTGAGTGCGGTAATGAACCTTCGGGTTCCGTGAAATGTGGGGAATTTCTTGACTAGCTGCAAACCAGTTAGCTTCTCAAGGACTCTGCAACATGGAGTACGTAAGTAAGTAAGTAATATTAACACATATGCTTGTGTGTTACTTTCTCCATTGTACCAGTAGTGTCAGTCTTCAGAAATGCAATATGATCTTCTATAGCAAGAAGTATGAAATGCCATGGAGGGTACAGTATTTAATAACATCTGGTGCCTCAATTTGCCATAGTTCCCCCAGTTGTCCAGCAAATCTGTAGATTACACATGCAGAAGGTCATGCATACTATAAATCCACTGTGTGTAGTCTGTGGCTATAATGTTTTGTTCTGTAAATTTGACAACAGTAAAATGTCTTCGTCTTCTTGCCTGAAATCAGTTCTTGTAATACATCTTGTTCTTCAAGTCTCTTCTTTGAAGGTGGACTTATTATTCGATATTATTCATTCTGCACATTATTCTTGCAATCAATCACATTCACCAACAGCCTTACTATGTATTGCACTCGGAAAAACACACATACACTATGTGCACACTAGGCATTTAGAAACTAGGAAATCTGCTTTGTTCACAGCCTCATGCAATGTTATGTTCTGCCCAATCATGAAATAAAGAGAGTCTTTCCATATATTCAACAGCGCTGAAATTGAAACACAGATTGGGAGATGAAAACAGTCATAAAAATCACATATGTCCACACCACTAAAACTAACAGCATTAAAATATTCATTGCAATAATTTTTCACCAATTTTTTGCTGTGATTATTGGAGACACACGCACACACACGCACACGTGCTTAGTTGTGCTTAGCGATTACCACACTGTAAACTGTTTATAAACCAGCCCGGTTACAGAAGGTTAAGTCAACGTGTGACAAACAGCTGACATCAGCGCTCCACTTCTACAGCGCTGCAAGGACTGTTACAGTATGGGATGTATGAAACTAAGCTAAGGTGATGTAATGTTGTGTACACGCGCACGCGCGCGCTCACACGCACACACACACGCACGCACGCACGCACACAGAGAGAGAGAGAGAGAGAGTTGAATGTTCCCCATCATTATTAGCACAATTACTCTCAGATCTCAAAATAAGCATCCGAAGTACTGCCTTCTGTCAGAAGAATGTAATCCAGTCTGGAACAAGCCACAATGAATTTCAGTATTACGTATGTTTACCGGTCCCCCTGACCCACAGTACACATGCACCCTCCTCCCCCCTCCCAAATACCATGTCTAAAGGGGGCTTACTATGCCGCTATTGTCCAACACATGTATTTTATGGTAGCTTCTCACCCATCCATAAATTATTCAGACCTGCAGAAGCTGTGTGTCAATACACAGAAACCAGTTACATGAGGCTCCAGTGTAGGCACACTATATACAATCTAGTCTAAATACTGTAGCACATTTTTCTATGAATATTTTCAAAAAATGTAACATGAATGTGAAAATAAACAATTTAAAAATTATGCATCATAAACTAAGGGGAACAGAAACAGGCATACTGGCTCACAGCTTTGTGGACAGGTAAATAAACCCATTCTTAACAAACTTATTTCTGATTTCAACTTTGTAGTTATGAAAAACATTGCACACGACTTGTAACATGACCAGCTGCAGACTTTTAAAAGCCTGTATGGTAAAAGTTAATGGCCACCCATGCCAAAGCTCAGATAATCCAGATGACAGTATAACACTTCAAACGTGCTTGCACAATGAATCCCAGGTCAGTCCACGTGAGATCTGACATAGACAGAGTTACAATGAAGCAGGTTTTTATCCCAGTCTTTGGTTTTCCCACTAAAGTTCCTCAAATGCTCCTGATGCATCAATCAGTAAAAGGAGAGGCTCATACAATAGGCCCACTTTAGGCTGTAGTGTAAATTAAAGGCCCAGTCCTAACTGATGTATATACTACAATTACAGTGACAGATGACTGACCTGTTGAGTTTCATCCCCTTGCCTAAGCCTGAGTACGGACACCAGAGCGAACTCACTGTTGGCCTTCACATAAGAATTCTTCTCCTTGGTACCATTTACCAACATAGGAATGAGTGGGCGAAGAAGTTCAGGTGCCATTTGCTGTGGTGGTACTGTCTTGGCCAACATGGAACACACTCTTGCCAAAAGCTGTTTCACCTCATTACTACCATGGTTCATTGACTGCAATTACAATCCCAAGCATAGTGATATCAAGTGTCAGAAACAAACACCAGAAATCTACACAATAACAATGCTAACTAAAGGAAGGACAACCATAACAAAGAATCAGTTTCCTAATTTTCATACACTAACAGTTTCAAGTACAAGGGGAATTTGAAAACTATGGACATGGTATACTGTATAAAAGGCACATATGAACATTTGCAATGTATTTTTTGGAATAATCCTTCAACTTTTCCACCCTTGTTACTTGGGTCTATAAGGTTCCTGAAGCCATCTGTGAAGAATACTTCCAGCTGCATGTGAAGGGATAACAGCTAATCATCACTGATAATGATTCGCATACAACTCCAGACACTCTTCACCCACTGCTGGATGTTTCTTTGCACAGCAGTTTTCTCCATAATGATGATAACATTCCTGTGAGAGTTTTACCCTTTGTGATCACAAAAATCAAATAAGAGTGCACTGCTCAACAAGAGTGTAATACAAAAGCAGGGCTGACATGTTTACAACAAAACCACCAGCACCACGGATTATCAGAGATCTTCAGGAATCTAGCAACAAGACTGTTGTTCCTACACTTACTGGTACCAGGCAATGCAATGTCTCAAACTTTCTTTCCACATTTTGACTAAAACCAGTTTGAATTTTATGCAGAATGCAAAAGAAGAAACAAATATCTTTTGTCCACTCAACTAATCATGCACTACTAGGACAAAGGCAATTCTCATGCTTTAAAACACAGATATAATAAATTTTCATAAAAATAAAAATTTGGACAGTGTAGTAGCATATTTAGTGAATACTCTTTTACTGTAATTTTTTTTATCAGTGTACCTGAATTTGCCAACCACAACTTCTTTGCATGTGTTATCAGAAGAATGTGAAAAATTGTTACTGTATACAAACATTTGTATAATTTCTTCTTCCAAAGACTTCTACACCTTACTGGTCAACACATGTTGCTTAACCCTTTGACGCCTAATGACGACTATAGTGGTCGTACCGCACCGCTAACCTCTAAATGTTGCATTCTATATATTTATTCAACACATATAGGTACTGAATATTTTAAACATGGTATATACTTGCCGTTTTTCCCTCTTCAAAATGCAGTTTGTTTCATAAATCTAACGTATTTGGTTCCTGTATTATTCACATTTTATATAGAGGATGTGCTAAAATTAAAAAAATAATTCCGGCACCAAAAGGTTAATGAGGTCTTCACTGTTCTAGGATATTATGCAGCACTGACTGGTAGTTAGTTACGAATGTTTCGGGAGTGCCTATCACACCCATCTTCAAGGGTCACGTACGCCAAGTCTCCTTGGATTGTTGTGTGCTTTCTTCTGGGTAATTCCCCAACGTCTAAATTTTATATGCCAACATTTCGAAACACTCTGTCTTTTCCATCGTCATAAGCAGGTAGGTATGAAGCAAATGTCGGCATATAAAATTCAGATGCCGGGGAATTACCCAGAAGAAAGCATACAACATCCAGAACACGGCGAAAGTTTGAAATCAAGAATACTCCTTGGATTGCTTTACCCTTCGAGATGGGACTGACAGGCTGTCCTGAAACCTTGGTAACTAAATATCAATCAGTGCCACATAACACTGCAGACAAGCCCAGACCTCACACCATGCATGCATGGTTCTAGATTTACACGATCAAGAACTATTATCAATCAAAGACAGGTTCAAACTTAGCATAAGTGCATTCATACAGAAAACTTAAAATGAAAATAAGTGTTGTGTAACTAAGTATATTTACATACCCTGACAAAAGGAACTAGAAGCTGCTGTGGCAGGGGTTGGCTTGTTAGCATTAAATGCTGGAAAAGGTACCCACATCCTCGGACTCCATTCATTGCAATTGGCACCTACATAAAAACAACACAGAGTTCACAATAAAGTGTTTTCCTGTCACATCAGAGAATACTGTGAAATTCAGCAAGCCATAATTTATGTCAACAATAAAATTGCCAGCCATTAATCTAAACTAAAGCAGACTGCTGCCCAAGAGCAAACACAGTTTCAAGCATTTCATACAGAAGTGCTTTATACATCATACACACACTTCAGCTTAAACTGTCAGTGATGATGCAGGTGTGTGACAGTCAAACTGTCAACAACCCCCTTCACCAGTGAGAATAAAACTAATTGAGTTGTTTAACCTTCAATTTTCAAATTTCTGCTTCCAGCTAAAGAACTATTCAATTTAAATGCCCATTTCAGGCCAGCATTCTCCCTTGTGAATGAAAACAGTGCACATGTTCGTCAATTAAAGGTTACCAACATCTACCACATTAGTAGAGAAGGATGACTGCAAATGATGAAATGGGAGGGATGTGGAAAGAAGTGTCATTACCCATTTCTACAGTAACATCCCAGCATCTGTTTGCAGTGAAAACAAACGTTGGCATAATACAAAACCAAAGCTTGAAACTTCCACACAACCAATCACACATTATGCATCAGGCACCTGAGATCTATATTGAACTTTGAACTTTGTTTGGAATAAATAACAACTGTCTCAGCAGCAAAAGTTGTCTCTTTTCAAGCAGAACTTCAAGAATTGTATAGAAATATTGAAGACATTTCAATGTAAGTAAATCAGCACCTTTTATTCAAACATGACATGCACCAATAAAAATGTGACAAGTGTACTGCTGTCTAAATAAATATGATGCAAAATGCAACTGGTGGAAGTGGGGCAACCCTGCAATAATTTTAGCACAAAATCAAACAGATGTAAGTACAACAGTGCAGCTACTGACATACAGATGAAAATATTTTCTCATCATCATTACATAGACGGGATCCATCAGACTCCTGGCTAATGGTAAAATTGGAGGTTTTTTCCACACAAGTAAAGCAGCTACAACATGAAGCTGACCATTCATCTCCACATAATACCAAAGTTAATGCATCAAGTTTTGCCACTGCTCAATCACCTACATGTTTCGGGCACAGAGCTTTGGGACAGGGACAACTTTGCACCTTTAACACATCAACCTTCAAATACAGATGTCAAACCTTTGTTTAAAATTATTGGACCTTTCACTACTCCAGTCCATGTACATTTACACAAAAACATACCCTGTCTGCCATGAGGTAAGCCAGCAAAACTCTACATATCTTGTCCTTGTAATCATCTGTATAAACATGTGGTGTTGCTTCTTTAAGAGCAACTGAAAGAGCAGCACTGCGGCCATGACGTAAAGTCCAGTCCAAAGGCAAGTCATCACCTGTACAACAAAAAAATTTGCCCTCTATTTCTATCACAACAATTTTTAAACATGACAGAACATTCCTCACCTCATCAGGTCTAACCTTACATGAGTAAATACCGCAGGATGAAGTTTCATTATACACGGTCCGACAATTATATAATGAGACTGATTTTATTTTGACCAAGATAGAAGTGCTATCTATGAAGCAATGCATGCCATCCATGTAACCAACCTTCATCCGTAATCTGGCAACACCGCAACGCCCCATGCTGAGCATGACGGGAAATACAGCGCCATGTTGTGCAGGTAGTGAGAGGACATGGTCACAGCAGCGACATGGAGCAGAGAGTGAACATTAAATTCTGTTTTAAACTCAGAAAAACTGCAGCAGAGACTGTGTAACTGATGAGACAAGTGTACGGGGATAATTGTTTATCTCGTGCACAGATATTAAGGTGGTATGCATGATTCAAAAGTGGTGTTGAAACGATTGAAGATGAAGCCACGCCTGGGCGTCCATTTTCTGTTTGTAACGAGGGACTCATTGCAGAAGTGAGAAAATGAATACAAGAAGAACATTGTGTGACTGTGAGAATGATGGCTGATAAACTTGGTGTTAACAGGGAGACGATTCGTCAAATCTTAGTGGAAGACTTGGGGAAGAGAAAGGTTGCTTCCCAGTTTGTGCCGCACGCATTGTCTGATGATCAAAGACACAAGCGTGTTCAGTACACAAAAGACATCATTAAAACTGCTTGGTTTTTCACTATGATCCCACAACTAAACGCCAAAGTGCTGAATGGAAGTCACCAGCATCACCAAAAGGCAAAAAAGTTCGTCTTCAAAAGTCAAAAGTGAAGACAATGCTTGTGTGTTTCTACAACAGCAAGGGAATTATTCATAATGAGTTTGTCCCTGAGGGACAAACTGTCAATGGAAGTTTTTATTTGAGTGTTCTGGAACGCCTATGGAAGAGGATTCGCCGTGTCCGGCCCGAGTACTCAGCATCAGGCAGTTGGTTTCTTCTTCATGACAATGCACCGGTTCACCGGGCAGTTGCTGTACAAGAATTTTTAGCCTGAAAACAAGTGTGTGCGCTCCATCATCCGCCCTACTCCCCTGATTTATCCCCCTGTGATTATTTTCTGTTCCCCAACCCGAAGTTACCATTGAAAGGGCGCCTGTCTGAAGATGTTCAAGACATCCAAGCAGCTGTGACATTGAGTCTTCGGGCCATACCACAAGATGATGTGCAGAGGTCCTTCCAGTCTTTGCTAGATCGTGCCACTTGCTGTATCGATGCAGAAGGGATGTATTTTGAATAAAATACAGATAGTGCTCAAGTCTTTTGTTCCAGTTTTATTCTATAACCTCAGTCTCATTACATAATTGTCAGACTGTGTATCAGCATTAAAACGGTGGTCTTTTGAAATACTATGTCAGGCAGTTTAGTAGAAAGGAACAAACAGTTTGGAGCAACTTGATGCTTCCATTTTGTGAGGAGAAGATATTCTATTTTGCTACAACACCTTTGCTTCTCAGTAGTCTGAAAGAAGAAGAACCCACCACTGGTAGGCTAAGCATCCTTCACCACAGCTGTTTTAGCTGTCACTGTCACAGTACATGTTGCTTCTGCTTCCAAAGCAGTATGCAAACACAAATAATGCATACATGTTTTTTTTTTAACTATTTAAAAAACAGACAGAAAGAGAAACAGGGTATTCAGAGATGGCATTCACTCACATAGAAAAAAATATGAGAGTGTAAATACGTTTTGTCAATTTTAAAGATTCTGAATGTACACTAACACCTAACCAGCCAACTACATGAAGCACAGTCTTACTTCAAGGGCTAACAAATGCATACAGCATACACAATTTAAAAATATTACATAAAAACAATGTTAGAATTACAATTTCACAAATGGCTGAGCCATGGTTCAGGCCAGACTGCTGGCTTTATGGTGGACTTTTGGCTAGAAGTCAGTATGCAGAAGGTCCTGCGACTGGCCACCTCGACACAGGTTTTTCTTGGTTTCCTTGTGTCTATAAGCAAATGCTGTGATGGCTCCCAAGATTCCAAGTTGCCACTACATGCTTCTCATGTGGCCCTCCCGACTTAAATTTATTAGTAACCAGCTTCATATTTTGTATACACGTAAAATAACCACTGCCACCGGGTGACAACCCAATTGCAGTTAATAAATATTATTATAATTAGCCTCTCACCACACAGGCCAGGTTTCAATTCCAGGCCAATTCATGTGGAACTTGCAAAGGACAAAGTGGCACTAGGACAGGTTTTCACCAAGTACTTTGGTTTCTCCTGGTTGTACATTGTACCAATGGGCCCTACTCATTAACTCATCCATCACTGATGCTACACAATCTTAGAGACTGACATACTAAGAAAAACTACAACCTCGCAAGCACACAACTTAGATCCACTAATAAGAACTTTCACTCAAAGACAAAACATTTTTAACTGCCTCACTTATCTTACCACCCTGGAGGAATTCATTACTTTATGATAAAATACATTACTTTATGATAAAATCAGACAGCCATATAAATACATTAATATGATTTGTATTGGCAGCAGACATGTGATACATGGCGGCTAATTGGCCGTCAGGCTATAGAAAGATGCAGAATTTCAAAATAGATTCCGGTAGGCCCCAAATTGGGTTGAGTCTAGACAAAATGCACCTAAATATAATTCCGAACAGACAGGTGAAGTTCCCATTTTCAGGAAAACAGAAACACCCAATTTTCGAAGTACAAGAGTGAAATACAGTTGTAAAACAAACAAGGGTTAATATATTAGTAAACTCAATATTCCAAATCAATGAATCTTCATAAGCTTCTCATAATGTATCAATAAAACTCACAAAGGAGATGATCTGTAAGGGCAGCATGAAGTTGTTCAGGTGAGAGCCAGCGACAAAGTGCACCCAAACAGCCTGCCACTGCAGCTCGTGTGACATCTTCTGAATGGCCCAGCATTCCTGTCAGAGTCACATACACAGCCTTGCGAAGAGGTTCTGTCATTTTGTCTCCTGCTGGAGTAATAACACCCCTCAGTGCTTGCAGCATTGTCTCCCTGAACAGAATTAAACACACTCTCTGTATAAACATCTCCTAATTTATTGGTACTTCTAAAACATAAATATGCTCAATTTTGTACCTCAGCAATATACAGACATTGCCAAGCACTAACTGCCTACATCATCTTTCTGCCTGGTGAAAAAAAAGTACAGTGTCCTGGTAGTGCCACAGCTGAACTGTAAAGAGGACAGAAGATATCCTTGTTGGTTACAGTACACTCAATAAAAAAATATATGAAGAACAATGCCTTCTGTCACTGTCAGAATTATACCCAAAATCTGTCACAACAAACCTAATGGCCATGTGTTCTGTTTTTGCTATCAAATTAGCTCTTGTCCAGTGAACAGTTTATATTTTCTTCACCAGTGAGACTGCATTTTCCCTCTCTTTACACAAACACACACACATATCCATACACTTGCATATACATACATACGTTTCCAATCACTTGCATTATGTTATGTATTTCAACAGTTGTTTAATAAACTTTTTCTGCTACTTTCTTTTTAACAATGTCCCAAAAAATTCAACTGCATTAAGATGTTAGTGATATGGGATATAACCAGACAAGGAAGTGGGCAGTAATGGTTGCATGATCTAAAATTTTTTTGGCCAACATATTTTATGGTATTTTAAAGTGGGCTCTATTCTGATATATAAATTTTACATCTCAAATCGTCACTGCTCACACTCTTGTCATTCAGCCAGGAAATGGGAAGAGATACAGTCAACCTTATGCAGCAAAGCATAGTTTAAAATAACCAACATAAGCCCTATGTCACCTTTGTTCTTCTATTATTATTACAACATATGCGTTTTGGTTTTCACATCGACCATCATCAGTGTAACCAGTAAAAGATTTTAAACAAGCACACTTTTTAAAATGCTTTGTTGTCTACTAGAAGACCACGCATAATAATGAATTACAAACTTGTGCAGTAAGCTAAAATTAGACCTACACGGGTTCCAACAGTACTTCACTCACTGCATCCCAAACCCCCCACCCTCAAGCTGTCTTCTGCTCTCATTGAACTTGGTCGAGAACAAAACCACACTTGAATCAGGTTCCTCCCAAGCACACAAATCATACACTCAAGAGTTAGTTCGTTTCTGTAAATTCCGCAAATTTTGTAACCCAGTGTCACATCTCTTGGCTCACTAGGGCCCAAAAAAACCAAAGAGTGTGACATGCCTGGTCTAAGTCAGATTCGAACATGAACGCTTTTAAACCAGAAAGCCAGTAAAAAAAATAATTATTGAAAAATCTGCACCACTCACATTTCTAACCTTCCCACTGGAGCACATATAACTTTTGAAACATATAGTTAAATAACAGATGTGTAACTTCTCAGTTGAATCTAGTGTTTGTAAGAAATACTGATACTGGGACTTGAACAAATACATTGGGTTTATGAAGAGGCCTGGTACCTTGCCGTAACATACTCAGCTAGAAATGAATACAGTAAGGATCTGCACTGTATGCAATACCAGTCTTTTGCAGCACAGCTAGAAAGCCACACACCTTGGAAAATAAATGTTAATTAATGTTTTAACTTCAAATTAAGCAAATATATTAGTGACTGTGTTTAATACATATGTGGCATAAATGACAGTAATGAATGAAAGACAGAGAAGCATCACTTCCAGAGCAGGCCTTACAAAAATTTCAAGCCACTTGAATTTTGATGGACAGACTGTACCTTCCATCAAACAGTGGCTTTCAGACACTTGGGTGAAGAGTGATACATTGTCACATTCCAAACAGAATATTCACCTCCTTTTACAAAACTGGGCAAGAACATTTTGTCAACAGCTGAATCTTAACTATATTCAACAGACACATCACAGAACATCATGGTTGCATGGATAGCACAAATATTTTGCATCTGAGAGGTTCTGGGCTCAAACTGCAGATACAGACTGGCTATTCCAATGGATATCATTATAGCAACAGTCAGTCTCTCCAGGAAAAATGCTGGGGTAATGCTTCAGGTTAGGCCACAAACATTAAATTCCACATCCTTTCAAATTCACTGTCCATTAAGCATCCAGTCTTTGGCACTCTGTAATCTGACCTACTTCCACTGCTATGGTTATTCATCATTACAGCAAACAAAGGGCACAAAACTATGGCATATTCAACTTCAGAAACTTCCTACTCCCCATGTTCTCACTGACTGCCAGAAGCAGCACACCAATGTTAATACAAGAAAATACCTAAGTTAACAACAAATTCACTGTACAAATATTATTCCTCCTATACCCACAGCAGTTTCATTTGCAATCAAAGTTATATTTTGGGGTGGGAGTTTACTTTTAATATAGTCAAGCAAGCAAACATGCAAAAAGCTTTGTCATTCTTCATTTATAACTGCTTTACAACATACAAAACTAATAATCCATTCTGTACAAACACACATCTATACAACTATAAAACAAGTATAAACTAGAAATGTTTTCAATATGCCACAGTATACTAGAGCAGACTGCATGAGGGCCTACTGTAATAAAGGGCACTGATAAAAGGGCACATAAAGGAATATATTATTACAGCAAAATATGATATATTATGTCTTAACAACTATGAATTGGTTTCACCAACAGAATCAAGAGGAGCTATTACAGCAAAGTCAGTATACTGACCAAGCTATAGGCTGAACAATCCTGGATTCAAATACAAACAGCACATGAAACTTTGCTCTTCTCCAATACTGGCTCTGGGGACTACCCAGCCTCCTATTCAATGGGTACCACAGACTCTTTCTCTGGGGGTAAAGTGGCCAGAGCATGTGGGTGACCACTCATCTCCACCTAGTGCGAGGGTTAAGTATGAGTGGAGCTATACCTCCATTCCCCCTATATGCCTTCATGCCATGTACAGGGATAATTTTATATTTAAATTTACCTTTATTTATGCAATAAATACAATAACATTTTTGATAGGCTTCAATTGGTACATATATCTTGTGCTTGAAATTAATTAAAATAGCCATTCCAATTCTTTTTGTCATTAACTGCTCCTTACAACACACACCTTTGCACTAATGATGTTACCTGATTGCAGGGTCATCTGCAGTCCGAACTCCCGAGTGCAGGTCTGTGAAAAGAGGGTCTGCTCGAGTATGTATCACAATCAAATGGCTCAGAGCACTGGCAGCCTTGATGCGCACTTGTCGATTGGAGTCATTCAGAGCCTTGAGGAATGTAGTCTGAAGCTGAGGCAGAAACTGCTTCAGCATCACACCAACCTACAAAATACATCCATACAATAAGGAAGTCACTTTCTGGCTTATTTAATGACATTAGATATGCACTAAAATATAAGAACATAAACATATCTATATCAGAAAATTTGTCATCCTGAGAGCATGGAGTAATACAGTAAAAAAAACACTAAAATTTCTGTTCAAAATGATAACATAAATTAACATTTCACATACAGCCTTTTAAATTCCATCTTACTAATGGTCTGGACATTTTTTCAGTTTAGATGCCCATCACTGCAGCTAGTAATATTATATATCACACACATCTTCAAATCTTAGAAGCTCAAATAAAAAGTACACAGTTAAGAATAAATCCATCTATCCATGCCCATACTCTGCAACACTCCACCTATTTTCATGCTTCTTAGCCTATGATCATTTTTAAACTTGTCACTTTTAACTTTATATCTCAGTTTCTGAGATATTCACTACAGAAACCTACTACTACATTTATGGTACAAATTAAAAAAAAAAAAAGCTTACTGTATAAAACATATACATATTTTTCTGACTCTATGGCATGATATCCAGTGTGATGAGCTTTGCAATGAATGAATATCAGGGCAAACAAACTATTCAAAATATATTCAGAAAACATGTGCATTGCACCAAAGAACACTTCAGAACCCTTGTTTCACCTTGGCAAGCAGCAAAGCAAGAGTCTCCAGCACCGCAGCCTTCACATTCCAGTTGAAGCGATCTCCAAGAATACGGATGAGTGGACCTGTAATGTGGACCACTGACGGTTGGAGTGCTTCAGCACTCGTCAGCCTTATCACTTCACCCAGGCCCTGGGCAGCTTGTTCCTTTACCTCAGGAAGCCCATTAAGAATGGCCTCACGGAAGATAGGAAGAATTGGTGTGATGCCCTATAAGAGAAATAACACCAGTACTCCTCGTCAACAGCAAATTTTTAGGTGTGTCTGCAAATCAAATTACATGCATCAAATACAGGTCACCAATATTGTTAATAATTTCCACTAAAATGTCAAAGTGGACTTCACATTCTCCTTCAATAAGTCCAGCACTGGAGCAGTGTTATCCCTTGGTCCTCCCAGATATTGGCTACCATGTAGGGAAACATCCCTCTACTGGTAGTTACAGGAAATTTTTTAAGTTGGCTCATAAATCTGCATTCATCAGTTAGTATTTTCATATGCCATTGACAGCTATCGCATAAGACAAAAAATATCTGTAATTAAATATGTAACCAGTGTGTTCTGGGTAAACAATTCAGCATGTAGGTGAAACACAAACAAAACACAAAGTTTGTCTTGTTGAGAAATAAGTAAAATTGTGTACGACATATTTCAATAAGCTTGAGATGCAAAAAGCTCACTTTTAAATTACTAGCATTTTACAAGTAAAATATCTCTTCTTCATTCAAAACCAACATTTATTTCAAAATTTGTAATGCTAAGAAACCATATCACAATACTGCAATAATATGAGAACTTCTACAAAAGACTACACTGAAGCAAGAAAAAATGGTGCTATCAATTTATTAAAATTACACACACGTGAACTCCTTGCTTGAAATGTGAGTTTTGCAGAGGCTTTTTTCATAAAAGTCAATTCCCTGTTAGTTGTACCTTTCTCTCACTGTTGGCAATGAACGTATTTGGACTTTTGTTTCCAAATTTATACTGCCGGTCCATAATGGCAAACCAACCCTCAGCATTCGCACAATAAATCCAACAAATGCATTAATGTTAAAATTATATTTTTTCACATAATTTGTCATAACTCTGACATGTTTCAATCTATCTCGATCATTATGTGAATCTTATGTTTATTGGACCGTGCATCATCTTGATAGTTGAGTAAAGAGAGACCAACTTGATGTCACTAGCTTTATTATTTCTTTATTTAATGCTCAACATG
>Ga0123357_10007210_pt1 | contig 13701 bp, 8 predicted proteins | sample TergutEmb28metaG_FD_89873 | JGI IMG/M metagenome (GOLD analysis project Ga0123357, IMG submission 89873) | Embiratermes neotenicus P4 segment gut microbial communities from Petit-Saut dam, French Guiana - Emb289 P4 | ecosystem: Host-associated > Arthropoda: Insects > Digestive system > Gut ... | reverse complement strand
TTTTTTCTCTTCAAAATGCAGTTTGTTTCATAATTCTAACCTATTTGGTTCCTGTTTTATTCACATTTTATATACAGGTTGTGCTAAAATTTAAAAAAATAATTCCGGCGCCAAAAGGTTAAGGTGGTTATAAAATTTGAACATGTGGAAATATTTTTTTCGAAATAGTCGAGAACGACAATGATACTCACTTTAGAAAAGCGCTTTTCAATCGAGTGGTAACCGTACCACCAATGGCAGTACCACCAGCGGTACTTGTACCACCGTTGGTAACCATGAGTGGTACGTGGAGGGTCGTCTGTTGAAACGCCAACCTGCTTGGGAATTATGTTTTTCACAATTCAATTTCAAATATGTTAATAACATCACTAAAAATGTTTGAATGCATTAATTGAAAAGAAAAACACTTTCGAACTATCCACAAAGTTACACCATAAAAGCACCAACTGCATATTATCAATATGTTCTGCACCTGGTGGTATGCGTATATATTTTGTCAGTAATAGTAGTATGAAGGAACAGAAGATTGCAAGCACTGCTTTAGAAAACAATTATTTTGGTCGTGATTGGGATTATAATGGTGATAATCGTAATAATGACATAAACAACGCTAATAGGAATGATATATTTCAGATTACTAGAGTGTGAAGCAATAATGCACTGAAGGCCTCATGCATTAAGGAATCTATGACGTAGCTTTGGTGCGAAAAATACCAGTGTTGAGAATTTAGGTCGAGACACTTCTTAGAAATTGGCTGCTTGAAGTATTAAAGTGTGTGTGATGAGAGTACTAGAGTGAATTTTACGGAAACGGGTTATGCAGTAGAGATATATAGACTGTAAGAAGTAGTTGCGTTCTGGGTCAACACAACGCTAAATGGCTGCCACCTAGCGCGTGACCACCAACCGGGCTGCGTTGTGTCCTACAACAGAAAATCACTGGCTACTTATTGGGTCGGCATGAAGGGTTTCTGAACTGAACAGGCAAAAGTCATGTTTTTTTTTTTTTGTTTGTTTTGAGCATAGCAGCCCCCAGTGGACCAACGCCTCCACTTTTACGAGGTTTTTAGACCACACACAATGATGCACAAGTCGGTAGGACTCCTCCGGACGAGTGATCAGCTCGCCACAGAGACCTGTACCTGACAACACACAACACTCACAACAGACAGACATCAATGTCCCGGTGGGATTCAAACCCACAATGTCAGCAGGCGAGCGGCCTCAGACTCAAGCCTTAGAACGCGCGGTCACTGGGACCGACAAAACGTCATGTTTGCCTACCAGAAATTGGTTAATTGATTCATCATTTTCGTGAACTAGATTATAGTTGTTATAATCAATCTTTTCTTGCTTATAAGCACAATTACAGCTTTCTGCCTAGCCGCTCGCCAGCACGTACGCTTGTCTGAACTGCAGTATGAATGAGGATGTTGAAGAGAGCGTCAGTTACGTTTCCTGAGGCAATCACACGTGTCGGCAGCAAAGCTTGTGTGTCTGCACGCGTGTTTCTTGCGCAGCTGACATCAATGAGACAAGCAAATGGAGCAAAATGGACGGAAATTTGTTGGAAAGGTAGGGTAAAGTGGCCAATAACACTTTTCAGTATTTCCTCACTTGTACTTCTAAACGTGTGGAGCTTCAGCAAGTGCCTCGTGTAAAACACAAGTTTATTAGTTCAAACCGAAGGCTGTAAGCATCATCAAAACACGATTTCCTGCAGAAGCAGTACTACCGTTACCTTCCAACTGTCCAGACAGCCTGCTCTAATCCCACTGACTCTCCCCCACCGTCTCTCCGATATGCATTATGATGTGTTCCAAATTTCGTCTCCGCCGCGAGCCAAAATCAGAAATCTCTTTATATATTGTCACTGCGCTAGGGTATAATATTCCATCCGACTACTCTGAAGAGTTTTATTGTTTAGTATTTCTATTAGAGTATATATTCTCTGCAATTGCCTAATTTATTCTGGTGATCTCGACCTACAATATATCTGACAACCGAATTCATTAACAATAATCCATAAAATTCCCTACATTATTCAGTTCTGCGCAGTTTATACACCACCGCATATCAAGATTAATTGGAGGAAGAAAAACATAAAATTTATAAGACATAACTTTGACAAAGATACGAGTCTATCCAAAAATATATAAAAATACCAACAAAATGCACTTTAATATTCTATGATATCTTTTATTTACAATATTCTTACCAACATGTTTCGACCAGTATTCCGGCTATCTTCAGGTTGATGTTATTATTATAAGACTAAAATTGTGGTTAACTGTATCACCATCATTCCGTAATTAAAATTATATAATTTTGGTTAAAAATATGTAAGTAATAATAACGTATAAGCTAAGAAAGTAGAATCATTAAAATCGTGGGAGTTAAAATTGTTTGGTGTGTGCGGGGGAATATCTAAGGCAGTAATACGGTGAGTTCTAATCCTGTAAGAGATATTTTATGCATAAGAATATTTCCATGCCTCATTAATTATTGCATAACGAAATGTTGTAAAAAGCGAAATGGTAACCGATAAGATACTTACCAGAGTGTAGGTGACGTGTCGTTGGTGTGGCTTACAAGTCGGAAGTGACGGGTGGCATGGGAGGTGGAGAGTTTGAGAGTGTAGTTGGTGATTGCGGGATTATGCGCTTGCGTGTTGAAACTACGTACACTGAATTAATTCGAATAAGGGATTTTTCTTGCTGGTTTTGTTCTTTTATGATCATATTATATTGGCGAATGTAATGAATGTGATAATATTCTAGTGTGTTCATATGTTTCCTTTTCTGTGCGGAACCTACCAATTGAAATGCCACACATACAATCTCTCATATATAGGCCAGACCGGTCGCAGATTGGAAATAAATTCAAATAACATCACATCATTTAACCCACAATCGGCATACGCCATCCATATCCTACATGACACACATGATTAAGGAAATATGGAAACCACTGCGACCTTACTACATTAAAGTTAATTTGTTTGTTATTTACACATTTTTGGATCTCATTAAAGCGCGGAAAATGGACCTATTAGAACAAGCTTATAAATAGGACAGTTTTTTCAATATGAATTTGAATGTACCTGGGAGGTGTTGAATTAACTGGCAGTAATAGTAGCCCTGTTAGTAGCATTAGTAGAAACATGGATATTTAAAATATCATAAATCATAAGGGCTACAAATTTCAACAGTCAGTGGTCGGCAGCATAATTCAAAGCGGCTGAACAGCTTGTGGCTGCAGTTCTGTGCGTCTCTGTACTCATGTTTTATAAATCGCTTCTAAATGCGAGCATTAACGTGCAATATGCAAGTAAGGACAGTGTCAGTTTTAGCTGCTTTAACAGTTTCACAGTTCGGCGTATGACTTTATCGCATATTATACGTTGATCCTGATTTTTAACGCCCGCAAAAAATTCTCATTTTCATAACACCTAGCCTAGTCTAAAATTAACAGAATATCCCTTCTGCCAGGATAATATCTCAAGACTGAACATTTTAGTCTTCGGCATATGACACTATAGAGAATGGTATAAAGATGCCAAGAAAGATTCTTGCAATATCATGAATATAGAAATAAATTGTTCTTCCGAAACGTTTGTATTAATGTACCAATATATAAAAAGTCATATCCGAGAAGTCTGACACTTTTATCAGCATTCAAACGCTCTGAGTTTTATTATGACCTTTGTAAAGACAACGGGACAAGGAACGAGAGGTTTAGAACGTCCTCCCGAAACGTCCTCTAAATATAATCGACAATATCCAAAACAATTACGGCTTTTTCAAACAATGTTACAAACTTGTAAAATTCGCGAATTGTTCAATTAAATTCGAGACAGAATGTCCATATATAGGTCTACTAAGTTCCACAAAAGCGTACGTACATGTCTGAGTGCATTTTCACCAAGAGTTCCCTAAACAGTCGCGCTATATTTACGAACTACCTACTCCAGATTCTTTGTACTTCCCATTGTTTAAATGTGAGTTATCAGAAACTTTGCAGTTGCTTTGAAATATTCTTCTTTGACACACACAATTGACGAACACAAAAACAAAACTCGTAAATTTTTCTCCGGCCCACATAGGCATTGCCGTACTGAAAGTCCTTTTCCACACAGGCTACATATCGCTAGTTTCCGAACTACAGTAACTAGTCCACCGGTTGGTGTTCGTCTTTGGTGCTATCAACGGAGAAGTTGTATCAAACATGCGACGAAATCATCATTATTCCAAGGAAATTGTAAAAGAATTACAGCTCGGGTGTCAGGTTTTCGGTGCCAGATATTCGGGAAATATGGGGAAAATATGTGAGAGGTTATGCGGAAGGAACATGGCTTATCGCCGGCGCGAAAACAGTTGGACATGGTTTGTTACAGTGGCTGGAAACATTTGTTACGGCAGCCGGTGTGGGAAGGCACAGACTTACGGCAATGCACTGAAGAATAAATATATTCTCTGGTGCTAGTAGCAAGAACTGTACCAATGAGAACAGAAGGAGTGTTTTGAAACTCTTTTCGGCGGCGCAGATTTCAGTCTCGAACCGTAGCATTTTAAGACTTGTACGGCAGTTGCGGAGGAATCTCCTACGCAAAACCGGTGCCTACGAGACAGAGGAGAAGGTGATTAAAAATACCGGGGCCTGGGGGGCCCGACTATTTTGCTTATGGTTTTGTCGTTCTTGGTGGTCTCGTTCTTTGTCACCTGTACAATTTAATCCTTTCAGAAAAAAACACCAAGTCACTCTGCAACTGACAGTCCTTTCGAATTACTGTAAAAATTTTTAACCAGTCCACCTTTGCTGGGGGTCTGAAACCTGGCTCGAAACCGCTCTCGGCGGTACTGCTTCAGAACTATCATGGGGTTGTAGGCAACAGGTACTTGCGAAACGTCTGTACCTGTCTACCATCAGCAACGTCGGCCGATATTCAAATTGGGTTTTGCGTTTATTTTTATCTGAACCGAAGTATTATTTTCTGATTTCCTGTGAAACGAAAACCGAAGCATGCCGCGTATGACTTCGCTCCGAAAGGTATGTGGATTACATTTCGGAGCAGGTGTTTCGTGTTTCTACTCAGCACTTCGCGTTCAGCTTTAAATAAACCACTGTCGGCTTCCTTAACTTAGCTATCCACATGCGAAATTCTTCCATAATATTTTCCTTATTACTCACAAAGCAGACACAATTAATTATCTCCACCAATAAATAAAATTCATAAATGTCACCGGAAGTCGCTGTGTAGTACAACTGACAGGGTCCATCCGGGTTTGAACCTCGGCCTCGGGACCTGTTAACCCGTTAACTAAACGGATATTTCTGTAATTTTTGGTACTGCAAATAAATGTTGTGGCAGAAATATATTTAGACGAAAGACGGTCCTTTCTTTCATCGTTCCTACCAACACGCCATCCACAATTACTACACCATCTGTAAATACCTATACAGTAAATTCCAGATTTTTCTCCCAATCTTGTTGATGAAAATTCATTTTTTCGGAGACTAAAATCCTTGTCGATTGGCACAAGGTTACCGGAGGATCGAAGGTACTGTGCTATTTGGAAACGTGGTTAAGAATTTTCTTTTCAACACGACGCAACGCATCCTAAAACTTGAATAATCAAAGCCAATTAAGTTTCAAAAGCAATGAATAACCCTAAAACCAATAAATTTTCAGATTTCAGAGTACAGAGGGCGTTCCCATGGTACAATACGACGTAAGACTTGCGTTCCATTTTGCAGATTGTGTTCGAGAAATGCAGCATCTCCTGCCCAATCCGCAGGTCACGTTATCTTATAGAAACAACTTTCACTTAAATTCGAGTCTCGCCCGAAGCACTGGATATTCCTACTAATTGTCAGACGCGTTCCCAAGTCAATTAGCGAAAAATGACTATTGGTGTCGCTATGTAGGTCCGTCTTTCTGTCCGCAAGGAACTGAACTACCAAACGAAATGTTTCTTGTGACTTTTCAAATTTGGGATTTACTCTCACATATATCGACACATTCAAGTTCTTGGCTAAAATCGGACAAAACAAAGACAATTTACACGAACATTGTTATTGGTAACAGAAATAGTATGCATAAGGAATATCCTTGGCTAAGTTACATTTATTTTTTGTCTTCTCTGGTAACAGAGCTGCGAACAATTCACAGTTCACAATCAATTATAGTAATGTTGCTAGGGTATGGAGAACACATACAGCGAAAACAGTACAGAAGTCATTATCGACTCTAAGTACGTTGCTATGATATGGAGGAATACTGAGTTGTATTCCACAAAAGTCAGACGGTCATTAAAAATAGCAGCATTACCCTGTATTTCCCCAAAATATTTACGAATTTAAAATTCAGGGAAGATAACTGATCGAACACACTGTAAATATTGAGGATCGGCCTGTATTTGGTTCTTACTCTTTATCAGTTCCTTTAAGACAGTTCGAAAGAAGAGACCAGCAACGGATTTATTCATCTCACTCCATCTCACTCCATCTCACTCCATCTCCCGCTCTTTCAAGATACTGCAGATGACGTGGACTGCTAGAATGTCAACCATGTTTTCTTGATTTTCTCAGCATCTTCTCAGGATTTTTAAAAAATTCCCTGACGGCATTCTTGCACATCCTTAACTACGTAACACTAGTGTTCATATTTAAACTTTACTGAATGATTTATACCTCTGAGACTCAATTTTTATTCTTATCCAACGATTCAGATAAACTTGTTCCTTTCTTTCCTATGAAGACATAACGGGTAAACGGACATGCAGCTCAACCCTCGTAACCTTAGGTATTAGACTGAGACGAAAGGTCAACTTCACACCCCGGTTGGCTTTCACCAGACAAAAAATGTCTAAATAAATGTTAAGGAGAAAGTTTTGTGGTTAGCAGGGCTGGTCTAGTCTCAGTAGGGGAGAAAAATATCTCCTGTTCTGACCAGAAATGGAATAATGATGTTTCTGTAGTCCAACCCGTAGCCTTGTCACTATGCTGACTGAGCTATCCCAAATTTTTCATCACCTAACACTCAATTAAGATGTCCGTACAGAATCCTTTTTTATTTCCACGTGACCCTGATTTCTGAAGCTGTGACAGAGGCAAATGACCAGCGAACCAACCATGATACAAAAGATTTCGCCTGACTCTCCAGGTCATTAACAGAATTACAACAATAAAACTGCGCTTACACCAGTTAGTCGAAGTTTATCATATTGTAAGTACTATTCAGTAATTCCATTAAGTTCCGATTCAGATAAACCGAAGGGTGTTCAAAAAAGCATAAGGTACAGTTCAGTCGTTAGGATGTTTAACGTTTCTGTGTCGGCAGTACCTTCAGTAAGACAGGGTAGTTGTTATGAATGGTGAACTGTTGATTATCTGAGGGAGGGACTGTCGCAGTCTGCTACTGCTGGCCTACTGCCCTGGATTTCTTTGCAAATGGCTGAGAGATTTGTTAAAATTCTGACTATTGGACAGTCGGTAACTCGGTCGTCATGAGTAATTCATATCTTCTTGAATATAAGTTAACGTTACATAAGCAATATTTATCTCGCATTATTATATGGAATGACATTTTATGGAAGGATATTTTTTTCGTGACATTTCTTATCCCTTCTTGCTGCAATGATCTACAGTGGTGTATGTTCACATGCGATCACTCTCCCCTACTCTACTCAAGTTTCTGCCGGATTGTGATTCCTTCCAACGTAACCTGGACGATATTTTTTGTTACATAAAATGTGTTAAAGAAGGAATGAGCATTGAGCATTTGCGGGAATGATATTGACAGGTTAAAGCCAAACCACTCAGAAGAAACCGGTCCCACTACCACTGCGTTCACCCGAAATCCAACATGACCTTGACCGTTATAAAACCCGGACCTTTCAAATGGAAGCAACGAAAACCCGCGTCAGACATAGACCCATCGAGTGATTTTTTTACCATGACGGAACAGCCCCCAGTGGGCCAAGGCCTCCTCATTGCCGAGTCTTCCACGATCACACTCAGACACACCACACTCGGTAGGACTCTTCTGGACGAGTGATCAGCCCGACGCGGTGACCTCTGCCTGACAACAAACAACATTTACAACAGACATACATCCACGCCCCCGACGAGATTCGAACACACAATCCCACAAGCGAGCGACCGCAGACCCACCCTTTAGACCGCACGGCCAGTGACATCGACCGTCGAGTGACATAAAGTACCCAAAAACACATCTATAAGCTGCCTAATATTTGTGTGAACCACAGCTGAAAATATATAATATACGTGTAAAACCACATCCCTCACTGGAAATTAATAAAAACACTTAGTTTATTCAACAGTTAATTTACGCTCGTTTCCTCCCAACAGACTTATTCCTAACAAGCGAAAATTAATCTACTTTTCCTCTTTGCTTGTGTTATAAATATATTGTTTAGCATGCTTCATAAAAGTGTAAATTATGGTCATGTGCTTTTATCTTCCGGGGATCCTTCTTTGGATTTCTACTTGCAAAGCGCCTGTTTCGTTATTTGTCTGAAAATATTCGTTATAATAATTTGCTACCAAATTCGTTTCGGTAGATCAAGTCTTCGCTTTCCATTACACTTCCCCTACAAAACTCCTTCCAAACTTCACGTTCGTCTTCGAAATGTTATGTTCAGCACACCGTCAAACATTTAATTATGATTTATTTAACGCAATAACATTGAAAAGAAGTGTTTCTTAGGATTGCACAATATTCAGGCAGTCGCAACAATACAATAATTGTAAAATATTGTTTTCTAAGATCAAATGCCGACTAATCCTGTAAAGAAGTGTCTGCTTTCATTACCCTCCTCTACACTGAGTGCTCAGAAAGGTATGTTCCCGAAAATGTTGGACAATTCTATCAGACCAAACACCACCACGTTCAAGACAAGACACAAATGTGAGAACCTCAGAACTGACAAGAAAAGTCTAAGAACCACGCAGAAGAGTCGACATACCTTCAAAATCTGTGGACGGAAATCTTTGAGGACTTATTTTCACCTAAAATGTACAAATATAGAGCTTCAGTTCCTAGCTCACAGAGAACACATTTTGTCTCAATTAGAAAGATCACTCGATTAATGGTCTTCAGAAAAAATGTCGCTGCTTATTACAAGATTCGTACCAAATACACACATACATATATACATAAATAAACACATACATACATACATACAATCACACACACACACACACACACAGATAGCACGTGTGAAAAAAAATGAACGTGTCAAATAGCCTAAGGTTACGGGAAATTAAGCGGTTAGCAGTGTTAAATAAATTATGAATCTCAAGTCTTATGAAACTCATACCGTTCTGTACGGTTGCAATTAACCCACGTACCGGAAAAACCTGCTGGTCAATCATTTACCCTGAATATGGAAACGACGGGTTCTCAAAATGTTTTGCAAGTTTCTACCAGGTCACACGGCATCATATTTCAGAAGACAGTTACGTTCACAGCGACGCCCACAAGACATGAGCTTTCATAAACAAAAAGGTGGGCAATATAAGTATAATGTAGAATTGTGGCGCCTTTTCATAAACACTGCTGGAATACAAACGCAGCAATGTCTTTGTAAATAAAACTAAACTATTGAATGTTGTACAATCATGTCTTATATACAATTTATGTTGACGGCTGTACTGAATTGTAATTGTCTTTTGCACTTGTCCTACTTTTTGTCGGATTTTAACCAAATTTTTATTTTTCTCGACAAATTTTCAAAAGTGACCAATATCAAATTTCATAGTAATCCGTCCAGTGGGAACCACGCTGACAGGCACGGAAATAACGACACACAGACGGGCGGACATTACGAAGCTAACAGGCGCTTTTTGCGACTAATGCAAACGTGCTTAAAAGACATTTTGCAGAATACCCAGAAGCCTCCTCGCCAAGCAAGTTACCGCAACCAGTAAATTTCTTTCAGCGTTAGCACTGAGTAACTGGAAGAAGGGACTCATCGACAAAGCACTTTTTTGTGATACTTAAGGGTCATTTAAAATATTCACAATAGCGGGCATTTGAAGGAACGTTATTTAATGCCATAATAAATCTTCAAATCTACCATAAAAATTATTCCAGTATCCAAATTTATGTTAGATATTTAAAAACATTTTTAGTTACCAGTCAATACAGCAAACGATCGGTTGCAAACTGTTAAAAACCGTAACGCTCTGATTAGGTTTCATAAGATAGCTCGTCACCATAAAATGTTATCAGTTTTTCTTTTTTTTTACAGAACACTAAAGGGACGCAGTCTCAGTGACTGTAAGGCATCAGAACAAAGCGTACTGAGGAGTGTGATCTGTGCCATATAGTAATTATTCTTAGGGCGTACATACAGAAGAAGATAAGATGGCTTAGCAATGCATCACACATGCTAGCGATGGGAATTGTGTAAGAAGTTATAACCGAAAACTGACTAAAAGAACCCGGTTTGAAGACCAATAGTAGACAGGTGGAAAATATTAACATTAAAAGCAAAGAAAAGAATTATGTTCTAGGCTGAGTTGATCTGGCTCCGTGCAGAGACCATAGATGATAATATTGTGAATATAATAATGAACGTGATGGATCTGAGCGGATGGCGTTCCAACTGACTGATCACCTCGGCATGTATCAACAAGTCAAGAGCGAATTAACAAAACGGATTTCTTTGACAGACAGCCCATATTAGACGTTTAAGTACAAACACGTACTGCGATTACTACTTTTGTAAATAACGAATTACATGGATATCGTCACAATTATAGTGACAATGTCAGTTCGTGTAAATTTCATACCTAGCAACTGCTCTATAGCCCGTAAATTCACGTTGCTTTACCTGCCTTGCCTAGAACTGCAATATCAATCACTCATCCACATCCCCAAACAGTCAAAACACCACTCACAATAAACCGCTAGTTTCGAAGCTTCGGTATTAGCAAGTCCTGAGACAGCCGAATTAATTGGACGCTAAAATATTATAAGTCACTTTCATGGTGTGGCGTGACTGTACGTTTCGTGGGCTGGGCTCGCAGTTTGACCAATTACTTTTAAGATAATCGAGCAATTAAGTCGGTCATAAAATGAAAGTTAAGGGTCATTTGATTATATAATAGCCGGCCTTAATATGCGCAGTAATAATATTAATAATAATAATAATGAGAGGCTCCACGGAAGTTGGCACTTACTTGTTGAAATGAGGGTCAGGATGAGAGAAATTAACTCCACTGTCATCCGTGAACAATTCATTGCTGTTTGATCACCCAATGCTGCTTACTATTTACAGTTAGTTGGAAGTATCTGATGTCCTGAGTCCTAACCAGAGGCAGAATGATGTTTCCTTCTTTCTCTGGACAACACTCACTTAACACTTAAAGAGACGAAAACACACACAAAACTCACAAAACACACTAAATATCCAACTATGATACGTTCATTTTTTTTATTCTGCACAATAATGAAAAATATGATGTAAAGAAACTACAGCAGATTTCAAAACACGTTGATTACAAACGTGTAGCCGTCTTAAAGGGCGAGAGCATTTTTAAAGTGTTTTAAAAACTTCTTTTGTTTTCTGAAGTTAGTAATATAATAGCTCGAATTCGTCAATTTATAACACCTCACGGTTCTTAAATTTTACAATTTAAAACAAAATAAATTGTAGTCATGTTGTTTCTCTCTTATTGGTGTCTATTTCCATTAAACTAAGTCTGCATCGGCTGAGTTACACGATTTAAACAGCAGGGTGTGTCGGAGTCTTCCCTCTCTTTCGCACAATACAAGAGAACTACAACTGAAGCAGCAGTTGTTGGAATATACTCGTCGTGTTCGTTATATTGTCGCTGCTAGTTCTCCCTATCTCTGTCTCTTTTGCACACGTCCGTAGTGTGTCACTTGTTTGGCTGTTGAGTTAGCCACAGACAGGAATCAACTGAGTTGCCGAGCATTTACAGAGGACACGCTCGCCACGACGGGAGATGCAGCAGCCCTCTCTGTCCAGGCTTGCGCAATCAGTACATGCGTGCGCCAGCGCCCCGTCTGTTGTACTACTGCGACAGATACGAACTGGCGGTGTTGAAAGAAGTTGACTTTGCATTGTCCGGCAATTTAAAAAAAAATGCTATGTCACTTTCGCAAACTGTTTTAAGTCAAGGACAAATCTTGATAGATGTTTACAATACGGTGATTTGTCACGTTAATACAATTCTCTGTGCCATGATCTATCATGTAGTCAAATATTACACGTTTTCAAAATTAAGAAGAAGAATTCTAAAGGATACTGATCAGTGAAACGTTTCCCAGTCTTCGCCTTCTTGTATTTCAGATGAAAATACCGTAAAGATGATAATCAATATGCAGCATTGCTACAAAAGATACAATACTAACAAAGAAAGCAGAAGTACTCAAAAATTACAGTCCCAGAGGGACTCAGCTTACCATAAATCCTGCCTGAAGTGGCCTGGGATTGAACCCTGGCCTTCGTGGTGGAAGGTCGACAATTAAACGCCTGAGTCAATGTACGGGTTTTAAATGATTGTAACTTATTTGTTTAAAACTTCATTTGCTACACCACACAGCAAAGATCCTGCATCTGCAGTAAAGAACGCCCCATCAGTTAATGTTGTTTCCGAAAGTAACAGGGGCTGATTGTAAGAATCGTACGAAACAATACACACACTATCTTGGAACAATGCTGAATTTTTGAGCTGAATGTAGTATTTGAAACAGTAATCACTAAACTGGGACTACGCGTCAAATTTCAGGTCAGATCCAAGTTTTTGGTCGTTGTTATAAGAATTCATGTTTGAAGGTCAAAACTCTTAAGTAGTTTCCCATAAAACTAATGTATTTAAACAATAAGTTATTTTCACAAAAACAGAATACTGAGAATATAAATACAATTGTAAGAACTGTGCAAGGAAGAAGGAGTTTTCATAAATTCTATCAGCTTCCTTGTTACGTTCTTAAATCCCACTAAGATACTTTGCATTACGACTCAGAGTACATTTGTACAACAGAGAAATGTTCTGTTGAATGATGCTATCAGTCGCTAAGATTGTGTAGTGTCGACGGTAGATGAATGGAAGGAGAAACCCGACACATTTGGAGGGAAAATTTCTTCAATGTCCCTTTGTTCAACACAAATCCCACATGTTGGATAAGGCAGCAGTGGGACAGGTTTTATTCGGCTCTAACAGTAACGTGTATCAAATATATAAATAATATTTTTATAATACAGACGTAAAGACTCGTATCTTTTTTAAGCTACACCCAGCGCGGAACTTACCAGTATTACGCATTACGTAGGTTTACAAAAATGTTGTACAGTTTCCAAATATGTTTGTCTTTAGAGGCAGAAAGTTTACAATAGTTTTATATAAAGATGTTTCGTGTTAAGATCTACAAGAAGACATTGTTAATTGATGATTCATAGTTTTAATTTTGTGTTTAAAAGAATCGTCGCGTGTTAACCTTTTGGCGTCGGAATTATTTTTTTTTTTTTTTAATTTTAGCACACAGCATATAAAATGTGAATAATGCAGGAACCAAATACTTTAGATTTATGAAACAAACTGCAATTTGAAGAGGAAAAAACGGAGAGTATATACCATGTTTAAAATATTCAGTACCTATATTTGTTGAATAAATATATAAAATGCAACATTTAGAGGTTAGCG
>Ga0123357_10007209_pt1 | contig 13701 bp, 11 predicted proteins | sample TergutEmb28metaG_FD_89873 | JGI IMG/M metagenome (GOLD analysis project Ga0123357, IMG submission 89873) | Embiratermes neotenicus P4 segment gut microbial communities from Petit-Saut dam, French Guiana - Emb289 P4 | ecosystem: Host-associated > Arthropoda: Insects > Digestive system > Gut ... | reverse complement strand
GTCTTCGGAGCCACGCCGATCACCTTCCCCATCGAGTGGCACAACTCCAAGATTCCCGGCTTCGCCATCCGCGCCAACGTGCCCGAGACGCACGGCTTCAGCGCGTTTGTGGTGATGTCTTCGGTGGCGGCGCGCTTCTTCAATCCGCAGGTGGGAGGCATCGGAGCCACGCCGGGAATCCCCGGAACCAGCTTCCCCTTCCGCATCGACCACGACGAGCGTTTCAACCAGACGACGCACGTGCAGTACGCGCTACCCTTCCGGAAGACCGCATGGTTTGGCATCAACTGGCGCTACGACAGCGGCCAGGTGGCCTCGGCTGCTCCGTGCTACAACGTTACCGACCCCAACAGCGCTTGCGCCGCCTTCTCCTTCGACGCCGGTGGAAATCCGCTCTCACTCAACGGACAGCCAGCCGTCAACTTGAGCTCGTTCACAGCAGACCAGGAGTTTCAGGCGGGACTGAGCTGCAACGGAGTCCAGGCAACGCCGGGCCATCCGCTACCCGACCTTTGCCAGGCCTCTGCGCTCAGCTCCAGCCTGATAAAGCTCGTGGCTACGGGCACCCAGAATAACGACCGCAATCCGCAGCGAGTTCAGCCGCGAAACCTCTTCGATCTGTCGATGGGCGAAGACAACCTCTTCCACGGCGACAAGCGTAAGTTCGGCCTCCGCTTTACGGCCGTCAACCTGACCAACAAGTATGCGCTGTATAACTTTCTCTCGACCTTCTCCGGCACGCACTACGTCACGCCGCGAGCTCTCACGGGAGAGATAAACTTCAACTTCTGAGAACACCAGACACCAGCCGCAATCGCCCGGGTGCCCCATCCTTCGTCCGCCAAGAAAGCCACAGGGTATCCCATATCTTCCGGGCGGACGAAGGGTGGGAATGCATGATGCTCAATCAACCGTGTTTCCAGTCCAGTTAGTGGCGAGTTGAACCGCTTTCTTTCCCACCCTTCGCAAAAAGCGCGAAGGATGGGGCACCCGGACGTATAACAGCTAACTACTGTGCCGCGCGCATTCGTTCTTTCACGCTTCGGGCCAGCTTTTCCACCTCTTCGGCTTTCTTGACCACCGAAACCGAGAGCGTATCCTTGTTGCTCTTCGCCACCTCTTTCTTCAACTCCTCGGTGAGCTTATAGAGCCGTTCCGTGTCGGCGCGAAGCTGCGCCTGACGCGCCTGTTCCGGCGTCATCGGAGCCGCGGGCTTTTCGGTTGAAGTGACCGCTTTGGTTTTATCTGCCGAAGACGTACTCGGCGGCTGTGACTCTTTCTGCTGGGCCGGAACTGTAAGACATCCGAAAGTCAGCAGTAAAGAGAGCACATATCCAGAAACGCAGCGCAGGGCAACCGCATTTGGCGTTTTTGCTTCTGGGTAGGCCAAGCCTTTAGGCTTGGCATTCTCGGCCTCTGCCACAAAATGGGCTTTAGCCCCTGGGGCATGCACTCTTCTCAAGCAGAAAAAGAGCATACCCCAGAGCCTGAAGGCTCTTTTCTTGCATGCCCCGAGAGAGCCAAGCCTAAAGGCTTGGCCTACCCAGAAGCAAAAACGCCTCGACAAATGCGGATGCCACAAGACATAACGCTTATCCACTTTGCCAATTTGCAACATCAGGATCAAAGCGGCCTCCTGTCTGCGCGGAATCGATAAGCTATGCGAAAACAATAAAAATCAATATAAGTGCTAGAGATACGATTGCCCCGATGATGGCCTGGTTGGGGTTGAATCTGCTATGAGGAGAACCGGGGCGTGCTTCATCGTAAGGATCGATGGAGCGCTCGGGGTGTTCACGAAGATACTCCGAAAACATATATGCGCCTAGCAACTGGAACATAATAATCTCCAACCGGAAACATTATACTTCCGCTAATTGCTCTGAAACAGGACCTGTTTCCTGAGACTGCCTGCGTTCGCGCACCGGGTGATACGCTCAAGAGGGGAGATTCTTTTGAGTTCAGCCACTGAGATGCCGGTCACCCGGCCCGCCGCAGCCAACCCCGCGCGAGGCAGCCGTTTTGTGCGCGCCTGTCTGCGCCGGCCTGTGGACCGCACCCCCATCTGGCTGCTGCGTCAGGCCGGGCGCTATATGCCCGAGTACATGGCCGTCCGCAAGCATCACACGCTGCTGGAGATCTGCCGCACTCCAGACATCGCCGCTGAGGTCACCATCACCGCCGCCGAGCGGCTGGGCGTCGATGCCGCCATCATCTTCGCGGACCTGCTGCTGCCGCTCACGCCCATGGGGCTGGACTTCGAGTTCGTGGCGGGCGAAGGCCCTGTGGTTCACACGCCAATCCGCACCGTGGAGCAGGCGAAGGCGCTGAGAACGGACCGTACCGGCGATCTAACATATGTAGCCCAGGCAATTGAGAAGGTAGCCGCGCACTTCGCCGCACCCCGAGCCGACGGCGATCAGCTTGGAATCATCGGCTTCTGCGGCGCTCCGTTTACGCTGGCCAGCTACATGATCGAAGGCGGCTCCTCGCGCCACTACATCGAAGCCAAGCGCCTGATGTACAGCAACTCCGCTCTGTGGCCGGTGCTGATGGAAAAGCTCGTCGAGGTGCTTGCGGACTTCGCCCGGCAGCAGGTCGAAGCCGGAGCCGACGTGATTCAGATATTCGATAGCTGGGTGGGCAGCCTCAGCGTGGCCGACTACCGCCAGTACTGCCTCGGCCCGGCCACGAAGCTGGTCCGGCGCATTCAGGCCATGGGAGTTCCGGTCATCTACTTCGGCGTGGAGTCGGCTTCGCTGCTCGCGTCCATGCGCGAGACCGGAGCCGATGTAATTGGTCTCGACTGGCGTACCCCGCTCGATGTAGGATGGAAGGCCATTGGAGATGGACGTGGAGTCCAGGGTAATCTGGACCCCATTACGCTGTTCGCCCCCCAGGACGTTATCCAGGCGCGCGTGCGCGAGATACTCGCCGCGGCGGCTGGCCGTCCGGGACACATCTTCAATCTTGGACATGGCATCGTGCCGGGAACACCGGTTGAAAACGTGATTCAGACCGTTCGATGGGTCAAGGAGTATGGAGTGCATGAGTAGCAACCGCAGCGCGATTCTTCTGCTCGCCCACGGCACGCCCAACGTGCTGGGCGACATGGCCGAGTATCTGAGCCGGGTCACCGGACGCCCCATGCCCGATCACATCATCAACGAGCTGCGCAGCCGCTACGCGCAGATCGGCCTCGGAGACAACCGTGGCTCCGAGCCGCCTCCGCTGACCAAGTGGACACTGGCCCAGAGGCGCCAGCTTGAGCAGGAGATCGACGGCATCCCGGTCTACGTCGCCATGCGCAACTGGCACCCCTTGATCGCGGACGTTGTGGGCAGAATGCGCGCCGACGGCGTGACGCACATCAAGGCCATCTGCCTGGCTCCACAGAACTCGCGCGTCAGCGTGGGACTCTACCGCAAGGCGCTGCTGGAGGCCTCGGCGGGCATGAAGGTCGACTTCATCACCGACTGGGCCGATCACCCGCTGCTGGCGCAGGCCTTCGCCGAGCAGCTATGGCCGGTCTGGGCGCTGGCCTGCGCTGAGGAAGGCCGCCGCGTGCCTATTATCTTTACGGCGCATAGCGTTCCGTGCAGCTCGGTGGTCTCTTACGAAGAGGCCGCTTCTGGTGATGCCGACGCTCCCGATCCTTACCCGGTCGAGGTCCGGCAGACCGCCGCGATGGTCGCACGCTGTCTAGAGCCGGTCGGACTCACGGATAGAGACTGGTACTTTGCGTTCCAGAGCCAGGGAATCGCAGGAGGCCCGTGGCTTGGACCCACGGTCGAAGAGACGCTGAAGGCGTTGCATGAAGAAGGCCACACGGCTGCCGTCATTCAACCCATCGGTTTTCTCTGCGACCATGTCGAGGTTCTCTACGACATCGACATCGCCTTCCAGAGGGTCGCCAAAGAACTGGGCATGAAGCTGTGGCGCACCGAGAGCCTCAACGATTCTCCGCTGCTCACGCAGGTGCTGGCCGATATCGCCCGCTCCGTAACCACGCCCGAGACGTCAAAGGTGTAAACAAATAGCGCTGAAAGCGCGTCCTATACCAGCCCAGGGCGAAGCCCTGGGTAGGGGGCCAACCAACAGACCAAGGGCTGAAAGCCCGCGCTATAGATCTGGTTCACGCCTATAGAGCGGGCCTTCAGCCCTTTATTCTCTGGGGGGCCTCTTACCCAGGGCTTCGTCCTGGGCTGGTATAGAGCGCACCTTCGGTGCTTTTCACCACGACTTCACTTTAAGAGTGTCTACGAATCACATCAACTCATCGACAAAGGATTTTGCGGCCTCGGCTGGAACACGAATCTCCTGCGCCGAAAGCGGGCCTGACTTTAGCACTGGTTCTGACTCGTGCAGCGTGGGAACGTCCGTGCGCTCGAAGAACAGCCCGATAGGAATCTCGTCTCCCCACTGCAGCGACCGCTCCACGGCCATCATCCAGTCCGTGTGGTCGTAACCCGAGTCCTCTTCGAGCCTGCGAACTCGCGGGCGGAACCACTGGAAGGTGTTGTCGTGGTTGTACGTGACGCAAGGGCTGAAGACATCGATAAAAGAAAATCCCTTGTGCTGGATGCCCTGCTTAATTAGCTCCGTAAGATGCTTTTGATCCGCGCTGAATCCTCGCGCGACAAAGGTTGCGCCTGCGGCCAGCGCCAGCGAGATGGGATTCACAGGCGCTTCCAGATTGCCGAAGGGCATACTTTTTGTCTTCATGCCAAGCCGGCTTGTAGGCGAGGTCTGCCCCGTCGTCAGGCCGTAAATCTGGTTGTCCATCACAATGTACGTCAAGTCGATGTTGCGCCGTATGGTATGCACGAAGTGATTGCCGCCAATGCCGAAGCCGTCGCCGTCGCCGCCTGTAACCAGCACCGTCAGCGAGTGATTGGCCAGCTTCAAGCCGCTGGCCGCGGCAAGCGAGCGGCCATGCAGCGTGTGCACTCCGTAAGTGTCGATGAAGCCGGGAAAGTTCGACGAGCACCCGATGCCGCTGATGGTCACCACCTCATGCCTGGGAATCTGCAACTCGACCAGCGCCTTCTCGACAGCGGCGAGAACGCCGTAGTCACCGCAGCCGGGACACCAGTCGGGCTCGACCTTGCCCTTGAGGTCGGTCACTGTCATCGGTTTCGTAACTAGAGTCCCTGCCGCCATCGCGAGTGCTCCTGCCCTAAGTAAGATGCTTCCGGCCTAAACCATAACCTCGTGAACCGGAACGGAAAGCCTGGTCTTTCCGGCAAGCTGCTCTTTGACGGCCTCCACGATGTGGTGCGGCATGAACGGCTCGCCATCGTACTTGCGGATGTGTCCGTCGGCGGCAAAGCCGGTTTCGCTGCGCAGGTAACGGGCAAACTGGCCGCTATAGTTGTTCTCTACGATGATGGCGTGGCGAGCGTCTTTCAGAGCTTCAACAATCGCCTCGCCATGCAGCGGAACCAGCCAGCGGATTGAAAGCTGATTGGCACTGATTCCCTGCTCGGCGAGAAGTTCGCAGGCCTCCTGAATAACTCCGTGCGTCGATCCCCAACCGATGAGCGTCACATCCGCATCGCGAGGCCCGGCAAGAACCGGCGGCGGAACCGAGCGCTCTATTCCCTCCATCTTACGCATACGTTTTTCCATCATGGCGCGGCGTTTTGCGGTGTTCGTGTACATGTCGCTGAGCAGAACGCCATCCTCGTCGTGCTCGTCGCTGGAGACGGTGTGCGTGTAGCCAGAAACTCCAGGAACGGCTCGCGGCGATACTCCGCTTCCGGTGATGCGATAGCGCTTGTATTCTTCGTGCGGCTCGCCGTTCGCTGTGATGAGTTCTCCGCGATCTATCACTGGCTTGAAGTCCAGCTCCTCGGGCGGAACCGTGAGCCTGCCTTCGGCCAGCAGCAGGTCGCAGAGCACAATCGCCGGGCATTGGAAGCGGTCGGCAAGGTTAAATATCTCTGGGATCAGCTTGAAGCAGTCGGCGATATCGAGCGGCGCAGCGATGATTCGGGGATAGTCTCCGAAGGCGGCTCCGAGCATCTGCCACAGGTCGCCCTGCTCGGTCTTGGTGGGGAGTCCGGTGGATGGACCGCCGCGCTGGCAATCAATCACAACAATAGGAATCTCAGCCTGCGCCGCGAGGCCGAGGCCCTCGCTCATCAGCGCAAAGCCGCCGCCCGAGGTGGCGCACATGGCACGAACTCCGGCCTGCGCCGCGCCGATCGTCATGTTGATGACGGCGATCTCGTCCTCCATCTGCCGCACCAGGATGTCCGCCTTGCGCGCATGAGCAGCCATCCAGTGCAGAACTCCCGTCGACGGACTCATGGGATAGGCGCTATAGAATTTGACTCCGGCGGCAACTCCTCCCATGGCCAGAGCCGTGTTGCCGCTGAGTACGGCATAGCGGTTGTTGGTCATCGGAAGCGGCCATGCGAAGGGTTTGAAGTTGACGGCGGCGTAGTCGTATCCGGCGCGCGCGACGCTCACGTTTTCGTCAACGACAGCCTTGTCTTTCCTGCCGAACTGCTCGGCCAGAGCGCCTTCGAACGCGGCAAAGCCGACGCCCATCATGCTGAGAGCCGCTCCGATAGCAAGCGTGTTCTGCGCCACCTTGTTTTTGCTGATGCCGGTAAGTTTAGAGACCGGAATCGGGCAGAGCTGCACCCCATCGGCAGCCGCGCCAGGACGGATCATATCTGCGTTGTATAGACAGGCTGCCCCGGAGGACAGTAGATGCAGGTGGCGGTCTATCGTGTCCTGATTGAGCGCGATCAGCAGATCGATGCGGTCGCCCATGTTCGTAACCGGCTCTGCGCCGGTCCGGATCGTCAGAAACGTGTGGCCGCCACGAATGATCGACTGATAGGCGTTATAGGCGTTGAGGTGCAAGCCGCGCCGGCTGAAGACCTTGGCGAAGATATCGCCGGGCGTCGCTACTCCCTGACCAGCCGCGCCTCCGATGGCTACGGCGAAGGTCTGCTTCATAGAGCCTCCATCTCATGAGTGAGATGCGTAGAGACACTTATTCAGCAGATTCAGCCCGGGTGCCCCAGCCATTACCTTTTTGAAACATCGGACACCTCTGGACACCTCAGTACGAGGTTGAAATCCGCATGGTAACTGGTTTTCCTGTTACCTCCGCTCAGGGGAGAGCGTTTCCTGGAATCGCCGGAAAAGTATTTTCGTCCGTAAACTTCACCGTGAAGGCAACCAGCCGCATCATCAGATCACGGTTCTGCGTTGTGTAGTCCAGGCAGATAACGGCGTTGGCCGCTGGTTTCGTTTTATCGGCGCTGTATGACGGGTTACGGTGAAAACAGGCCTTGGCGGCATAGGTTACCTTGGAGCCGTCCTTGCCGGACTGCGCCCACCCCAGCGACACGGCTGCAGGACGTCCATTAATGTCGTAATGGAAGGCTCCACCCTTGTAGAGCGTCGGCGCTCCGTAGGCCGTAAGTTGGCGCTGAAGCTGCTGGCGCGTGAAGGGGCCGGGCTGTTCGGCCTGCTTGAGGACACCCGGACACGTGCCGTCGATGACCGAAAGCACGAAGGCCGAGCTGCCAAGTTTGTTCTCTGCCCCTGCTGAAAAGACCGTACGCACGCATCCGCTCTGATTGCGGTTCTTCGCCGCATCGGGATTCCACGGGACGAACTCGCTCGGATAACCGAAGGAAAGTCCCAGTGACGAATCGCGGAATATGCTCAGCGGCGGCACCTTCGAGGAGGTCTGCCCCAGGCAGGCGGCTGCCATCAGCAGCAGGCAGAGAGCTGCAAATCGTTTCAGCATGGCCTTATCGTAACATCGGCCGCAGAGTGTGCCGTCAGAATCTGGGTGCCCCACTCATGCGCGGCATCATCGCGCATGGGTGGGGAGATGTCTGTGGAGAGAAGCCCCCACCCATGCCGCGATAAAACCGCGGCATGAATGGGGCACCCATAATCGTTCTGACATTGAACCCGCTCACTTTCTCCGCCAGCGAACGCCGTCCTTGGAGTCCTCGATCAGAACTCCCCTGTCCAGCAGCTGCTGGCGAATCGAATCGGCGCGAGCGAAGTTGCGGGCTCGCTTGGCTTCGGTGCGCTCGGCGACCAGAGCCTCAATGTCAGCGTCCGAGAGCGACAGCGAATCCACCAGCCCCGCGGCGGCCTCGTCCAGACGTCCCTCCTCCTCGGCCCACTTGAGCGAGGCTCGGGTGATCTCTTCGTCCTTGTCTTCCAGCACTGCAAACACGCCATCAAACAACGCCAGCACACGCAGGATCTCTGTGGCGTTTTCACTTCTGAGCGTGCCTTTATCAGCCGCCGTATTGGCCGCGCGCACCAGATCGAAGATGGCCGCGCGCGCCTCCGCCGTATTCAGATCGTTGGCGAGCGCCGCCGTGTAGTCCGTCTCGGCCTTTGCCGTTGCCTCGGCGAGCGCGTCGTCGCGGCCTTCGGCGAATCCGCCCTTCCTCATGCGCTCGTGAAAGGTCCGGAGCCGGTCGATGGCGCTGGTGCACTCCCGAAGGCTGTCGAAGGTGAAGTTCATCTGGTTGCCGTATGGCACTGAAATCAGCGCCAACCGTATCGCCGAAGCGCGATAGCCCTTCAACAGAAGATCGCGCAGCGTGTAGAAGTTTCCTTCCGACTTCGACATCTTGCGGCCATCGACCAGCAGAAAGCGGACATGCATCCAGTGCCGCGCAAACGGGCGGCCCGTGGTCGACTCCGACTGCGCGATCTCGTTCTCGTGGTGGGGGAACATCAGGTCTTCGCCGCCGCAGTGCAGGTCGATGGAGTCGCCCAGAAACTTCATCGCCATGGCGGAGCACTCGATATGCCAGCCCGGACGCCCGCAGCCGATCGCCGTGTCCCAGCTATGCTCGCCCGGCTTGCAGCCTTTCCACAGGGCGAAGTCGCGCGCGGCGTCCTTGTCGTACTCATCCACGTCGACGCGCGCGCCGTCCTCGATGCCGTCGAAGTCCTTGCGCGAGAGCTTGCCGTACTCCGGAAAACGCGAGATGCGGAAGTACCAGCTTCCGTCGTCGGTGCGATAGGCAATGTCCTTGGCGGCCAGCGCCTCGACCATGGCGACCATCTCGGGAATGCAACTGGTCGCGTGCGCCACCAGCTCGGGCCGCTCGATGCCCAGCGCGTCGGCGTCCTCAAAGAACGCCTTCTCGAACTTGGCCGTGTACTCGGAGATCGGCTTACCGGTGGCGGCGGCGTTGCGGATGATCTTATCGTCCACGTCGGTGACGTTCATGACATGGCGAACCTTCATCCCCTGCTGCCGCAGGAACCGCCGCAGAACATCGACATGCAGAAAGGTGCGGAAGTTGCCGATGTGGCCGTAGTCGTAGACGGTCGGGCCGCAGCAGTACATGCGCAGCTCCGGAGTATCGCCAGGAGCCAGAGGCTCGATCTTTCCGCCAAGAGTATTGAAGAGTTCCACGTATGCTCGCGTCCCGCCGCGACCGGGCACAGAGCACGGCGCAGGCTGTTTTTCTTTTGAATTTCCAGCTTTTTAAATTTTAGATTACGGCGTTGAAAAAGAACCAGCCAGTCTATCGCCTGGCGACCAGCCGCAGATCGAGTTCCATGCCCACCGCCTCCGCATAACGCACAAGCGTTTGAACGTTGGCGCGCTCCGGACGCCGTTCCGTTCGACTGACCTGCGGGGCGCTGCTCCCGATCTTTTTAGCGAGCGCCTCCTGCGTCAGCCCTTTCTTCTTTCGCTGATTGGCCAGAGCAATCCCAATGTTCAGAAACCTGCGTTCCTGCTCGTAAATCTCTCGAAACTTAGGATTCTTCAACTTTTCTTCAAGATAGATGTCAAAAGAACCTTTCATAACTCAACCCACCTTCTTTCTCTGCGCTTTTCTATCGGTATGTGCCTTTAAACGTGCGCGGCCAATCTTCTTGTCAGATTCCTCGACAGCATCGGTATCTTTCGTAAAAGCGTGAAGCAGGACGACGGCCCGGTCATCATCAAAAAAGTACAACACCCGATAACGTGTTTTGCCAAACCGTAACCGCGCTTCGCGCAGCCGCCCCTCGATTTGCGACGTGTACGGATAATCCAGAGTTGGCCCATGCTCAGCCAGCAAACCGATTCGAGCAGTTACCCTGGCTTGTATTTCCTCCGACAACCCATCCATCCAGCTCTTAACTGGTTCCGCGCCCTTTTCGTCTTTGTAAAACTCAATTGGCCAGGGTCTCATCTTGCGAGCAAATTCAACATCTCTGCACTCAAAGACATCATATCAAATTTGATAAGTTTAGACTCCAAAGATACAGGGGAAGCATTATTTTTCGATATCATCCAGCAGCAGCTTGGCTTTGGTTGCGAGCGTCCTGGCCCCGTCCATGTCGCCGGAGTTCAGCGCCTGCTGGGCCTGCTTCTGGAAGTTTCTGACCTTGCTGATCTGCGCCTTCTGCTCATCGAGCTTTCGCGAGGGGAGCGCACCGATTCGTCTGTCTATCGAGGCGATCAACTGGGTGGCCTCCTGCTGCGCGCGCGGATCGGTACTGCTAGCCGTTGAAAGTGCTCCGATCAACGAGGCTCCCGAGGACTCTGCTCGCGGGTCTGCCGTCTCAGAGGTGACCGCTGGCGGAGTGACCGTGGCCTTCACCGCAGGCCTTCTGCGTTCGTGGCGAGGATGCACGATTGCAGATGCTACCGGAAATCTTGCCTTTCCCATGTCCTCCGGCGCAATCAGCGGCAGCTCCTGCTCCGGGATATCCTCCAAAGCCACCGGCGTAAGGATTCGGGGCTGGAGATGCGTGACTACCTTATGCCTGCAACCACCGAGCAGCAGGCAGACAAGGGCCGTCCACAGCAGCGGTCCAGTCATTCTCCGCAAATGTTTGCGGCGCTGAATCAAGCTCGCTCTCCCATCTCTTTGACCGCTGGCGCAACTACTTTGCGAGTCTCTATTGCGACCACAGCGACCGGCAGCCGCAGCGTAAATGCTGTTCCATGATCAGCGGCCTTGAGGTTCGTGTTCGACCGCACCTCTAACGCGCCTCCATGCAACTGCAAGATGCGGTATGTCATGGCCAGGCCGATTCCGCTTCCCTTGAGCTTGGTCGTGAAGTACAGCTCGAAGATGCGCGGCAGCACCTCGGCGGGAATGCCGACGCCTTCGTCGCTGATCTCCAGCACTGCAAACGGCTGCTCCCGCCGCAGCGTGACCCGTATGTTGCCGCCCTCCGGCATGGCCTGCCGCGCGTTGAGCAGCAGGTTCAACAGTGCCTGGCGAATTAACTCCGAGTCTACACGAACCAGGACCGCATCTGGCGGAAGATCGACCGCGACCCTGACGCCGTACTCGTGCATCTCGGCTGCCGTCAGCTCGATGACGGCGTGGATTACCTTTCTGAGGTCGTGCTCGCGCAGCTTCAGCTCCATGGGACGAGAGAAGTCTGCAAGCGCCTGCACAACCCTGTCAAGGCGCTGCATCTCTCCGGTAAGAATATCAACGTGCCGGAGCGCTCCGCTGGAAGCATCCGAGTTTCCCGCCGACAGCTTGCTGCGCAGAAGCTCCAGGTGGACCACCATCGCATTAATCGGATTCTTGACCTCATGCCCAACGCCAGCCGTCAGGCTTCCGATCTCGGCCAGACGGCGCGCGACCTCCAGTTCCTGCTCCAGCTGGATCGCCGACTCAAGATCGCGCAGCGTCAGCAGAGTTCCCATATTTCCTCTGCCGCCCAGCCGGTCGTTGATGCGGTCAAGAGAAAACTGAATCTGGCGTCCATCTTCGAGCGTGAGGATTTCCGACAATATCTCCTCGCCGCTGGAGAAGGCGTCCAGCACAGCCGCGCCCAGGGTCGATTCGGAATCGAAGATCTGCTCGATCTTCTTGTCGACAAGTTCTTCTCTGGGGCGGTTCAGAAAGTAAGCGACCGCATCAGACACCATCACCGCCCGGCGTCCAGCGGAGAACAGCAGCACGCCATCGCGCAAAGTATCCAGCATCTGGTTCAGGTTAGATTGCAGCGCCGTATATCCCGCTTCGCGCGTGCGCATCTGCTCGCCGAGACGGTCGATTGTCCTGGCCACGCGCACGACGGTATCGCGCGCGGCGGGAGACTTCGTGGTTGCGGCATCGACGTCGGCATCGCCAGCCGTAAGCGTCTCCAGCCTGCGGTTGATCTCCTCCAGCGGACGCAGCGCCAGGTTCGCCAACAGCGCCGAGACGATCACCGCTGCCAGCGTGGCTCCCAGCGCAAACAGCAGCGCCGCCTTCAGCCACGGTGCGTAACTGTTGCTCAGGAAGCTGGACCGCACCCCCACATGCACCGTCAGAAAAGGAGCGCCGTTGCGGTCGAGCGCCTGGCGCGTGTCCAGTACCTGCGGCGCGCCGAAGACAATCCGCGTCTGCTTGGCGATGCTTCCGTAGCGCAGATCGTCAAAACTGTTTCGCCACCCCAGCGACTGGCCGACCGCATCCGGGTCTGTGCTCACCAGCACCTTGCCGCGCGCGTCGGTGACGCTGACATCCTGCACGGTCGGCGAGTAGCGCACGATCGCCGTCATAACATCGTTGAGCGCCTGCGAGTTCACCAGCGCGTCCGTGACGGCCTGGTTCAGAGCGGCAGAGCTGTTATCGATGGGCGGGTTCTCGCGCAGGCCAGTCTCGACGCCCTGGCGCGTCATCAGCAGAACCTCCTGCGCCAGAACGTCGTTGAACGAGGCTGTCTCCTGAATTCTCTGTCGCAGCAGTTCTCCGATGAACTGCAGCGACAGCACCAGCGCCAGCACAAAGGTAAGCGCGGCAGCCGTCAGGACCAGCTTCGTCTTCAAGGGCATTGGATGTTATTCCCCCGAAGCAGTCGCATGAACGGTTCTATCGTCGAAGCAGTCATATCTGTGTCCCGAACCATACTGTTTGTTCACGGCGTTGTCCCAATTGCACCAACGGCGCAATCTATACCAGCCTGGGGCGAAGCCCCAGGGAAAGATGCCTGACAAAGTTAAAGGGCTGAAAGCCCGCTCTATGCAGGGTTTATAGAGCGGGCCTTCAGCCCTTCTCTCATAGAGTGACATCCTTTCCTGGGGCTTCGCCCCAGGCTGGTATGGGACGCGCCTTCGGCGCTCTCGCATCACTGCCAACCGAAAAGCGTTTCTTAAATCCAATATTCACGTTCATGCGATTGCCCTCTCACTCCCCCGAAGCGCCCGCCGCTTGAGAGTATTCCTTCAGCTTGTTCTGAAGCGTCTTTGAACTGATGCCAAGAATCTCTGCGGCTTTGGTCTTGTTGTTATGGGTTGCGTCCAGTGTCTTCAGGATGAGCTGCCGCTCGGCCTCATCGACCGTGGTGCCGACTTCGACTCGTACAGAGTTCTTCTCCTCCAGGTAGCGCTGGATTTCGTTTGCGGAGCTGACTGAATCGTTTACCCGTCCGTTACGCGCCATCTGCGGAGCGAATCCCGACTCGCCAAAGTGCGGCGGAAGATGCTCCAGCCCCAGACGCCCGTTTCGAGCCATGATCGTTGCCCGCTCGATGGTGTTGCGCAGCTCACGAACATTGCCCGGCCACGAGTAGGCCTCCAGCCGCTTCAGCACCACGTCTTTGATGCCGGTCACGTCGCAGTTGTGACGTTCGTTCATATCGGCAATCATCTTGTGGGCGATCATGGGTATATCGGAAGCGTGCTCGCGGAGCGGCGGCATCTGAATGTTGAAGACATTCAGGCGGTAGTACAAGTCCCCGCGCAGATCG
>Ga0123357_10007207_pt1 | contig 13702 bp, 8 predicted proteins | sample TergutEmb28metaG_FD_89873 | JGI IMG/M metagenome (GOLD analysis project Ga0123357, IMG submission 89873) | Embiratermes neotenicus P4 segment gut microbial communities from Petit-Saut dam, French Guiana - Emb289 P4 | ecosystem: Host-associated > Arthropoda: Insects > Digestive system > Gut ... | reverse complement strand
CGTACCTGGAATGCTCGACACAAGGAGCTACAGAAAACAGCCACACTGGGCGCTGCACAGAACTGCTGAAAGTGCTGATGTAAAGTGCAAAACGTTTGTCGTGGGAAGTAACAGTACATGTAGCATGTATTGTAACTGTACTGTGGCTGCAGCAGTATGTACCGTAGGGACACCGTGTGTGTCTGCTGTGTGTATGGTTGTAAATAGCGTGCATAAAGGTGGTAGCGTAATAATTATAATAATAATTCTTATTATTAATTCATTGGGCGCATTAGTAAGAAATCGTCACGAAATACTAGTTGCCTCATCGTATATGCCTGTCCGTCCGCCCGTCCGTCCAAACGCATGAGTGCAAAACCCGATAAACTAATGTTACTGGTGAATTTCATACTTGGTGCTGCTACCAAAACCTGTCGACAGTGGACATCATCAGAGGGTTTCCTCTTTTTGTTTTTAAACTTCCCGGTACCGCTGAACACAGCAAAGTTACTCTTTTTTTCTACTCGATGCTGATGACTAGGGTGCCTTCTGGTACTGCAGGTCTTTCAGTGAAAGGGTCATAGCACTGCCGAATCAGAATCAGAAACACAGCAGTTCCATATTGCAGATCAGGAATTTTATGTACTTCAGATGAAAGTGTGGTTCGTACAGCACGGGAACTGCAGATGGAAGAAAATGAAGGAGAGAGTAATAATTCTCCAAGAAGGAAAAGAAATAATTAGAACCTTCGATGGTTATTACCGAAGACAAAGTATGAAAATTATCGCAATCCCAGCTAATCTTTAAAAGGACCATATGACAGAAGGAACGTTCCTCATTTAGCGCGAAAAATTTTTACTTCTCAGCTTTTAGCTAAGGCTACAGTCTTTATACCCAATTTAGAAGCAAAGCGTCTCCGCTTTTCTCGATAGTCTTTAAAAGTTCGCGCAGTTTAATTTCTCCCCTTTTCTCATTTTTCTCTTACTTCCTCCTAACTACGTATTTGATTTCTGATGTCGCGAGACAGTGCCACCTGTCACAGCAAGACCAGCAATTACAGCCTAGCGGTATATCGCCATTTCGCCAAGTCGTCATCTCACACCATGTCCAGGGCAGGACCCTCGGTACACTGCCTTATTTTCCCAAAATAATTACTTTTTACAATGAGCGCTCAACACTGTGCGCCATTCTGGATTTTCTCCATTCCATTTTTTGAGCCCCTCAAACCGCACAACGACAACAATACTGCAATTGTGTTTACGTCACCACCAACTTCAGAATTTGCATTCCACAACAGCTAAGTTGTACGGACATGTCTTATACGTATGAAGAGTGTACAACAGAACAGAGAGCAGCTGACGATCAGAAGAACAAAGCCTGGTGACTGCGGCTGCCTATCAATACTGTCCGCTTCCGTTCACTGCAGCACCTTATCAAATAAACTTGCGATTACAAAGGGCAGTTCTTAACGGCGTATTTTCAACGCCGTATTGGCCTTCCCAATGTTGAATGTGTTCTGATATAGAAATTATCTATTCTAACGAAGAATTCCACGTAATGGTGTACTCCTTTAGGCACAACCGACACGCACAACACGGAATTATACGCAAATCTATCCTATGTGACACAACGCTAACATTTACATTAAAAATATCCACCCCCCCCCACACACACACACACAGGTACAAACTTTATTGATTCAGAGTGACATCGCTGACGTCACCGAACAAACATAAATTAGCACCACGCTCTACGGCCGAAGAACATATATCAATAAGTACGAATTCCTAACAATAAACAATACATCAATCTCGACCAACAAAAATGCTTAGTAAATTTGAAAGGCAAAAATATATGCAACGTAATACTGAAGTGAAATTGTACGGCTGAATTACACCCAAGCTATACCGTAAACATTCCTGTGAGAAAATGAGATTTCATTCCAAAATTTACATACGATGTTGCGTGTTCATACAATTTTAGAACTGTTTAGGTTTGCATATTACCAGATTGGTCTCATGACGTCAAATTAAGCCGCAACGTTCGTAATGTGGCAACTTGTTTATTAATAAACAGCTGTCTGGCACAATCTGTCGGCACTGTTTATTAAAACCATCCAAGTCCGTTGTTAAGAAACGCGGCAACCTGATTCAGGCTTCTCCCACCACGGTAGACTATATTGCAAAATGGCAACTCCACAACTGCTGTACACACGATTACCAATTGGTCCACCGCTACCAAGATCAATGACCCCACGTACCTTCGAGGCCTGCCAAATGATCCTTAGGAACTTAGACAGGGCGTCATAGTCGCAGCAGCCCATACACTGAGACAGGCTGCAGAGCGTCCGGGCAGAACTGAACACTGGGACTGCTGTGTGTCGTGTGACAGGAGGATGCCACACTGACGGGTTTAAAGTACTGGAACGTAGCTTTGATAGCTTTCCTAGCGCCTGATAGCAATCACGTTATGGAACAGTCAGTGGTCAGTTCCCTGTGAATATGCGCAAGTGATACCCTCTTTTTGAATGACCCTGTGCAGTGAGGTGTGCTGCAGACCTTGAGACAGTCGTCTATCATTCTAAGGAATTTTCTTTCAAACCCGAATACGCCGATTAAGAAGACACGTTCCAAATAATTCTACTTGCGCGAAAAGAAATAAAGAAAAAGAATAAGTAAAAAGCAACACTTACGGTATAATTTTTAACGGGACTGTTTCTATGTACACGTAGAGGTTAAAACATTTTAAAGTTTCTCATCTTCACCCTCTCCAGAGGAACACATTCTACACAAAAGTTGAGAAGCAAAAAGGAAGGAAAGGCTGACTATTCCCGTCATCAAAATTCCGCACCTGGCGCCTCCAGTTACTTCGCAAAAGATGAACGTTCTCTCTCGGAGCGAGTTCCTGCCTTCTACCTTCTGCGTCATCTTATTTCTTCCTGTATTTTAGTCCCAAGTTTTGCCTTTACATCTACGTCTTAGACGGCAGCGGAAAGCAGAAGAAAGAACGAGGTAAGGTATCGCGGGGGGGGAGGGGTCAACTAGCGTCTGCATACGAAGAAGAGGAAATGGTGCCTCGCGTCTCAACTCGGTATAGCCGCCCGCCATAATCATGAATGAACAAGTCCTAGATGAAAAGTATATAAGAAATGGGATGAAAACGAAAAGGATGAATATAAGGAGAAAAACATTTCCACAAAGGAAAAAAACTTTTTCACTTTTGGTCTAGTCGATAACAAACACGAAAAGAGACTCGGAATGTGCAGCTGTTGTGACGATTCGCAGCGGGTCTGTGAAATGTCTAATAAACCTGGAACCAAATGAAATTGTTTGGAACGTCGGCAGACAAACGCAATTTTTCATATTTCCTGATCTGATAGAAATAAAATGGCAATACGTCATATTGTCTAGGATTATAATATTCCTAGAACTGTGATTAACTCATTAAACACCCGTGGTTACTATACGTACCACCAGGTTTAACATTCACAAAATGTACGTTCAGCCCACGCAGTCTATTTGTGTGTTTTGTGCGGATCTCAGAACAAACGGCGATTATTTTCCTATACAGCATTAACTGACTGGTTTTTATAACTGAGACTGTGTGTTTACTGCGCGGTACGGACTGGAACCTTAAATATGCTGCAGGTTAATTGTATACTCTAAAGGGTTAAATATCACTAACTACTCATGCATACACACATGAAAATTAATCACATGAATAACCGCAAAACACAAATCATACTTCAAACTATCAACATAACTGCTAATGGCTGTTATTCCACGCGGGCAGACAATGAAAGTCGTGAGCCCCTTTGAACAGCTGCTGGGATGCGACTCTTTGTGATCTGCAGACTGGTACCAAACTACACGTGGTAACCAGCCGGAAGAGTCTAATACCCACAGTCGACGTCTAAGAACTTCAGACGCCTCAATAACAAACTATTTGCCGCGATTTAATCGTACCGGACTGCGACTGTGCTGGCTAGCAGCGTGATGTTAGAAGTGGCTGGCACCTCCATAAACCGCTGGCGGCACTCACTAGCCAACACTGACAACGGGGGGAAAGTTGAACCCTAAGAATGAAGTTGGCTAAAAAAGGGAGAAGTGAGAATAACGAAGGTGTGTTTACGACTACCAAATTGGAAAAGAACCCCTGGTTGGTAGGCCAAGCATAACAGAAAGAAGTAAAATATGCAATGCAAAATGATGAAGCGGGGACAACGGCAGCAGGATGGAGACGAACATACAGTGGTGACAGCTGGTGAGGAGAGCTGAAGGATACACAACACAGCAAAGTGAACTCTGGACTGCACATTTTCTATCCCACCAGTCCCAGCCGGTCCATTTACCTCCCAACAGCTCATTGCAGAACTTCAGGGCTGTTACACACGCACCGTTCGCTCAGACGGTAAGCTGCGTTCGTGTACGCTTCCTTCGAAGGCACTAAACGGGTTCTGATTGAATTTTTTGCTGTGCACGATGATAGCGTGCTGCTGAAGACACCGGCTCTTTTGTGACGCTGGGCGAGCATTTTCCGGCGTTTCGACAGACCGCAGGGTCTTAATGTTCAGGGTCAAGCGGCCCGAACAGACCAGTGCGATAGCGATACTGGTAAATGTCGGGAAGTGTTCGCCCAATCACACGGCGTCACACGCCGAAAGATTTCACTGTTGAAGTGTTGTACTGTCGTTTACAACAAAACTTGGGTACGTACCGAGCAAATACAGGCAGCTCACATGTGTGGGCACATAAGGGCCCTCACATTGGTCGACAGACTTCTCAATACTTGACGAACTAAATGATAAAATTTCATGTTCATCACCACGATCGTCCGAGCAGCTCGAGCGGCACAGCCTCTAACTACACATTGAAAACTTTCTCGTGGTATTACCAACAACGCACAACTAGGCCTATGTTCAAGGGTCGGTCGAAGAACTGCAATTTGGAACGGCGATCCGTTCACCAGATACAGTCTCAGCAAGCTGTACACGCACAGCGATCCGACCGGCCTCGCTCGGTCCAGCCCCAAGCCTACTTCTCCACGGTCGACTACAAAACGTACGTTACGCCACTGCGGCCACGTACATAATATCGTGTCAGTAACGGTCGTGATACGTTATCCAGGACTTTACTAGAAAGGCTGAGAAAAATCACGAGCACCCTCAATAAAGAGAGCTGGTCTCTGGATCGTGATTGAAATAGGAAACAGGAATCCTGCAATACAGGATTGCTATGCTGGTTTGTGCAGCATAACAGACCTGTAAAACAGAAATGCTACAAAACGGTTGCAGTGGCGGTTACTCCAGCACAATAAAACCATGTGCGAGCACGAAAAAATGAAAAACAAGGCACTTACATCAAATATAGCCTATTTCAAAGTTTTCGAAAATGTTAAGTGTAAAATTTCTACCAAGTATACATTTTTCACGTGAAACTCCCGACGTTGCTGTGTGTACTGGCGATCTTCTTCTTCGAGGAAACTGAGGTCAGACAAAAACTGTCTTCCGGTCATGGCATAGCAAATGTGCAATATGAGGGGCAGATATCACAAGGTAGCGACCAAAATTAACAGACTGATATTCAACAGGTGATCACTATACAGGTGTATCTGAAAACACGTTTTGTGTTTTACAAAATACAATACATGTAATTCCAGAAGGACTGCAATACTGCACGACAGCTAAACGAGGCCCAAACATGTCGGCACTGTGTGAATGGTGATGCCTGTGAACACACACAATTATGTACTGGTGACGTTTATAGAAGTTTCCTTCATTGTCAGTCAGTCTGCACGCGGTAAGAAATGAACCCACTGAAATCCCAGTCCTTTCTCTGCTTCTCCTTCTGTTTCCCACGCAACTGTCAACTAAATATCTGTACTGACATCAGCAGCCACTACCTCGAACATACAAACTAACAACAATCCAGTTCCACCCTCAGCGACACGCCTTCAGCCGCCCTTTCTTCTGATCGCCACAATTCCTCACACAAACTGACTGACTATGAGGAAGTAAAACTCTGATTCTGGACACAAGACATCTCCACCACCATTCAAAGCACTTCAGTTAGTTAGGCTTCTGAAGGGGACTGCAGCAGATGGAGCAGTGGACAAATGAACTGACTGACATAAATACAGCAGAATCCAGCTGCTGCCACTGATCATACCGAAAGATTCATGTTCCGCAAACCTACTACTGAACTGTACAGCCATTAGAGGTTAAAACACAATTACGCGTTATGAGGATATGAGCCATACAGACTAGACATGTGTATGTACGCTGTTATCACAGAGGATGCTGCTGCTGCTTATCTGCTAAGGAATTCAGAGACGTGCCTCACATTCCAGATCATTGGATGAAGTCTACGCTATTACAGTTAACCGTTTTGATGCTCAACATACAGAATGTACCAGGGGTGTACAGTCCCGTTTGCGATAAACTCTCATACGAAGTTTTGTATCTTGTTAATATTTTGTAGCTACAGAAACAGCAGTGAGAACCTGATGTTGGCTATAAAAAACAACGCATTTAACCCGTTTCGTTAATGAAAGTTGGAATGTTTCAAATTTGCAATTTCACATTCGGAAAATCATGTTTAATTTATGCATCTGTAGCAGGATACTTGAACTGCTTCACCCTCCCCGCTCCTCGCACAAAAATAAATAGCCTAATTACTGCCGTAGTGTCTGTAAAGTGTTTATTTCCTGTAACGATCCGACACGACATCAACTTGCAATAGCCGTGGCTGACAATATAGTTCTTGTCCGAACAAGACAGTCGTACTACAGAACAGCAAAGTCGCCTGGATTGCAGAGTGATTGCTACACAAGACATCGCACAGTGTTGCTGCACAGTCGGGTTATCACAGAAGTCCATAAACAACAACTAAATTGTTTCTACTAAAAATTCCACCTGAAGTGTCAACTTTGTTGGGGAAGTGCTCTGGAAGCGCAGATCCGAGTCATTGTAGGTAGGTTGCTAGGGTAAGCAGCTATGTCAGTGTTCACTGCGCGGTGCGAACTAAGTCTTTCACCGTAGTTCAGGTTAATTTGCATCTCTAAAGGCCGGCCGCTCACCGCGGCGACCGGGGTTCGATCCCATGTCCACGTCAGCTTTATGGTCAACAGTGCCAATGAGACAGGTTTGTCTCCCGGTATTTCTGTCTCACCGTGTCAATACCATACCACCAACGCCCCACACTCACCCTCATGTACGTGTTTCTCTTACCAGAAAGACAAAAGGACGAAGCCTGGGAACCTCCCAGAAAGCAACGTTCGTCCGGAAATCGGGGAGCACTGGATGGAAAGGTGCTGGCACTTTTTATCGCCTTTGAAGTGTTAATAACGAACGCACGATAAAATGGAGCAGCCGCAATGTTCTGGTGGCGAACAGAACATACAATTAGGTCCTGATGCTACAAAATCCAGAAAGGGGAGCAAACGTATTCAAGGTCCGAAGATGAACACCCCTGACTTTCACACTGGAGTTCTATACACACCTCATGTAGAACGAACAGAGTTGGCAAGTTGTGCAGTTTGTGACGCCGGGATTAAGGAACAGACTGCCTATACGGCAGGGGACGTAAGAAACGACGGTCGTTACCATCTGAAATCGTGCCACGGGACTACCGACATACGATATAAAACTTGGACACTGTCGTTCAAGTCAATGTACTGAACTGACCAATTGAAATATTTGTAACACATCATCAGCTCGGCCTGCGCGCACAGAATGTTCTTGGCCTACATACCTATACAATAATTTGTATATCACCTTGCGTCGTGCATTAAATTACACAACAATATACTCGCCTTACAGGTTTCATATGTTGCACACTTCGCAGCTCTAGCGAGATTTATGGTCCTCAGATAGGCGTTGTTGAAAAATCAGTAACTCTGGAGGACGTTAAATGAAATCAGAGGTGTGTTATCTGACGACGCTGTCAGTTTCTAAGACTAAATAGTGTCAGTTATAGATGAACTGAATTTGAGTAAGGGGAATGAGTCAGAAGATAATGACAGGGGAAACATGTCCCAGTGCAACAATGTCCACCAAAAATCCCATTTGGACTGGCCTACAAAAAGGGCCTACCACATTCACTGGTATCATTTCGGATAATTAAGCATAAAATACGAGAAAAGATACTAATAAGCGCTAAGCAGTGGCAATTGCCTTTAGCTTGCACTACTTGATATTTGTTACTTCCACTGGCTGAAAGAAAACTTCAATTTTAACTGATGGTTCGGTGTGCAATTTTAAGAAAAGCTCCAACAATTATAACAAAGCTTTCGTAGTAGTAAGATCCTTTAACATAGGCACAGCTTGAAGGGATTTCTACACAAGAGGCAGGGGTTAAGCCAGTCCACAGCATCCACGAATCCTCTATCTCTACTACTGCCATCTCTCCGGCGCCTCCTAAAAACCCACATGCTTCGCAGTTAACTCCCAAACCGAATACCACAAGTCTAAGCAGCTTATTAAGGGCTCCGTAGAAAATTCTGCGTGAGGAAGGGAGGAGGGGGAATGAAAGTCACGTCCAATACAGAGGAAAACATTAAAGGGGCTGCTGTTTGTGTGTATGTGGGCTCAGAGACTCTTGGAAAATGAACAATGCTTCCTTTCTGAGACACGAAGAACTGTATCACTCGGGAAAAGAAAGTTCACACCGTGTGAAAAAATAAAAACTTCTTAAGCACTTCATAACAATGAATGTAACTTAAATTCAATTTAAAGACCCAGTCCGTACCGCGCAGTAAACACACTCCACCTCAGTTATAAAAACCAGTCAGTTAATGTTGTATAGGGAAATAATCGCTGTTTGTTCTGAGATCCATAAAAAAAACACACATAAATACAGAACGTAGAACTGATGAATGTTAAACCTGACCTTTTGAAGTTAAAAAGTTTATATTAGGCTACTTAGTACAGGGTGGCTACAAAATATTGGTACTCGCGCTAGTCTCAGGACACAATTCAGAAACTTCCCTTACATTTCAAACCTTGCCCTTCTGACCAGCACCCACAGTGCTTTCTAGCATTAAACTATGAGCTTTAGCATTAAAAAATCTCCATGTTAATGACAGATCACAATTTATACCCTTCACTTCAGTGGCAAAACAGCGATTTTCCTCGTAAATACGTTTATCACGTTTGTTAAGTTAGATTAAGCGATCAGTGCGAAATATGAACTGAAATTCTACAAACTGTACAAAAGACATTCATACTTGTACGAGTTACTGCCTCCTGTTAAAGTTCGTGAGATATTTATGCCACAATACAATCGATTCGTCGTTCTCAAAACGCGGTGTTTGTCCTTATGTAACTGCTGAACGATTTCACAGTTTTGCTGATCCACAGAGATAATGCGTGTGTCAGTGGCAGCGCGTGTTATTACTGCCCTCCCCTTACCTTCCCTTCCCTTCCAAGTGACCTTCATGTAAATTAACGTAACCGTGGTCTTAAAATTCAGTCTCCTAGAAAGTTACACCGTCTGAAATGGTGAACAGGTACCAATCGACACGGCGTCACAATCCACAAGACTTGAGCCTTCAGCCACACAGCTACGAAGCACTCAGATATACCACTGAAATTACCTGACATCCTTTCCTTCCAGGCTACGTTTACCGGGTGCTGATAAGTCCTTAGGCCGACCAGGAAGGAAACAAGATCGGAAGCTGACAGAAACATCAGCTTATTTCCTTCCTGGTCGGGCTAAGGACTTATCAGCATCCCTACCCTACCGTACGAGACGTCAGAGCGATTGAACCACTGCAAGCGTTCCTGTGGTTCACTTCGTTGCACCGTCACCTGCGAGGGCAAATCTAATAATTTAGCAGAAAGAAATATCAACAACATTATCCTGCGTTCGGCAGGGGAAGGTCTTTTGGATCACCTCTTGTTGCAGCTTACATTGTAACATCAATGTAAAGCTTCTCTCTCTCTCTCTCTCTCTCTCTCTCCCCTCCCCCTCTCTCCCTCGCTGGAGCCGTAAGATGAAGGCAATCACGCTCCTTCGAAACGTCCGCAGCTACTCACCCACCGATACAGCGACACATCCCACAAGATCTGAATTACACCCCTCTTACAACTTCAAAACTCGCAAGTTTTCTGCCCCTCAGTAGTCATTCTGTCACACACAAATACATGAATTCATTTTATTTTCCACAAAATATTTACCTGTTTCAAGCACTTTCTTGTCACCTTACATCACACCTCAACATTCTTCCGTTCACTTTCGACCACTTAGTGGAAAGTCACGTATTTATCTTCATGCTTCCTGTCATTGGGCGGAATAATCAATATGCTGAACATGGATGGTCATTGTACTGTGTGTCTGAACATCAGATATGCCTAAACGAATCCAGTTGCAGTACAAGCCCTTCCTCTCCCTCCATCTCACTCTCTCCCCTCTCGGGTTAAACCAGAGTTCTTCGCGGAATGGAATTGAATTGAGGTACTAGAGGGTAAATACAGAGCAAACCTACGCATTGATAACTCGTAAACAATGCGGGGCTGAGGTTGCGCCAACACGTGCAAACAGGAGAGGTCGAAGAGCGGCACTTCGCATGAGTTTGTCTGTTGTGTGGAGCAGCAGAGGCCGCCACTCCACGACGCATTGTCTAGCAAGCAGTAATTGGCAAGCGTTGATAATTATTATATTTTATAACAATGTGCTATATCGTATTAACGTAGCAATTTCCCTGTCGTCAAACCGGCAGCGAGTATTAATTTTCTGTTTCTTTTGTTATGATCGCCGTGGAGACGAGAAATCGTCATTAGTGACGAATTGAATAGTCGCTTCCTCCTGCAGCAACAGGGTGCTGGCTTCTGTCTGTCTGTCTGTCTGTGCTCTCTCAGGTCGTGATGAATTTAAAAAGCTGTTAATAAATGCGAAAGTTTCAGCGCTTTGGCCACAAGTGCTGCTTGCAGCAAAAACTCAGTCTTGCTCCATAATTCTAGGCGGACAGGACAAAGACAAAAGGGATTTCTGATACCGCGTTGCCGATCGAGGTGGCCGTGCGGTCTAACGCGCAAGTCTGCAGACACTTGAATGTTGGGATCGCCGGTTCGAATCCCGCTGAAGGCATGGATGTTCGCTTGGTGCAGGTAGCGGCCTGTGTGACGAGCTGATCACAGGTTCAGAGTTCTTGCGGGTGTGTGTGTGTGTGTGTGTGTGTGCGCGCGTGTGTGCAATTGTGTGTGATCCAAAAACCTCAAAACGAGGTGGCCTAGACCCGATTTGGGCTGTAGCCTCTCAGAGACAGAATACTGCGGGAAGGAAGGATAGCTGCCATCTGAGTTCCCTTTCTGGGTATTACAAGAGAAGGTAACAAACCAACACCCACCTGTTCACAGCAAACTAGTAGAGAAATACGACTTAATAATTAGCCCTCCTTGCTTTACGCAACAGATTATTTTACCAAAGACAACTTTTAGCTAATCTACATTACTAATAAACAGAATTTAAAACGACGATACACAAAAAATTACACATTCAACTGACACAACAAAACATGTTAAGTCACAAACCAAGTTAATCTCACAATATCCACAGCCAGTACAAAACCTGAGGTTCAACAACGCAATTAAATTATGTACATGACCTCAAAAAAGCTGCTCGTACGGAATATTAACTGACTGACTTTCTTACTTACATACATACTTACTTAGTTACTTACTTGCTTAATGCGCGGATCAGGGTCCTTCTTGAGAACCTAACCGGTTCTCAGCCAGTCAAGAAATTCCCCACATTTTATGGAACCCGAATGTTCATTACCACATTCACAAGCGTCCGCACCTGTCCCTTTCCTGTGCCAGATATCAAACTGTTTTCAACACCACACAACAGTTCACCGTCTGCCAAACAAAGACTCCCCACATCAAACTGTGGCGCTCGTATGTTTCACATATCTTTGTCCGAACGGTACTGACCAGTACGTTCTGCACAGAGCCTCAGACGCTCACAGCTACACCCACATAGCTCAGATGTCCGCCGTCAGGCACACATCTTGGCAACTTGAGTTGACTGAGGGCAGCTCCATCCAACGCACCCACCAGGTTAGGTTTGCTCCTGAGGACGGAAGCCGTGCCGGCTACCGAAACGCGGTGCTCTAACTGCTAATGACAGCAGCAGAATACTCGCAGATTTCAAAGAAAGACACAAACTCCTGAATTGTGACAGCAATCGATTCTTTAACCACCACCAATCACGACCAGAGCATACTGCGTGTTGCCTGTTACTGTCAGCGATCGCTGGCCACGTGTAACAGTATGCTCCTAGGCTAACAACCAGTGACGTATCCAAGACAGGGCGTGCGAAAGCAATGTATACTACACCGTAAAAAAGAGAAGACATTAAACAATTCAGAGACGCACCCTGCACCCGCAGCTTGTAGCTAAACGGAGATACGACGTGCGGGTTCATCAGATGGACGTTCATTCATGTAACCGTCCGCAAGGAAATGAACCGTGTGAGATGACGTCGACAAAAGTAACGTAACTTGTAATTAGAAACTGAAAATATAGGCCTGTACTTCGTTTAAAATTAATACAATCATTTACTGTTTCTGCCACGTCACTCTTAGATTTCAGATATATTAACTTGAATGATTCAGCTTGAATTATTTAGCAACAATATCAGTCACTAATTTTATACTGCGTGTGACGCCGACAGACGGACACAGACGAACTCGCAGAAAACGCTGTCACACAACAAATTTCACACTCACTGGCGTGGAATCGAACGCGGGTCGCCGCGGTGACAACACGACACCTAACCGTCTGCGCCGACGTAGGTCGCCGATTCAACTTTCATTATTTATCACTAACTGGACAACCCTGCCACTTTCTGTGTATGACCTTTGCATTGCCATTAAAAACCCCCAACGGTTCACCCCATAATAACCACTCTACGTTCGCTACATGCCGGCCATGTGCAGTACGATGAATCTTCCATTTTCAGGTTTAAGTAATGAATAATGAAAATTGATGACAACGACGAAACGTCGTCAAGATTGTCACAGCGCTGTTGAATCTCCAGCCTTGTCACGCGGCTAATATGCATCTCAAACCTCCCTTATTAAGAGATGCTGCTGCTATATATATCCCTTCACCATTATGAGTATAAACGCCGTCCTTAAACTTATTAACGAAGTGGGAAATGGGACCTAAACGAATCAAGCCACGACTATTACTGGAGAAAGAGGATTTTAAACCAAGGAGATACCGTGATCTGTGGAGCTAATGGGGTTGGATTATGTTGTGGCAGAAGAAAGGACAGTTAAGAGTTAGTATGTCGAGAGAGTAATTTGAAAAGACATCAAAGTGCAAGAACGGATTCCTAATTAGAAATATTTCTGGAAACACAAACTGCCTCACAATACTGAATGAGTATTAGATTAATATACAATAATGTTCAGTACAACATGCAAGTTGTCGCTATTAGTTCATGCCTAACGTGACATCTTCAGACAAAACTGCCTTCAAGTGTGCAGTGTTCTGTGCATGTGCAGTGCTGGCGGTTCTTGTGGTCTGTGTTCTGTGCATGTGCAATGCTGGCGGTTCTTGTGGTCTGTGTTCTGTGCATGTGCAATGCTGGCAGTTCTTGTGGTCTGTGTTCTGTGCATGTGCAATGCTGGCGGTTCTTGTGGTCTGTGTTCTGTGCATGTGCAATGCTGGCGGTTCTTGTGGTCTGTGTTCTGTGCATGTGCAATGCTGGCGGTT
>Ga0123357_10007206_pt1 | contig 13702 bp, 5 predicted proteins | sample TergutEmb28metaG_FD_89873 | JGI IMG/M metagenome (GOLD analysis project Ga0123357, IMG submission 89873) | Embiratermes neotenicus P4 segment gut microbial communities from Petit-Saut dam, French Guiana - Emb289 P4 | ecosystem: Host-associated > Arthropoda: Insects > Digestive system > Gut ... | reverse complement strand
GTGTGTGTGAGTGTGTGTGAGTGAGTGTGTGTGTGAGTGTGTGTGTGTGAGTGTGTGTGTGAGAGTGTGTGTGTGTGAGAGAGAGAGTGTGTGTGAGTGTGTGTGTGAGTGTGTGTAAGTGTGTAAGTGTGTGAAGAGGGGATCATGACTCTTTAATGTGATTCTTAACGTGGTGTAGCTAAATATTTAGAGTCCGGGCTAGCCATTAACCATGATAACACTGCTGTTGCCTGTCCGGCATGTCAAGTGGTCATGTTCTGTTGCTGGTTCCTCAGGCTGGGTCGCATGACTGACAGGTACACCCTCATTGTGTCAGGGACGTACAATTGGGAACCGCCTCTATGCGTTTTTCCCCCTTCCTTTATTTCCAGGCTTTTCTTTAATTTTTAGTCGCGGTCGCAAAGTTACGAAAGGAACGGTTAGCTTCGTCATGTCTGTTTGTAGGTCTGTCCGTCCATACGGAACGGACTGGAAGAATTTTCATAAAATTTGATGTTTGTGTATTTTTCGGAAATCCGTCGAGACAGTTCAAGCTCCATTAAACTCTGAAAAGAATAACGGGTACTTTACTTGAAGACCAATATACATTTATGATAATATCTCGCTTAATTCTTCTTAGAGCGGGACATGTTTCGGACAAACGTTATACAGAAAAGGACAATATACATTTTATGTTCAGTAACGTTTTTCCGAAAATCGTGCTGTTATGAGATATTGTGAAATGAAGAGCCTGACAGGTGACATATGACAATGTATTACGGCGCATGAACTTTGGATGTTGGGCAACTAAGCATACAGACACACTCTTGGAATACGTAATGCTTGGTGCTCCTCCACGGCAACAACTATTACGCGAAAACGCCTCAGTATTATGTTACACGTACTTTGCCACTCCTGTTCGACAGATAAGCATTTATTCAGTTACGCCGCACATAACTGACTATGCCACTGTCCGACATTCCATGCATCGACCTGTATAAAACATTATGTTTATTGGACCGTGCATCATTGTGATAGTTGAAGAATAAAAGACCAACTTGAAGCCACTTGCTATTTTATTTCACTTCTCATGTGCTCAACATGTTTCGGACATTAATATATCCATCATCAGGAGCTTGCGACTATTCTGTAGAATTACCACGTTTGTCATATTGTTCTTGGTTCGATGTGTATTGGAGTTTCGGTGTGGTTGGGTTGGAGTGGTATCCGTGTTGCAGGATGCTTCAGCCTGCAACACGGATACCACTCCAACCCAACCACACTGAAACTCCAACACACATCGAACCAAGAACAATACGACCAACGTGGTAATTCAACAGAATAGCCTCAAGCTCTTGATGATGGATATATTAATGTCCGAAACATGTTGAGCACATAAGGAGTGAAATAAAATACCAAGTGACATCAAGTTGGTCTTTCATTCTTCAACTGTGTAAAATATTTTGGACTAGGCTGTTTTTCTACGTAATTGCAGTTTACGGGTGTGATTGCATTTTGATATAAGCTTAGGTAGTTTTCATTTATATATTTTCAAGTAGCTTGCACTTTCCTGAGTGTGTTCTCCAACATCTGTAATAATCCTAAGTCACGCAGTGAACTAGCACATTTCCTTCATTTTTTCATTCAGTCGCAGGTCGTCACACTTCAGGCGCCAATTTTTTGTTTCTGATTGTACGAAATTAATTTTTTGACATTCCTGTGTGAAATTGTACATGAATGAATCGATCTGCCTCTCGTATCTTTGTTTCTAATTACCGCGTATGTTACAAAACGCACATTTGTGCCACGGATTTACATTTTGTTGTTTCAATTGCTCTTGTTTTTATACCTATATTCTAAATTAAACTGGAGATGAAAAAACTCTGCTTTACCTAATTACGGAAAATAATAAACAATAGTTTTTATATCAGAATCGCATTCAGCGATGTATTTAAATCCAAATGACATTAAGCGGGCGGCTCTCTTCATGCAATAGTTAGTGACACTCAAAATTACAACCTGCTTATACAGCCTACAGCAGCTTAATTCTACTCACTTCGAAAATGAATAAGGCGGCAGCATTTTTCTGCGAAACGTTAATACCCATGTGCAAGTTGACAGTGACCACGATGTGGACACTTACAGCCGTGTGGACGTGAGAGCGTTTTGAGAACTGCGCCCTTCTGGGTTATTACTCAGCGAGTAGTGGTAGTTCCTTACCGACGTTTCGGGACAACCCATCGGTCCCAACTTCAAGGATCAAGAATCCAAACATCTTTCGAATTTAATGTTCGTGTGACTGTACATCCTTAATAAGAAATGATTTGTTAGACCAACTTGATGCAACAGTTATGAGACGAATAACAGCCTCTACACTGTGCACATGACCTGCCTCCCGGCGTCCTAAGACTCCTGCTAGCACTTTAAGTGCTGAAAACCGTATGCAGTAGTGTGCAGCCTCGCACTCCTGAAGATGGGTGCAGTGGTGCCCGAGACATGTTGAGTCATCAGTTTATCAATAAATCATAATTGTTGCATCCAGTTGGTCTAACAAATCACTTCATCTTTCGAATATCTAGGCATGACGTAGAGGTTTACTATGCGTGATTTCAGGCTTCCGCCACGAAGTAGATGAGAACTGCGCTATTCTGGGTTATTACGAAGCGAGTAGTGGTAATTTCGTACCGACGTTTCGGGACGACATATCGGGTCCCATTTTCAGGGGTTAAGAAATCTAAGAACTTACATTTCTTGGCCCTTGAAGATGGACCATTAGGTTGTCCTGAAACGTCAGTAAGGAATTACCACTATTTGCTGCGTAATAGCACAGAAGAGCGCAGTTCTCATCTACTTGGTGGCGGAAACCTACAATTACGTGAGATTGCTGTGGCTTTACGTACTTGTAAGCAGTTTTCATAAGTACTCTTTAACACTGTGATAAAGACTGGGTCAAACACTAAAATGACGCTCACAAGGAAGTTGAGAACAGATTAAACCCATACAGTACAATCATTTTTTTCGGAATGTTCTGTCATCAAGTCTCCTATCCCCTTTGATAAGGTGTTATTGTTATTATTATTATATTGTACATTTGCTCATTATATATCAAATGGGGAGGATGAGTGAGATACTGGTATGTAGTAAAAAGGTAAAAAAAAAATCCCATTACAGGCCTGGACAGGCCCAGAGGATTCGAGGAGGTTGAGTCTCCCAAATTTAAAGACAATCGGGACATGAAGGTGGTAAGGCTGTCAGCCCTACACACCGGCCGCCTTTACCCATGATATATTCTTGGTACTTATTTCTGTTAGAGGCTGAGTCAAACCCCAGGGCCATAGTGCGGCCGCAAGGATTATGTCAATGAAAAATTCCAAAGACACCATCGGCAATCGAACCCGCGACCTTCCGACTTTTAACACAGTTCCTCAACCAACTGTGCCACCGCGTACCCCCACTCGTATGCAGAGTACACAACAAAAAAGGAAAACGCTTAAAGAAATATTGATAAAATAATCGCTATTTGTGAGATGTAATAAGTGGCGCGTATGGGTGAGGAGAGGGGGGTGTATAGGGTTTTGCTGGGGAAACCGGAGGGTAGGAGACCACTGGGGAGACCTAGGCGTAGATGGGTGGATAATATTAGGATGGATCTCAAGGAGGTGGGATGTGGTTATATGGACTGGATTGGGCTGGCCCAGGATAGAGACAGGTGGCGGACGCTTGTGAGTGCGGTAATGAACCTTTGGGTTCCGTGAAATGCGGGGAATTTCTTGAGTAGCTGCAAACCAGTTAGCTTCTCAAGAAGAACTCTGCACCATGGAGTAAGTAAGTAAGTAATAAGGCGGAAGAATAATGTTAAACTACACTTTAAAAAAATATAATATGAGTACATGAAATGAATTTGTCAGAATGTCTAGAGGCCAAGTGGCGGCCATTCGAGTATACGTTGACAAAATTTCTGGCTATTAAAGGAGAGGGATTTTTAAGAAGCTGAGAAACTGTTAGTTTCTAAATACGGACTCTGTCTAACAGAGTTATCGATTTATAAAACCTTAGATGCTTCTGCCAGTGTTACATCAAAATGAAACTTAATGTGTTAAATGAAACAGCGCAGTACAAACACTGGAAACGAGAAGCAATGAGAAAGCAAGTGCAAGAAATATGAATAAAAAGTGTGGTTGGAGAAGAATAAAGGTTAAAGGTTAGGAAATAATCAGTTTTTCAAGAAGGATGCTTTACAGTGGAACCGGGCAGTATGTAATAGAAGAAGAGCGTTATATTTACAAAGGAGGGAGAAGGCGAAATGTGATAGAATGAGAAATGTTTAAGGTATACACGAAAGAAAGAAGAAAATTATATGGAAAAAATGACATAAGTGCGTAAAAATAAGAAAGAAAAAGATAATTGTGTGTTCAGAACAAGGGCAGAAGAAAGACACGAAGGAGTTTGGAAGGACGAATGCAGATGTGATCTGCGGAGTTTAGACAAAATGCCTAGCCACTTGTGAAGCCGTTATGTGCCATAAGCAGTTCGTCGTGTCTTCATGGTTTACTGATCATCAATAGCGTATTTTGGAATCCTGCCATAAACACCAGAGTGTTCGACATTCCGTTAAATCACGTGTTGAAGCTTTCCTGCCGTTTTATCGCTCACAGCTGAGGAATTTATTGTGAAAAGTCACTGAGTTTGAAACCAAAAGCGTAAAATATTTCTTTACAAAATAAAATGTTTCTGCTTTTGTTACTTTTTGCTGCACGTCTTGAATATCGTAGAATCAATGAAAAACAAGATGATGGTAAAAAAATTTGATGTGAAAAGAATTTGATACACGGTTGATTTCTCTTTCGTCACAGTGTATTCTGTGTAGTGGTTGGTCTGCATGGTCGACGACCAGTGATTCGTGGTTAGACTCGTAACGGGGACAGAAAATTTTTTCTCCCCCAAAATGCCCATAAATGCTGTACGGACCGCTACTGGCCCTACGCAATGGGTACCGGTACCAGCGACCCTTTCCCTGGAACAGAGCAGCACAGTGACGACGCACCTACATCTAGCGCCTAGGTTAAGGATGCTTGGAACTATTTCTTCCGTTCTCTTCTGCCTTTTGGCATGGACAGGGAAACATTTTATTCTTCCTGGACTTCTTGACCATTGAAGAGGGGATGGATAGGTTGTCTCGAAACGTCGGTAAGTTATTGCCACTCAGACCTGCGCAATATTCCAACAGGGCGGAGATTTCAAAACGTTACCCGCACATGCTTGAAGTGTTGCATAATTAGTGCATTTGTAGTACCTTCTCCTTCTTCTTCTCTTTCTTTTATTCTTTTTTCTTTTCTTCTTCTTGTTCATACATGACACTACAGACCAATGCGGACTTTCGCCTCCTTACTGGACTTTTCCCAGCCAGCTCTGTTTTTTGACCTCTTTTTCCAATTTGTAATTTGGCATTTGTTAATATATGTTTGTACTCAGTTCCACCATCCGTTCTGGGTCGATTTGTTATTCAACGTGTTATATAGATATAACATGTATCTTATATTTCCCTGATAAGTTGATTCTTTAGTGTGAAAAACATTGATTTATGCTACATTTTCCGTAATGCCATCCTCCTTGGATTTAATTCTTTTCTTCTTGCTGTCTGTCCTTACCTAACAGCCCTCACCATGGTCTCATGTTCAGGGTTTTCTTTTTCGCTCGAAGCCCCCTTCCCTTTCCCTCCAACCCCTCCCTCGAGGCAACAGGTTCTCGTAAAACTGCGGTACAGCACCTGTCTACCTATCTGCACTGTGTCAGACCGCAGGAAAACTGCTGTGTCGTGTGGACATATGTCACAGTCTGCTGTTTTCGATTTGCATTTACGTCTGTCCGCTTTGTAAAAGGTGGGTGTAAAAAGATGAACCTAGTTTAGTCTGTCATATTATAGTGAATGTAGGAAAATCATTCCTTGAGAGCAGGAACAATTGCATATCCGGACCAAGAATTACCGGACGAAGGAACATTGTAGTGGGCTTAACCTGTTAATAAGCCAAAGCCCTCATTTATCTCACAAATGCCACCTGCTGTGATATTTAAAACACCGCGCTTTTCCCTCGATATGTATTTCGGCACGAGGTTTTCATTACTATCCCAGTAAATGGCGATTGTTTAACTAAAAACACTAACTGTGTCGTCCGTATGTCGGAGGTGGAGTTTCTTCTTTATGGGGTGAATTCTCGATTGTCACACACATATATTACATAAATTCTAGTTTTAAAGTCATTAAATCGTTTCATTGATGATGATACTGACTGTAAAAAATCATACACATTTATTTTCTCATCAGGCTGTCTGTAAAAAGAAGGCACTCAACACATTTCGTTGTTAATATTATCTTAGCAATACAGTGATCGTGTTTGGGTTGCATATTGACACTCGTGCCATTCAGTTATACATCTTCAGCACCTGAGGTTAAATAACGCTGAAATAGTGGAAAGATGATTAGAAGTATAAACGATCATCAACAACTGAGGAACACAGTATCTGTGCAGTATGCTTGGGGATTTACGGTAGACCAATTTCTTCGGGTGTAATGAAAGTAGCCATACACGAAAGTGACCAGTAATAGTATAAATTATGTAGTCTGTATCTCCGACCATACGTAACGTTAACTGCGATGGATGGCGTTTTACATGTATCTCATTTCCTATTTTTGTTCCGTTATAGTGAGGTTTCTTTTCGGTTTCATCAGTCCACGCAATTAAATATCTGCAGACTCCGCCCCCCCCCCCGTGCCTTAACGTTTTCGCCGTTGCACAACCGACGCTATGTGACTGACGTCATCGTGACTGGTAACAGCTAGCCGCCAGAACCCTCAGCCGAAATTTCACCGTGTCGTTATGTACTGTAGCGTACTGATGGTGGAGCTGGAGTTTGAAAATTAGTTATGAAAAGCTCGATTACAAACGAAAGAAGACTGTAGAATAACAATGGATGGAGAAATTTTGTAGGAACGAAATTAAGTAGGTGATGAGTCTAGTTAGAATACAAGGTAGTTTGTTATAATTCTTCAATTCTTGCTTCCTTTTGGGAAAGCCTTGGCATTGTGTCTAATGAAGCAGGCAGCACCGAACGTGACGCCAGTGCCTGCTATTCCGGAATGTAGCAATTACAAGCAGACTAATTTATCATGCTTCTGCAGTTTTAATAACATTTACATTTAATAAGCTGCATTGTGTATTTCAATACAGGTTTGTTATCTGCAGGCAACGTTCTCTGTTTATTCTTTGGAAATGTTTTCTCTTCTACATAGGCCATAAATGGGAGGAAGATTATGAATCAGATACCTGCTTTGGTGTGCCACGATCGTAGGGCTATTGATTGTAACCCAACGTGTGCTGAGAGAAACTGAGACGAACATCAGAGAAACTCAATCGGCCTCTAGGCTGAGATTCAATCTCGAGACCTCATTAATAATAATAACAATAATAAAAACACGAGGAGTGTAAACATACACCTACTCCAAGAGCTTAATCTGAGAATGGAAGGGACAGTTGTTGTAAAGAAATGAGCAATCTGTCATCAAGAATGAAGAGAAGTATGCGCGAAGCAGAATGGCACTCGAAAGTGCTTTGTATGTCTTTCGCCTGTATTTTTCCTTTTATGTGTATCAAAACAGGGTGTAAAATAAAATAGATATTATCTTACTATATTACATTTTGAAAAATTTGAATGTTAAAAGTGGGGCCGGGATATCGTAGTAAACATAGTGACAAAGTTATGGTCTAAACCATGGGTGTCCAACCCACGGTCTACTGGCAGCGTACGGCCCATCAGTTGTTACTATGCGACCCGCGACTACATTTCTAAATTATGTATATTCCATAAAAGTGACACAGTATTTTAGTGGGTTAAGTATACCAATTATTGTTAATTTTCCACGTGTGGCCCGCGAACCAGCCCACAGTAACGAATGTGGCCGTTTGCAGTAAAATGATTTGAATCACATGGCGTGACCAACCAGGGGTTGTTAGATTTCCGCAACTGACAATGTCCCTCCTACGAAGTGTCCAGCATCATCTTCAGTGAGTATTTTGGGCTCTTTTACAGAACGTAGAAAGGCTGGAATTTGAATATGACCACTGTCTTTTGTCTAGTGCCAAGGTTGAGAATGCTTGGTGATGTATGACTGCTCCACCATACGCATTCATGTGGTGCACATGGACTACTTTTCCGTTACCACGTATTGTTACGTTTCTTTTGGTCAAATATTCGGAAATGCCAGGTAACTCTTAGGCAACTGAAAAACCATTTTGGCGTTTGTAAGATCCGATAAATGCCTAGATCCATTGAACTATGATGGGGTGTTGTTAAGAAGTGGCTTTATATCAGATAAACAAGAAAGGAAATGCACGTCTAAACGTAACATTAAGGTGCGTTCGTGTTACCATTATTGCAGTAGAACAACAATCAGTATTATATATTCTCAGTGTGTGTTTGTAGCCTTAGTTATCCAGCATGTAATGCGCATCGCCATGTTGTATTGTCATCTGTGGCCTGTCGGGCTGTACAATATTTTTCAACATTATGTCATAAATGGCACGATTTTAGAAAAAAGATTATTGAACATAAAATGTGTGTTTTAATTTTCTCTACGACTTTTTTCTGCAAAATTTCTTATTCTAACAACTGAGTGAGATATGGCGAATAATGTATATTGGTCTTCATGTACAGTAAGCGTAGTTATTGTCAGATTTAAATGAAACTTTGTGTAGACAGAATCTCGAAAATACTAAAAAATACAATTTAATGAAGATCTGTCCAGTGGGAGCTGTTAATGCGGACGGACGCACAAGCGGACATACAGGCATGACGCAGCTAATAGTCGCTTTTCGAAATATTGCGAACGCGCTGAAAAGCTTTACATCACATCCTGCAATAACACGATCGTATACAGAACGAGCTCCATCCAGTCCAGCTCCATCCCTTGTTCTGTGACATTATTTCCATGCATTCAAGTTTGCCTTAATTTATGGCAATGTCACGCTTCTGTATGAACTTAGATCTCGCTAGTTTCTCCTTCTTTTGAAGTTTCCTCTGAGAAATTCACAGGAATGTACGTTTTCCTCGTGCTATGCCTGAGTAGTCCTTGTTTATTTAATTGCTTTAACCATGTTATCGAAAGTTTTGAATTAAGGGTATCTTTGTTACGCACATTTACCCTTTATGTCACACAGTTCCGAATTTTTTTGTTTGCGTTGTGTTCTGTCATACCTTCAATCCTTATACGTAGGTTATTCGGAAAGTAAGTACCGTCTGCGCATATATCTCGCGCATCCTCGAGAGTGTCACTTTGCGCATGTGCAGTGATTTCCTCTACCAATTGAGAAACCACAGACGCCATTTCATGAAATTCGTGTCATGTTTGTGTTTGTTCCTGTGCGTTAAACATGTTTAAGACAATTGAAGGGGCCGCCGCCTGTGAAATAGGCCTGTAATTCGTTTTTTGAACGCTAGGAATGTGCTACCAAATGAGATTCATCACCAGATCTGTCAAGTGTATGGTGACAATGCGATGAGTGATGGCATGGTTAAGAAATGGGTTCGGATGTCCAATGAAGGACGAGAGAACTTGCACGATGAGGCGAGAAGTGGGCGTCCATCTTTGGTGAATGATGATTTGGTGCGTAAGGTCAACGAAAGAGTGCGTGACGACAGATGTTTCACAATTTTTGATCTGTCCCTGCACTCTCATCAGATTTCAAGGACTCTACTCCATAGCATTGTCAGTAGTCATTTGGGTTATCGGCGGCCGCATTCTTTGAGGAGGGTACACAAAACCTTGTGCCCCGCTATGATAAATGCCTCAATAATAGCGACGAATATGAGGAAAAATAGTTTGAAAAATGTAGAATCTGATAACAATAAAATTTTATACGAAACCTTACTCGATTTTTTTTTTTCACAACGAAACGGTACTTACTTTCTGAATAAGCCTCGTACCTCCTATGGATTGGGTTATTAATTTTAACAACCATAGTAACGACGTAAAATTGTTATCTGGATATATTAATCTCATTATGTGCCGTGTATTATGTATTAAATTACTGTCATGCTGTCACTACGTATGAAATAAATATAGTTATATACGCTAGATGGACTCTTGTCGTAATGGAAGGGCTCCATTAGTTGTTCGTAAGTTGTGACATCAGGACCGAAAGTTGACACAATCCGCGTGTGTTCATGTAGTGTTGTATTGTCTGATGTAATAGTCCTGAAAATGGGCCATTTCATAAGTTTTACCGAAAAAGTATAAAGGGGAAAGGAAGAGAAAAGGAAAGCCGCAAACACAACAAGAAAAGGAGAAAAGGAAGAAACACAGTGAATGGGGTAAAGAATTGTGTAAATATGGATCTACAAACAATGAAAGAAGAAGGGCAGAGAGAAAGAAAGATAAGAACAGCTTGTAAGGTAGAAGGAGAAATAAAGCAAAGCAAAGGAAAGCAAAACCAAGCAATCAAAGCAAAGCAAAGCAACGTGATTATTATAGCATGGTAGAAGTGTAAGTGATTAAGGTTTCAGAAAATTACACTGCCTCCATCTTTAGGTTATCTGTGCCCAGAACACGATGGTATCCACTCTCGTGAAATCCTAAATTTTGAAGGTAATGTAGAGAAAGTGAGGGAATTATTGAAAGCAGTGCAATTCATACCTAAAGTTCCGCTATTGGTCACTTTCAGTCCGATTGCTACCATAGATATATCCACGACCAACAATACAGCACTTTTCAACAGACACAAATGACTGCACACGTTGCTATTAAAGTACTGCGTTGCGCAGAACTTTATATGTTCGAGTTTGGTGGTTCAATGTTATCGTTATAAATCGAAAAGCACTTCCATAATTCGTAGTGTCGGCATTGCGGTTGTCAGTTCCATATAAAGTTTTATGAACTTCGCACGTTGAAAGTTTGTGGGCTGTCGCGTTTTAATGTAGGGGACATAATTACGTGTATAAAACACGTTCTTGTGTCACGCAGTGACACGGACCTGTTGAGTGAGCGAGTTTCATGAACTTCAAGAATTTATTAAAATTTGACGAGGATATGAAGTCTGCCACATAGATTAAGGTAATTACAATACACCGACAACTGTTACGTATATTATTATTATTATTATTATTATTATTGTTATTTAAGTTCCTTTTTTATGTGCCGAATCAACAGTCCGGTGCCAGCTAAAAAGACAGCACTAGTGAAAGGAAACAATGAACAAAATCGATAAAAGAGTGTAGTCTGAGAGAAAACAAGAGTAAAGCATTGTGCTTGAATTAAACTTAAGACCTTCAGCATCACAAGCTTCCTCAGACGTATCTTCCAAGCACTTCAAGAGGATGCCCAAAGAAACTAAATTCGTGAACACTACTAAAGTACCGTCCAAATACTGACCTGTACTCAATAGATAAGTGGTAAAATGAGATAAACTGTAAACATCTTTGAAACAGCCCAGTGTAAACAATTCTGTAAATACCCCGTGGTATACCCAGATGGTAAAGCACGGGTTGAAATCAATAAACGCAAATATAAAAAACGTAAAACGACAGAGTGAAGAAAATGAATGGGTTTAGACAAAATTAAAATGTATAAATAAAAACACATATTGATATATTACTGAATGCAAGTTGTTTTAAAGATAGTGGTAATAATAATAATAATTATTATTATTATCATACAAGTCTAGTTATATGCATGTGGCGCATATGGGTGAGGAGGGGTGGGGGTGTATAGGCTGTTGGTGGAGAAACCGGAGGGAAGGAGACCACTGGGGAGACCTAGGCGTAGATGGGTGGATAATATTAGAATGGATCTCCAGGAGGTGGGATATGGGGATGTGGACTGGATTGGGTTGGCCCAGGATAGAGACAGTTGGCGGACGTTTGTGAGTGCAGTAATGAACTTTCGGGTTCCGTGAAATGCGGGGAATTTCTTGAGTAGCTGCAAACCAGTTAGCTTCTCAAGAAGGACTCTGCACTGTGGAGTAAGTAAGTTATATCAAAATCTTTACAGGTATATCAGATTCTTGGTCAGAAATGTTTCTGTTAATGACGATGGAAGTAAAAAATTCATATTAATAATATAAGAAAAAACAGTATGATGCTACAGACAGCACACGTGGTGAATAGCACACTAATTTCTCGTTACATGTAATGGCCAAGGCTAACTGTACATTTGCGAAGGCCTCCATAAGTTTACAGATTTATAATCCATTGAAATACGGCATGAAATTTTTAAATGAAATCTGCAAATGAATATTAAAAAAAAGTGTGCATGCAATGTGGCGCTGCTTAATTACATTTTGATGATACTGAAAGCAGCATGCTGTGCAGTATAAAGTTATTCCATAGCTCACAACCCAACAGATGCATGTAAAATGCTGACACTGCAAACATATGGAATAGAAATTTTACCTCTTTTTTCTCCATGTAATAAGGTGTGTTGTAGTAAAACATACACAGTTCTTTGTCCGTGGAGATTTCTATTTGCCAATACTATAAGTCTGTCAGTGTGCCATTGTGAAGTATTACCACGTTCTGCCAGGATGTACTATATAGGCCACTAGATGTGTTCTCTCCCGGATTTGTATGATTTTTACATACGTAAAACGGAATTGCTTTTTACTTTTGGGAAATAATCACATTATTCCAGGCTGACAAAAAAAAACACACACACACAGGCCTATAAATAAATAAATAAATAAATGCATATATATATATATGCAAGTTAAATTTACGTTTGTGTAAGAGAACATGAGAAGGGACGACACGAGGAAACATCTCGTATCTTAAACTGTATTTATTATTGATTAGTTTGGGATTAAAATATATAAATAACTAACCCCTTACATCCTCCATCCTTCAGTTACTTTCTCTCTGTTAGGCCAAATGATTCTCTTCCGTAATTGATTTGTAGAATTAAAATCTCCACTTTTTTATGATTTCCATCGTAATTTGTAATGTAATTATACAATATAAAACAACGAAATGCACATTTTCAAAATTAATACTTCAATTTTTAATTTCGATGTCTTCTTGTTTTATAAGTACCACAATTATTTATTGCTTACAACTGACAACACATTTTCATACATGTGATCTAGGGTTCAAATCATCACGTGTCCAGCTTCCACGTTTGTTTCTTCTGACTCTTGCGATCCGTCACCACAACATGCATCCCACCAACACTGTTTAGGCTCACCTCTACATTGATCTTCGTTGGCCCTAAAATATCAAACAAGTGGACCTTTTCGAAGAGAAGTGGTGCTCCACATGAATATCCATCAGCTGCATACAGACATCAAAATTAAAATTTAAAGTATTAATTTAGAAAATGTGCATTTCGTTCGTTTATACTGCATAATTTAAAGCTCCACGTATCAATAGTCATTCCTCATAGTGATTCCTCATATCACCGACAAATGAAGAACACGCCCTCTAAAAGTTCATATTCTAAAAACTAGAAAGTAGAATCAAGTTTTTATACAGACTTTTATACATAATTGATTTTAATATACCGCCATTCGAGATAATTTTTAACCTTTTAATGTTAAGACTGTCACACAGATTTCAATATACAGTAAAACCTGTCAAGTTGACCACCTTCATAAGGTGACCACCTGCTGATGTTGACCACATATCGGTAGAACCGGCAAAGTCCTATGTAGTTTGCATATACGACCACCTCTGTAACTTT
>Ga0123357_10007205_pt1 | contig 13703 bp, 5 predicted proteins | sample TergutEmb28metaG_FD_89873 | JGI IMG/M metagenome (GOLD analysis project Ga0123357, IMG submission 89873) | Embiratermes neotenicus P4 segment gut microbial communities from Petit-Saut dam, French Guiana - Emb289 P4 | ecosystem: Host-associated > Arthropoda: Insects > Digestive system > Gut ... | reverse complement strand
TGGGATTGTGGGTTCGAATCCCACCGGGGGCATGGATGTTTGTCTGTTGTGAGTGTTTTGTGTTGTCAGGTAGAGGTCTCTGCGACGAACTGATCACTCGTCCAGCGGAGTCCTACTGACTGTGGTGCGTCGTTGTGTGTGATCTAGAAAACCTCATGAATGAGGAACCATACCCAATCAATGTGATTGAGCTTAATATAGGAGATATATCACTGGATGTATTTCCTACATGCCATTAATAGTGACCGTCAAACATGATTGCTGAATGTCCTTGGACAGATTGCAATGATACTGGGAGATAAAAAAATTTGGTGTCATTGACTGCTCACCTGCTGTCAAGTACATCATATGAGGTGCCACTGGTGCAAAAAACACGCTGTAATTTGAACATAGCAGCACACTTCCTACGTAGCAGTTATATTCAGTACATTCTACATTGCCGTTTGCTGTGTATTGAGTCATCGCCTCCAAGGAGCAGGACCACATGTCCTGTTGATATTATAGACCAGGGCTGGCAACTTCAACCTACAGGAGGGCCACATAATTAATTAAGGACACGCCTGAGAGCCGAACTTGTGTATGCACATATCGAGGGTAGGGGATTGAATTGGTTGGAATTTCGTTATTTACAAACAATAAGTTAGACTAAACTCGCGGTTGAATGACAAGGCAGTAGTGTATACTAAACTCGGTAAAACAAATTATTGGCTTACTTTGAGATGTGTTAAAATTGATGAGTTAACCGTTTCTGAACATTTTCTGTGCTCATTAAGTTGTCATATTCTGTTCTGCAGACCTGTTATATTATACGTTACATTTTCCATTCCTTATATTACATACATTTCATTTGATTACAATTCAAGCCAACGAATGCGCACAGTTGTATTAGTGTTACAATACAACTTGTGCATTTGATATTGTAACACTAATAAAACAGTGTGCATTGGATATTATAACACTAATACAAGTATGTGCATTTGTTGGCTTGAAGTGTAATTAACTGAACTGTACGAGTAATGCACGGAATGAAAAATGTGTAACTCCGTCATGCCCAACAGGCAAGCCCAAACTACCACTTCAAGAATATCAATGAAAACTATTATACTTGTATTATGTTTGTTAGACTGCTTTACTGAAACTATTCAGGTGACCGAGGACGCAAATGCTTCCCTCCAGGGCCGCATATTGGCCAGCCCTCCTATAGGCTAAGTCGGAGGAAGAATAGCTACTGATAATTCAAATATTGAAATCTACCGCGCTGAGATGTTGAGTGGTGTGTTTTAGGTAAGTCTGAAGGGCTACAGGCAGCTATCAGACCTACCTGACACAACTACTGAGGACCAGAAGCTAACATCGCTGGCATTTCAGTATAACATTACAGAAATCAAGAGAAGGTGCGATGAGGCTTTCGAGGCTGATTTGTACAGTTAATTCTCTAAGTTGCGATAATAAAGAATACGAAGAGAGACGTATTTAAGAGACCACGACTACAGAATAACGGCAAAACATGAATAATAATAAAAATTATAACAATTATTGGTATTATTAATATTATTAATGTGGCCAGCAAACAATATTCATAGTAGTCATTATAATGAGTGTTACAGTTTCGCGCTAGGCAAGTATCCGCTCTGTAACCCACACATAACTCATTCCCTTATGTATTAGTCACATTGTTGCTAATCATGCGTCCGTACAATGCGGTGAATTGATCAAACTGAATACTTTTCTACAGGCCGATTCTTGAATGTAAGCTAAAAAGTCGAAGTTTCGGAAAAAAAAAAAAAATAGGTCACCGGAATCGTTTTGAGATCGTGCTCGGTAGGTACACCCATTATGATGCAAAGTGCAGTGCATTTCCTGTTGCACAGTGGCAGTAGTTCTGTTGAAACGCTTCTTTATTTCAGGTACATATCCATTAACAATAATGCTTTTATTATCATTATGTAAATGCAGTACGCAATATTATGTTGTTATTAGTATATTGTTGTTTTGTTGCTTTGCTGGTGGTGGTGGTGGTGGTGGTGGTGGTGGTGGTATTAGTTTACGCAACTATAAAATATATTTAAATTCTGGTCTGCAATATAAAAATAATAAGCAAGAGAACTGCGCTCTTCTGGTTATTACATGTCGAATGGTGGTAACTTCTTGCCGACGTTTCGGGACCACCTATCGGTTCCGGTTATCCCGAAATGTCGGTAGGCAATTACCACCACCCGCTGCGTCCTAACCCATAAGACCGCATTCTCATTTATTTCGCGGCGGAATCCTGAAATCGGTAATAAACATGTTAGATTTGCTTGGTAGATGGACTTAAGTTCTGCGTAAGAAACGCATTCCTTCAAATACAAAGGTCACGGTCACACACAGTTTTTATTCTTGCACAAATTATGCAGTTAAGCTGTAGTCGTGAGAATTCATGGCTTTGCTCTTCTAACACAACAAGTAAAGAAACTCCACTTATTCGAAGCTTTTTTCTAATATGGATGTTGAATGTTCATACTACATTTCATAAAAGTTCACACTGTATACTTTTCCAACATTCGCATATTCTGTAAACCTGAAAGTCTGGTATACTTACTGCATTTTAAATAATATTCCTTTAATACGTTCATCGTCAGTCCGGTATGAATAGCATCACATCCAGAACGGCAGCTTTAGAACCCTGGTCGCGTATGCTTATCAGATCCTGCCATCAAAGGGCTGATATAATTTTAGTAGCATTTGGTAGACATACGGAATATTCCTTAATTTTTTCCATGGTGCAACAACCCCTGTTGTGCCACAGTCTCCTCGTTGTCGAGACTACGATCACACTTAGACACACACCATTCGGTAGGACTTCTCTGGACGAGTGATCAGCCCGACGCAGCGACATTTACCTCACTCTCACTCACTCACAAGAGACAGACTGCCATGTCCGCCGGTGGAATTCGAACCCACAAACGAGCGGCCGCAGACACACGCCACGGCGCATTCTGTAATATTTACACTTATGCTTTGCTCCCGTAATTTGCAATCGTTATTAATAGGTTTATTGATTGTTTTGTGCATGTTGAACATTGACCAACTTGTATATCGGGCGATTTTGTGTTGCAAGTGTGAGAAAGAGCTTAGGTTATGCGAGCGGTCAGTTTTACATCCTGGGCACACTGCAGCTTATTAAGACTTCCAACCACAAACTTCATCCCCATTTTGGGGCGCAATTCATAATTATCTTATGCTTGAAACAAGGTGCTAAGGAAAATATTTGCTCCGAAGAGAAATTAAGAACTTGGGAAATAAGGAAGACTTCCTGACGGGGAACTTCGTGAGAGGTAAACAAGATATCTAATGTTGCTGGGGTCGTCGAGTAGGGGTACAAAGAACACCTACAGATTTTCAGAGGCAGTAGAGTTTAAAAGTGACCACATTGAAGACCGAGAAGTAGCTTAGCAAATAATTTATTTTATATTTTAGTTTAAGAAAAAGGTTTCGAGAATGGGATGTTCATGAACGCGGATTAAAATCACGTTCAAAGACTTGTTTTGGTATTATCGACGTTAATTATTTCCATTAGATCACCAGGATTTCATTAGACTTGCCTAAACTATAAATGTAACAGAGGAAGGTTTTGAACACGCTTGTGACGGTGTCCAGATATACCATTTTAATTCAAGTTATACTTGAATTAAAGTGAGTGAGGCATATTGGAGTCACTTCTGTTCGAATGTCAGTTTTCATTTAACTGTTCACTGTCAGGCTATTAACGTTGCGGTGTTTGTAGTGTTGAACCTTAACCCGCTGAAGAAGTGCAGAGGTGACTACTGTAGCTACTTAGTGGTCATTGAATTTCGGTGCTCCAAGCAGCATTCCGTAATTCTGTACTTCATAGTTAGGGAACAACACGTTGTTGCATATTTCACTTCAAATCGATTGCAGTGTAGCGTAATGAGTTTACGGACCTCGGCATGTTGACACTGTGTAGTTTGGTTGGTAGGTAGGTAGGCAGGCAAGTACATTCGTAATAACCTACGCAGCCTTCGAGCCCCACGTACCCGTATGCCACACTGCACGGCCTTACACCCCTGAAAATAGTAACCTTATTACACCGCTGAGAGAATTTCATACATTTCATTCATGCTATTGTGATATGACAATTCAGAGCGTAGCCGATGGAGGTTACTCTAAAATGATCGAAAAAGACGCCCTTTGCCAAAATGCGTTTCGAAATGAATGTCTGTTATGGAACAGGAGCTAACCACAGCGTCCTGTCTATTACGGAACAGACGTGCTAACTACAATGTCCTGCCTATTACGGAACAGACGTTCTAAATATGTCCTATGTATTGCGAAGCAAAAGTGCCAACCAAAACGTCCTTTCTATTACGGAACAAGAGTTCTAACCACAATGTCGTGTCCATTACGGAGCAGGAGTGCCAACTAATGCATCGTGTGTATAACGGAACAGAAGTGCTAGCTACAGTATCCTGTCTGTTACGAAGCAGAAGTGCCTACTGCTATACCGTGTCCATCACGTAACAGGAGTGCCAATTACAGTATCGTGTCTATTACGTAGCAGGAGTGCCAACTACAGTATCGTGTCTGTCATGGAACAGCAAGTGCTAACCACAATGCCCTGTCTATCACGGAACAGAAGTGCTAACCATAATATCGTGCCTGTGTAGGCATTCGCACACTTCATTACTATGACTTAAGTGATTCTACATTGGTGGAACGTTTTAACGAGGTTTACTTTTGTGGAAAGGTATGAGAATTTACGTTTTCGTGTCACGTTAATGTAATGTCATAATTTCATCCTTTTGTTTCTTGCTTGAAGGGACGGACGCCCAAAGGCTCGTCGTGTTTGTGGTTGCGCTTGCCTTTGTGCTTGACATATGTTTGTGCGCACGCAAATGACTTCTGATTCAGCAGTTTAATGTTGTTCTGGCGTCAGCCAAACATGATACTCTTTCAGACTTTAGGTTCCCGTGACGGTGAAGATTAAATTGCGCTTTCCATTATTATAGCAGCAGGTAATCTGGCAAGTATTTACAGACGTTTCGGAGGAATCTGTTACCTCAGTCTTCGGGATAAATGTGACTCATACACCTGAAATCGCTGCTTCCGCTTAAAGTTTGGTGATTAAGTACAAGACTGCACGGTGGCACATCCCGGAAGACCACATTGTAAATAATAGTCCTTTGTAAATATGCTGCGTGCAGACTGCGTGTGGGATTTTGTAGAAAGAAGGTGAAAAGGCTGGGGCAGATAATGGAAATGTGGTAGATGAGAAATGCCTGCATTGTGGTCAAAGAACTGTAGCAAAGAAACCATTTTTTGGAAGATAATTTTAAAGTGGGTCCTAAGAGGTGGGACTGGATTGTGTTGACTGGTTTTATGTGAATCAGGACAGGAACCGCTCTCAATCTGTCGTTAACACGGTAACGGATCTGGATTCCTTAAAAAGGTCAAATAGCTGCGAAATCTTGTAACTCTTCGCGAAGGGCTGCTTCGTGGGATTATTTATTCCATGTTAATAATATAGTGTGTGACATTTGTGTCAGAATGTGACCTTCTAAGAGGAGGAAACAGCCATTCAATACAGTGTTCTACGTCTTAATACTTCTGAATTTTATAAATTGGAAATAATTTGATTTTATGAATAGATCGATAAATAAGCAAATAAAACATTATGTTCCATTGTTCGACCGTCAGGCTTGCAGTGCCTTGTAGGTACGTAGGTTATTAGAAATACTCGCAGAACATTATTGAATTAACAACATTATACTTCTCTCACACGCGTATGGTGTAGGTCCTCGCAAGCATTTGAATGACTGCAGTTTCGAGTCTCACTTCAGACATGGAAGTGTATCTGCCTTTTGTTGCGTCGTTATCATATGTAAGCAGAATTTTTCCAGCGCCACATCGTCTACCAAGAGCCCCCATTTGGACTGCCATGGGCGCGAACCCGGGCCTCGGCGATGAAATAAGCTATGCAGGGGGCAATGTCCGGAATATTTGAGGGTTCAAGGTATGTTATGATGTGCAAGTTGAAGGAGAGCTTTTTCCCTGGCCGATTGCTTTTAATGTGATTGAAAAACTTCCAAATTTTGCAAGAATTCCTGGCCTGCTTGTGAACTCCGACGGACTTCCAGCCGGGTATGGATGTGTTAATGGACACTTGGATATGATTTCCACTCCAACAGAAGCTATCTCCCTAGAGCAACTGTAAACTGTGGAGCCCATATGTTCGGTTCTCACAGACCTGCTGCCTATGTTGACATATTCCCATCTCCTTTTTCCCTCTGGTTCATCATACATGGAAAACGCGACTTGAGCATCGTTCCTGTGAAAGAAAAAATAATACCCACTTAGAAAGCGTTAACCTGCATCAGGAAGCACCAATCGATAAGACGCATCTGAGTCTCCTACACGACATACATAGGGAGCCATTGTTATCGTCGATGCTCTTTATGGCTATGGTTGGCTCTGTGGCACAAAGAATAGACGTTTCAGTTAAAGGACAACATTTTGAGCTTAGCATCTGCTGTCGAGACCTGGCTATGAGAATTAAAGTATATTTTGTTACTGTCTAGCCAAGTAGGATAGCTCAGTCAACACAGCGACTGTCTACGCTGTTGAAGGAGCAGGCTGTGACTCCCGGAAAAGTCGATTATATATTCCCTGAAAACACGTCCATGTCCAGTCTGCTGTCGACTGTATATGATGCTACTTGCAGCGTGACAATGGCAGGACTGTGAAGTCGGCCATTCACCGTCGTCTCAATTCGTAGTTACACTCTGTATTTGTTTATAGGCCACTCAACATCTGTAGTTATGGTTGTGGTTTATCTGTAGACAGTTCGGTTTCGTTCTTATTGTTGTAACTCATTTACGAGACATTAAACCATCAAACTTCTATGTCTATTGTTTATGTTATTTATAGTCTGTTCGTCCTTTGTACTTAATCCTGTGGTTTGTACAGGAGGTTAAACTTCCGTAGATAATTTTAAAGTTTGTTGACAGTCAGTTCGACTTTTGTACGTATTGTTGTAATTTATTTACAAGAGTTTGAAGAGGCTGTCAAAAATTCGACGGATGTTGTTTATTTTGTTTATTGAGGTTTCGACTTCTGTACTTATTGTTGTATTTATGTAGAAGGTTCAACTTCTGTAGTTGTATTTGTACTTGTATTTTATTTACAGGTGATCAGACTACCCTACTTACTGTTGCAGTTTATTTGTAGACAGTTCAGTTCGTGTTCCTGTACTTTATTTGCAGGAAGTTAAACGTCTGTAGCTATTGTTGTAGTGAATTTACAGGAGGTTAAACTCGTGTAGTCTTTGTTGTAGTTCATTTACAGGCGACTAACTTCTGCAGTTGTTCACGACAAGCTGCAGAGAGGAGGATACATAGCCCTTGCTGCCCTTCCGTATCTCACATTTTTGTTCGAGTCTGATGGTCAACGCTGTGTGACACAGAGATTTCGCAGCTGAATCACCAGATGAATGTGTATGATACACTGCCTTATTATCCAACTAATGCATTCAATTATATAAAAACTTTGAATTGTTAAAAACCAATTAAACTTATAAAAGCCACTCCAACATGTTTCGGTTCGCGCAGGAACCATCATCAGGGAACTACAACCAGTGCTTAGCTAAAATTAAAAGTCAAATTCAACAGTTCATGTCGGTACAGACGTTGTCAGTGTTATGGCGGCACATTCGTCAGAATATGCCGCCATAACACTTACAACTAACACGAACTGTTGAAGTTGACTTGTAATTTTAGCTAAGCACTGGTTGTAGCTCCGTGATGATGGTTCCTGCGCGAACCGAAACATGTTGGAGTGGCTTTTATAAGTTTAATTGGTTATTAACAATTTAACGTTTTGTATATAACTGAGTGCATTATTTGGATAATAAAGCATTGGATATTATTGATGCACGGTAACCATGAAGACCATGAAGATAAAAGAAGAGTGATTTCAGAATTTTGTAATCCTTCCAGGCACTGCTCGGATTATTAGCTGAAATACAACAACACTCTTTCTGGAACGTGCTATATTCTACGCCCAACTCATTTTCTATTTAATCGGGTTAGTGAAATTTGACGAAAAGTAAAAACTATGAAATTTTCTCCAGGTACCCTTCATTTTTCTCTCTTCTCGACATATATTCTCAAACGTCCTAAATTTCAGTCTGTGATATTCCTGCTTAGCGAGAGACCAAAGTTCGCAAACATATAAAACTGCAAATAATATCATACGTATTTCATTCTGTTGTCTGTCTTAAGACAGGTCCATAGCCTCCTCCCAGAGATTGTGATCTAATGCTTCTCCTTTCAATTACAGTACACCGTTTTTTCCTTAAGGTTATCCAGTACCTGCTTACGTCTTCTTCTTCGTCTTTCCGCCACCTGTGCCCTTCCCCCTATCTTTCCCTCAGTAACGTATATTAGATGGCAGTTCCTACGCAAGATGTGGCCAATCCAGTTAGCCTTCCTTCTTTTTATTGTATGTATGATATTCCTCTCCTCCTTGACTCTTTGTAACACCTCTTCAGCTGTCACATGATGGGTACACCTGATCTCTGCCATCCTTCTCCAGGACCACGGTTCAAAATTTTCAGGTATTTTTCATCTACTGTCCGAAGTGTCGACGTTTCAGCACTGTACAGAGTTATACTCCAAATGTAGCACTTAACTGATTTCTTCCTTAAATTTAAGTCCAGTTTGCTGGTGAAAAGAGTCTTCTTGTTGAATGCAGTATACATGTAAATACATGTATATGTAAATACATATATATATATGGCATATCGGTATATTAATTTTAGGCGCATTTGCAACAGTTACGGAAAGCGACTATTAACTTTGTCTTGTCTGTTCGTCTGTCCGAATGGATCAATACTACTCCCAGCAGAAGGATTGCGGTGAAACTTCATGTTCGTGATTTTTGCTGAAAATTGTGGATATGCTACAGTTTTAGATAAAATCAGACAAAGAACAGGCAGTTTACTTGAATACCCCTTTATTCCTATGACACCTTATCGTACTGTGATTTGTATTTGTAATTTAGACAGTCTGTGTTTTCCCTGAGGTACAGAACTAGCTAAGGCCGAAGAAAATTTCGAGTACTTAACAAAAATAATCGATTTTCAATTTCGTCGTGTTCAAGATACCGATTACAGTCCATTGTAAATCTGTTGCTAAAAGGATAAACTGTATTCTGTATGACATACACAGGCCTATGTCAAATATCGGCATCTTTAGCGTTTCTCTTGGAAACGTCAAAGAATTAAGGCTCTAAAGACAATAAGAGACTAAACGCGCCTGCAGTGTCGTGATGTGCGGAAATTTCCTGACATGTATTTTTGAGTAGGCTAATGGTAAAAGAAATTCAGAATCTAACCATACCATCCCTTCCCTTTGAATACCAAAATGAATCTCAATTTTATTTACACATTCCTTTCCTGCCTGACAAGAAATTCTCTCCTATTTGGTTCTCTTTGACAGGGAAGGATCCAAATGTGATTTGGCTTAGGCCTTTTCTTTTCCTCATGACATGTGTTTCATGATGGTTTATACCTGCACCAATAGTGTGTGTTTGTTGTTTTTATATCTGACTATTTTGTTTTTATTGGTCCTTCTTATGTTTTACTAGACCTAGTATTATGAGTTGCAGACGTGTTTTAAAGTTTTATATTGTATCACTGCAGTCTAAATTTTTTTTTTACGTTTTGCATATTTCGAATTTATGGTTTTAGGTGTATTGATTTTTGTTTCTCGCGTATGAATTAGGTTGATGGTTATGTTATAATTTTCGTAAATTGTGTTTTTATATTAGTAGTTTCAGGTTTGTCGTTTGAGTAGTTGTGTGCAGTATTTTTATGACAATGGAAAATAGTTATAGTTCAAGGGCCTGTATAACTTACAGTGATATGCTAACTTCGTTGGTTGAGGGGTTTTAAACCCCTCAACTAAATTTCAATCTGGAAGACCACCTATTTTCTGGTGTTCACAAGGACTCTTTACTCAGTATACTGCCTAGTAACCATACTTGCACTATTAATTTTTACATCTTATAATTAATTCTATTTCACTTCTATTGTCTTCGTTTAATTAACACACATCCTAGTATTCAGTTTATTATGAACAATGTTAATTAAAGATGTATAAATGAATTGTCTTTTGTTTCTGCAAACACTGCATAATTGATACACTTTAGGATTACCATTAGATAAAATTAAGCATGTCCCTCTTATTGGTTAATCATCACTCCATGAAAGTATATAGGAGAGTGGAGCTACGGCTCCACAAATTCTTAGTCTCGGATTGGGTGAAATTTAGTGATTGGCTTCAGATCCCGCTCACCCTGCTCCTGGAGCAAGAGGCCGCGTTATCCAGTGTGTAGGAAAGTGGGTGAGCCCCAGAGCCGGTCCGAATGCTATGGAATGTTTGTTAACAAGCAAGAAATATAAACATAAATTAAACTGATTAGGGACATCTGCTATACTATCCACACATGTGCCTGTAGACGGAAACAAGTCTGCTGAAACTCTGGTGCTCATAACCGCGGACTAAAGAGGTTTGGACCGTTCTAAATTTTAATTGCTCCCTCGCACTTCGGGTGGAGAAAATGGCATGGAGTGGATAAGTCGTGGAGGTGGGTGAGGAGGGAGTTGGAGCAGAAAACGGGCTATGATCTGGCTATAGGGTTTTGGGGGATTATCAGTGGGTCAAATTTGTCTCACTGTTAACCCACTTTACCTTACAGATTGTTTGCACACCACTGTTGCCTAATCATTCGCACCTTATATTCTAATACCGACGTGATATGAGCAGTTGTTGAACAACATACACCGTTGTGAGACGCTTACTGAGTATTTAATGGTGTTATAAGAAGTGTACGGGATGAGCTGTGTGGTGGAGAACTAATTGGAGAATGATGATGAAAGGCATATTTGTAAACAGTCAAGAGAAAAATTACATGATACATTTCAAGGTTTTGTCCCGCAGTTTTTTAAAATAATTGGAAACAAAACATGACAATATACAGTCAAAAGAGCCGGCATCTTTGGACATTTGAAGAAGTTTCCTTTGAAGTAAGCCGGTTAACTATTCTAGTGTTAGGATATTTTGGCGCTGGTGAGTGTTGTACGTGTGTTGTTTAATGACGCTGTCATGCGCCTAGATCATATAGCGACGGTAATAGGCGAGTGACTGAACAAATGTGCACAGTTGGTGGAATAACATTGACTGGGGGTATTCGGATTTGTCAGAGGAAAATCAACCCCAGTCACAATTTGCCCACCACGAGTTCCACATCGACTGGCGTGACCTTAGACCCTAACTTCCACTTGCTTTTTTTTTTGTTGCTTTGTTCTTGAAGAACAATTTTTGTATAAATCTGTTACGCCTAGTAATAACAATGAAACGAATTATCACTGTGAGCACATTAGAGAAAAGAGCTATGAGAAAGAAAGTATTAAAAAAAAAAAGAAGGAGAAGTATCAGGAGACTAAAACAGTCAATTGTGAGGAGCTAAATGATTTATATTTATTCCTCGTCAGGGGACATTAGGGTGATCAAGTCAAGGAGGGTAAGATGGACAATTCACATAGCACGCATGGGAGAGAAAAGCATGCAGAGTTCTGTTTGAAATATCTGAAGGAAGTGACCACTTCGAAGAACTAGTTAGTTAGTTAGTTAGTTAGTTAGTTAGTTAGTTAGTTAGTTAGTTAGCTAGTTAGTTAGTTACTCAGTCAGTCAGTGCATTAGAAATATTACGTTTTTAATCCCAAAGTGCAGTATCTGTGTAGGTTGTAAGACCAGTCCATCTGTGTTCATCATTCAATGGTTTCGCGTGGGTAACTCATTTTAGACAATTACTCACTACGTAAGTTCCACATACTTAACTGCAGTTCCAAGTTTTCAACATTTTGTCGGAAAAGAAGTAATAAAATTAATAAGGATACTTTTTGATATTTGAGGTCGTATTTAGAAGGATATATGAGTTGTTATTTGCAGCTTCCTCGCGTTGTATCGCACATGACATGTGGAGTATCTTTATCCCAAAAAAACAGTTACGAAAAAATTTACAGATGGAGAGCGCAAATTTTGTGCCCTTAAAAATCATTTTTATGCTCCTAATCTCTTTTTCTTTTACATATTCTTCTATAATTGTTATGCTTATCCTGTCTTTCCTTTGATAAAATGATTAACGACACCATATTTTATAGCATCGTGGTTTAAACCTGACGATACTGGACACGTAATACCAAGAGAATGAACAGTGCTGCAATAAGGGAATGGAACGAAATACTGTACATTTATGAGGAACAACATACAACAACTTGCACAGCCTAGCTATGATATACATTAACAAAGCCAAATAAGCGTCAGCTAAGGCGGCACTATTAGATACCGATGATGACGCAAAGTTATGGGTCGAAATTCATTGGTCTCAGGTATTAATTGTGCACAGGCGGGTGTACTGTACAACTGGACAAAGTTATTTCACAGCCACGCGGTATGTGAAAGCTTAAATTGATGTGACTGTGGATTACACCTACCGATACAGTCACCGACCAACATAAGATCTGGCTAGTGAATCCCCACTTTAGGTAGGAGAGATTTCTATTTTCGCCACGATGATGAGTGGTAGTGAGGACACCGAAAATGCAGCTGCTGTGCGTTGCGAGACTTTTGAGCGAAAGATATTGGCCTGATCCACCTTTACTGTGTGACGATGCACTTTAAATATTTTTTCGAACGCAGGACTTAATAAATGAAGTTGAATCCCTTCCGGGATATTTGACGAATTTCCCCTGAAAATACTAGGGTTTCTTCAGTCGACGTAACATCCTTTGCTGTTGCATTTAGTTTCAACGTGTTACGACCGAAGGAAATTAGGCGTGCTTAAATAAGTTGTTAGGTTTAAAATGTAGAGACAGTATAATACAGGATTATTTATAAGTCCGTGAAACATTTTAAAAATTGGCAACAAATAAACTACTCAACGGATCGTGGTAGTTTTTACGCCGATAGAGAGAGAAACTCTCCAAGTTTTTTTTACATATTTCACAGATGCTGAATTTGTCCACGTTTGGTAATACGGCAGACATCTATGCGATAGTCCATTTCGTTCCACACGTGTGTCAGCATATCACGGTCGACCAAAGCCACAGCAGCGGTGATACAGTTGCGAAAATCTGGAGATTTGCGGGAAGTGGAGGCACAAAGACAGTGTCCTTCACAAACCCCCAGAAGAAAAAGTCGCACGGGGTTAAATCCGGGGACCGGGGTGGCCACCGCATTAACGCGTCTTCTTCTTTTCCTGTGCGTCTTATCCACCTTTGTGGCAAGTTTCGATTGAGATACCCTCGCACGTCTTTGTAGTGAGCCGGAGAGCCGTCTTGTTGAAAGATGTAATAATTACTGTCTTCATTCAATTGTGGCATCAGCCAGTTTTCTGACATGTTTCACGGACTTATGAATAACCCTGTATAATATAATATACAAGGTGGTTCAAATATGACCGGGACTATTTGTGTGTAAATCTGGCGACATCAGTCCCGGTCATATTTGAACCACCTTGTACTCACTTACTTACTCCATGGTGCAGAGTCCTTCTTGAGAAGCTAACTGGTTTGCAGCTAGTCAAGAAATTCCCCGCATTTCACGGAACCCGAAGGTTCATTACCGCACTCACAAGCGTCC
>Ga0123357_10007204_pt1 | contig 13703 bp, 14 predicted proteins | sample TergutEmb28metaG_FD_89873 | JGI IMG/M metagenome (GOLD analysis project Ga0123357, IMG submission 89873) | Embiratermes neotenicus P4 segment gut microbial communities from Petit-Saut dam, French Guiana - Emb289 P4 | ecosystem: Host-associated > Arthropoda: Insects > Digestive system > Gut ... | reverse complement strand
TTTCGGTGATTAATTTTGTTTCGCTCAACACCATTGAACACAAGATGCTTGGCGTACTGAAATTCAAGACTTCGCTTGCACAAGGCATTTTAGACAATGGCGAAAGTGCAATCTTCCTGAGTGACAGTAAATTCAATGCCTTTATGAAAGACGTTGAACAAATAACTGTTATTGATGCAGACACAAAAGATGTCGTAGTTATTTCCAATGAAGAAGAAAATTTGGAAGTTAAGGCATTAGCTGAAAAAACGTCCTTTGAACCAATAATTCCGGGCGACGACGATTTCGAACCTTTAAATAATGAAACTCCTTCAATGCCGGATGAATCGCAACCCGAAACTCCAAAAGAAATTCCTGCCGATGATGCTTCGGAATTGCTTGCTAAAGGATTTTCTTTCTTAGGCGGCTTGGCAAAAACGCTGTCCACCAAAGAAGGAGCCGAACAACTGGCACATTCTTTAATAGAAAAAGACGAAACGACCGGCAAAACACATCTGAAAATTCCGGTCGAAAGCGAAGAAACAGTAAGTAATGTGTTAAATATGTTGGGTAATTTATTTAAAGGATTAGGAAAATAACGAAAGACTGAAATTATGCAGCAACCAATCATCCGTTGCACTCACATAGAAAAGGATTTAGCTCAATTGCTACAATCCTTGAGCTATGATGGTTTGTTTCTCTTAATGGACGACAATACCCAAAACAATTGCCTTCCACTCGTCCAAACCCTACCCGAAATACAGTCGGCAAAAAAGTTCTCTATTCCGGCGGGTGAAGAAAGTAAGAGCATCGAATCGCTATCCAACGTTTGGAAATTTCTTTCAGATAATGGAGCCAACCGGAAATCGTTGTTGATTAATCTTGGCGGCGGAATGTTGACCGATTTGGGCGGATTTGCCGCCGCTACTTTCAAACGAGGAATACGGTTTGTAAATATTCCAACAACGCTTTTGGGAGCAGTGGATGCCGCCGTCGGTGGAAAAACAGGAATTAATTTCAATGGGCTTAAAAACGAAATCGGCGCTTTTGCCCCTGCAATCGCTGTCCTGATTGATTCCAATTTTTTTAAGACCCTGGATACAAAACAATTATTATCGGGTTATGCCGAAATGTTGAAACATTCGTTGTTGGCAGGAGATTCGAATTATTGTAGAGACGGGGCATGCCCCGTTTCTACGGTAAACGATATTTTATGTTTTGATTTGAATGAGGTAAATTATGATTTATTGAATAAGCTATTGTTTGAATCGGTATTGATTAAAGAACGAATTGTCAAAGAAGACCCAACCGAACAAGGGATTCGCAAAGCCTTGAATCTCGGACATACTTTTGGTCATGCCTTCGAAAGTTTTGCGCTTGAAACGAAACATCCAATTCAACACGGTTACGCTGTGGCTTATGGATTGGTTTGCGAGTTGTATCTTTCATTTGTTCAATTGGGATTCGACAAAAATGTGTTAATAAAAACCGCTTACTTCATTAAGGAACATTATGGCGTCTTTCCTTTCGACTGTAAACAGTATGACCGCCTTTATGAATTGATGCAACACGACAAAAAAAATGAATCTGCAACAATCAATTTCACGCTATTGAGTAATATAGGAAACATAGAAATCAATCAAACGGCAAGCAAAGAAGATATTTTTGAAGCGTTGGATTTCTATCGTGAATACTTTGGTCTTATTTAGGAAATTTACATAGATTACTATCTGTTATTCCGTTATTCAATTATTCGTTATAAAATGGATTCAAAAAGAAAACAAGCAAAAACATCGCAAATAAAAAGTTTCGGAGCAGCCTTTCGAGGTATATTTGTATTATTGCGTAACGAACGTAATTTTCGGTTTCATTTGTTTGCCGCTGTTATCGTATTGCTTTGCTGTTATTTTTTTAATGTAGAAAAAAGCGAGTGGTTGGTTGTTTTATTGCTTATCGGACTTGTATTTTGCATGGAAGCTCTGAATACTGCCATAGAATATATTTGTGATTTGGTTTCTCCGGAATATCATCCAATGGTAAAAAACATAAAAGATATAAGCGCCGCAGGTGTTTTATTGGCCGCAATTATTGCCGCTATTGCCGGTTGCGTTATTTTTATCCCCTACATAATGGCAATGATTCATGTTGGATTTTAATCCAACATCATGCTCATATAAATATCGTGGGTGATTTCTCCCTGAAAATTAGAAGGAATAAGAATTTTTATCATTCCATATAAATATTCGTTCCTTCCTGAAAAATCATTTATAAAAAGCTTTTCCCCCTTGAAAACATTTTTAATTGTATTTAATATGATTTGTCTTGCCTTTTCATTCGAATAGAGTATTTCTTTGATTATTATTTCGTCTTCGAACGGAACGGCAAATGCAATTCCTTCATTTTCCATGTAAAAAACATATCCCTCATTGAAGAATAAATCTTCTATAATAAAAGTAAATTGTACTTCTGTTTTTAATACGACATTTGCTTTTTGAGTCAAAAGCTTGAGATATAAAAGATAAAGTTTTTCTATTTGAATTTTACTTAAATCATCAAAAACTTCAACATTCTTGGAATTAATTTGACCATCCATTTCCCAATCAAATTCAGTTACCGATTTTGGAAATGCTTTTGCATAACCTGCTTTTGCATAAAAATCAAATAGCCGATTTTCTTGTGGAATTAAAAATGTAAATGTGTAATCAAGTTTTTTCATTTCAGAGAAGGCTGCATCCAATAATTGTCTCATATAGCCCTGTTGGCGGTGTTCCGGATGTGTCATTGCTCCGGAGATATAACCGGCTTCGTAAATATTATTTCCAATTTTGATTTGATAAGGAATTATTTGCAGGAAAGCAACAAGCATGTTATTTTTCCATAATGTTAAAGATTGATTTGTTTTAAATACTTTTTCAAAGTAAAAATTAATGAATTGAGCTGTGTCTTGAGGAAAACAAAGCTTCCACATCGTTTTTAATGCAGAAATGGTTGAGAGAGAAGGATGGTTTATCATATTAGTTCTATTGCGAAAGATTAAATCATATTTGTCAGAGAATCTAACCATAAAAAACAGATTATTGCTTATTTGTCCTGCCAAATAACTTTTTGAAGTATTTTCCTTTGCGGTATATTTTTCTTTGCATATATAAAATATATGCAATAATAGACATAATGGACACACAAGCAAATGTCATTATTATTATACTTATACTATTGAATGTAGAATTTATAACAGAATTTATAGTAAAAGCTGCTGATATAATCGTAAATATTGCTGCAATAATTGAAATAAATTTTAATACTTCTTTATCCACCATATCGCTTTGAATATTATAAATCATCAATAATTCTTCCTGATTTCTTTGAAAAATTGCCCTTTTATTTTCTACATTGAAAGCGGTTCGAATATAATCTATTGATCTTTGGGAAGATGGATAATTCATTTGCACATTCCAAAAATTGATAGAATGAACGTACTCGCTTAAGATATCATTAATTTTTTGCAAAATATTATAGGGTCGATGGGATTTTTTATCTATATCTACTAAAAATGGGATTATTTCATCGTTGGCTTTTTCTATGGCGGCTTCTTCAAACAAAATCAGTTCTATATAAAACAAAGTTATACACTCCATTTCGATTTTATTCTGTTGATAATGAGCATCTAACATCTGTACAAAAACATTCCGATAAGCATAAGTCTTTGCATATTTATATTGTCCTCCGCTTTCTTGTAAAATACGCCTAATATCTTTATCAGTAACGGTACTTAAAAAATCATTTTCTTCAAAGTAAGCTTCTGAAAACAGAACCGATGCCAACCAATCATCGGTAGGGCTACCCTCAACAATGGTTAGAAAATTTTTTGAAATACCTTTCTTTTCTATTTCAAAATGTTTTTTTAAATATTCAAATAAATTTTCCGTCGTTCCATTATTGTTTATGACAACAGTCAGTTTGTTCACAGACACAGAATCTAAATATTTTGTAATTGGAAAATTACTAGATGGGAAAACAAGATGTAATACTCCGCACTGTGTTTTTTCATCAATAGAAATTAACAGTTCCACCATTATTGTTCCTTCATCTGCTTTTAAATGAAGATTACCAATATAATGGCGCTCAATACCCAAATTCCTAATATTTAATGATTCAATAGGAATACCAATTTCTTTTTTGTTTCTAAAATTCAACCATTCACGGACATCATTAATCAATACGTTTTCCTCCGCATTGATAACAAGTTTTTGCTTGTCATTATACTTGATAGGGATGCTTGTATAAATATCTACTACTAATTCTTGTTCGGTTTTTGATTCTTTTTCATTTTTCATTGAAATTCAATATTATACTTGTGTAACAATTTTATTGGGTGATAAGAAAGTTTTGATTTTCGCAGCCCTTCATCTCCCACATCTTCCTCTTTATTAACGTATTGAAGATTCGGATAATTTGAAAGCATATCTGCAACAAATTTTTGGTTCAACACTTCATAAATACCTTCATAATCTTTATCCGCTTTGCTAATATGTATATAAAGCGTATCATGCAAAATTTCCCCTACTATAAAACCTGTTATTTCTGTATTTATTTTTATAACTGCACCAATAAAATCAAAATCTCCATAATGTTGCAAAACAAATTCCGTCATATCCGCTTCATTCCGAAAAACAGGATTATCTTTATCATTTAATGAATCATATTTTTTGAAAAAAGATATAACTTCCGAAATATTTCCGGTTGTTATTTTCTCATAAAAATACTTCGGATACAACTGATAAAATTTATTGATATGATTTCTTTTTTTGTTATACAATTTTCCCGACAAGGAAGATAACGACTGTATTTCATACAAATAGTCCGACCAATTTTCAAGTTTTACACGCTGAAATAAAAATTTGTTTTGTAAATTATCAACTACCTCTTCCGGTACTGCGGACAATATCAGTTTTATTTTCTTATTACGGCAATAATCCGATAAAATGACGATAGCCTCTTCATTTGGCAATTTTCCTATTGGTATCGAAAATGCTGTTTCGGATAAGTTTATTTCCGAAACACCTTTGATAAATAATGTGTCTTTAAAGATGGCATATTCATATTTAAAATAAGATGCCCACATAAACAAGCCCCCCGTTGTAAAATCGCAGGTTCTGTAGTTTTGGAATTGAAAATAATAATTTATTTCAGGTAATATTCTTAATATTACCGGCTTAAATTGAATCATACAGAAGTCTATATCAATTTGTTGGTTTCAGTATCGGGAAAAACAATTACAGGCTTGAATTTTTTTGCTTCTTCGAAATCCATTAAAGCGTATGACATAATAATCAAAACATCGCCAATCTGTACCTTTCGGGCTGCCGCTCCATTAAGACAAACGGCTCCGGAGCCACGTTTCCCTTTAATGACGTATGTTTCGAGACGTTCTCCATTATTGTTGTTTACAACATGGACTTTTTCTCCTGCGATTAAATTCGCAGCATCCATCAAATCTTCATCGAGAGTAATACTTCCGATATAGTTTAAATTAGCTTCAGTTACACTAATTCTATGCAATTTTGATTTTAATACTTCAATCAACATCTTTTTTTACTTTTCACTTCTTACCTCTGATTGATAGTGTCGGTTTGATCGATAATGTCGCCATCGCCATACTGATATTGATCGCCGGTACCGCTATCACCGGTGCTGTAATATTGTCTGCTCAATATTACCGTTATTCCTCTTTGAGCAAATCTTCGCACGGCTTCGTCTTTTTTAGCTTGACTCCAGGTTTTCATTCCTTCCAAATAAATGACTTTCAAGCTTTTCATTTCCATAAGAAAATCAGGAAGTTTGGTTAACTGAAAATTCCCTGAAACATTGAGCGTTTCCAGGTTTGTTAGTTCCAATATTCTTTCAGGAACAGTGCCAATGTGATTGAATGCAACATTCAAAAATTGCAAATTAGTCATATCAAATACGTAGTCGGGTATAGCCGTCAATTTAGGTTGCTGCATAGACAGATCCAAGCTATCGCTTGAAATTTCATTTGAAATTGCAAACGAGTTTACCGAAATAGCAATAATTCCGAGTAATAATCCAATCTTTTTCATCTTAAAACGTTTTAGAAGTCAATAATATTTTTATCCTTTATATTTTATGTTATCAATTAACCGGACGTTTCCGCAAAAAACGGCGATACATCCGACAATGTCATCAGAACTATTCCAATCGGGAACAGGTTGTAACGTCTTTCCATCCACTATTTCAAAATATTCAATTCTTAACAGGGGAACTGCGTTAATGGCTTCAACAACCTGTTTTTTCAAATCCGGAATCGAAATTTTCCCTGCAAAGCTACGACTTTTAAACAAAATTTCTGATATTTTTGTTGCCGATTTATATTCTGAAGGATTGAGCAAGGCGTTCCGGCTACTCATTGCCAGTCCGTTTTGTTCCCTTACAATAGGGCAAGCCACAATTTCGGTATTTAGATTCAACTGTTTCACCATTTCCCTGATAATAGCTAATTGCTGGAAATCTTTTTCTCCAAAATAAGCTTTGCCGGGTTCTATGATATCAAAAAGTTTACTTACGATTTGTGCCACTCCGTTGAAATGGCCGGGTCGGAAGGAGCCTTCCATCACTTGTTCCAATAAACCGAAATTAAAAATTCTGGTATCCGGTTCGGGATACATCTCTTTTATTTCGGGAATAAAAACAATCGAACATCCTGCCTTTTCCAACATTTGACAATCTGTATCGAGTGTGCGGGGATATTTCAATAAATCGTTTTTATCATTAAATTGGGTAGGATTTACAAAAATGCTAACTACACATATATCGTTTTCCGCAACACAACGGGTTACCAATTCGATATGGCCGGCGTGCAAAGCTCCCATGGTAGGAACCAATCCGACCGTTTTTTTTGCATTCCGCTGGGTTGCTAACGCTTGCTTTAGCGAAAAAATTGTTTGTATAATTTTCATATTTTGTAAATAGTGAACGGTGAATAGGGAATAGTAAATGGGGAAAAAACGTTCACCGTTCACTATTCGCTATCCCGAATCAAGCGACAAAAATAAGCAAATAAATACCATTCTTAAAAAATATTGATAGTATTTAGTAAATTGTTTTGATTTTTGTACCTTTTTTTTTATTATCTTTGCAAGGTTTTTTCAATCTTATGATATTAAAATGGATGCAAAGCGGATTTTGTTTATAACTTCGGAAATAACTCCTTACCTTCCTGAAACTGAAATTTCCCATATTGGTCGTTATTTGCCGCAAGGTATTCAAGAGAAAGGAAAAGAAATCCGGACATTCATGCCAAAATTTGGCTCTATAAATGAAAGAAGAAATCAACTACATGAAGTGATCCGGTTATCCGGAATGAATTTGATAATTGACGATACGGATCATCCTTTGATTATTAAAGTGGCGTCTATTCAATCTGCACGCATGCAGATTTATTTTATTGACAATGAAGATTATTTCCATAGAAAAAGTACTGTTGCCGACGAAAGCGGATCTGAGTTTGAAGACAACGACGAACGTTGTATTTTTTTTGTGAGAGGAGTGATGGAAACTGTTAAAAAATTACGTTGGACACCCGATTTAATCCATTGCCACGGATGGATGACCGCTTTGGCTCCTTTATATATTAAAAAGCATTATAAAGACGATCCTTGTTTTAAGAATTCAAAAGTTGTGTATTCTATTTATCGTGATGACTTCCGATCGCCATTCAGGGAAATTTTTCCCCAGAAACTGAAATTAGAAGGGATAAAAGATTCTCATCTTAAATCGATAAAAGAAAAAGCCGATTTTGAATCACTCAGCAAATTGGCTATTGATTTTTCGGATGGAGTAATACAAGGTTCTTGTGATGTAAATGAAAATTTATTGGAATATTCAAAACATAAAGAAAATCTTCATTTTTTGCCTTATTATGATAAAGATACTTGTATAGGAGCTTGTGATGCTTTCTATGATAAAGTGTTGGAAGTTAATTTTTAATGGTAAAAATTTAATATTAAAAATAGAATGAGATTTAAATTGTTAATTTGTGCTATTTTTACATTAGGCTTTATTGCTTGTGAAGATGATTTAAGTCCTGTTGGAATGAGTATTCAACCGAAGGACGACAGAATAGATGTATATACGGATACCGTTTCTTTCACGTCTTCTACTCAGCTGCTTGATTCCATTTTCATCAAAACAGTTGCCGGCAGCCTCGGTAATTTTGATGATCCTACGTATGGAAATATCAAATGTGGATATTTGTGTAATTTTTATACTTCACCCGATTCTGTTTTCCGTCCCATTGTAAATGAAGACAAAATAGACTCTGTTATTTTGAATTTATATTACTCTTCTTATGTAGGTGATTCATTAGCGCCTATGGAAGCTACGGTGTATGAGGTAACAGACACGCTTAGAAAGAATTTTTACAGCAATGTCGATCCGAGGGTATATACTACTAATAATAAAACTATTCTGGCTAAAAAAACATATACTGCACGAAATATGAATGTACCGGATTCTCTAAATTCCACACTCAAAACTTTGAGTATTAAACTTCCTGTCTTTGTTGGAGATAAAATTTATAAAGAATGGAAGGACGGGAACAGAGATACTTTTAAATATCTGGAAAATTTTTTCGGGTTTTTCCCGGGAATTTATATTGAATCTACTTATGGCTCAGGAAATATATTGAATATTACAGGTACAGATATGTTTGTTTATTATACAAGTCGTCTCGCAAGGGATAATGGAGAAATTGTTCCTGATTCTCTTGCCTGTGCGTATTTTCCCGCCTCTCCGGAAGTTACTCAATTAAACAAATTTGAAAGCAAATTCGACAATCAGAAATTGATTGATCCAAATTACACCTATTTGAAAACGCCGGCAGGAGTTATTACGCAATTAGAAATACCTCTTCAAGAGATTGTAAATAAAGTAGGTGCAGGTAGAACATTCAACAACGTCAAATTGGCGTTAGATGTGACAGAACAACCTGATATTTGGGATTATACGATGTCAATACCAAAAGAAGTCGTACTTATAAGTCCCGATTCGGTTAAGCCGTTTTTTGAAAAACCCGGGCCTGAAGGTAAAACATTTGCTTACTACGCTTCTCTCACCACTTCTTCGGCATATAAATATGATTTTGGAAATATTGCCGCTTTAATTCAGAGTTCTGTTACGGCTGCTACGGCTGCTGCTAATCCGGGAGAAGAATTAAAACCCTTGAAATTGTGGGTTATTCCGGTTGAAACCAGCACCACCAACAGCACTGTTTTCAAAAATTGTATCACACCTTCCGGCGCCAGATTAAAATCAGGTAACAACTTAAAATTGTATATTACTACTACAAAAATAAACAAGTAAAAGTTCGCCTTTCATCTTAACCGTAGAATCGTTCCTTCCGTTAATGTAGATTCCGGATGATGCGTTTTATTCATCTTATAAAGATTGGATAAGCGTATTCCATATTCTTGTGAAATGTAGTACATTGTTTCTCCGGCTTGAACAGCATGATCATAATAAGGTTTGTCGGCTTTTGATTTCTTCTTTTGAAGATAGACAATATCTCCTGTCTGTAATTGATGATCGGCCGAAACATCATTATACTTTAAGATATTTTTTGTTTTGAAATCCAAATCAGAAGCAATGGAAGAAAAACTGTCATTTTCTTTTGCCAAGGTATAAACCAAACCAAAAGATATATAGATATCCCTGTTGATCTTATTCTCCTTCTTGTTTTTGTCGGAATATTTGCCGTCGAATTGATGAAGCTCGTATAATTCTATCAAATCGATTAATTTTTTAGCATATAATTTATCTGTGGCATAGCCGCATGCTAATAATCCCTTAGCCCAGCCTTCATAATCGTTGGCTTTTAATGAAAATAATTTTGAATAATTATTCCTTTCCGTTAAAAAACGGGAATGATCTTCATAAGATTCTTTTGCGTTTTTGTATTTACGGAAACATTCATTTTTTTCATCATCATCCTTGTAAACAGAAGGTCCTGTCCATATATCACCACACTTGATGCCGAAATGGTTATTAGCTTCTATGGCAAGGTCGCTTGTTCCGGCTCCCGATTCTAAAAGTCCTTGAGCCAAAGTGATACTGGCCGGGATTTTATAGCGGTTCATGTGTTCGATAGCTAATTTATGATATCTTTCTATATATAAAAGATAATTCTTATTTTTACTTTTATTTTGAGCATATCCTGAAGAAAGAGATAACAAGATAAAAATAAGTAGAAACAAGATTTTATTTTCTTTCGATTTCATATTCAAAGAAACTACTATATTTGTAGAAAAAATAGATAATAAAAACGATGAAAGAATTGAATATTATTACAAAGATAACGATTTCTTCTTACGAAGAGCTTAGTATGGAAGAAAAAAAATTGATTGATTCGGCCAAAAACGCAACTCAAAACGCTTACGCTCCATATTCGAAATTCAAGGTAGGAGCAGCGATATTGCTGGGAAATGGAGAAATTATTACCGGTAATAATCAAGAAAACGTTGCTTATCCTTCGGGAATTTGCGCTGAACGGGTTGCCGTATTTCATGCGAATGCCATGTATCCCGACATAAAAATTAAAACAATTGCGATTGCTGCCTGTTTCAATGGAGACTATACGGAGAATATTTCTCCATGCGGTGCGTGCCGGCAAGTTTTGCAAGAAACGGAAGCTCGTTACCATTCTCCCATCAGGGTTTTACTTTATGGTAAAGAGGAAATTTATATAGTGGAATCGATTAAAGATTTGTTACCGTTGAGCTTTTCTTTCTGATTTTTTTATAAACACAGAGACACAGAGGCACAGAGATTATTTATACAAATCTCTGTGCCTCTGTGTTTATATGATTTTAATCTGTCGATTTGGCAGAAAAATCTGTCATGCCCTTTTTGGCATATCATTTGATAAAATCTTCACGTAAATCGAATATAAACTAAAAATGAATATATTAAATTATGGGAAAAATTATTGGAATTGACTTAGGAACCACAAACTCTTGTGTTTCCGTGATGGAGGGTAACAAACCTGTTGTTATCCCCAACAGCGAAGGAAAAATGACAACGCCTTCTATTGTTGCTTTTGTTGATGGCGGCGAACGTAAAGTAGGCGACCCTGCCAAACGTCAGGCTATCACCAACCCAACAAAAACCATTTTCTCTATCAAGAGATTTATGGGTGAAACTTACGACCAGGTTCAAAAAGAAATCTCCCGTGTACCTTATAAAGTAACGAGAGGAGATAACAATACTCCGCGTGTAGATATCGACGGACGTTTATATACTCCGCAGGAAATTTCTGCAATGGTTCTTCAGAAAATGAAGAAAACTGCCGAAGATTATTTAGGTCAGGAAGTAACAGAAGCAGTCATCACTGTTCCTGCTTATTTCAGCGACTCTCAACGTCAGGCGACCAAAGAAGCCGGAGAAATCGCAGGCTTACAGGTGAAACGTATTATCAATGAACCAACTGCCGCTGCTTTAGCTTATGGTTTGGATAAGACTCACAAAGATATGAAAATCGCTGTGTTCGACCTTGGGGGCGGTACATTCGATATTTCTATCCTTGAATTGGGAGATGGCGTGTTTGAAGTAAAATCAACCAATGGCGATACGCACTTGGCTGGAGACGATTTCGACCACGTGATTATCGACTGGCTGGCCGAAGAGTTCAAAAAAGATGAAGGATTGGATTTGCGTAAAGACCCGATGGCTATGCAACGCTTGAAAGAAGCTGCCGAAAAAGCTAAAATCGAACTTTCAAGTTCAACTTCTACGGAAATCAATTTGCCGTATATCATGCCGGTCGACGGTATGCCGAAACACTTGGTTAAAACGTTAACCCGTGCGAAATTTGAACAATTGGCCGACAAATTGATTAACGCTTGTATAGCTCCCTGCGAAAAAGCGATGAAAGATGCCGGATTAAAAGCTTCCGAAATTGATGAAGTAATCCTCGTTGGTGGTTCAACCCGCATTCCTGCTATTCAGGATTTGGTTGAAAAAACATTTGGCAAAGCTCCTTCCAAAGGTGTAAATCCCGACGAAGTCGTTGCTATTGGCGCTGCTATTCAAGGCGCCGTTTTGGCCGGAGATGTAAAAGATGTGTTATTGCTCGACGTAACTCCGCTTTCTTTGGGCATCGAAACCATGGGTAGCGTGATGACTAAATTGATTGAAGCGAATACAACCATACCGTCTAAAAAGTCCGAAACATTTACTACTGCTGTAGATAATCAGCCTTCGGTAGAAATTCACGTATTGCAGGGTGAACGTCCTTTGGCGAAAGACAACAAGACAATCGGCCGCTTCCACTTGGATGGAATTATGCCTGCCCAACGTGGCGTTCCTCAAATTGAAGTTACTTTCGATATTGACGCTAATGGCATTTTGCACGTTTCTGCAAAAGACAAAGGAACCGGTAAAGAACAAAGTATCCGTATCGAAGCTTCCAGCGGTTTGAGCGATGCCGAAATCAAACGCATGAAAGACGAAGCTGCTGCCAATGCCGAATCCGACAAGAAAGAAAAAGAAAGAATCGATAAGTTAAATCAGGCCGACAGTATGATTTTCCAAACCGAAAAACAACTGAAAGACCTTGGAGATAAACTTCCTGCCGATAAAAAAGCTATGATTGAAAGCGGATTAAGCAAATTAAAAGATGCTCATAAAGCTCAGGATATTGCCGGAATTGATGCGGCTATGGCAGAAATCAACAATGCTTTCCAGGCTGCAAGTCAGGATATTTATAATGCTCAACAACAGGGCGGAGGTGACACACAACAGCCGACAGATCCTTTCAGTGGTTTTAATGGAAATCCGGGAGGTAACGCCGGAGATAATAAATCGAATGATGGTGGCGTTACGGATGTGGATTTTGAGGAAGTGAAATAAAATGAGAATGTTCCCCTTTGTACTTTTGCAGAGGGGAATATTTTTTTAATTGACCTAAAAAATAATACAATGCAAGTAACAGAATTATTAAAACTTACACAATGGTTTAAAACCAATGTAGCACAAGCTGAAGTCCATACGCTTTATGCAAATTTATATAATGCTATGTACTCAAACCTTTCTGATCGATATTCTCAACCTTCCCCATTAGAAAACTACAAAAATGAATTGTTTAAAGCAATTAAAGATGTCAATTTTCAATCATTAAGTTTAGAGCAAATAAAATATCTTGATACATTAAAAGTTGTAGATTTATTAGGGCAAAAAGGCATTAATGAAATAGAAAATATTTTATTTAAAAATCAGCTTGACCTGAATACTGCTACGCAAAAAATAAAATCGATTGCAGATATAATGCAAGAAGCGGTTACAACTATTAATGATTTATCAACTATATTACAAAAATCTTTTGAACTTGAGAATAATGATGATGATAAAATAAATAACGATGAAATACTAATTAGAGTTTATTTTAAAGACAATGCCGCTATTAATAATTTAACGAATTTCAAAGAATATGGTAGTATTTGGTACGAAGTCGGCAGAGGCATATCTATGGCACAAGATAAAACCCCTGAAGATTTTAAAATTATTGGTGCGGAAAAAGGTTCTGTTATTTTGGGTGTATGACAAATTGCACAGTTCCCCCCAAAATCATACCTTTGTCTTTCATAATCATTAATATTAGTAAAATTATGGATAAGGCGAGATTAAAAAAGGACATTTTGTCCGCCATTTCAGAA
>Ga0123357_10007203_pt1 | contig 13703 bp, 11 predicted proteins | sample TergutEmb28metaG_FD_89873 | JGI IMG/M metagenome (GOLD analysis project Ga0123357, IMG submission 89873) | Embiratermes neotenicus P4 segment gut microbial communities from Petit-Saut dam, French Guiana - Emb289 P4 | ecosystem: Host-associated > Arthropoda: Insects > Digestive system > Gut ... | reverse complement strand
GTGTTTTCACCACCATATAATTTTCATATTTTTTATATTCCCCCCCCCCAACCCCCGCCCCCCTAAAAAAAAAAAGAAAAATTTTATAAAAAAGAGGGGGGGGGGGGGGGGAATGAGAATAGAATCGACCACTGTGAGGGGAAGTGCCCTGTGGTCCTGAGATCAGCGCCTCGAACAAGCACCAACAGTTCACAGGTGCTCACTGGTCTTGTTGCAGCTTACAGTTGCGCCGCAGTGCTAATTTTGTACTCGCATGTTTAGTGCCTTCGCCGACTGTCGGCACATATTTGCTGCACAAGATATTTCCGCAATCGTTTTTACTTCCGTGTTACCGAATTCTGCTGCCGTAACTTCTCAAGATGCTTTGTTTCAGAGATTTGCAACAGTGGTCGGGACCGAATCCGGAAACCTCTGTATTCGCGCAACCACACACACACACACACACACACACACACACACACTCACACACACACATACACACACACTCACTCACAGTCTCCCAAGTCCTTACCACACACAGTTCATAAGAAATTTCTAGTAGGAGACTTTGAAACCCCGGCAGCTGAATCGGCGTCGACAAATGTGCTGTAATTAAAACAACTGTTGAACACTGCAGATACTGCAGACACGCCGTCCTTCCGTCTTACAAACTGATTAACACAAATCCCAGTGCCACTCCCATTAACAGAACCCCCTGCCACTTCGCACGATGCATATCTGTCGCGCAGTCCTGGTGTCTGAAGACCATATCTCCGACCGTGGACTTTGTCATGACAAGCCAGTTTTGGACCAAGCAAGTGGCCAACCCTGATGATGGCACAGAGCCGAGCAAAGGCTTAAATTAGGCCCTGAGCTACAGCGAGGATCCTGGGTGGTCTGCGCTGAGCTTCCTCGCTGTCTGTCTGTCTGTCCGTGACGGGAAACAATCGTCGTTTTTTAATATCCACCTTCGTAGCGACTGTAGCACGTCCATAGGTGGAGGAGAAAGTGCTTGCTGGAGGGCTTCTGACTGCAGACTCAGGGTTGGATTGCCATGTGTGGCCCTTAGTTTGCTGTAACACACCGGCATGAAACGAGCCCTGCCCTCTGGTGCTCGGATGTTATGGTGCATGCAGGCCTGTGATATGGCCACCAGAATATTAGTTACAGACCTGTGGGATTTAAAACTTTCGCGCCTGTTACATGTCTTATTACGATCTTCCGCGTATTACGACAACATGCAGTGTGATGGATGTCAGCGATGTTTCGGCAGGTTACTGTGTGCATGATCTGCCATGAAGATGTAGGCCCTGCCTTCTGCCGCAGTCTACGAAACTTAGACACAAATTGTTAAGTACTTCTTTCTGTTATCCGACAGCAGTTGTGCTGTTCGGATAACAGAAATAGATAGTTGATTGACAACAGCACAGCGGGAATATGTCAGCTGACACAAAGTGTTATTTCCATAGTTCTTGGTTAATTACTTACTAACTTGTAGATTAATTAAAGTATTTATTTTGGTTCTAACGTGTGCACCTTTGCAGCTATTTACTAATACAGTTGTGTATTTTGATTAGTAAGGCCTCCTCTTATGTCATTAGTTAGTAATTAAGTTAGTTGTTTCGATTAGTCGCTGTGTGCCCTTTCTGTCAGCTTGTTAAGTGATCAGTGTGTATGCACATGTGCACTCGCTAGCATAGTAACGTTATACGGCAGCAGGCCAAATCTAAATCTTCAGAAACTCTTTGAAGCACATTCCTGGTTCCAAATTAGATTTTAGTATTGCTGTGGGCAATTATCGCACTGCAGTGGTGATTGGGATTTAATGTGTGCAGCAGAACACTTTGCATGTAACAGCAGATTTGCGAGAGGGGAATTATTTGGAGTGCATAATGTATTACCCTAATAAACCGGAAGGAATTAGATTGCTTGTCATGTTGTTTACTTGTCACAGAAGATCATTCGCACAAATAATTATCATTCATTTACTTTTCCCTCTGGACTTACATCCCGTGAAGTACGCACGCTGCAACAGATCTCTGTCAGTCAGTTCCGCCTTCTGATTGTCAACGGATGATCTTTATCGGCAGTTTGGCGCTGTCTTGGACTTTAGTTTTCAGCCAGTTCATTCTGCAGTCGGTGTGAAATGAAATTTTCCCCTGTCTACGCCATGAGGCGTATAAGAGGAGCTGAAGTATAGCTCCACCCGTTCGTAACCTCAGCGAAAGACGGAGCTGAGTGTTCAACATCACAGCCCGGCAGCTTTCACCCCGGTAAAATACGCCGGGACTCATTGAATAGGAGGCTGGATGGGCCGCTGAGCTGGACTGGAAGTTTAGAAGAGAAGGACTTTTTTCTCTGCTGGGATTTGAATCCCGGATTGTCATGCTCATACACTAGTGACTTTACTAGACAATGCAACGCTGTTTGTATGAACTATCAATTTTATACTGGGTTTCGAAAGTAATTTCTGTGTTTAGCGGATTGTATTGTGTCGATTTTCTGGAAGTAACGTCAGATGTCCCTGACACTTCTCATTTAAGGATCTAATGATTGACAGTATAGTTTTTCCGGGAGGGTTATTACCAGGGGCTGGAATTTTGATTACGTCCATAAATTGGCACTCTCTTTTTAGGGTATTTTCTTTGGAAAAATTGTTTTGTAAAAGAATCCGCAAGATCTTGGAGACGGAAACTGCGAAAAGTGTGAGTTAGAATCGAGCAAAGTGATGACGACAGTGCCTGTGTTAAAGTGCAGACTTGTGTTGAAATTGGGTGTTGGCGGTGTCTCGTTCTGGTACGAGTACATAAAGGTTGAGCAATCTGTTCTAATAAATGGCTGGTCAACAAGAATTCAGTTTTCACTTTACTATTATTGTCTTGCAACTGAAATACACTATTAAATGTCAATTCAATGAATGTATCACCCTTTGTGTGGATTAAGTCTGCTAATGTACGTACAAAGCCTACTTCTTGTAGCGTCACAAATTCTGACACTATTTACATCCCTTACGAATCCTTGCTGTACGCAGTAACTGTGCACTTCAGATTAAATTGTTCCCTTTGAACAATTATTATATTTGCCCTCTGCAAATGAATCAGTGGTTTATATTGTGAAAACAACCACGCATTAAGCTGAATACAGTTATTTGAGAAGTGTTGCAGTCTTGTGCAGAGCTAACACACACAGGTCTGCAGTGAACACTGGCTCCACGTGAACTGAAACAAAGAAACTGAAAGAATGCTATCGCCTTATGCACAGTTAACATTCACACGTCCGGTCAATGCTGATCCCCCTATGGGCCTAACTTGAAACAAAGGAACAAAGTGCCGCCGTTTGCACCTAATACGCACACGTCTGTTGTGTCGAGCCTCCTTGTGAGAACTGAAGCCACGCGAGTTCTAGAACGCGCGGGAGAGCGTGACGTAACTGGATCCTTCCAGTTATCCTGACTGGTCACAAGACTTACCTTATGCTGCGTCAGCTAGGAAGGCGTGCATAGCATGAACTACGTATTGTGGTGCAATCACAGCACAAGTAATTTGTATAAAATTAAAGTTACTGTAAAATGACAACTAATACGCAAAAATTCTGTCCCTTGCGTGGGCAGGCGGATTGCATAAGGGAAAAGTGAAATGTGATCGGCTGTAGTTTGTATGAACAGTAACTGGCTTAATGGAGACACGTCTTAGGACAAACGTACAGAGTTGAGCGTGCTGAGGCCTGTGGTGGTACTGGAATGGAAAACAGCAAGTGAGAAGATGTAGAAGTGGCGGACAGATGAAGATGGATATTTGCTCATTTATTTCCCAGGTAGCTTCAGAGACACAAGAGCGGGGTGCTAAGTACGGAATACGGCAGCAAGAAGAACAGACGATGTGTGACCAAAATTGACAGCATAGCACAACCTCGACTTGCGGCACTTTGGCTTCCAACAGGCCGTCTCCTGAGACGTGAGACCCTTTCTTTGTCTCGCATTTCGGACCGAAGACCGGCCGTCGTGATGGACATGCTATGGTTTTCCTTAGTTCTTCCTGTAAGATACCGGCGGAGAACTTCAAATACAGCAGTTTGTATCCCTCAAATCAGTCGGATCTTCATGCAGATTACAGAACACAGTTTTCTTGTACTCTTTGAACGGATGGTACTTTGGGTCAGATTCGAAGCATGTAGGACATCCAAGCATACAGGCACACATCATCGCTGTGCCATATACCGGCATAATGTTAAATGAATCCACATTCGTAGAGAGCTTTGATTGTTGTTACGCTTTGTATAGTAAATACCAACAAACCGACAGTCCGTGTGTACTGTTTGTCACTGCAATTTGAACGCCAAATATCAAACCATACATTCGGACTCGGTTAGGCAATCTATACCCCTGGCCGCAAATATCGGTCATTATTGAAGTGGCGGGGTACGTCGTCGTTCCACACTTACGTCTTCTGCGCCCAGACCCAAAATATTGAGTCAAGCGCCAAAATCGTATCGCGATCCTGAAGGTGTCTTCGTGCTGCCGAACGCCCGTGATCAGGGCAGATACTTGCATGCTGGGAGGATATTCTGAAGGAGAAAAAGAGTCCATTTTCTGGCCAGACGTCAGTAATTTGTGTCTTCGGCAACTCTCACATCCCCACCGGTATTGTTGGATGCTGGTGATGGTGATTTGGGTGACTCGCCTGTAGTTCAAGAGGAAGTGCCTCCTCCAAAATTTTCATTTGTTTATTTCGGAATTTTTGTGAATTTTTCATAAGTACGGACAGTCTGACGTCTTGTTAAAACGCCTTCCCCATTTTCACATAGCGGGAATAACTGCGTCGGCTAACGGTGACGCGACTGACACCGCCTCTGTGGGAACGACCTATGACGTAACTTCGGGGATGGCTGTATTTCAGAGTGTGATGTTAGAATTTAAGTGATCGGTAGACTGTGGCATGGCCGTTACAGAAAGTTTCAATGTGCCGCTTCCAGCAGCACGGTGCAGTCTGTCACACTGTTCAGTCAAGTGACGCAGTTTCCCCTACACTGTTCTCCCCATTTGAAATCTTTTTTTTTTTTTTCAGGGCATTAATGGATGTCATAATGTAAGGCACGAACACCTGCCGTCAAATATTGACCCTTGTTAGAAACTTGGTCACTCAATTTGGACTGAACAGGGTGCAGTGTCACTAGCGGTCACTCTCTGTTAGGGAGGTCTGTATCGAGTGTTTGATGTTCTGATCATGTGCCCTGGGGCTGTGGGACAAACACATTGTGCCAGGTGACAGAGCGGCCGAAGGATCAAACTGGCCTGTCCGGCCCCACTCTTCCGGAAGGCCACAGACGAGTGCAACTCCTCCATATGGTGATCAGACTATAGCGCCTTCACTTGAACGTACCCAGTGCCTTGGTTGCGTGTGTTGGCGGTTAACACTCTTTATGTTCATGGCAACCAAAGTTGGAATCAAGCAAAGCGGTGCACAAGTAAACCAGACTGTGTGGTTATTTGAGACTGAATGCATCGTTACTTGCTGGCATGAGGGGTTGGGAATGTTTAGGACTGAAGCTTCCAGAACGTAACGCTGTCTCTTGTTTTATGGGTGTGAAACTTGGTCTGTAATGGTGACAAAGAGCGCAAGTTGAGGGTGTGCCGAGGAGGACTTTTGGGCCCAAGAGGGGTCCAGTAGGAGGAGAGTGGAGAAAACAGCGTGATAAAGGAGACTGCTCGTCATATATTGTTCGGTAGATGAGGTCAAGGCGTGTGAGATGGGCGGCGCATGTAGCACGTATTGTGATGACGAAATCCTAAGGAAAGAGACCACTCGGCAGCCTTAAGCGTAGATGGGAAGGATAATATTAAAATGGGTCTTAAGTACATGGGATTAGGAAGGAGTGAACTGGATTTGTGTGGTTCGGGGAAGGACAGATGGCGGGCTGTTGTGAACACTGATGAATTTTTGTGTTCCATAGCATGCAGGGAATTTCAGAACAAAGTGAGGAAGCAGTGGCTGCTCCAGCAGAAGTGCTGTCCCTGCAGTTGACTGATATACACAATTGACGCGTTGTAACAAACACACTGATTCACATAGACGTTTAGCTTTAGTTCCAGTTTCGGCGAACTGCAGACGCATGTCGCCGAAGCTGACGCTGGTCCCACGCCTGTCGTCGTAATGACACGGTAGGAATACGAATTGCACCGATATTTGTGCACTGAAATGAAGCTCGAAGCTGCAGTTCCTGGTAAACAGATGAGTTCGGCGGAAGGTCATGATTATTGCATGCCTGTGCTGTAATTACATCTGCGCAGCGTGCCTCTCCTGCGGTCCGCACAAACACTATCTCTTCTTCTCTACCTCCTTTTTTACAATGTTACGCTGCTGCTGATTCACTTCCTTATCCTGTTACTCTTCCCCCGCTACTTTCTGTGCCTTCTCAAATTGCCTATCCTTCGCCACAAGCACTGCCCACTTTCTTACTTACTTCATGCAGCAAAGTTCTTCTGGAGAAGCTAAGGGGTTTGCAGCTAGTTCAAGAAATTCCCCGCATTTTATGGAACCCGAAGGTTCATTACCTCATTCACAAGTGCCCGCCACCTGTCCCTATCCTGAGCCAGCTCACTGCACCCTCTACACAATGGATTTAAGCGTCTCTCTGTCCAGTTGTACATACAAATTGTCTTGTGTTCTCAATAAACGACTAAATTACGAAACCGTTGAGAATGAGCCGAATGATATGCTTTGTGGGCTGGGGGAGGAGGGGGGTACAGTAGCGTGAGTGACGTTATGTCCTGTATGTGGCGAAGGGTTTTCGTCAAGCTGTCAGGAATACGGTAACGTGGCCCTGGAAATCACAGCTCGGCACAAGTGATAAATCGCGTGTCCCTTGCGGCCTGCAGCCTGCTGACTGTCTTGGTGCTTGTTTAGAGCGTCTTTCCCGCTTGTATGATTTCTCTGCGCGTCTCTCTCTTCAAAGCGCTTCCCTGCACTGTAGTGTGCAAAAGTGTACAGCGCGGTACAGTTATTGTAGTGTAATGAAATATGTCATTTATTGCGTTTCTTTGTTGTTCGGATTTAAGAATCATAAACTCTGTGAAATTATGCGACGTCACCCTCTTATACGTTTTGTTGATGTCTGTATCTTGTACCTTTTCTTGTAATTTTTCAGTTTATGGAACTAACATTTCAAGAAATGTTTTTATGTGATGGTAAAGTGGCTTCAGGTGATATTTCTATCCGTTTCGTAAGCAGTATAACTCAAAATTTTAGGATAGGCGTCACAGGCAGCCAGGCGCCACTGTGACTAACACTGCAGTCATATAGGCTCGCCGAAACTGTCAGACGCTCATGCAGCTGTTTAATTTCGTAATGACTCTTATCTAATAAGTTAATAGTTAAGTAGGTATTCTTTGTTTCTGTTTTGTATGTGTAAATATGTGTCAGTGTTGTGCCGTCCGTCACTCCGTCCGCATTCAGTGCAGTGTGTGGCTCACTACAAATTTAAATTTTGCACTTCTAGCACCTAAGTTTCACAGAACTCGTTCTGTCGATATGCACTGTGCGGCCATTGTCCAGCCCGCAGGTTTGCTTGCATATGATGAATCGGACAGGAAGTTGTTCTTGGACATGAAATGCGTGTGTTGGAATTTGTGACGTGGTTTAGCTGCATGGCATCTCCGCTTTATTGTCCTGAACGGAGGTAGAGAGGAAGGAGTATGTGGTGGGAGACACATCACACTTCCCTGTCTATATGCACGTCTAACACAATGCATTTCATTCAGAATTATGGCTTTGTTCTGCAAAAATGAAAGGAGACTTCGGTTCGGATCCCACGAACACACATTACGGGTATATTGCTGGAATGTTGGCAGTCGCTGGGTAATTGTAACAAACAGCATGTGGCCTGGAATTTGTGCCGAATGGGAGCGGTACATACTGTGGACAATTTTGAATGCAGCAGCTAAGTTATTGTCATGAGGTGAATGTAACACTGCTGATAGCTACTTGAGTGCTCTGACGGTGGGTTTGTCACTGTGGGGCTTCTTGACACACCGTCTTCAAACCCCATCTCTTTCCTCGCCACTAACATTAAAAATTAAAATATTCTGCCAGTAATGACGACGTCACCTGAACACAGTAGTGTTTAATGTTACCAAGGGCCGTGTATAAAAAGCATAACTCACACCGTTGGCTGTAGCCACCATAATATTTTTGTAGGTCACATTTTGAAAATCCGATGCTCCACTCGTGATGATGACACGACCTGACCTCCAAAGGCCGGGATCTGTTACCCCACTGACGCAGATTTCTGTCCCAGAAGAACGGAACACTGATTTGCACTGCTGCAATGGCTGCGAAATTCACGCGTCAAAAACGCCTCTCATTCCGAGTTCTACCGCTTTCGTAGCCTACGCAAATGGAGTTTAGAGGATATGCCTGGTCCGTGAGTCCACTCATGTCTATCTACAAAACGAAATTGTCGATCAGCACTTTGGGGACGACTGTTGCTGGATTAGGCACGCTTCGATGATCCTGATGCTTGGGAAGCGAAGTGCCTTCTGTAATTTGATTAATGGCGGATGAAGTCTCAAACTGAGTGTCCTGTGTTCATCTGCAGAACAATTAACCCCTACGACAATACACATTGTTACTTGTAGAAGCAGGTAACAGTAATACTCATTGCGCTTTTCCTGCATGTTGCATAGCAGCAGTTTGTAACATCGTATGGCATTTGGGACAAGTAATTTGGTCTCGAAGAACGTGACACTGTGTCGCGTAGTGTATTCTGGATTAGTCTACATTTTGTGCGCATTGTTCCTTAATTAATATGACAGTATATACTCGTATGTGCTGGTAAACATAACAGCACGTGTTTTGATTGGAGCAATCCCGTTGTATTATCCCATATAAAGATCAGCTAAAATATTATTCAATTCAGTCGGAACACAACAAATTGTTGTGTTCCGACTGAACTGAATAATGGGACAACACTTCGGGATGGCTCCAGTCAAAACTACAGCTAGTCAGGCTCACTCAGTCACCTTATACAACAACACGTGAATGAACTTTTTTTTTTTGGTGGCTCTGCGGCCCGTTGCAGGCCAGGGTCTGGTCTCCTCATTCATGAGGGCTCAAGATCACACACAACGACGCATCAGAGCCGGTAGGACTTCTGTGGACGAGTGATCAGCGTCTACCTGACAACACACAACACTCACAACAGACAAACATCCATGCCCCGGTGGGATTGGAACCCAGGATCTCAGCAGGCGAGCGGCCGCAGACCTGCGCCTTGGACCGCGCGGGCACTGGGACCGGCTTGAACAAAATATAAATTTGTTATTTTATTTTATGTCACGTCTATGCGCAAGTTTCGCTTTCTCCATTGCCCTCTGTGCAAAAACAAAAGCATATTTATCAGCGGGTTAAACGAACAAACAGACAACATGCAGTTAAATGTGTACATTCGCGGACGACAAAAGAATTCTTCGAACCAGCAGGAGCTGTCGCAGTCGAGTGTAGAGACTGACACGCGTATGGATTATAAATGCAAGCTGCCAGGGACGGACGGCAGTTCATATCAAGCCAGCTAAGTTTTAATTGATCGCCCGTCCTCCGGCATTAGGCGAGGGGAGTCTGGGTCCAAGTATGAGCGGAGTCCAATTAAAATGGCCAACCAAGGCTCCATTATTGTTCATTTTTATACAGGAACTTCTGACTGTGAGTTTTGAGATTCTGAAACGTTTAACCGCTGATTTCAACCTGCTGCCTACTGGAGTGGAGAACACATTGTTAAAATTGTGTCCCTGTAACTTTTCGAATTCTTATCCATTCATCATCCGTCTTCATTGCCGCAACATTCTCTGCCTTGTATGCTTCATTTTCTCAAAATAAATTCGTGAGTTTCCCCTGATGAATCCACGTGACGTCACGTGCAAGCCGTCACAGTCTTCCAGTGCAAACATAATTCCGAATGCCTTAGCCCAATCTGCTGTACTTCAATCGAATTCAGGATTTCTTTTGCGAGTATACAAAGGCGTTGGGTCGCGTTCGATTCGACGTTAGGATTTGCATTTCTTTGATTCTGAACTACACTGGCTGAAGTAAGAATCATGTATGCCACGTCAACGTTTGCAGAATATGTATTTGTATTGAGTGTTATAGTAATAAATATATCATTTGTGATTGAGGTGGCAGCGAATATTCTTTCAGCATTAGATAAAATGTAACAATGAAAACGTGATAACTAACAAAGTGCATACAGAAAATAACTATTTTTCTTGTCATATTAACGAAAATATTTAAATTCAGTCAGTACAGCGGCCAGTTCCCTGCAAATGGTTCCAAATGAAGACGTACCGAAACTATGTTTGGGTCTCTGCATTACCTCGTTCGTATCTGTTTCTGTTTCTGTGTCTGTACCGGCAGACGAAATGTTAAGTAAGAAGTCCACAATCCGCATTACTTTCACTAGTTGCTAAGTCTGAGTTACATTTATCTTAATAAATACAATGCAGATTCTCGGATGTGAATTCAGAACACGACGTCAGAGAACGCTTGTGAAGACTGTGTGTGATTGCTGCAGACGGATTAAAGACTGTGTGTGATTCCTACATACGGATTGAAGACTGTGTGTGATTCATGTATACGGATTGAAGACTGTGTGTGATTGCTGCAGACGGATTGAAGACTGTGTGTGATTGCTGCAGACGGATTGAAGACTGTGTGTGATTTCTGCAGACGGATTGAAGACTGTGTGTGAGTCCTGTAGACGGATTGAAGACTGTGTGTGATTGCTGCAGACGGATTGAAGACTGTATGTGACTGCTGCAGACGGATTGAAATCTGTATGTCATTGCTGCAGACGGATTAAAGACTGTGTGTGATTCCTACATACGGATTGAAGACTGTGTGTGATTCATGTATACGGATTGAAGACTGTGTGTGATTCCTGTATACGGATTGAAGACTGTGTGTGATTACTACAGACGGATTGAAGACTTTGTGTTATTGCTGTAGACGGATTGAATACTGTATGTGATTGCTGCAGACGGATTGAAGACTGTGTGTGATTCCTGCAGACGGATTGAAGACTGTATGTGATTGCTGCAGACGGATTGAAGACTGTATGTGATTGCTGCAGACGGATTGAAGACTGTGTGTGATTCCTACAGACGGATTGAAGACTGTGTGTGATTCCTGTATACGGATTGAAGACTGTGTGTGATTCCTGTATACGGATTGAAGACTGTGTGTGATTACTGCAGACGGATTGAAGACTTTGTGTTGCTGTAGACGGATTGAAGACTGTATGTGATTTCTGCAGACGGATCGAAGACTGTGTGTGATTCCTGTAGAAGGATTGAAGACTTGTGTGATTCCTGTAGACGGATTGAAGACTGTGTGAGATTGCTGCAGACGGATTGAAGACTGTGTGTGTTTCTGCAGACGGATTGAAGACTGTGATTTCTGCAGACGGATTGAAGACTGTGTGTGATTCCTGTAGACGGAATGAAGACTGTGTATGATTCGTGTAGGCGGATTGAAGACTGTATGTGATTGCTGCAGACGGATTGAAGACTGTGTGTGTTTCTGCAGACGGATTGAAGACTGTATGTGATTTCTGCAGACGGATTGAAGACTGTATGATTTCTGCAAACGGATTGAAGACTGTGTGTGATTCCTGTAGACGGATTTAAGACTTGTGTGATTCCTGTAGGCAGATTGAAGACTTGTGTGATTCCTGTAGACGAATTGAAGACTTTGTGTGATTCGTGTAGGCGGATTGAAGACTGTGCGTGATTCCTGCAGACGGATATAAGACTGTGTGTGATTCCTGTAGACGGATTGAAGACTTGTGTGATTCCTGTAGAGGGATTTATGACTGTGTGTGATTCCTGTATACGGATTGAAGACTGTGTGTGATTTCTGCAGACGGATTGAAGACTGTGTGTGATTCCTGCAGACGGATTGAAGACTGTGTGCGATTCCTGCAGACGGATTGAAGTCTGTGTGTGATTTCTGCAGACGGATTGAAGACTTGTGTGATTTCTGCAGACGGAATGAAGACTGTGTGTGATTCCTGCAGACGGATTGAAGACTGTGTGTGATCCCTGTAGACGGATTGAAGACTGTATGTGATTGCTGCAGACGGATTGAAGAATGTATGTGATTCCTGCAGACGGATTGAAGAATGTATGTGATTCCTGCAGACGGATTGAAGACTGTATGTGATTGCTGCAGACGGATTGAAGACTGTGTGTGATTGCTGCAGACGGATTGAAGACTGTGTGTGATTGCTGCGGACGGATTGAAGACTGTGTGCGATTCCTGCAGACGGATTGAATTCTGTGTGTCATTCCTGCTGATGGTTTGAAGCTTGAATTCCTAAAATGGAGACGTGCAGGTGGATGCCAGTTTTTCGCTCCAAAATCCTGCAGTTTTAACTCTCGACACCAACATTTGCTTTTTCATTGGTACGATCGTACTGAAATCTTCCCGAAATGAAGGTGTTTCAGGGAGCCATTTTTGGCACTATACCGACACAAAGTACCAAAACCCTTCGCCTCATGAGGTTACAGCTCGACCTAGCGCAATAGGCTGTTTCGTTGCCCTGTCATGCAGAACAGAGGTAGAACAGTGTCACTGTTGCAACGGGCAGATCGTGTTCAAAATTAAACACAAAATCCCTCTGCACTGAGGTGGTTGCTTGTCTGAAAACAAAACTCCGTGTATGGTAAAAGTACAGCGTTGTATGGAATTGGGGGGGGGGGGCCGTTGCAACAGCCACTGTTAACACCATAACAGCGTACACAATCTGCTCATTCACTGAGTACGCAAACCATGTATCATGTAGCAAGATACGTAATGTGCACGTCGTGTTAGGAATGAAGATCGTCAATACCGCAGTGCTAACCTGAAGTTATAAACCCGGTCGCGAAAGCCAGTACAGCCTCGCCTTCAGCGATGTTGCGGAACGCACCGATTTGTTCGAACGTACAAACATTTCAGACAGCCGATACCAAGAACCAGTACCGCGCTTAGTGCAGCCGCATGCAGACGTCAGACGGCGGATGACGACGCTGACTCTGTTTGGTTCCATCTTCAAGGGTCTAGATTCCAAAAAAGTTGGGACCAATAGGTTGTCCCGGAACGTCGGTACGGAATTACCACTACTCGCTGCGAAATAACCCAGAAGAACGCAGTTCTCCTATGGCCACGTGTTGTAGCAAGAGGGTCACAGTGCATGTGGCAGCACGAAGATAGTCTCACGTAACAGCGATTGTCGACGAACCCCAACCGTCAAGGTGGCTGTCAGCGCACCGTAAGCCTAGAGAGAGGAGAGTGTATTTGGTGTTGGTAGTGACATACAGCATGCTGTTGGTTTGCACGTGCATTGAAGGAATGTGCGTCGTGTGTTCATATATTTTATGTAAAATGTGACAATGTGTTGTTTAAGTGGTGTTGAAGTGTGGTGTGTTCAAGGTGCAGTGCCTGACATTGGACAGGGTGTTGTTAGTGGCGTTGAAGTGTGGTGTGTTCAGTGGCGTTGAAGTGTTGTGTGTTCAGGATGCTATGCCTGACATTGGACAGTGTTGTTTAGTGGCGTTGAAGTGTGGTGTGTTCAGTGTGCTGTGCCTGACATTGGACAGTGTTGTTTAGTGGCGTTGAAGTGTGGTGTGTTCAGTGTGCTGTGCCTGACATTGGACAGTGTTGTTTAGTGGCGTTGAAGTGTGGTGTGTTCAGTGG
>Ga0123357_10007202_pt1 | contig 13704 bp, 4 predicted proteins | sample TergutEmb28metaG_FD_89873 | JGI IMG/M metagenome (GOLD analysis project Ga0123357, IMG submission 89873) | Embiratermes neotenicus P4 segment gut microbial communities from Petit-Saut dam, French Guiana - Emb289 P4 | ecosystem: Host-associated > Arthropoda: Insects > Digestive system > Gut ... | reverse complement strand
TAAAACAGGAACCAAATACGTTAGAATTATGAAACAAACTGCATTTTGAAGAGAAAGAAACGGAGAGTATATACCGTGTTTAAAATATTCAATACCTATATTTGTTGAATAAATATATAAAATAAAACGTTTAGAGGTTAGTGGTGCGGTACGACCCTATATCGGTCGTTAGGTGTCAAAGGGTTAACAGAGTAATATTGTAATCGATAATTTTCTAGTAATCCTTTATAATGAAACCGAAAGGGGTCGAAACCTGTGGGGTTGAATACATATAAAATCAACCGCACATTAAAATATATTATATAATTACAGTGGACGGTCTCGCTAATAAGTCTGTGGTTAGTTTACGGTGACTTTGGAATGGTATTTTCGTAGACTTATGGAGTACTCGGTCCCACTGATAGGTAGTCACCTCCCACGACACACCATTAGGGTATAAAATCGGAGAGAGGAATTTTCCACTGCCCTTGGAAAGAAAAATCCCAGTTACAGCAAAGTGACTGCAAGGAACTCTGCTTCAATATTAATAAAATTCCGAACAGATGCAACAGTATACAGATATTTATTTACTGCAAAGCCACTCTACATGTTTCGGGTGTCACAGCATCCATCATCAGGAGTACTAAAAACTGTAACCGCAGCCTCCGGTACAGGCACAGCTACTTCCCTCCAACGTGGACCGATCGGGCCAAGTTGGAGGGAAGTAACTATACCGGTATTATGACCTGTACCGGAGGCTGCGGTTGCAGTTTTTAGTACTCCTGATGATGGATGCTGTGACACCCGAAACATGTAGAGTGACTTTGCAATAAATAAATATCTGCATACTGTTGCATCTGGTTGGATTTTTATTAACATTGAATTACGATGCACGGAACCATGAGCTTAGAACTCTGCTTCGTTTTCGGCACATCACGGCTTCGAATTTCGGCAATGAGCATTCTATGCTGAATGATCACTTTCGTCATTTTTCTTAGTTCTCCAGGGTAAAATATGGCACAGTATTTTATATATGGCTGCGACTGCTCCCTTCCACAATTCTACCTACTTATCTCTCAATCAACATGTTATTTCGCCGTACATAACTTAGGCAGTTAAACGTACTCTTATGTAACACAGAGTCAAAGTCCGTCAACTGACATTTGTAGCTCTATTCATTACTGGCGGACAAACTACGAACTAAAGTTGCCGCTATATAACAGGAAGGATCTGAACACAGACAGTTTCATCTAACAAACGCTGTCACTGACATTCCGTTCTACGGTCTGCATTGCTTAAGTATTCCTTACACTGTGTGCTGCTGACAGAACGGCCTTTTCCAGCAGTTCATTACAGGAACTCAACCATTTTATTTACAGATTTCGATTTATTTACACATGTTACCGCACGCACACACAAACACACACACACACACAACTGTCATTTCATTCTACGTGTATTATGATTAAGATTATTATTATATTATTATTATTATTACTATTATTAATCACTGTCGTGACTTGGTCAAAGAAGGTGTTATCTCGGTCTTTCAGTTTCTTATCTCCTGACAGTTTCTTTATACTTCGCTCAACCCCTCTGAATAGCCTGGGAAACATGTCCAATGGACCTTTCTCACACCTTTCTACCGCAGCTTCCACTCTGCCCTCCCTTTACACATGCCTTATGGGTCCTAAATGAATTTCACAACTAATACAGTTTCGTAACAGAAAAAACAAACTCTTATCCTTACATAATTTACATTTACTATACAATTGTAACAGTGACGCTTTTTGTTAATGCAATCCAGAACACGTATCAAATTTAATGTGTAACGACTGGACGACCGGTGTTCAATTCCCGACTACAGCACTTGCTTCTTTTTTTGTACCGAATCCAAATCAGCTGTGGGTGCAACACAGGCACGGTTACGGTGACAACGGTGACCACTTGCAAGGTACGGCTGTAACCCTCGGATTCTGATTGCCACACACATATAACACAGCGCAGCGCTGGGTGCGAATGGACAACAAACCTAAGAATTATTTATTTTGGTTATTAAGATCGTCATTTAACTTTTTAGTTCATTCCTTTCGGAGTTTCCCACATATTCACCTAACCACTTCGCACACCACCTCTATCAAATTACTGTCATTCCGTCAGAGTTCCCCATAAGAAGAAGACACGGTACAATTATTTTTGTTTACTTCGATTTTCCGAATGAAGAAAGCCGGCTAAATCTTATGAACCAAATATTTTGGAGGGCACTGATAAATTGCGTCGTTTGGTAACCTGAAACATTACAAACTGAAACAAATGTTTAGAGTCTTGGTGTAGCAGGGATGTAAGGCTTCCTTTGACATCTTCTTAAGTTTTGTCTCATTTAACGACACTTTTTCCATCCGAAGCATTCTTACTGGTCTGGAAGGTAAAAGGTAGGACGAGAGAATGTGCCAAAATTCATTCGATCGTTAATTCTGGTTCAAACCCGTCTTCTCTAACCTTTCACCCAGAAATGTTGAATAACTCGACATTATATTACTTTAATCGTATTATTTTAATCACAACATTTTAAATATGTAATGCGATATCTCGCAATCGACAACAATATTGCAAATTGTATATATCACCTTCTTAAATAAATAATACTTCAACCTGAAGATGACTCGAATAGGTGGAGCCGAAACATGTAGCCGGAAGTAATAATGTAAAATATACCATTAATCCTAATAATAACCATTAAATGAGCTGTGTTAGACTATACATTTTGCAGTCTATATATCTATATTACTATCGACACAGCTCATTACACACGGTTTAATAACCAAACTTTTTCATAGCAATCTGTCAACTGCTGTAGTTATAAAGCGTCAGAACATTAAGGTCAAGTTAATTTTCGATGCCAGTTCTGTAAGGACGTGGGAGGACGCACTGATGGTATATTTTAATACACGACGTAACACTTGCACACTGCGAGTTACACAAAAGCGCTTTTATCCTCGTTTACGCTAAATAAATTCAAGGTGTAATTCATTACACCTAAGAGGTAATTACATAACCGTTCCATACATCTGTTTATTGAAAGGTTCTATTTACTGAAATGCTCAAATTACTGGGCTACAATTACGAGATCCACTTTGAAATAAACAGCCTGTTGACTACACATGTATCGGAGAAACACAGCTTGAACCGACTACATCCCGTGCGCAGTTCTGAAGAGAATTTCAAATGTATGCTCTCACTGATACTCAGCAGCAACTTTTGCTAACAACCATGCCGACAGTCTGTAATATGCAAAGTTTAAAAAGATAATGTGAAATGCCAACTTGATGCAATAACGTAATTTTATTGATGTATTCTTAGCTCGAAATGTTTCGGATACATACGCCCATCATCAGGAGCATTAGATGTTGAGTTGCAGCATATGGCTTTCTGCACCGAGTTTTTGGATGGGTGGTGGTCTTGAGAGCCGCTGCGTGGATCGTGTTTACGGTGCGGATGGTGCCGTGCACCATCCGCACCGTACACACGATCCACGCAGCGGCTCTCAAGATCACCACCCATCCAAAAACTCGGTGCAGAAAGCCATATGCTGCAACTCAACATCTAATGTTCCTGATGATGGGCGTATGTATCCGAAACATGTCGAGCTAAGAATACATCAATAAAATTACCTCATTGCATCAAGTTGGCATTTCACGTTATTTTATGAGAAGGATGCACGGTCAAAGAACCCTCAAGATTTAGAAAGATTTTGGTCTCGAGTGTCAACAGAGTTTGTACACAAAAATAAACATGTCCGTTAAGGGATGAGACAAGAATAATAGAAATATGACTAGCGGCTGGCAGCCAACATTGCTGATGGCATTATGAACTCCCATCCGTAAGGTGAGCTACTGAAGTATGAATCGCCGATAGGATGAAATCATAAGCACAACTACGCGTATCTGTTCAGACAGGACGCACAAGTACAGTACTTAACGCACAGAGAATGACAGTAGGTACATCACGCTAGTTTCCAAGAGCAAGCGTGCTTAAGCAAGTGCAATGTGAGTACTTTAAACCAGAGGAAGTAACTACAAGAAGCAAAATAAGGGAACAAGAAAAAAGGGAAGAAAGATGGAAGCAAAAAAAAAATGAAATAGAAAATATACCTCAGTTATTCTATTTCCTGGAATGTATAGACCTTACCCGTTGTTTAATTTTTTATAAACTATTGTACACTTTATTTATAAGAAATACGGGTAGATTGTGCTATAATTTCGGCATGGAGGTTTCCACCGCGTGCAAACCTAATGTCTAATAAAAGTAATTTTCATACTTCCTTCAAAAGTGTGTGCCTAACAAATCTTACATTCTTTACTTAGATATAAACAAGTAAATAAATAATATGTGCCTGTTCGTGTGTTCGTGTGTATGTGTGTTTGTGCGTGTTGTTCGCTTTGTGTTGCGATAACGTCTGCGATAACCATGTTCAGCAGGCATGTCTAACTCGCTGGTGCGTGCGGACTGCAGTGAGCTGTGAGAAATGAGGTTGGGCCGCAAAACTTTAATAAAAAGAATAGCTTTTAATACTGGAAGAATAACAAGACAGCATAGTACCTTATATAAAACAATTTCGTCTTCAATCCAAAACTAAACTTCAAAAATATAAATTAGATTATGGTGCCTCGTACTATTTTTGATATCTCACCTCCAATCAGAAGATTATCTAGAAATTTAGTATCTTATTCTTGCGATTATATTACTAATATCAAATTCAAAATTTTGTGCCGACTAACTTTCGTTTTTTATAGCATATATGAATATGTTAATTGTTATTTTTTATTTCCTTTCCTTTTCATGATTAAAAAGCATTTGTTCAAGTGCGTGCTAACAATCATCGTGGGCAGGAATGTGGAGATTGGTTTGTACAAAACGTACGGCACCCAGCGTAACTAAAGTTTCGTTTTAAAAACGAATCGCAATAAAATTCTATCAACTTCACTTCCATGTTGATCGGTTTCATCAACCTTAAAATTATGTGGTCCAGAGAAGATAGCAAATTTGTTTCCTCACACTTTAAAGTTCTGCAAGAGATTTTCACCTTTGGTTCAAATCAAATATCACAGCGCTGGACATACATCGCTGTAAGCATGACACGTGTATGACCACTGAGGCAGACAGAATAAAACTAAATAGGAAAGTTAGAGGACTTTACTACAGGAGGTTAATGTCGGGTCACAATGTTACGCAACTTAACTGTTCTTAAGTAATTCTGAAGTTCCATTCACTCCCCATATTTTTGTGCGCGAGAAAGAGGACGAAGAAGGTTTTTAAAACCGATGCTCCTTACAAAATTCAGACATGTTTTGGATTTATTGCGTTTTGAAGTTGCATAAGCCGAACGACATTAAATTAAAAGTTACGGTGCTGCTACAATAGAGAAAGACAAGTTTAGATTTAAAAATGGGAAAATTTTCTCTCAAAATTACTTGAATCGAAACGAGTACACTTAATTTTGTTAAGCCGCATACCGCATTCAAGCATATAGACATATTGTAATGTAGAAACAGTGCTCGTCAGCTGAAAAGTAAAGTTTTAGTTTTGGCTAAAAAGCATAATATTCATAACACATTTTTTGGAAATCTGTAAACTGGTTATAAAGTGCAGTGGGGGACAAACATGCATACAGGCACACACCGAAACAGACTCACGCAGACGACGCGATGATCACGTAAGTCTATAGTGTAAAAACCAAAATACAATCGCAGTGACAATGGTTACATTATTTCGTGAAGTTGGTGTAGCAAACACAAGATCCTTCCACTTGATCGGGAAGCCCTCGGAAATGCTACTCAGTTGATCGTTCAGTTGTAGGCCGTTTGCGTGTGTTCGACGGGATTCCCCTGGGCGTTCATTAGAACAATTGGAGGAAGCCAGGCAGCCGCTACTGTAACAGGTCTCCTTTTCAGTCTTCACTGATTTGCAGGTGAAGCGACTTCTCTAATCACTGAAGTTTTAAAATGTATCCTACTGCTTACGCTCAAACTGTTCTTATGCCACTGGCTAAGTTGGGGAAAGAATTTATCTCGTAATGAATGAGTACGCTGTTAGAGGAATGGTTCCTCCCAATGACCACTCATAAACCTCCTCTTATTTCTAAACTGGTAAAGCTGTCTCTGTATTGGCCATGACAGCATATGAGGAAAGTGGAGATATAACCCTACTAATTCGTACGCTCTTCACTCTGTGGATGTGAATGGTCAGATTCACGCCTCGGCCGCTTTATCCTCGGGGAACGCGCTCCCATTATCCACCGAACACAAAACTGAGCGAATCCCATAGCCAATCTGAAGGATTACGAAATTTCCCACGGCTGTGCATCCTGTAGTCTATTCACTCTATCAACCATAAGCCTAATGTTCTCTACAAAGCGTCCGTCAATACTACTAAACATTCGCAGCATTTTATTATTCAACGCCTTCAGTTTCACTTCTCTTGAACCGAAAACCAAGTTTTATAAGCACATAATACACCAAACACATGAGTCAGGTGCTGGAAAGTGATTAAAATTGATTCTTACCTTCGTTTATTTATTTTGCTAAATGCTTTAATCAAAGATACCCTAAAATATGTCGTTGCTTTCGAAGGAGACAGCTTTTTTGTCCATAGAAACACCAAACATACTTTTAAACTGAAGAATAAAAAACCAACTAGATATCACTTGTTATATTTACTTTACTTCCTAGATACTCAACATGTTTCGGGCATTAATATTTCCATCTTCAGGAGTTTGCGGCTATGTTGTTGAACTACCACATTGGCTGTATTGTTCTTGGATTGCTGTGTGTTGGAGTTAGGGTGCGGTTCGGCTAGGGTGGTATCCGGGCTGCCGGCAGCCCGGATACCACCCTAGCCGAACCGCACCCTAACTCCAACACACAGCAATCCAAGAACAATACAGCCAATGTGGTAGTTCAACAACATAGCCGCAAACTCCTGAAGATGGAAATATTAATGCCCGAAACATGTTGAGTATCTAGGAAGTAAAGTAAATATAACAAGTGATATCTAGTTGGTTTTTTATTCTTCAGTTTAAAAGTATGTTTGGTGTTTCTATGGACAAAAAAGCTGTCTCCTTCGAAAGCAACGACATATTTTAGGGTATCTTTGATTAAAGCATTTAGCAAAATAAATAAACGAAGGTAAGAATCAATTTTAATCACTTTCCAGCACCTGACTCATGTGTTTGGTGTATTATGTGCTTATAAAACTTGGTTTTCGGTTCAAGAGAAGTGAAACTGAAGGCGTTGAATAATAAAATGCTGCGAATGTTTAGTAGTATTGACGGACGCTTTGTAGAGAACATTAGGCTTATGGTTGATAGAGTGAATAGACTACAGGATGCACAGCCGTGGGAAATTTCGTAATCCTTCAGATTGGCTATGGGATTCGCTCAGTTTTGTGTTCGGTGGATAATGGGAGCGCGTTCCCCGAGGATAAAGCGGCCGAGGCGTGAATCTGACCATTCACATCCACAGAGTGAAGAGCGTACGAATTAGTAGGGTTATATCTCCACTTTCCTCATATGCTGTCATGGCCAATACAGAGACAGCTTTACCAGTTTAGAAATAAGAGGAGGTTTATGAGTGGTCATTGGGAGGAACCATTCCTCTAACAGCGTACTCATTCATTACGAGATAAATTCTTTCCCCAACTTAGCCAGTGGCATAAGAACAGTTTGAGCGTAAGCAGTAGGATACATTTTAAAACTTCAGTGATTAGAGAAGTCGCTTCACCTGCAAATCAGTGAAGACTGAAAAGGAGACCTGTTACAGTAGCGGCTGCCTGGCTTCCTCCAATTGTTCTAATGAACGCCCAGGGGAATCCCGTCGAACACACGCAAACGGCCTACAACTGAACGATCAACTGAGTAGCATTTCCGAGGGCTTCCCGATCAAGTGGAAGGATCTTGTGTTTGCTACACCAACTTCACGAAATAATGTAACCATTGTCACTGCGATTGTATTTTGGTTTTTACACTATAGACTTACGTGATCATCGCGTCGTCTGCGTGAGTCTGTTTCGGTGTGTGCCTGTATGCATGTTTGTCCCCCACTGCACTTTATAACCAGTTTACAGATTTCCAAAAAATGTGTTATGAATATTATGCTTTTTAGCCAAAACTAAAACTTTACTTTTCAGCTGACGAGCACTGTTTCTACATTACAATATGTCTATATGCTTGAATGCGGTATGCGGCTTAACAAAATTAAGTGTACTCGTTTCGATTCAAGTAATTTTGAGAGAAAATTTTCCCATTTTTAAATCTAAACTTGTCTTTCTCTATTGTAGCAGCACCGTAACTTTTAATTTAATGTCGTTCGGCTTATGCAACTTCAAAACGCAATAAATCCAAAACATGTCTGAATTTTGTAAGGAGCATCGGTTTTAAAAACCTTCTTCGTCCTCTTTCTCGCGCACAAAAATATGGGGAGTGAATGGAACTTCAGAATTACTTAAGAACAGTTAAGTTGCGTAACATTGTGACCCGACATTAACCTCCTGTAGTAAAGTCCTCTAACTTTCCTATTTAGTTTTATTCTGTCTGCCTCAGTGGTCATACACGTGTCATGCTTACAGCGATGTATGTCCAGCGCTGTGATATTTGATTTGAACCAAAGGTGAAAATCTCTTGCAGAACTTTAAAGTGTGAGGAAACAAATTTGCTATCTTCTCTGGACCACATAATTTTAAGGTTGATGAAACCGATCAACATGGAAGTGAAGTTGATAGAATTTTATTGCGATTCGTTTTTAAAACGAAACTTTAGTTACGCTGGGTGCCGTACGTTTTGTACAAACCAATCTCCACATTCCTGCCCACGATGATTGTTAGCACGCACTTGAACAAATGCTTTTTAATCATGAAAAGGAAAGGAAATAAAAAATAACAATTAACATATTCATATATGCTATAAAAAACGAAAGTTAGTCGGCACAAAATTTTGAATTTGATATTAGTAATATAATCGCAAGAATAAGATACTAAATTTCTAGATAATCTTCTGATTGGAGGTGAGATATCAAAAATAGTACGAGGCACCATAATCTAATTTATATTTTTGAAGTTTAGTTTTGGATTGAAGACGAAATTGTTTTATATAAGGTACTATGCTGTCTTGTTATTCTTCCAGTATTAAAAGCTATTCTTTTTATTAAAGTTTTGCGGCCCAACCTCATTTCTCACAGCTCACTGCAGTCCGCACGCACCAGCGAGTTAGACATGCCTGCTGAACATGGTTATCGCAGACGTTATCGCAACACAAAGCGAACAACACGCACAAACACACATACACACGAACACACGAACAGGCACATATTATTTATTTACTTGTTTATATCTAAGTAAAGAATGTAAGATTTGTTAGGCACACACTTTTGAAGGAAGTATGAAAATTACTTTTATTAGACATTAGGTTTGCACGCGGTGGAAACCTCCATGCCGAAATTATAGCACAATCTACCCGTATTTCTTATAAATAAAGTGTACAATAGTTTATAAAAAATTAAACAACGGGTAAGGTCTATACATTCCAGGAAATAGAATAACTGAGGTATATTTTCTATTTCATTTTTTTTTTGCTTCCATCTTTCTTCCCTTTTTTCTTGTTCCCTTATTTTGCTTCTTGTAGTTACTTCCTCTGGTTTAAAGTACTCACATTGCACTTGCTTAAGCACGCTTGCTCTTGGAAACTAGCGTGATGTACCTACTGTCATTCTCTGTGCGTTAAGTACTGTACTTGTGCGTCCTGTCTGAACAGATACGCGTAGTTGTGCTTATGATTTCATCCTATCGGCGATTCATACTTCAGTAGCTCACCTTACGGATGGGAGTTCATAATGCCATCAGCAATGTTGGCTGCCAGCCGCTAGTCATATTTCTATTATTCTTGTCTCATCCCTTAACGGACATGTTTATTTTTGTGTACAAACTCTGTTGACACTCGAGACCAAAATCTTTCTAAATCTTGAGGGTTCTTTGACCGTGCATCCTTCTCATAAAATAACGTGAAATGCCAACTTGATGCAATGAGGTAATTTTATTGATGTATTCTTAGCTCGACATGTTTCGGATACATACGCCCATCATCAGGAACATTAGATGTTGAGTTGCAGCATATGGCTTTCTGCACCGAGTTTTTGGATGGGTGGTGATCTTGAGAGCCGCTGCGTGGATCGTGTGTACGGTGCGGATGGTGCACGGCACCATCCGCACCGTAAACACGATCCACGCAGCGGCTCTCAAGACCACCACCCATCCAAAAACTCGGTGCAGAAAGCCATATGCTGCAACTCAACATCTAATGCTCCTGATGATGGGCGTATGTATCCGAAACATTTCGAGCTAAGAATACATCAATAAAATTACGTTATTGCATCAAGTTGGCATTTCACATTATCTTTTTAAACTTTGCATATTACAGACTGTCGGCATGGTTGTTAGCAAAAGTTGCTGCTGAGTATCAGTGAGAGCATACATTTGAAATTCTCTTCAGAACTGCGCACGGGATGTAGTCGGTTCAAGCTGTGTTTCTCCGATACATGTGTAGTCAACAGGCTGTTTATTTCAAAGTGGATCTCGTAATTGTAGCCCAGTAATTTGAGCATTTCAGTAAATAGAACCTTTCAATAAACAGATGTATGGAACGGTTATGTAATTACCTCTTAGGTGTAATGAATTACACCTTGAATTTATTTAGCGTAAACGAGGATAAAAGCGCTTTTGTGTAACTCGCAGTGTGCAAGTGTTACGTCGTGTATTAAAATATACCATCAGTGCGTCCTCCCACGTCCTTACAGAACTGGCATCGAAAATTAACTTGACCTTAATGTTCTGACGCTTTATAACTACAGCAGTTGACAGATTGCTATGAAAAAGTTTGGTTATTAAACCGTGTGTAATGAGCTGTGTCGATAGTAATATAGATATATAGACTGCAAAATGTATAGTCTAACACAGCTCATTTAATGGTTATTATTAGGATTAATGGTATATTTTACATTATTACTTCCGGCTACATGTTTCGGCTCCACCTATTCGAGTCATCTTCAGGTTGAAGTATTATTTATTTAAGAAGGTGATATATACAATTTGCAATATTGTTGTCGATTGCGAGATATCGCATTACATATTTAAAATGTTGTGATTAAAATAATACGATTAAAGTAATATAATGTCGAGTTATTCAACATTTCTGGGTGAAAGGTTAGAGAAGACGGGTTTGAACCAGAATTAACGATCGAATGAATTTTGGCACATTCTCTCGTCCTACCTTTTACCTTCCAGACCAGTAAGAATGCTTCGGATGGAAAAAGTGTCGTTAAATGAGACAAAACTTAAGAAGATGTCAAAGGAAGCCTTACATCCCTGCTACACCAAGACTCTAAACATTTGTTTCAGTTTGTAATGTTTCAGGTTACCAAACGACGCAATTTATCAGTGCCCTCCAAAATATTTGGTTCATAAGATTTAGCCGGCTTTCTTCATTCGGAAAATCGAAGTAAACAAAAATAATTGTACCGTGTCTTCTTCTTATGGGGAACTCTGACGGAATGACAGTAATTTGATAGAGGTGGTGTGCGAAGTGGTTAGGTGAATATGTGGGAAACTCCGAAAGGAATGAACTAAAAAGTTAAATGACGATCTTAATAACCAAAATAAATAATTCTTAGGTTTGTTGTCCATTCGCACCCAGCGCTGCGCTGTGTTATATGTGTGTGGCAATCAGAATCCGAGGGTTACAGCCGTACCTTGCAAGTGGTCACCGTTGTCACCGTAACCGTGCCTGTGTTGCACCCACAGCTGATTTGGATTCGGTACAAAAAAAGAAGCAAGTGCTGTAGTCGGGAATTGAACACCGGTCGTCCAGTCGTTACACATTAAATTTGATACGTGTTCTGGATTGCATTAACAAAAAGCGTCACTGTTACAATTGTATAGTAAATGTAAATTATGTAAGGATAAGAGTTTGTTTTTTCTGTTACGAAACTGTATTAGTTGTGAAATTCATTTAGGACCCATAAGGCATGTGTAAAGGGAGGGCAGAGTGGAAGCTGCGGTAGAAAGGTGTGAGAAAGGTCCATTGGACATGTTTCCCAGGCTATTCAGAGGGGTTGAGCGAAGTATAAAGAAACTGTCAGGAGATAAGAAACTGAAAGACCGAGATAACACCTTCTTTGACCAAGTCACGACAGTGATTAATAATAGTAATAATAATAATAATATAATAATAATCTTAATCATAATACACGTAGAATGAAATGACAGTTGTGTGTGTGTGTGTGTTTGTGTGTGCGTGCGGTAACATGTGTAAATAAATCGAAATCTGTAAATAAAATGGTTGAGTTCCTGTAATGAACTGCTGGAAAAGGCCGTTCTGTCAGCAGCACACAGTGTAAGGAATACTTAAGCAATGCAGACCGTAGAACGGAATGTCAGTGACAGCGTTTGTTAGATGAAACTGTCTGTGTTCAGATCCTTCCTGTTATATAGCGGCAACTTTAGTTCGTAGTTTGTCCGCCAGTAATGAATAGAGCTACAAATGTCAGTTGACGGACTTTGACTCTGTGTTACATAAGAGTACGTTTAACTGCCTAAGTTATGTACGGCGAAATAACATGTTGATTGAGAGATAAGTAGGTAGAATTGTGGAAGGGAGCAGTCGCAGCCATATATAAAATACTGTGCCATATTTTACCCTGGAGAACTAAGAAAAATGACGAAAGTGATCATTCAGCATAGAATGCTCATTGCCGAAATTCGAAGCCGTGATGTGCCGAAAACGAAGCAGAGTTCTAAGCTCATGGTTCCGTGCATCGTAATTCAATGTTAATAAAAATCCAACCAGATGCAACAGTATGCAGATATTTATTTATTGCAAAGTCACTCTACATGTTTCGGGTGTCACAGCATCCATCATCAGGAGTACTAAAAACTGCAACCGCAGCCTCCGGTACAGGTCATAATACCGGTATAGTTACTTCCCTCCAACTTGGCCCGATCGGTCCACGTTGGAGGGAAGTAGCTGTGCCTGTACCGGAGGCTGCGGTTACAGTTTTTAGTACTCCTGATGATGGATGCTGTGACACCCGAAACATGTAGAGTGGCTTTGCAGTAAATAAATATCTGTATACTGTTGCATCTGTTCGGAATTTTATTAATATTGAAGCAGAGTTCCTTGCAGTCACTTTGCTGTAACTGGGATTTTTCTTTCCAAGGGCAGTGGAAAATTCCTCTCTCCGATTTTATACCCTAATGGTGTGTCGTGGGAGGTGACTACCTATCAGTGGGACCGAGTACTCCATAAGTCTACGAAAATACCATTCCAAAGTCACCGTAAACTAACCACAGACTTATTAGCGAGACCGTCCACTGTAATTATATAATATATTTTAATGTGCGGTTGATTTTATATGTATTCAACCCCACAGGTTTCGACCCCTTTCGGTTTCATTATAAAGGATTACTAGAAAATTATCGATTACAATATTACTCTGTTAACCCTTTGACACCTAACGACCGATATAGGGTCGTACCGCACCACTAACCTCTAAACGTTTTATTTTATATATTTATTCAACAAATATAGGTATTGAATATTTTAAACACGGTATATACTCTCCGTTTCTTTCTCTTCAAAATGCAGTTTGTTTCATAATTCTAACGTATTTGGTTCCTGTTTTA